>Ga0182030_10008041_pt1 | contig 21911 bp, 19 predicted proteins | sample 812S3MmetaG_FD_121299 | JGI IMG/M metagenome (GOLD analysis project Ga0182030, IMG submission 121299) | Permafrost microbial communities from Stordalen Mire, Sweden - 812S3M metaG (Illumina Assembly) | ecosystem: Environmental > Terrestrial > Soil > Wetlands > Permafrost | place: Sweden... | reverse complement strand
GAATCCAGGAGTCGGCGGGTCAAAACGCCCGGAGGATAACCGGTCCGCACCCTCAAAAAAAGCCTACACCCCCCCCCCCCCCCCCCCCCCCCCCCTCCAACAAAAAACCCCTAGAGTGAGGGTGCGATATGCAACAAAGCTTCCTTTGATGAATGGGGAGTGATTTTGGAGAAAGAGGATAAATCAAGGCCGAGACTTGGATTAATGTGGCCTGAGGAGAGAATGAACCACTGTGGAGGGACTGCTCCGAGTTTTATGCTGCATGTTGCACTAGACTGTCGATGATTTTGATATTCACGAACCAAAATCGGGCTAGGAACATAATATTACACGCCGCGGCATATACAGGTAACCTGAGGGTGTGAAAGGCGTTTAATTGGCTGTTCCATATCTTCAATTGCCTCGATGCCGACGATGACGAAACGTCTCGTCCGGCTGTGGCAGAATCTCCTGTGGAGTCCTGGGACTAGGCGATTATGAAGGATGATTGATATTCTAAAAACTTGCGCTTGATTTGGTCTTCATCGAGAATAGGGCCAGGCGCGACGCAGCTGGAAAAGAGGACCTAGCAGGATGGTTGGATGGGCTAGCTGCAACGCTTGATTGTGATGGTATGCGGGAGGACCAATAGTATATGCAAGATGCAAGGGGTAAAGCCTTGGAGGACTACTGATATCACGATGAAAAGGAGAATTAAGGGATTTTAAGGCCTCTAATGCCTGTTCTTTTCTTATTTGTGGATTAAAATGTCTCCTCAATCCTCACTAGCTATATGACCTGCTGTCACTTCAAAAATTTGAAGTACCTAACGGGTGGTATTTAATTAGAAAGTCTCGAATAAATAATATTAATTGCTATCAAATATTTAGTTATGTTTAGGTAACACAAATTCTGTCCAGCAAAGGAGGATGTATTTTAAAGTGTTAGAGGTATACAATTTTGTACGCGCATAGTCAAATTTTAGCCACAAGCTTTTTTCACTTACTACCTACTTGAACTTAACACCCTCGCAAGCTAAATCCACCTGAATACAAACAGCCCTGAGTTTATTCAATCCTAAATACCAAATTTTAATAAAAGTAAAAGAAAGTATACGCAGATTTTAATACAATCGTTAGAGGATCCGAGGGAAGAAGTGGGTATTCGAAGTTCAAACTTTTCGACGGAAATGATAAAACCCCCCAAAGAACGCCAACGCAGCAGCAATTGCACCCATTGCCATGTACACAATTCCAAATTCCTTGCCAGAAATCTTACAATATGGTTCCCCTCCGGCATAGTGATAAAGAGCAGCAACTCCGATCCCTCCCACACGGGCAAACCAGCCCGCCAGACAAGAGAAAAGGTGGAGCATGTGGAATGGTGGGTCGTAAATAAGTGGAATAGTCATGGCAGAGTAAAAAGCGATCGAGACCCCCCAAATCCCAGAACCGTCAGCCTTATCGAATCTCCATAAAACTAGAGAAACTGCTAACTCAACCAGGAGGAGAAGTGCCACGGTCAGTAGGAGCAGTAATTGGTTACCTCTATGAGTCCGTGGGAAGAAGTGCTCCCCAAGAAGCAGACTGAGTCCAATGAGCGCAACAGGGAGTGATGGATAGACCCAGAGCTCAACGCCAAGCTGACGTTTGACATCTGTTTGTGGGACTGTGCAAGCTTGGTACAATGTGATGATGGTAGTGGCGACTGTTAACAAACCTGTTCCTCTGCACGTCCAGGGTTTCCACATCTTCCATTCTGGCGGGGTGGATTGTCGTTTCATTCCTAGGTAATAGATGCGCGCAAATTGTGATGAATCTGATCCAAGGCGTGCGGAAATGCGCCCTGTACTGCCAGCAGCGTGGTTTCTCAAGCACGCCCAGGAAATAGAATCTAGGAAGGCACGAAGCCCGCCCTCTTTCTCCCAAAGGAGAGGTATGTCGAATATCCACCATGTCAATTGAATCGAGACAAACGTTATTACAAGCAAAGCCCAGGATAAAGGCTTGATTGTATCGCAGGTTTCCATGTTCTCATAGTCTGGAAGAACATCGCATTGAATATTCGTGTATCCTGGTATAATGGATGTCGAAGTTTCGGTTGAAAAGACACCAGTAACATAGAACGGGTAGGTCTGTACTTCTGTTGCTTCGGGAAATACCGTGGTTGAACATTTGGTGCCTTCTTTCGTCGTTGGGACTGTGGGTGCTGCAATGGTTTCTCCAGGATTATAGCATGTGGCGATTGTCGTCGCAGAATTGGTAAAGGCCTGGGCTGTCAAAGCAGCAAGAGTAGTATCAGGATATGCCCCGCTGGAATGGGTTACTGTGCCGATTTGTTGAGGGAGTGACACAACGACGCATGTGGAAGCTGTAGCAAATTTTGGCGTAAGACCAGGAATAATGGCCGTTGGAATTGTTTGTCCAGGCTGAACGCAAGTTGTGTCAGTTGTCGCAGGGAAGCTGAAGATCTCGGTAGTCAAAGCCGTGTAGGTAGTCCCTGCAAAGATGTCATACTCCCCGCTTGAGATAGTGAAGATATTGATTTGCGGAGGCAAGGAAACGACAAAACATGTTGGAACTGTTGCAATACTAAGGGCTGCAGAAGCAGAAGTAGCCAATGTGGTGGACACCATCCTGTAGATTCATATATAGAGAAGAGAGTTTTGCTCCCGTGGAAGATTTTTGAAAATAAAAGATTTTGTTCTGAGACATGCTATTCCTGATAAAGTAGGTAGGTATCTGTTGTGGCGCAGCTGTTCTGTGTAACCAGGCTGGGAGCCTCACCGAACCGTCCACTTGACATGGGTACAAAATATTCTGACTCGTATAATTGTTCATTGCTGACTTACAACAAGAAATCGTTGCTTTCTTCAAGAGAGATTTAGGTTTAAGTTTACTATATCGTTTTTAGAGACCGTTCATTCTGCGTGAAGATTCAAGATGAGTTATGAATTATCTGCTCGTACCTCTGCAGTTTTGTGGATTCTTTATTTTAGCGAGCCGCCCCTTTTTCGCTGCAACAAGGAGTAGGGATCTTAGCAGTGCTAATAATAAATACGTTTTGACAACACTTTAGCCTTAATCTCCGCGGGCATCATTCTACCCTGTCTCGATTGGTTACAAGTATACAATCTATCTGAGCATATCCTGGGTGCCGATTCCACTTTACAGTTGGGAGTCTCCAGGGAAAATTACCAATTTTGAGTCGCTGTTGCTCGGTCGTTTAATTCAGCTGAAGTCTGCCGTGTTTCTCTAGTTGAATTAAATAATGTTAAAAGTTTATATACGTGGTTTTATCATGTGACTTTGCTGTTATAAATCGCACTTTCAATTCCTAATATCTATGCATAGCCAGCATTGAAACTATATATTTAAATCATATCAAATTTATAATTTATAGATGAAATAATATACTTAAGGTTCTTTGAAAAGTAGGAAGTATGCTTAAAGTCAGCTGTCAGCTTTTAAGGAATCCGTCACTGCTGTATATTACAGACCCCATGGCATTTGTTTTTATTCTATAAAGGGGTTGATGATTTCATTCTATATCATGTGAATATAACTATTGCCACATACATTACAGCATATTTCTGACCAAGACACAGCAATGCCAAGCTCACTGCTAATTTCAAGATCTTCTTCCTTTGCGCTCTTCTATTCTTCTCTGCTAGCCATATTACTTACGTGAACTGAACAATAGATTAAAGGAGACAATAGTTTTATTTCTTCCATAACCTGGAGAGATGGATCAACTTTAATGTTCCTCCGATCTCCGGTCCTAATAACTGTGCAATCCACTTCTACTATATTGTATGGACCAAGGCCTCTTCTAACCCGACCCCTTGTCTCTTGATTCTCACAGAGCATTTCTCTTTAGAAACCACTTCTCATGAAAACCCGAATCGTGTCCTTTTCGTTATCCACACCATAGCCTTAGACGGTAGGATCTATCTTGACCAGAAACCTCATCTTAAAATGAACTTGGGACAGGCTGCAACAACTCAAGATAACGAAAACAGTATGACACCTAGTGTTTTCTGCTCCCAATCTCTGCCTCTTATCCCTTGCTCGGTCACTACCGGCTCTCCTATGTAAGACGCCAAGAACGCCTCATATTTTAAGGCGAACTATTTAGTTTTACCTCCCCAGCTACCTTTATGAAAAATCCTGACAGCGCCGCAGTAATATACCTGTTACAAACCAGAAATATCATTTTTCAAAATGTGCGACTCTTTGCCATTGGGCCTGGAGAGCTCGCATCTGTGCTCTTGTTGTCAAGAGAAACAGGACTTGAATTCAATTCCACGGCCGAATCTCGCCTCACAGCGAGCAAGTCCTCCCTCTTCGCTTCCAGAAGTTTAGCAAAGATGTGCTGTGGACCTAGTCCTTCCCCGCCAATAGTATGTACTCCCTCCCAGAGCTCGTCGCCAATTTGAATAGCTTTTTCGATCTTTCCTTGCGACTGGTAGCATTTCAACATGAACCACAACGCCTGGATTCGATCGACATGTTCTCCGTCCTCTCGCCGAGAGCCTTCGTATCTATGCCGTTGAATTACGCTGTTGAGAATCTGCTCTGCCTCGCCGTACCTTTGCTGTTTCATGAGGACCTCGGCAAGAAAGGTACGTGCCAAGAGAACACCCAAGTGATTATCGCCAAGATTCCGCTCTCCAACAGGAAGACCAGTGCGTATGATATTTTCTGCGTCGTCAGTTTCGTTTCGTGCACTTTTAATTCTCGCCATGGTCAAGTTGGCCATCAGCGTGTACGGGTGCTCCTTGCCGACTTTCTTCTCCCGCCCTTCAAGGACTTCCTTAGCGAATTCATGTGCGAGTTCAAGATCCCCAAGATACATATGTGACAAAGCTAAGTGTTCCATAGCTTGTAGTGTATGTAAATGAGTGCGGCCTAGTGTTCTCTTCATTCCGTTGAATGCTCTCAGATGTAGATCCTTGGCTTTATCCCAGAAAAAATATCTAGACATGACTTTGCCAAGGTTATCCACTGCAATTAAAGTATCTTGATGTTCTGCACCAAGGGTTTCGGTCATCCCTTTGACAGCTTGTTCGTGCAACATCCGAGACTCGCTCAGTCGGCTTTGCAGGAGACAGATCGCTCCCAGGATGTCTGTCATTTTTTAGAGTCTTGGGGTGATTCTGGCCGTAAAGCCTTTTACATGCTTCAAGAGCTTGTCTTAGTAAGTCTGACGCCTTATTATGGCGCGTTTGGAGCCCATATGTGACGCAGAGGAGCTGCGTAATGTCGATAGTCCTTGGATGATCCATTCCTAGCCTCTGGTAAGCCATTTTTTTCACTGGTAGCTGAAGTTTTTCGGCTTCGTCCCAGTTACCAGCCTGAAGGTAGACGAGACTGAACTTGGACCATTCCAAAGGTTGTATTTCGCTGGAGAGCATAGGAGGAGCTAGCCAGGAAACTAGCCAGGATCTTTTGCGTGTTTTCTGATTCTCCGTAATTCGTTCGCGGATGACCCTTTGAGCCCTTCGCACGTTCTCAACATGAGGGAAAATGGAAATTCTCAAATTTTCGTCTGAACTTGCGTATTCCGGAGGCGGTCTGAAGAAAAGACATAATGTCAACGTCGTGGCTGCTGCTTGACACCAGATGGCTTGCTCGCCGGTGCTCGTTTGTGGTCTCTCCCGGACCCAAGTATGCACCAATGGATGCATCCAATAACTGTCGGAGTCCGTATGGTAGGTTAACATGCCCATCTGGACAAGAAACGTCAACGCCGTTCGCAGCCTGTCCTCGTCAAATGGTGCCAGATCATCGTCCCGCAATACAGCTGGAAGGATGGTGTTGCCTCTCCGGAGCTGTTCGATATACCCAATGATGGACCCACGGATGGATTGGATCCATGTTTTATCACCAAATTTTGGTTCCACTGTCATGTTATAGCTATCTTGAAAGGTTTTTGAAAATTCCTGCTCACGTCTGGGATTTTTGGCCGCAGCGATCAGGATATCGACTCCTATGTTCTCCCAATAGAAAAAGGAAAATGTCTTCAGTAACTGAACACCATCTTCAGATGTCTCTGTTTTTTTAGCCTCAAGGCCAAGGTACACAATCTCCCAGGTCGAATAGACGTTCATATTGGCGTTTTCGTCTCCTCGATGACCAGAAACACTTCGAGATCTGCGAATCCGTTTCCAAGTCCGTCCATAAAAGTCTAGGTAATTGCCCAGTGAGCATAAACCGTCCATGATTGCTTTGCCTGCATGGATGAGTGCAAGAGGCAGAAAACCTAATGCTTCTGCAATTCGAGCTGCTGATGTTCTCGTTTGTATTTCCCATGGGCTGGGAAGATCAGCTGCTTTTAATAACAGATCACTAGCCTCATCGGTTTCCAGCTTCTCAAAGTGATAGAATCGTGATCCGACGGTACCATGTACTTTGTTTGAGGGATTGCGAGTTGTCATCAAAATGAAACCCCGCTCACCACCGGGAAAATACCGCGTGACATCTATGTCGGGATCGTCGGCATTGTCAATGAGAAGTAGCCACGGATGCTGCAAGGATGAAAGCCAATTCTTCGCGGCGTTCTCGTTGGGTTCAGCCCCGCCCATTTTGGCGATCTTGGAGAAAGTGTGCCTTGCGTTTTCGTAAGAGCTGCCGTCAATCCAGAATATACCCCAAAAGCTAGTTGTTATTAGTACCACTCCGCGTTCGTTCCAGTGGCAGTACTTACTGTTCTCTATTGTCCTGAGCAAACTTGCAACAAAATTGCGTCTTACCCGAGCCACCAAGACCATGAATCACAAAGCGCTTTTGGGAGTGATTATGCCGCGGGGGCGTTGCAATGTCAAGCATTTGTTTGAGATCCTTCAATTGAGTATCTCGACCTGTGAAGATGCTACTCACGGTCTGCGGTAGATCAAAATGCTGATTGAGGGATATCAGTGATGCTACGGCTTGCGCCGAATTGATGGAGTTCCGAAGCTATTCGTAAAATTCTATTAGAGACAGTATGACCGTATCTTTTGGGCTGGGGGCGGCTTACTGTATCGCCATCAGCAGAGTTGAGTTTGTCGAGTTTGCGACGAAGAAACTGCATCTGATATTGAAGTGTTGAATTCTGCCTTTGAACTCTATCCAAATTACCAACAACGTGTTCGTTAGATGCTGAAGAATTACGAGTATATACGCTACCAAAGGTCAACATTTAGCATTCAAGGGGGCACATACTCCAACTCACACGCTGAGCGCGCTTAGCAACATCTGAAGTCCGGCCTGATAGCTCGAAAGGCGATGTCGAACGTCCACATAGTCTCTTTCTTTCGATTCCTTCCTCAGCTGCTTTTTGATGCCATCCCACTTTCCAGAAACTTTGGGTCCGCTTTTACCAATCACTTCGATTAGCAATACCTCCAGGTTTTGTGCTGTCTTTCGACACTCGTCCAGTAGGCTAGCTAGCTTTCTCCACAAGTCTTCAACATCGGTTGTATCCTCAAATGGAGATCCAGGAACAGCTTCGTAATTAGCTAGCCAGAGTGTTTCAATGGAGTCGTTGACAATGATTAGAGTGTTGATCTCTTGGGATAAGGCTGTGATGTCTTCTTCGACCTTGCCTGCCGACTCCTCGACTTGTTTGAGGTATTGAATCACCCGAATGGAAACATCCAGCAGCCCAGCAGTCCCAGCGAGAATTGAGAACGGGTCCATCGTGTGAGAAAGGCAACGCGCATGGGAGTTGGCATTGTTGGTTTTTCGACAAACCGCTGGAATCAAGTTGTCCGTGCAAAATATTGCGGCCTCTACTAGTATGCATTTGCAAGATACGAACTTGAGACTGCCCAACGCGGAAACTAGAGCAGCTTACGCGCTTTATCACGCGAATCAGGATTCCTTGCTTTGTCACGGAACGGTGTTGGAACATGGAGTCTAAGCCTATTATAGAGCCGCATTGGGGGCCGGATTCTTTCTGTCCCTGGCCCCCCGAAACGCTTCTTCAGTGTCTCGATTTAATTGACACACTTGTGCCTAGAATTTGTGCTATAGAGGTTCAGTAAACTAGTGCTACGGCTATTCAGCATTCAGTGTTCAAGGAGATACTTCAAGAGGATCTAAGATTTTCGAGCAAGGCTTATCGTATGTTAAATACTGTAGCATTAGCGCCCGGTCGCTAACTTACGGCGGGGTATCATTGAATACTTAGCCTAGTCCCAGGAACCAGGCTCCCTGCTAGCCGCTGCAACACTTGTCGCAATAACATATATAGAGATGGCCCCAGGTACAGCTAGATTGATAGCCTTGCAACTCGAATCAACTATAATTTCTCCGTCAGATATTTTCCAGTCGCCATTATCATCCCATCAATTCTCCGTTGCGGATATTCCCAACGTGCAATTCCAATTGCAATGATGGATGGTGTGTTTGCTGATCATGAAGGATCCGGCCTAGCCCTTCGACTAGGAGTTGCAACGCTCTTTCTGGCATACGCGATCTATGTTTACATCCAAAGACGACAAGAATATGAGTTGTGTTAATATGTGTAACCTTGCTTCAAGCGTCGCTGACTTGGTACCAGGCCGATACAATATTCGGCGAGCAGCACGGCTGCATGCCAATACAGAAGCGACTGCCCTACAAATGGCCTTTAGCACTCGATGCCTTTAAAAGGCAATACGATGCACTCATGGCCGGAAATCTGTTGGCCTTTCAGTCCGAATATTTTGAAGAGACACAAGTGGGACAAACCTTCCAAGTTAAGTTACTGGGTAGAGTTGGATATTTTACTACAGATCCACAGAACCTCGAGGCTATTCTCTCGACAAACTTCGAAGGTAAGAGCCTGCCTGCAAATTGATCTCAAATAGTTACCCATTTGCTTACAGTTTGATGTTGGATTCTATAGATTGGGGACTGGGATCTCGACGCCCTGGTCTTTTCCCCATGATTGGAGAGGGTATCTTCACCCAAGATGGGCATCCTGTAAGAACAGCAAGTTCTTTGTCTCCTATTACCGATTTTCATTCTGTTCGCACCTTATCTCACCCTCTTTATTTCGGAAATTTCAAAGCTCTCCACGGAAACAGCACAATCACCCCGCCTACCCCACTGCCAACCCGACTACCCACATAATAAGAAATCACTGACTCACTAGTCCAGTGGAAACATTCTCGAGAGTTGCTACGCAGACAGTTTGTTCGTATTCAGTATCAAGACGTCAAAGTGTTTGAAACGCCCATCAATAATCTGCTAGCCACACTTTCAGCGTCAACTGGTGTGGTGGATCTACAACCCGAATTCTTCCGCTTCACGCTTGCCACTACGACTTCACTCATATTTGGGGAACCCTTTGCCGATCTCGATGATAAGGACCATGAACTCTTCGCTGAGAACTTTGACTACTGTTCCCTCATTTCTGCTATGCGATTGCGCCTCGCGAACTTCTGTTTCCTATATAGCCCTCTGAAATTCAAAAAGGCATGTCGGGAGGTGAAGAAATACGCCACGTACTACGTCAACCACGCGCTGAAAGACAAGGACGAGAATGGCGAAGAGTCGGCATCTGAACGGCATCCATTCATTCTTGATCTGTTCAAAGAGCTTCAAGATCCAGTCCTCGTTCGCGATCAACTCATGAATGTATTGATTGCCGGCAGAGATACCACAGCCTGTCTTATGTCCTGGGCTTTGTAAGTTTAATGTTCGCTTCTAGTGCGAACAAACACTTATTCATATCTCCAGCTACCTATTAGTTCGCCATCCAGCAGCTCTCCAGCGACTGCGCCAAGAGATACAATCCATAACATCCAACGGGCAAGACGTGACGAGGGCTCAAATAAATAAAATGCCCTATCTCAAATGCGTCTTAAACGAGAGTAAGCATTGTCACTCCAACCTGCTTTTGTTACTTCAAACTAACAACTTCTTCTTTTTAGCAAACAGATTATACACCCAAATTCCAGTCAACGTCCGCGAAGCCACGAAGACAACGTTTATCCCTCGAGGCGCTGGCCCAGATGGTCAATCACCGATTCTCATTAGAAAAGGGTTTGGTATCGGGTTTTCTCCCTATCATATGCATCGTTCTAAAGAGGTTTACGGTGAAGATGCCAACGAATTCCGACCTGAGCGATGGGAAGGGCCAGAACTGAAGAATGTTGGGTTTGGCTTCATGCCTTTTCATGGCGGGCCGAGAATCTGCCTTGGTAGTAAGTTGACTCGCAAACAAGTGGGAGTTTGGAAGTGTGCTGATTAGTACACACAGAGGACTTTGCGCTCACGGAAGCTTCATATGGGATTGTGAGAATCTTGCAAACGTTCCCGAATCTGAGGATACCACCGGATCTTCCGATAGAGCCGTGCGGGAAGGAGAAGCAAACTCTTACTATTGTGGTTGCGAGCGCAGATGGGTGTAAGGTGTTGCTAGATTAAAAAGAGTGGGTCAATGTAGAAGGGCAAGCTGTGTCTTTAGAAGATCTGTTCATATCGAAAACTTGGATGGGTTTAGGAGACAAAATTAATGCACTTTTGTGCTTCCAATATATATCATCATTTTAGTTGGTCACCCAAGTTCAAATAATGAATTCGTTGTGCCTCGTTCTGACCTTAGAGTCTTATCCACAGGCTTCTTCGTATACTGTCAGCACCTATTGCCCTGAAAGAGCCCCAACAGCCTACCAACAGACCGTCGAGCTAAATGCATGTTCAGACAATAGATTCATTGATGCCAAAGTCCCTACCATCCTCGAAGATGATCTTAGCAGTTCGAGACACAACTATGTAAATGTTGATCAAGAAGAGACCAGATATTCAATATGAAGTTGAGAAAAGTACTACCAAGTTCAAAGCCGTTTGCAATACCCAAAATTCGTGAAATATCACCCACAGTCAATTTTAGAAACCTGTTAGTTCTATCAAGAATCAATGAATATCTAGTGTGTCGTAACAAATCTCAGCGACCAGATCTGATGTACTGTACTTCCCTTGATTTTTGGGTTGGGTAAATGCTTTTCGCACATCTTGATCTACCTTACGTCCCCTGATTTCGGGAAAGAGTTTCTCATAAGTCTTGCTCATTTAATTGGAAAATACTCGCCGTTTTATACAAATTTTTTTGCTACTGACCCTTTCAAGTTCCACACTCTCCCTTAGTGAATGGTATTTAAGGAGAAACAATCACACCACCAACCTGCCCTTCAGCTCACGCACCCAGCCCTCCCTCCCCTATAAAGTGGCAACTTCCCATCCAAAACCGCTCAGCAATCTTTCTATATACATGATAATCTCTCATGAGGCAAGACCAATACTCGCCTGTCATGTCTATACCTGCTCCAAGTATTATTGGCTCTGAGGCACTCGATATAGACTATAGAGTACCCATCTACAGCTATATATGAAGGAGTAAGTGAGACAGAGACTCTGTTATTATTGAAATAGTTATTAAGTTTTAGATTGTTGTGGGCTATTTGCCACTGCCATTCCTTCTCACAACCCCCATACCTGCAAAATCTAGAAATTTCCTCATACCATCAATGCCTATTCTTATAACAATATATGAAATATAAATATCTCTTGCAGCAAATTCACTAATGAATTTAACTATCAGCTGTCTGTCTCAATGGTAATTCCTCAGTCCCAAGGTTTCTTAAGGATTAGGTGGAGTTGCTTTATATGATACTCTAGATACCTTGGGCATTAATGGGAGGGACTGTGGTAGTGAATAGTGGCTCTATCTAGATGGACCTTGATTGTGTAATCTAAAGAATTTTAGAATGTCCATAATCTGGGCATGGTACCTAATAATATGTGAGAGAATGATATTGGATTGGGTTGAGTTGGGAGTTCTTTCTTGTTTCACTGCAATTACCTACTGCTTTTCAACTACCGCCGCCTAATGCCATGAGCTCTGCTGTAAAAGGTCTACATCTTCCTTCAAGGGACATCAATTACTTCGACCATAGAATATGAAGAGCTCAGGGTTATGGTGATGTTCGGTCTATATATTTTAATTGGTCTTAGGTCTGAGATTAACTTTCTGGTGATATTTGAGGAACATATATTCAATGCGAGGGGGGAGGCGAGAAGTGGGGAAGCTACGTTATTTTGCGAACAAAAATATTTTATACTGAAGAGCTGTAAAAGAGAAATTCGCAATGAACCAAAGACAATAGACTGAGAGGTGAGGGGGACGTGGACGAGATGAATTGGTATGCAGTTTACTTGTGCATCTCAGGGTTAAAATGGAGAATTTAGGGAGGCGGGATAGGGAAGGTGATAGTAATATTTGTATTTTAGACTCCTGCAATGCTAGGCACGCAGACAAATTACCCTGGTATCACCGACTGTAAAGAGGGAAATTTTGAAATATCTAGACAAGCCAAACACAGCATAGCACTTCTATGCCCCAGTTCCCACATCTCATGGCATCAGGTTCCAGAAAACCAGCAGCCTCTACGCTTCAGCCTCGACCTCATGCTTCCTCTTCTTTTTCTTTTTCTTGCCCTCCGCATCACCCACATCCCCACCACCAATCTTCCCCACAACCTCACCCTCTCCATCCTCAATCGCTTTCCGCTTCTTCTCTTTCTTTTCCTTCTTATCTCCCTTCTCCTTCTTAACCTTCTTCCCCACCACCTCCCCAGCAGCACTCCCCTCACTAACCCTCTTCCTCTTTTTCTCTTTCCCTCCCCCCATCTCTTTTATTTTCATCTTCTCCTCCAACTCCACCCTCATAGCCGCCAACTTCACTTCTTGCGCCGCTTTCGCCCTTAGTCCTTCCTGCACCTCCTCCTGCAGCTGCCGCTCTATTTCCGCATAATCGACTTTCGGAAGCTCATCCTCTACGAACTTAGTCTTCGCCTTCTTCTCTTTCTTGCTCTTCTTAGGCGTATCATCGGATGCGTCTTTGTCTTTATGTTTTCGAGATTTCTTCGCCGGTGGTAAGGATGGGATGGTGACGGGTGTTGGGTTGACATCAACCACAAAATACGGATTCGGTTCCTCGGCCTCCTTCTCCGCACCCTCATTTGAAAGCTTCCGCTTCTTCCCTACATTCAAAGCAACAACCTCCTCCTTGGCCTCAGGAGCATCAGACATCTCCTCGTCTGAATCTTCCTCACTACTCTCATCTGAATCTGTATCTGAGCTCTGAGAATCGGTGTGTATGTCATCCGTCCTATTCCTCGCAGACGGGAAATCACCTTTCTCGCCCGCACCCAACGGTTCATAGTTCGTGCTATTCAGCGTCCCGAAAGCGCCCAGGCTCTTCTTCTCTCTTAGTTGTCTGCTAGGCAACTAAACCAGAACCCCCCCGTTAGCAAAATTCCTCACGAAGTGGAGAGAGATGGGGCATGGTGTAGGTATTAAGAAACGTACAATCCCCTGCGCAGCCTCCCTCGCGCTCACCAGCGTCGCGCGCGCCCTATCCATCATCCCACAAATAACCCTCCAATTGCCCTTCTCCCCCCTCTCCCACATCGCTCTCTCCTCTGCATCCATATCATTCATCTGCGTCCGCATACTCTGCATCACGCGATCCAGGGTTCGGATATGAGACTCAATAACACCCAAATGCCTCTTAAACAACGCAGGCCATTTTGCATGTTGTGGGGATTTCGTAAACGGTTTCGGACGTCCCGTTGGGATGGGGAAGGAGGCTGGTCCTGGTGGGTTGGGGTTGGGTTTTACTTTTTTCTCCTTTTTGGGTTTTTTGAGGGGTTTGGTTGTACTGTGGACTTTGCGCGCCATTTTTGCCGGGGTTTGGTTAGAGATTGAGGGGTGTGGTTGGTGCGGTTAGCGGCTATGGGTAAGATAGAGTTGGTGCTGAGGTAGATTATTTTGGGAGATTGGTGTATGAGGAGGCAGAAGTGAGTGTGGAAAGTTGAGGTTGAGTTTCGAAGTTTGGAGATGGAGTTGCAGAAAAATAAATTTTAGCGCGAGGCTGGGATTTTGATTTTCGCAAAGCCCCTGCGCCGCAATTTTGGGGAAGGCTGGCGAGGCGAAAGATTAAGACGATCAAGAATGCGGGCTGAAGATGATTTCTGATATCTTATCAGTCGGAAGGCTATATCGAGTCGAATCTAGGGGCACCTTCGCTGATTGGAATTCCATTGCAAGAGTTGTTTGTGTGATGTTTCACCATGTGGAATGCGCGAGGGCTTTATGAGTTATGGTAGAGATGATGCAGGTGAATGAATTACATTAAAATGCTTAAATGGTATATCCTCCTTTGCAACCGAGTATGTACCTCTGCAAGCCTCATATGCATTCTGTCTGTATGCAGTATTTGAACGCCATCGCTATGCCACAAATCAAATCTCATACCATCCGACCCCGAAACCCGATCATCCCTTATATAACTTCGCCATCTGATCCCAATTATCAAAAACACTCCTCTTGCTTGTAGTATTTTGAGGAGTCGTGAGCGTAAGGTTGCCAATATCGCACCAATGATTAATATTCTGCAAAAGTCAGTATATCTTATAACCGGCGCAAGAGGGGAACTTACGATACAACTCAAGTACTTGCACCAACTACACGTCTTCCGATAGATGTAGAAGTTGTTCAGCAGTAAAATGAAAATGATGAAGACCGCTGCCAAGCACAAGGCTCTTGCTAACCACCACACCCACCAAGCTGGCTTTCTCCCTTTGAAGAACCCAATCGGACTCTTAACAAATCCTGTAACGCCGGCATTTGGATCATCGCCATCGCTTGCTTTCATAACGGGCGTATAAGGTGGTTCATCGTTGTGAATACGTTTTCGTAAAGCGTTGGGCGAGCGGAGGATACAAATCCCTAAGACAAGACCCATGAGGAATCCTCCGATATGCGAGAAATTGTCTAGTCCAGGAAGTAGACCTAGAACAAAAGAGATGATAACATCGAGCATAATGAAGCCGAAATCTTGCCAAGGTGATTGTCGTTCGCCCCAGGTGTAGAGGAGATCAAGAAGATTCAAAGCTAGAATCCCAAAAAGTGCACCCGAAGCTCCTGTAGATGCGATACCAGCCGCAGCAAAATTTCCACCAAGCACAAAACCAAATATTCCACTACATACGTAGACCAGAAAGAATCGAATAGGTCCGATTGCAAGTTCCATCTCTTTCCCCAGTGTCATCTGCAGCAGCATATTGAACCCGATATGGATGAGCCCGGCGTGAAGAAACATAGGAATTATGAATCGGAACCACTGGTTAGGTTGTGGATTTTGGTTGATATTGGTGAAATTTGGGTTTGAATCACCGCCTGGATTGGGAACGCCGCTGAAGCCACAAAGTTCGCTCAATGAGCAAACCGCACCTCCAGCAACTCCCACCGAATTCGAGGTTGAGTTTGGACACCCCCATGAGATCTCTTCCCCGGCATTTTGAACCCCATCTACATTGTGCATGCAAGGCATGAATCGAGCACCCATGTTGATAAGAACGTATGATGATGGGCCAATCATAGGATTGAAGGAGGGGTGGATTTCGATGGGGGATTTGGTGAGGACAGCTGTGCATGTCAGCATTGATCCTGCGGGGCCGTTAAAAATAACATACCATTCTTCGCAATCTCTGCGATGAACACCGCCACTTGGATAAGGGTCAAGGTGTATACAACCCACGGTATCCGCTTCTTCGCTTTGAAAGATCCAAACCCACTCTTCGGCGGTCGCGCTTCTTCCATCATCTGTGGTGGTGCCGCTGCTGGTGCATCGTATACATGATCTGTAGTATCATCTTTCCCTGCTGGTGTCGCTGGGTGATCTCGCAGAGGGATATCTTCTCGATATGAGTTCATTGACTCTGGGCCTGGCCGTCCTCCACCTCCTTGCCCATAATACCTCCCATCTGCGCCTAATGTGCTCTGACTGTCCATTCTATGTCCATCAAGTCCTCCCATCGGATATACACGATCATCGAATGGTGTTTCGAATGGCGAGACTGGTGATGGGTCTGTTGGCCTTTGCGATGGGTGTTGTGAAGGCGCTTGCGAATGGTAAGAGGGTAGAGACGGTAATGAGGGTTGTTGAGGATTGTAACTCTGGTATGTTGGTTGCTGTCCTTGCGGATGCATATTGTAATAATCGTTCGCAGCCATTTCAGATTGATTTCCCAACGATGTTCGCAGATTTCGTCCAGAAGATGGGTTTGTTTTGTTGTAGAAGATCGTGAAACAGGGGGGAAGCGGGCTAACGACAGTGGGCGTAAATAGGATGAGGCTGTTCCTCCACAATCCCGATCCAACACAGCTGAATCCTCTCGTAATCGTCAGGCTGTTCTGATGATTAATGGTGGATTGACTCGAGAATTTGTTGTTGGAGAAGCACAGCCCCCTTGTGGTACGAATTCAAGGTTGAAGATCTGTTTTTGGAACAGTTTCAAGGTGCCGCTAGAGATGCGTGTTATGCGTGTTCCCGCGTTCCTGGATTTCTTGGCAAGGATTAATGAGGGGTTTTTTCTAGAAAGGGGCGATCAAATTATTCACAAGTGACATAATATTCAAGAGACCGTGAAAGAATTGCAGTTGTCAGTCAGAAGGTAATTGTTGTTAAAAATAAATTAATTCCGAAATGCTACATCAAAGTCTCGATTCAGGTACCAGGGCTTCTTCAGGGGTTCGCTTGACGAGGCAAATTTCTTGGTGGATCACCGCGCTTGCTTTTACACAAGGCTCTTCGCCGCACGGGAACCAGACAGGGGAATCCAAAGTGGAATCTAAAGTGGATGACATGCGTAAGTCCAGCTTGACGCTGCTGACGATTCCTTAAAGCTTTGGTTAAGTTTTGATATTGCATAATTGAGGATATCTTAAGGTATTCTAAAATCGAATTCAACGCCATCTTCCCCACAAACAATGCAGCAACCCTTCCGTGAAACTCCGATTCTGTAGATACCCGCTGAATGTGTGACCGTTTATCCTATGTTATTGTCGTAAATCGCCGCTAATCGACTGTACCTAATCCTCCGCCACATCCTTCACGATACAAAGCCCCAGCATTGAATCCGTCGGGCAGCAATAGCGCGAGACTTTTCTGGAATTAGCTGTCGCAGTTCTGCATATTCATGACTAAAGCCGAGCTTGCGCTTATCCAAAATAATCTCGAGTTCCAGACTTGAAATATCGGTAGTTGGCTATGATGTGTGCATTGCAGTGTTGGAAAAGCTGGGAACCCAAACGGGTATTTTTATTCGCGTCGACATCCGAACGTAGCGAAGGTGGTAATTGAGTTGAGATGGATCGCGCCCGGGGATAGAGCTCGTGTAGCATGGCCACGCAGCTATAACTTGTCAGAAAAGCAAAGAAAGAACTAGCTCTTGCGGTTGCGGTTGCAAATCGTTTGGCCATCGGGACCACTAGGGGAAGAGGAAAGGATTCAAATGTCGAAGATGATGGGGATCCGTAAAACGTGTGTTACCGATATTTGACCCTCCTTTGTGATAGGAAGGAGACAGTACTGTCCTTCGCGGTTCGTCACCGAAAGTCCTCCAAGATATAAAATCATGTGAAAGAATAACTCACATTTAAAGCCTAATATCTGGCTGCAGATCTGCCCACAATGTTGAGTTTCCCATTCCCACAGCCAATTTATCATCTACTCCATAGTAAAACCAGAATATTCTCTCCGTCACCCTCAATATGAATCGCGGCAAGTAAGAGAAGATACCGAGCATTAGGAGAGAAAGAAGTACGACGACAACAGTGTTAAGGATGAGTTTCTCTCCCGGTTTAAGGACGTAAGCCGAAAAGGTCACCTCATATTGATAATACATCAACTGAATGTGCGTGATGATCCGAGAGAAAATGGGTGGTTTCGAGCGTTGTCTTGAGGTATAATATGAAGTGGCCATGTAGATCTAAACGTCGCATGAATGATGAAATAATAAATTTGCTCTGACGCTCGCCAAAACGGAATGATCAAAAGGAAAATCGTAAGAAATAATAAACTTAAAATCTTGGGAGGTCTTGACTCAAATAGTATGAGAAGTTGAGGGCCACTATCAAAGTAGCTGATGTAATTCTGGAAATACCGGGAAGGAGAGAAGTAATTTCACGCAGACAACTTGTCCATAATGCTATACTTTTCATGCAATGGAGCAAAACCTCATTGGGTATTTCGGAGTGAATCTATACTTTAAAAAGTATAAGAAGTCATAGCTTCAACTTTAGAGCCCGCCGCCGTTATGCATGTGTACAGAGCGGTCGGAAATTTCGGCAGTCTCTTGACTCTGAGTGGCTGGCAGTTGGGATTTCTAGTCGGAGGTGTCTCCTCTTTACTAAGAGCATTACTCAGATGAGGATTATTCACTGCAAGATGCGTGTGAGTTCTGACAACTCAAGGACGTGGCGCGAGCGGATTGAAACGGTGTGAGGGAACAACCTCGGAGGACTCGAGCTTCCATGAAACGGCACGTGACGCGGCCGATATCACGTCGCTGACACGAACCCAGGATTATGACGCGAGTTTCTGGACGCGGTCTCAACACTGAAGTTTGATATCACGAATATCCAACAAAGAAATCTCAGTTTTCCGACCTTCAGAATAGCAGCCCAAGCTGCAATTTCCTCACTATGGCGCCTGCACGAGTTCCCCAGAAACGTATCCTGGGCGAAAGTACAAATACTCGCCGGAACATCCCCTCTTCTCCTGCATCAGTTAAAAAGCGGAAGCTTGAACCTACATCGTCGCCAGCAGCCAGGTTCAAGAGTTCGCAGAATGGGCCTAAGGGAAAGGTTGGCTCTAGTCAGCCAAGTCATTTTGAATCTGAAGTGTTAGAGAAAATGACACAGGATATGGCTGGGTTGAAAAAGAACAATTCGGAAAGGGATCAACAATGGGCACGGCCAAGTTTGGGGAACTTCAACCATGAGACGGATGGATTGATCTTCCAGCAGATTGAGGCAGAGGAAGGCACATTACATGAAGGGAAGGCTACTGTAAAGCTGTTTGGAGTGACGGAGGCAAGTTTCCCTGTGCCGGTGCTTTGCACGTACTGATTGAAGATAGACTGGCCATTCTGTTATGCTTCATGTTACCGACTTCCTTCACTATCTCTACATCGCTGCACCAATATCTTTTACCCGAAATGACTGCGAATCATTCAAGACATATCTCGAAGCCCAAGTTGGATCATATGCGCCTACCATATCATCAGTACAAATGGTTTTACGAGAAAACCTATATGGATATCAAGGCAACCAACAAAACCCATACCTTAAAATTACAGTCACCGATCCAAAACATATCGCCAAAGTTCGGTCAAAAATCGAGCAAGGTGGGGCGAACTGGAAGGGGATGTGGAAGAGTGGCGATACGGGTACTTTGACTTTCGATTCGATCCAGTATGTGTTACGATTTATGATTGATTGCAAGGTAAGATTATCTTCCGCTTCTGCATAGCTCGTCTAATATATTTTAGATCTCTGGAATGTCCTGGGTAGAAGCTCCCGCGAAAGCCTATACTATGATTCCAACACACATGAGGCAATCCAATTGTCAAATTGAAGCGGAAATATCATATCGGGATTTAATATCGCATAAGCCGGACGGGGAATGGGCCAAGATGGCACCCCTTCGAATTCTCTCCTTCGATATCGAATGCGCGGGACGCAAAGGTGTTTTCCCAGAAGCAAACCAAGATCCGGTCATTCAAATTGCAAATGTTGTCACTCGATATGGAGAGAAGAAACCTTTCGTCCGAAATGTTTTTTGTCTGGATACTACGAGCACGATTGTCAATACCCAGATATTCGAGTTCGATAAGGAGGAGAAGATGCTTATGGAATGGAGGAACTTCTTAGAAGAGGTTGACCCGGATATCATAATCGGCTATAACATCTGCAATTTCGATTTCCCATATCTTTTGGATCGAGCCAGACATTTGAAGGTGGCTGGCTTTGATCACTGGACTCGTCTGCCCAGTGTGAAGTCGGCCGCGAAGGACACCAATTTTAACAGTAAGCAGATGGGGAATCGTGACACGAAAGCTACGAATACAAACGGTCGTCTGCAACTGGACCTGTTGCAACTAGTCCAGCGAGATCATCAATTGCGAAGTTATACCTTGAATTCAGTCTGTGCTCAATTTCTCGGGGAGCAAAAAGAAGATGTGCATCATACAATGATCACTGAGCTGTTCAACGGTACCCCTGAATCGAGGCGAAGATTGGCAGTATATTGTCTGAAGGATGCGTATCTTCCACAACGGCTAATGGACAAACTTTCGTGCCTGGAAAATTACACAGAAATGGCCAGAGTCACAGGTGTTCCTTTCAACTACCTCTTAGCTCGGGGTCAACAAGTCAAGTTCGTCAGTCAATTATTCAGAAAGGCTCTAGAGCAGAAACTAGTCATCCCCAACCTCAAAAATGATGCCAGCTCAGATGAACAATACGAAGGGGCCACCGTCATTGAGCCGACGAGAGGATACTACGACGTACCTATTGCCACTCTCGATTTTGCGTCCCTATATCCCAGTATCATTCAAGCTCACAATCTCTGTTATACGACACTTCTCAACAAGGCTGCCGTTGAGAAATTGAATCTGAAGAAGGATGAAGATTACATCATTACTCCAAACGGGGACATGTTCTGTACAACCAAGCAAAGAAAAGGCCTTCTGGCTCAGATTCTTGAGGAATTGCTCACTGCCAGAAAACAAGCAAAGCGAGAACTAGCTGTTGAGACGGATCCGTTCAAGAAGGCTGTGTTGAATGGACGACAATTGGCGTTGAAGATTAGTGCCAATAGTGTTTATGGTCTTACGGGTGCTACTGTTGGAAAATTGCCATGTTTAGCCATCGCCAGTAGTACTACGAGTTATGGTCGACAGATGATCGAAAAGACGAAAGCTGAAGTCGAAGCGAAGTATACCATTGCTAATGGCTATGCTGCTGATGCCCAAGTCATATATGGTGATACCGATTCTGTCATGGTGAAGTTTGGGGTCAAGGAGTTAGCAGAAGCAATGAAGCTTGGAGAAGAGGCGGCTGGCTATGTGTCTTCGAAGTTTATCAAGCCCATAAAGTTGGAATTCGAGAAGGTATACTTCCCATATCTTCTCATCAACAAGAAGCGGTACGCTGGTTTATACTGGACGAATCCCAACAAATATGATAAGATGGACACGAAAGGAATTGAGACAGTCAGGAGAGACAATTGTCGCTTAGTGCAAAATGTTATCGAGACAGTGCTGAGGATGATCTTAATCGATCAAGATGTCCAAGGCGCTCAAGAGTATGTTTCCCAACACATACCCGAGCATCCACTAACAAATCCAGTTATGTCAAAGACACCATCTCCGATCTCCTCCAGAACAAAATCGACATGTCCAAGCTCGTCATTACCAAAGCCCTCGCAAAAGCCGAATATAAAGACAAACAAGCACACGTCGAACTCGCCGAACGCATGCGCAAACGGGACGCCGGCTCCGCCCCCACCCTCGGTGACCGTGTCGCCTATGTGATCATCAAAGGCTCCGCAGGCGCGAAAAACTTCGAGCGCTCAGAAGATCCCATCTTCGTTCTAGAAAACAATCTCCCCATTGACACGAAATACTACCTCGATAACCAACTTGCTAAACCGCTTGGCAGAATTTTCGAGCCGATACTTGGGGAGGCGAAGGCGAATAGTTTGTTGGCGGGTGATCACACGCGCTCTATCTCGGTGGCTGCGCCCTCAATTGGCGGACTTATGAAATTCACTAAGAAAACTTTCACGTGTATGGGCTGCAAGAAACCCCTTGTTGGCAAAGACGAGGTCGGTGGAGCAGTGTGCTCGAACTGCGCACCGCGCGTGGGGGAGTTATACCAGAAAACGCTAAGTAAGGTTTCAGATCTCGAAGTCAGGTTTGGAAGGTTGTGGACCCAGTGTCAGAGGTGCCAGGGGAGTATGCATTGCGAGGTTATTTGTAGTAGTAAGGATTGTCCGATTTTCTATATGAGAATGAAGGCCAAGAAGGATGTAGAGGATGCGGGGAG
>Ga0182030_10008039_pt1 | contig 21912 bp, 29 predicted proteins | sample 812S3MmetaG_FD_121299 | JGI IMG/M metagenome (GOLD analysis project Ga0182030, IMG submission 121299) | Permafrost microbial communities from Stordalen Mire, Sweden - 812S3M metaG (Illumina Assembly) | ecosystem: Environmental > Terrestrial > Soil > Wetlands > Permafrost | place: Sweden... | reverse complement strand
GGAATGAGAAGTGAGAAATTGAGTGCCATTGATTCTACTATGCTATTCGTCCTATGCCTTGTTAATACGTTTGGTATGTCTCTATTTCTCATATATGGATATGAAATCATGAACAGTGCCATTGCAATGTATATATGTCATCTTGTCATTATATGGATTGCAAGCAAGACTGTTGACAAAGTCTTGTCATATGCTTTCATTGCTTTCATCTGGTTTGCACCTTCCATGTTCATTTGCATCATATATGCAAACAATGATCCAATGTTGATCATTTGGATCATCACTGTTGTATGGTTCACAGATGGAGGAGCATATATGTTTGGTAAACTCTTCGGAAAGACTAAACTCATGCAAAGCATATCACCTAACAAGACAGTCGAAGGTACAGTCTTAGGCATTACATTGTCTATATTAGTGTCAATAGCAATATCAAGGTTCTATGATAGAATATCGGGTAATGATTGGGCTGTCATAGCTATCATTGGTGGTATTATAGGTCAGATAGGAGATCTCTGCGAGTCAGCATTGAAGAGATGGTTGAAGATCAAAGATTCTGGAACTATAATGGTCGGACATGGAGGTATCTTGGATCGCTTTGATAGTATCTACATGGCAGTTCCTGTCATACACGTGTTTCTGTACTACCGCGGCTACATATAATAGAAAAGTGGTATTTTGTTTTCATAAAACAAAATGTCGGACAGCAATGAGTATACCTTCAAATATCAATGGGTAGGTACCGTCTACATTCATTTAAACCCTGCAACAAGACTTTCATTTCTTCGAATATGTAAAAGGTTCTTAGAAATAGGACTTTTAACATTGCCACCGTGGTCAATATATGTTTCGAAAGAGACTGGAAAAATGGATTGTGGTCTTTGGCATGCATGTAGAAACAATCATGTTAAGTATTATAATAAGTGGAAAAAGATCGCGAATAATAGATGGCCTTGCACTCAATATTTAAAATCTAGTCTTCTGAATTGTGTTGATAGAAACAGCTTAGGTAGTTCGGGATTATTCAGAACAATCATTGAAGATACATCATACGATATCATGACTATCTATCCTGAGGTATTTGTTGAAGCATGTGTATCTTGTGCTATGATACCAATAGGTGTAATGTTTGAAAGGAACAAGGTTCCTTGCAATGGTCTTATTAAGATTGCCATACACAATACATTGTCATCAAGAAGACAAAATGTACAAGAAGCGCTCAAATTGTTAGTAGCAAGAAAAGAATGTAATTATACCATATTCTGCGAACTCTTATCATGTATTGAGTCCGGAATAGATGTGGACAACAAACCAATTGAAGTATACCAGCGTATCTCACAGTTTAGATCATTGATCAATTGCGATATGAGTAAATTTGGAAATCCAACAGGTAGATTGCGTGGATTATTAGCACATTTTAGGGATACTCCAGAATATACACAAATATTAACAGAAAGATACACATATTACAAACTCATATTAAAGTGAAAAAGGTTCAGGACAAATATCTTGTGGCAAAAGACCTGGTAGAGACATCTCAATCGTAGAACTATAGAAGCCTTTTTGAATATTAACATCATGATGTCCAAAGCTTGGATTACATGTCAAGATCTTACAAGGAACGAGAAGTGCTTCTTTGTCTTCAAACATACCCCAAACTCGCTTGATAAGCTCGCGCTTTTTGAGTGATGCGTTAATCCAAGCTCCTGCGATCCAATGAGCAACAGTCAATTTCGCAGGAGTCAAATCATTCAGCTTGGGCTTATGTTCAAGCAACATAGGCAAAACATTGAAACGACACATCAATACTGCCCAAGAGATTACTCTGTCTTCAAAGAATCCAACAACATCAATGTTATGATGTTTAAGCATCCTTCGAACAAGTTCTGGATCATCGAGAGCCACAGCAACATGAAGAGCTGTATTCTCAGGATGAGTGTAATGAGGTTCAAACTTAGCATCAGGATTGCGAAGAAGATATTCTCTGAATTCAGGATTGACTTTGCAATATGTAAGAGGTCTAGCGAACTCAGCTTCATCAAACATCTTTGCCATAGCCGGAATATGAATGAGATACATCCACATGTGCGGAGCCACTTCAGGATTTATTTGATATGCGCTTGCTTCAATGAGATGTTTCCTTCTGTATTGAGTATCTTCCTTAGGATTAAAATTGTTTCCATCTTTGCCTTTTTCGAGCAAACATGAAAGAGTTCCACAGAACTCTCTCACCTCAGAATCGAGAAATGTTCCATATGACAGCATTGGAATTGGAGTACCATCATGTATGAGATACTCAAATTCACGTAACCATACTTTTGATAGAGCCATAAGACCTTGACGTGTCAAATTATGAAACAGAGTAATTAGCTTACGAGACTTCTTCTCAGTAGCATCATCGAACAAATTGATCTCTGGAACAATTTCCATCTAAGCTAGTTTATTTTGTTAATTAAGTATTTTATATACTCAATTATTAATTAATTTCGAATGAACCATTTCATTCGGGGAATATCTTCTACTCTCATCTTACCACTTCTCTGCCAAGTCATTCCTACATACTGACCGTTGTTTATGTCATAAGGAATACTATATACTGTAAAACTGGGTCCATGACTAACAAGAATTTGTATGTACGGTTGGATTTGTCTCAGAGCTGGCATCAAATATTCATCTTGAGGTCTGATAACTGTGAAAGGATCGCTTCCCGCTTCAAAATTGCGATCCATATATAATCTTACCTTGTTTTCATCGGATTGTAAGAACTGTTTTCCCCGTTCGATCAGTGTATCTGTGGTTAAAACATCAAGTTGCTTAAACAAATCTGGATTCTTAACACAATTCAATTCGATGCCCATGGTATATAGACCTGCATATAGCTCAAAACTGGTAGGCTTTGTGAAAACCATCAGTTCTACATCCAAAAACAATTCAAACAGTAATTGCTGATCTTTGCTCAGAACAGGTTGATATTTTTGCAAGACCAATTCGATAGCTGTAGTGTGACCCTCGAAATCATCTGTCTTAGAAGACATCCGGCAAGACACGCTAAAGCCGTTACTTCGCAATTTAATTGGAAAACATATAGTATAATCAGATATTCCGCGAAAGCTTAAATACTGGTTTGTCTCTTGAAGGTCCAACAATATAGTTCTATATGATTTTAGGAACGTTCCTTCCTTAATTCTTCCGAATAATTCCTTCTTGTCCTTGAGAGGCACAAATTTTGTTTCTGAATTCGCTTTCCATAGCGCAAATGCAGCCATTGCTCCTCGTATTTGAGATTTGTTATCTTCTGGTACGATATATACTGCTACAGTAGTATTTGGAGATGTTAAGATATAATGTTCAGAATTTCTATCAATATCCATCCCAGATCAGTTTATTTTGTTAATTAAGTATTTAATATACTCAATTATTTATCAGTCAACTAAGTTTACAAGAAAGTCTCCGATTTCTTTGTTAGTCATGTTTGAAGCAAGAATTCTTTCCACTTCATCACTTTTAACAGTGCCACTTCTCTCAAAACTTCGAAGAAGTTCAATCAAATGATGTCTTTCTTTCTCACAAGCCTGCGGATCATCATCCACAATCTTCTCTAATGGTTTCGATTGCGTCACAGATCTATCTATTCCTTCAGCGTGAGGAAGAAATTGTAGATGTCTGACAGGGTAAGGGTAAAATTCTGGGTGCCAGCCTGTCGTCGTTATACTTTGACTTGCTGTTCCTGTCGAATAATTTGCTTCGAACTGAATACGTATATTATATGGTTTGATGTCCAGTACCCATTCGAACTCTCTTAATTGATTAACCATATATTCTTGACCTCGAACTATGACAGAATCTTTGCCATCACTAATAACGTTTATGCCTTTTCTCTCTATTGCATATTTTTGTTTCATTCTCTCAAGATTATCAGATTCTGGAGTCAGGATTACACGATAGTCGAGAATAGCCTGAGTCTCTGGAGTCTCAACTGGAATACATTCAGTTGATATGTCGTACCACTTCATAAGTTCAGTTGGATACAAGTAACCTCCCTCTGGCCAATCAAAATTGGGACGTTGCATATTTATTCTTTTCAAAACAAAAGAATGAATGTTTGCAAATCATTTTGATCATAATGAACATATATAATTCTGTATTTTTTAATTAAAATGCAGAACAACATCTCAGCCTACTTTGATCAAGAAGATAAGATACTTCAAATGCAATCAGACTTCATCATTGAAGATCTGAAAATCATGTTAAGCAAGAATCCTAGTCACATCAGGATCGTATATATACGATCTCATGACATGTCAGACCTTAGGAAACGCATTCGTGAGTTACTTGAAGAGAGATATGCTCAAAAAGATATATGTGTAAGAGAAATTAGTGCAGATGAAGAAACATCCTCTGCAAGTTATTCTATATTTACACACTATGATAACATGGGATCTCTGATAAATAGAGTCGAAATGCTAAGACAGATCAAAGCAAAATACCCTGATTTTATGATATTCTAATCCTCGCACTCAGAAAGACTATTAACACCTAAAAAATAAAATGGATGAGGACCACAATCATCAAAATCTGCACTGAAAGGAGCTGTATATACAATAGGAATCCTGATTGCGAAATTTACATTATGTATTAGACGTTCATTAGCTTTCGATACTTGAGCATTTGCGGATGTATCTTCTTGATTGATCGTATCACGTAGCCAGATCTCAAACAGTACTCGAATGAATCTATTACTTCCATAAATCACACAAAATTGCGGAAATACATCAAAGCTCCAGCATTTCCTGCAAAAGAAATCAAAACGTATAATAAGATTCTTCTCGAATTTAGACAACTTCCAAGGTTTGTCTACGTATCTTGCAGCCGAAGGATAAAAACAAACATACTTCTTCTTGGACATGAACGTGTTCTCAAATGGATTAATTATCTTATTCATGTTTCTGATAGAAATTCTTTTGAAATGAAATGTTTCAAAAATTACTAATCGATTAGTAATTTTATTTGAATTTTGTTATCAAATCGACAATATGGATAACGCCAAAGAACTCGATCAAGTTGCATTTGATAACAATGTAAGATATCTCAAAGCTGTAATTCCAGATTCTGCAAGAATAAGAGAACGTCTCGACCAATCCTTACCGTGGCAAGAGTTAAAATGGGGACCAAGACAAGTCACTCTTCCTCGTTTATGTGCTTATGCAGTTGAAGAGCGCGAAATGGGGCAATTGATAACACAGTGGGTGTGTAATTTCTTTAGACAGACCATGGGCATCACTTGTCTTGTAGGTGGTATCTTTGGCAATCGATATCGTAACGGTAATGACTATCTTCCAGATCACAGGGATGCTTACGGTGATGATGTTCATGTTGTCTCATTAAGTTTTGGAGCTACACGATTATTTCGATTCTCGAAAGGAGGAGTAGTAACACCTAAATTCTATCTTGAGAATAGTGACATGATTATCTTCTCGCCACAACAGAACATAACACATACTCACGGAATTCCCAAGCAAGCTCAAATCAAGGAAGAAAGGATAAACCTAACCTTGTTTTGTCGATTCGAGGGAAATCCATATTCTTCTGCATTTGATCGCACTAAGATTCCTTCATTTGAGCATGAACCATCACTTCTAGCTGCACTTGTATCTGAAATGGTCGAAAATGGCCTAACAGAAGAAGAAATATCAGTCAAACTCAGCGAGCTTGGGTTTTAAATTAATCTGGTATATCCACGGCAAAATGTGTTGTCAACGTTTTGCATACTACAAATTTTTATGATCACATCATCATAAAGACAGTAATCACCAACCTCGAAAAACTTGGTTTCTTCATCTCCACAACAAACTAAAGCTTTTTCATCAAATGTAACATTCTTACACTTAGCACGATGGTATTCGAAATCAACCTGAGGTTTCTTCATAATTTTATGTATTGTAAAATCTAACATTTGATAAAATCATATTATCAATCAAAAACTTTGAGATATCGAGTACATATTTTAGAAAGACGTATATATAAAACATGAATCCTTCTCATGAGGAGATGCTGAGTGCTATCAAAAAAGAAGGTTATGATTATGATGAAACTCAATATGAACCGTGTTCATGTCGTTCAGCTGAAAGTCATAGATCAGACTGCATAATAACTTTTCAGAGATCAATTAGAACAATATATTGCTGCCATTTTGACAAAACGGATTCAGAAGAACCAAATAATTCGCGAGAACAAATGGAAAAAGATATGCAACTAATTTGTAGGTTAGCAAAAGATGAAAAGTCACCTCCTATGTGGCTTTTTGATTATGGTCGCAAAGTATTATATCACAGTCAAATCCGAATGAAAGTATATCGTTGGTATAATATATTGCGAAGACTAGAACAATTTAAGAGTGAATATAAGGAAGAAATGGCAATCTTCACTGATATCGTAAATATCTTTGAAACTACATATAATGAAATCGAGGTTATAGAAAGAAAGTATAATGATACAATTCAAAGAATACAGAATTTTGATTTCTTGACTATGTCTACAGATGATATTATAGAATTAGGTATTGAAAAACTTATGCTGGAATTGAAAAGTAAGCATGAATCATTTCGTACACACTTGTTGAAGATATTAGAAATGATGCGATTATACATGAATACCGGACATTTGATGATGCTATGAATTGATAATTAGCTCAAGGAGCTAATTATTTACATTTAGGTCGAACATCAACATCTTCACATAGTGAAGGTTGCTTAGGTTTGTTATCTTTGATGATGATGATGCATTCGATACACTTATTACCTACAGTAGATTGTAATTTCTTGCAAACACTACAAGTGCTCATTTTGCGAATCTCTGAATGCTTTAAGCATGATATAGAATATCTCGTAACCTTTGGCAAGATTATGCATAGCTTTGGTTATTTCAGGTTCAGAGACACACATGCATATTTGACCATTGTCATGAATGGTGTAGGTTGTACATAGCTCTTCACATTTCAAAGGCATAGTATTTCCATGAACATTGTGATCATAAGGTGAAAATACTACAGTGCTGAATTCTCGTGCTACGAAAAGATCAAAGGCTTCAAGATCGATCGCTACGCCTAAATTGAAGTTATAGTTGATCATATTGACGTCGAATCTCACTGCATATGGAAAATCACCATATAATTTGATATCTTTCTCTTTCTCAAGTATTGTAAGATAAGTGTGAAAGAGACGAATAGCTTCGGCTGCTTGTTCTAGCTTCTTACATCCTGTCATATGAATGCTATTTGTTGATATCTTCATACTTATTCTCTTTTCTCGAAGTTGAATCCATATCATAGTGCTGTTTTTGAATGCCTTAGTTCCATCAGTAGGTGATAGACCTATGACAGTTGTTCCATGCTTGATGCATGTGATGGTACCAATAGGCCATACTGTATTGGGGTTTTGAATCTGTGTTTCTTTTGGTATGCAAGGAAGTAGTACGCTTAAGAGTTCAAAGTTGATATTTGAGTTTTCCATGAGACGAGCATCTATTGTTGCAGTAGAAATTTTAAGAGTTTCGAATGGTATGTGTGTATAATCCTTATTGAGAGCTTTTTTTATGAAAGGTTCGAGCTTATGGAGCTTCCGATTCTTACCTTGAGTAGCCATAATGAGGATCTTTCTTTTCTTGATTAGAAATTAACTTAATTTGATTTTATTTTTTTATTGAATTAAATGTCAAATCTCCTTGCATTTTTGCTAGGGATTCTTTTGATTTTGATCATAATCATTGCCGTGGCTTCAGCATCGAAACAGTCAGCAGCTGTGGCGAATGTCTACAGTCCAGTCTTCTGCACAGGAGTCATCGGACAATGAAGAGATCATAGCCGAAGTGAAGATACATCACAATACACCTATATTTGTCGTGAATCGTAATGAGAAAAGCCCTGAGGAGCTCGCCGAAATATTTCGGATCATTGCGCTAAGAGAATTTGATGCTGAAGGCGATTTTACTATCGACTGGATAAGTATATTTGGTAGAGATCAAGGCAAAGGCGATAAGCCACATGCATACATCATTTTTCACGAGAATGCCATCAACAAGTGGTTCATCGAGGAAGACGAACACGAATACATCTGTAATGAGGACACAGATGAAGCAGAGGCATTGAATTTCAAGACCATTGGTGTCAAAGGATTGACGCCAACTCCAGAAGAAGAAGATTGCAAGTTATGCTACACTTGCATTCCAACAACATTCGAAGAAGATTCTGAAGCAAGAGACTTCATTGGAGGCATACTTGACGACATTGCGGATGTCAAGACTGTGTATCTTCCCGCCACATGGCGTCAGAAGGGCGTGGCCTTTATTGAATTTCATGATGCGAGCAGTGCCAGCATCGTTCTGCGAGTGGCCAAACAAGTTGAGTCTCATGGTCATACCATGTATGGTAGTTTCGCGAGAAAACTCAAACCACGTGAGTCTCCACCATCACCTGCGAAGAGCCCAAGTCCGAAACCTTCTGGCGTTCGAAACACACCACCAAAGAGCCCGAAGCCTACAGGTGCTCGAAATACGCCACCACCGGTTAAGCCTAAGTCGAGATCTAAAGAGAGCTCTGGAAAATAATCACATAGTTTTATGTCGCGCTTGCGACAAAAAACATTACTTGTTATCTTTTGTATCAGGTTTTGGAGGCGCTAATAACTTTTGCTTCTTATAGTCTGTTACTGAAATAATATAGCTATCGGCTATATTATAAGTTTCTCATTCGTCAATTGTTATTGTGAAAGCATAAGTCTTAGGTTCGTAAATCTTTATGAAAGATTTGTCACCCATGCTACATCCTCTTCGACAATAGAAATATATTGAACCTCCAGGAGTTACAATCATGAATGCATTCTCACTTTCATGTATTCTTCCACTCAATAGACACTTTCCCGCACATACGCGTTCCAGATTAATCATTCCATTCACAACATTCTTAACACGATAAGGCAGATAAGATTGAGAATACACTCCTTTGTAATATATTTCAAAGCATTCAAATGCAAATTTTACTGTCTCATCTTTCAATTCTTCGACACTTTGATGTGGTTTCATCTTACTCAAATCGATATCTGCTACATGACATGCCTGTTTATAAAAAGTATTGCTCATCATTGCTTCATGTGAGGGATTATAGAACATGTCATTCAAGGTCCTACGTAATAATTGCTTGTCTTCAATCATTTGTTCAGTATCTATATCACATCTACGATACTGTTGAACAAAGGTATCATATATATTGAACCTCTTTGTATCTTCTAGGATTAAGATATTGTCTTTACCATACTTCCTACTTCCGCAAATACGCATTGTAGCATTGGATCTTGCAACCTGTATATCAATTATCTTTGAAGCATCTATACCCTTAAAAGGAGAGGTCTCAGAGTTTTGATTTTCTTTGACCATGCCTAACATAAGATTGTAGAAAATGGAACATTGTTCTTTCCAATCTTGAATGAAGTATGCGTTTTTTACAATCAAGTGTTTGGACCATTTCTCTGTTGTATCAGATCGTAGCCATACGAATTGAAGCATGCCGGTATTCACCTCAGTATAGAATTGTTGGAAGGTTCGAATAACCATGAGTTCTATTTCCCTTTCGAAATCTGGTGGTACGAAACTCTCTAAGCCGAACCACGGACTTTCGAAGTCAAAGTCAAAAATGAGACGACCTTGTTGACGTTCACTAAATCTATCGTATATGACCTCATGTGCATAAGGATAGCTTCTTTGCTGAAGAACGAAAGTCTCAACATCGTCAAAAGCATAGAATTTCCTATTTCGCACTTTTATCTCACCACTAGTTCTGTCGCGATACTCTTCACGACATTCATGAGCGATAATGAATGGATAAGGTCTTGTTGTTGACTTATATCTCTTGGCTTGCTCAAATGAATAATAACATCTATTAACGTCCATTTTGATATTGAAATGATATCAAAAAAGAACTCAATTATGATGTGCATGTAAATAGATAAATTTTTTGGGAATGGTAAATGAGTTCATATAGACCTGGAAGCAGGAGAACATATGGACCGCAGCAACCATCAGAGCCTCCAAAAAAGAAGCACACAGGGTTGATCATTGGAATCATCGTTGCCATTATTGTCGTTATTATCATTATCATTGTTATCATTCTTCTAGCTGGTGGTAGTTCTAAGCCTGCAGCGAAAACAGGATGCAATCTTACTCCATGTGGTTCTGGAACACATTGCAATACCACTAATGGATTATGTGTAGCATGTCTTTCACCTACAGACTGTACTTCAGGCGAAAAATGTAATACATCAGGTGCATGTGTAGCATGTCTTTCACCTACAGACTGTACTGGTGGTCAGAAATGTAGTTCTGCAGGTACATGCGTTACTTGTAATAATGATAATGATTGTACTACTGGTCAGACATGCAGTACTGCAGGTATCTGTACTGCAGGTGCCTGTACAGGTCCTACCGATTGTACTAATGCAGCATTTCCAGTATGTCATTCAGGTCAGTGTGTGGAATGTGCAGGCAATACTGATTGCTCTGGCAACACTGTATATAGTACTGCAGATGAGAATATCTGTCAAACTACAACTAATATGTGTGTGGGATGTGTCATTAATAGTGATTGTGGTGTAGGAAATACTTGCAATAGTGGCGTATGTTGTATTCTGACACCACCAATAATGTCAGGAGTTACGGGAACACTTTCAGCAGATTCTACAATTATTGGAAGTTATAGCTATGCTGGTCCCTCTACAGGTGCTCAGCAAGTTATGCAATTACTTGCTAATACGACAGTATTAAGTACTTCTACAGCGGAGACATCTGATCAAGTTCATACTTTTGACGAAACGACTACTGGTATTATACTATTCCCAGGTGTTAGCTACAACATTCAAACAAAGCTCATTTTTGCTTGTGGAACTACTGCTTATAGTACTCCAAAATCTGGTACAATGCCAGACAACGGAGCCATTGAAGGAACTCTAGGATTTACGTCTGCTACTGTCGCAGGTCCCATTGTTCTTACATTTTCAAATGAGGCCTACACAAACACTTTTGGTGTCGTTATGTATCCTGTAGAAGGAACTCATCCAAATCTTGCTGTAGTTCAAGTGAACAATATCACTGCTAGTAATGTAGGATACAGTACAAATATTTCTTTCAACTGGCCTTCTGGTGTAGTAAGAAGTGTTGGACAGCAATGGTTTGCTCGAGTATTCATGATGCAAAATCCTTCTGGAACAGTTAGTACAAGTGCTCCTAGTGATCTCACATCAGAAGCAGTCATCACTCTTGCATCATAAGTCAATATATATCGTCCAGTGGACGATATATTTATCTTGAATAATTACGATAGACTGCAGTTCTCAGAACAGTCATTGTTGAATCACCCTTATTGAAATAGAATCCAGTCTCATTGAAATCTTCAGGATTGAAATCAGGATTATCTATTATGAAATCTTTCAACCCTTGAGGATATTCGTAATCTAATATACTATGTCTTGCATCACCTCTTACACAATTCGTGAAATATATGCCAATATATTGACCCTTATTAGTCAACGATACAAAGGAACATCGTAGCTTTGATGATTTGATGAAATCTAACATATAGTTCGCATTAGTTTCATCTATTTCCAAATCTGCACACTTCTTCAATATCGTAGCATCATTGTTCTTTGGTAAGATATAGCCATATGTGTCTCCTCTATGTACTAATGAACCATCATGATGTAAGGTATATTCATTCCATCTTACATGAGTATCAGTTGCATCATAGTATACATTCAGTTTTTGAGTCTTCAAAGCTTGATGTGATGTGTAGTTTACATCAATTGATATATAATTCGGAGTCCCATATTGATATATGTTCTTCAAATCATATTTGTCTTGAAAGATAGAGTTATATTTCTTGAACAATCCTTCGACATCTTTGTTTACAAAGATGTAAATTTCCCATTCAGTACGATCCGGATAATTCTTAATTCCATATACACCAAACTTATACAAGTCAAGGATGCGGAATACGAAACCTTTGACATTAGGATCATCAATACTTGATGATAACAACTTATCATTATATGGCATTTTCGGAACAGGTTGTTGTGCTCCTAACATATATCGACCTCTTCTTCTTCGAGATCTAGCATGCTCGTGTTGTGAATATTCAAAAAGTATCGTCACAATGTAGATTAAAACAATAGCAATTAATATCACTAATATTACATAAGATGCTCTCATTTATAATGCATATTTTTCGCATCATAAATGTCAAGAAAAGATGATTTCATAAGAGTATGCACAAGTCGCAATTTGTGGTATAACTTTGACACAAAGGAAATTCTAACAGATGAACAACTAAGATTGAGAAATATGAATCCTAATAATATATCATCAAGACCTAACGAAATTCCGGTCTTTGGAAATATACAACGTGCATTGAGAATTTGGATTCCCTTCATGGAGCAACAGATTCAGAACAATCAACCTTTCGGACAGATTAGGGTTCGAGAAGCAAAGAGACGTCAAGCAGGAAAGGGATATCCTTCTGTTCGCGGATTTGTAAACATTCCTGCATTCAGCAAGGGCGCAAAACCTTATAAACAGCTTTCACCATTCTTTGTTACAGTAGACTATGAAGAAAACGGAGAACAAAGAGTTGGTGAAATATTCGAGAATTTCTTTCAAAGTCGTAAAGTTTATAGACAAGTGACAAGACAGACTGGTGATTGGGTATGGCCTGCGGAAACTCATGTAGATGCAAACGATAATCCAAACGAAAACTGGATTAGATGGAACAGAGCATTATCAAGTCACGAGTTGCCAATCAGACATCCTAATGGTAAAGCAATTCCGTTGTATGCTTGGTGGAAAGGTCAAAAACTAGGTGTAGTGGAAATGCGCAAGCAAATATATATACCATTTTTGCAAGCGATTTACAGACAACATCCTGTCTATCAACAAATTTTAGCCATGGTTAGACGAGGAACAAATATTATAATTTTAGGTCCTGATGGTCCGAATATGGATTTATATCCTAACGGTATGCCAGTTACGCTTGAAATGCTTGTCGATCTTCAAAATGTTACCCGTATAGGTGACATACCTCATGTCGAAGGATATGTAAACAATGATGTTCCGCCTGGAAAATATTTTCCGTACGGCCACGAATTTGTCATAGCTCTTACTCTACTCGAAGATCTTTTGCAATAAAGATATGATTAGTTCACTGAACTAAATATGTCTGAAGACATATTTGCTAAAAGTGAAACTTAATGAATAATCTAATCGTTGTTAAATGCAACGTCAGAAGTTATATGAACCAAAATACATTGAGACTGATATATCCTTCAGATTCACATTGCAACTCTCAAATGTCGTATCAATCTCAACAGTAAAAGCAGCTTTTACTACTCCAGAAACACGTCAATGTGTCATGGAAGCATTAATGGAAGCAAGACTTCCAAACGGAGATTCCTTGTTTCCGAATAGAGCATTGTTAGAAGGTGAAGTATTTTGGAACGCCACCGTCATCAATGATACCGAAAGTCAATTTCTATTCCAATGTAGAGTTGCAGTGTCTGACATAACATTGCCCATTCCAGAACTCATTCCTTGCATAACAACATGTTGTGATAACAAAGGATTCTTTGGAATATGTGCAAGTCATGAATCTCAGATCGACATTGAACATGAAGCATGTGCTCCTATTCGTGAAGAGATGAGAAAACATAACAGGATCAAAAAATGCTTCCAAGTTCTATTGGAAGAGGTTGATGACAAAGTCTACAATTTCATAGGCAAACATGATCTAAGGGAAACATGTTTTTCATGTAGATCATGCTTACTTCCTCCAGATCTCAAATTCACATGGAATGATGAAGAAGATGACAATGACGAAGAAAACTAATAAAAAGGAATTTGTGAATTCCTTTATGCTAAAAAGAATGCAAGGCGAAAAAGAAATACCCGCAACTGCGAATAATGACCTGGTAATATTAGCTATTGGTCCTCAAGTTTTCAGACCTCCTGGAAACTATTGGCATACACGTCAAGATAAGTCAGTAGTTTCTCCAAAAGATGAATCATACGAAGTGAAAAGGGAACACTTGATCGAAAAACTTCAATATTATGAAAATATGGGCTTAATCAAACACGGAGAAACGGCTAGAATATTATCTCTTGGTATGGAAAACAAAGGTATTATTGAATACTTTGGTACTTTGTGATCAGTTCCTTTTGTTACAACATAGCAAACATATATAACATATCAATGTAAAGACTAGAAAGAATATGCCTAGACCAATGAATACTATTCCAGCATTATAGAGATTGAAGTTAATCTTATGTATTCCAGTCCAGATAATTCCAGTTTCATAAGATCTCCAACCTTTTCGATTATAACATATGAAGCTTCGTCCTACTTGGTACTTGTAGAGTTGTGACATAACATCAGCTTCAGAATCGCCACATACAACTCGATAGTCTCCGCATATTTCTTCTTTTATCCAATCGTGAAAAGGTCCTAACATACAATAACCTACAATGCCTGTCCAATTCTTGCCACAACAATTTCCATACGATGCTTCTTTGTACATAACATCGCATATATGTTTGCTTACGTCTGTGACAATGTTCAGTTCTATTCCGAGCTGAATGAGACATCCAAAGCTAACTGAAGTGCATATCAAAATAATTGTTACTGAGCAAAACGTTAAACAAGATTGTATTTTTGTGAAGAGTGTTCGGCTCCCTATAAGCCAAGATCCTATTATGATGTAGATACAGGTTACCATGAGACGCTCAACTATGGTTTGTGCAGATCACGTTTTCGAAAAGAATACATGTATGCGCAGTTTATCAGTGAGTTGACTGAAAATTGAATAACTTTTGAAATATTATTGTGGTGAAACACATCAATCACAATAAATAATATATCTATAAATTGAATTATAAAAATTTTGAGATATAGATTCATACACATTTCTTAGAGATAAGTCTAGGTTAGTTTTGACAATATGAACGCTGTTCGCTACGCTCAAATCACCCATCAAGTTCATCTCATGCTCGGAGGCCTTACCGGCATCCTGTCCACGCTCACTTCAGATGAAAAGTATTTCGTCTTGGAGCTGATCAACCAGTGGAGGATGCAACAAGGCGGTTCGAGTCAGCAAGTCTTCGCTCCCGCAGCAGTTCAACAACTCTCTGTGCAAGAGGTTGTGATCCAGAAGCCTGCTGCTGTTCTTCCTGCATCGAAGCCGTCTGCGCCCAAGTCAGTGCAAAAGAAGGAGACTTCCAAGCCAGGCACCTGGGTTGCCGCTGCCAAGAAGGTCATCAAGAAGCAACCTGTTTCGCAATCTCCATCCGGAGATGAAGAGACTGATTCCAAGATCACGCGTTGGGGAGATAGCCCAAAGCCTGAGGATGAGCCAAGCAGTGACAGCGATAATCGAGCGTCTCCCGTTTCGCTTGCTGCGATTCAACAGAAGCAGTGCGAAGATGAGGAAACCGAAGAGGCTCGTACAAGCATTAAGGCTTTTTGCGGAAAGCCTACGTGCAAGTGCGAGTACACTTTTCGCGATCTCTCGACCAAGTCAGGCAAGATTCGCGATCCTGTGCGCTTCAACTCGAAGCTCATTCATGAGACCACTGTGTTCGGCAATGTCAGCTTCAACAATGGAGAGGATCGTGCTTCGAATGCTGACTTCGCCAAGGCCGTGCAGAGTTTGCTTTCTTCAGACCCACGCATCAAGCTCAGCACTACTGGCAAGCCCATTGAGGCGCGTTTGGACAAGGGTGCCATGGGGTTCTTCTTCATCAATCTCGCCACGCACACTGATGCGATGCGTGCTATCGAGCGCATCTCGCAACAAGGCCATTACGACGACGAGGAGAAGTACCATGCAACTGCAGCTGAGCGCGCTTTGGGCTTAGGCATCTGCAACGTGGGTTTTGCCACGCAAAACAAGAAGAGTAAGAAAGATGAATAAACATAAGTCGTAAAAACTAGAAAAACAAAACACAAAAATATGTGGCCCGAAAGGGCTACATATTCATAAGCTATAGCAAAAAGACTTTCAACCTTTATGTAAGTGACTTCAAAAGGGATGAATCTCCATTGTCTTCGTATAAGAACTCCGAGAGGTTTTGATTGCATTCCTTGGTCGCAAATTCAAGGAATGAGATGTGATGTTAAGAGTTGTGATGTCACATTTAAACCTGATACTCCTCGTGATCTTCGTACTGGTTGTTCTCACGTAGAAATCTATCAAGGTGATCAGTTAGTTGAGGCAGCTGAAAAAGCAAAGCAAGATTTTGATCGTATTTGTCGTGATGAAGAAGGAGGAGCATCTGAATGCAGTCCCAAGTATTATATCAACCTGGCTAATACTCGTGACAATATGATATCCTATTTGGCTAAACATAGATGTGGGAATGGAGTCTATGTAAGGGTTGCACTCAGAGAAGACATTATTCAATAAATCCTAATATCTGATAAATCTTACCTTTTAGATCTTCCAGTGTAGAGTTGTTTTGAATGACATAATCGAAATCTTTGCAATTGTTTAATGACGTTTCTGAAACATGAGTTCGATCTCTTCCAGTCTTTTCTAAGATTTGTCCATCTTGTTCACGCTCTATTCTTACGACTATTCCCTTTCCAGTGTGATTATTAGCGTTATGTACTGCTGTTATTTCTAAAGGAAATCTACAATCTGATATAACAGTAATTATATCTTTGTTGAACTTCTTGGTGACTGGATGTATCCATATTTCCGGATGAATACTTCTCATTGCATCTCCAACTGTTTGATGTAATTTACCCATTGTCTGATCCAATTCAGCTATATAGATCGCTTTACCTTCGTTTGTATACAGTTGTTGTACTGGAACATCCCACATGACACTTAGTACGTCTTTGAGTTTTCCAGCGAATTTGAGATGTTGATAAGAAATACCCTTGGCTTTGAGATATTCCATAACAATGGCAGCTGAGGTATCTTTTCCAGTTCCTGCTCCTCCAGAGAATGCAATGACATTCGGCAATGTATCCATTTGATTTCTTCTTTCAAAGAAGTCAAAACACGAAACTGAAACTCAATGATAACGTTTTCATGCATTCAATGCATGAAAATACATATTAAGATCCGAAATTTATGGTATATACACTATGTCCGTTGGAAATATAGGATTCTTCAACAAGACCTTCAAAGTGCATACAATCACCCATAACCTCATGTCTTCGGATCTTCTTATGCAAAGATAATGCATCACGAGCATGTTCACTGTAGCCCCATCCATCATCCAATTTTGAAACAATTTCCAGTTCTTCTTCAGACATATGTGTTTGATAGAAATCATAGATCTTCTGCAAAATGGTTCCAACTGTTGTCAATGCAAACTCTGTGTCTCTTGGAAATGTCAATGTTATCACATCATCATGACTCTCAAACTCAACCCATCCTTTCTCAAACCATTCATCAATGATGTTAGTGTTCCACTCAGTGAGAGGAATGTCGATCACTTCAGGAGGTCCTGAGATTTCATAAAACTCTCGAACTGGTTCAAGTTCACTATATCTATCAATCTGAAAGTTCAAACAGAAATCTTTGGGCATGATGATCTTCGTATGAAGAGGATATGGTACGTCCATACCTTCCACTTCGTTGAGTCCTCTTGAGCCCAAGATGTATTCTTCCAGACTAACTTTAGCATCAATCTGAACTGCTTTGCTAACCTTAGTGGAAGCAAACCAGCTCACATCATTCAAAAAACTACCTTTTGCTAGCATTTTCAATTGGAAAATACTAAGATTTTGATATTCATTTCTCAAGCTTCTTCTTTCAAAATGAATCCTACATGAAGAACTGTTCCTGGAACCTGATCTGAGAACTCGTATTCAATCTTCCAATTCTTATAAAGCTTGGACATAGCGTGGAAGGTTTGCTCTGAAGATGTTCCGGCACGAAGAGGCAGATTATATTCAACTTCTTTGTCTCCGATTTCATAATTCTTAGATCCTATCATCTTGGTGTAGAATTCATTTTGTCGAGGAGTCATACTAAGCAAGGCCAGCATGTCATCAGCTTCTTGATACCAATCTAACATAAACTTGCCATCGCAGTAGAGATTTGCTGAAATATATCGAAATTTAGACTTTAAGAATATTTGATGGACAATATGATTGTCTTCTAGACTAAATTCAAAGGTGTTAATGAAGACTTCTGAGCCTTCTTTTAAAACACAGTCAGTTGTCGGAGTGATAGTCTTGCTAACCAAAGAGTAGATGAACTCTGGATCATGATCAAGAGTATAGCCATCCATATTTATAAATGAATAATACAATTTAGATATCTCCTTTATAATCTCAGATGATACTATCAATTGGTTTGCAGATGCAGCATCTATTGACAGACATTTCCTTAAAGAACTCACAAAATCTGCAGAGAGAATTCTCTCAGAGTACAACGTCAAAGGTATCATCTTGTTATTCAATGGCGAGTATTATGGACATGTTTGGTATTTCAGCAATTCAAAATATCCAACATTTTGTGGATTATATGGTATGAAGTCATCATTAGCCAATAATCTCTATCGGATAGCATATGATGCTTCAAAAGAAACAACACATAGGAAGGGTATAGCTCGTAGAATATTAACCGAAGGAGTTTATCCTCTAGCAAAAAGTGAAGGTCGTACAAGAGTCATCATACCATGGCCTATACCTCCAATGCTTCCAATTCTAAATTCTATGGGTTATACGGAACATAATGAAACTGGAGAAACACCTGAACGTATGTTTATGACTCATATAGTAGGAACCTCAAATTACTTCACATTAGAAATTTGATTATAAAAAATTCTTAAATATGTATACGTACATATATTTTCAAGATGGATGTCGAAGAAGCTGTTCGCGTTTCCTTTCAGGTGAATACTCACTTGGAAGCTATTAGTAAGATCATTTTGGAGTGCAAGTCTCCTCAGCAAGTCGATTTTGCGAAAGCTCTAGTCGTGCAATGGCTTGACGGTCCTATTAAGACTTCCCATAAGTCTCAAAAGGAGAAGACCAAAGCTGTACGCACTTCAAAATCTAAGATCAAGAATGACAACAATGTTGTGAAGATCGATGGTCCCTCGATTGAGGGATTCTGCGGCGATACTGAGTGCAAGTGTAAGTACTCCTTTAACGATCGAAAGAATCCGAATGGAGGCATGATGCTCGATCCTGCGCGCAAGAATCAGAAGATCATTCATCATGACACGATCTTTGTTTCTGCCAAGAAGCAAGATCTGAGCTCTGTGCTCAAGTTTGATGAATCTATTCAAGCTTTCTTGCAAAGCAAAGAACTCGTTCCAGAGAGTGTTAGCATTGGTCCCGAGCGCGATGACTCTGTTTCATGCTTCATCAAGATGAATAACCATCAAGACGCGATTGTTGTGCTTGATCATCTTAGTGATAGCGGCGAAGATGCTGATCATCCGAGTGAAGCCATGCTTGCCATCGGTACAGACATGATTGTGAACTTTGCGGTCCACAACTTCAGAAAGCGTTTCAACAACAAACGTCAAGATAAGTAAACATCAAATACAAAAATAACGGTCCCAAAAGGGATCATTATTACAAGAGAAGATATGAGTTATACAGAATAAATTATTTTGATAACAACAAATGGACAATTGGATTGTCATAAAAGAACAACTTGATAAACCAATCGATCCTCAATATCTTTTATGGTTAAAAGTTAGATATATTCTGATGGGAAGCAATTTTGAGCATTACGATTCGCAAAAAGCATTAGAATTAGCACGAGAATGTTCTTGGCCTGATGCTAAATGGCTTGTATCAATTTGTAATAAAAATGGAGGAATACCGCGTGATAAAGAAGAAGTAAGAGCAATGTTTTTAGAAGAAAAAGATAATCCAGTAGCATTAGTACTTGCAGGATGTATTAATTCTCAAGAATGGGAATTAATTGAACGTTCGGCTCAAATGGGTAATGCTTTTGCTCAAGCACAATTTTGCAATAGCTATGAAACTTTGAATCGAACAGAATTATCCATAACGCAAGATGAACCGGAAGTATGGTCATATTGGTATTTGTTATAAAAAGGGTTGGAGTTTCTCAAAAAATGAGTTTAGAGCTAAACAGTGTTTTCAGCGAGCAATTAAATTAGGGCATATTTCATCATATCAAGAATATGGACTTATGTTCGATAATAGTCAAATTGAACATTTCGTTTGGCTTGTTAAATATATTATGGCTGGTGGTTGTATTAAGCAATTCTGTATAAGTATGTCAATTCAGATGAAATATTATTATGAAGATCCCAGCAAGCCCATTCTTCCCATAATCTTTAAAATTGGTAAATTATTAACTGGACATATTAATGTTGGGATATTTCAAACAACTGCAACAGGAACATTGTTTAAAAGATCATCACCTTACGGTTCAGATTGGGTTGATAATGCATGTTTAGCAGTTAAACTTTATGAATATCGAAGAGAGATCGTCAAATTATCGACTATTGCAATGATTCGAAATAGAATTCCTCGTGATATTTACAGGATTATTAATGAAATGGTTATCAGGGAAATCATATATACTCAAGTTAAAAGTCAAGATTGGTGTATAATAGCTTAATGATAGAGGATCCATTGGATCTTCTGTAATATATAGAGGATCCAAATGGATCCTCTATTTTTAGGTTTAGTTTTTAGGTGCTGTGATGATCCACACAGTATTTTCATCCTCTTCTCTGTAGTCGTTTTCCGGAAGCTCATGTGTTCCAACCAACTTGTAGATGCTTTCGAATGCGTCGAGCCTCTCTGTGAATGCCTCAAGCTTCTTGTCATGCATGTCAATCGAATCCTCGACATCTTCGAGTTCCTCTGCAGTGAGTTCGTCCTCGTGGTTGCGACAAATCCCAAAGTAGTTTGTGTATGGACATCCTTGCTTCATGCATTTCTCAACTTCAGGAGAAGGCTCTGCGAAGTTGGAAATAGTAAAGATGCACTCATACTCCAAAGGAGCATCCTTTGTACCCTCCATTGGGTTGTTTGGATTGTCTGCAATCCTGATGCCATAGCTGTAGCGTTGTTTCTTGAGGAAGTCAGCATCGGGAATCAGAAGTGAACCATCTGCCTTTCTGCACTTAAGAAAGATATCAATGACTTCTTCACCATGTTGTTGACGACCAACAAAGTGATCGTGCAGATAGAACAAGAAGGTCAGACCGTACTGACCTCCTTCGAATCGCTTAATGTTGTATACCTTGAGGGTAAATACAAACTCGATATCGATGTTATAGAAGTCGTCGCGATAAAACTTGTTAAACATCTGCTGAACGATTTGGTAATTAAAATCATGAAATTTTTAAAATCAATTATTTAATATCAAAAGACTCCTTTCTTTGTTCACATCTAACCATTGTCTAGCTTCATTGATGTTATAATGTCTTCGAGAATATGATCCATTGCGATGATATGCCAAAGCATATTCATTACTTCGTGTTAATGAGAATTCAACAATAATGTAAAGATCTCTGAATACAAGATAACTCATATCTGAATGAGCTGGAGCAGTAAATCTTAGAATTCCATCAGGTTTTGTATATATTGCAATGAGATCATTATGGTTCATGGCATGTATCTTTGTCAAACCGTTCTCTGTGATTGAGAGATTCCAGTTCTTAATCGAAGGTCTATGTATACCTTCAGCAACTTTTGTCACAAAACGCAACTTCATCTTTTACATTTTAAATGAATGTTAACAAACATTCATTTTGTCTTCGAAAAGAATGACAGAATTATACAAAGATAGGTACGGAAAGGATTTTCCCATACTCGAAGAACTGAAACCGCAAGTGTGTGCTTTACCATTTGTCAATTTAGAGGAATTTAAT
>Ga0182030_10008038_pt1 | contig 21912 bp, 18 predicted proteins | sample 812S3MmetaG_FD_121299 | JGI IMG/M metagenome (GOLD analysis project Ga0182030, IMG submission 121299) | Permafrost microbial communities from Stordalen Mire, Sweden - 812S3M metaG (Illumina Assembly) | ecosystem: Environmental > Terrestrial > Soil > Wetlands > Permafrost | place: Sweden... | reverse complement strand
TCCCGAAGTGTGGACCGGCTGGGCGTTCGGCTTCGGCATCGAACGCATCGCCATGCTCCGCTACGGCATCAACGACATTCGCCTCTTCTACGAAAACGACGTGCGGTTCTTGAAACAATTTTAATTTTTATGGGCCAGAACCAAATCCCAACCTACGACCGGTTAATGAATCCGCTGCTCCAAGCACTGCGCGATCTTGGTGGCTCTGGCTCAACGGATGAAATCTATCAACGCGTTTCGGAAAATCTGAAATTGCCGGAAGATGTCTTGAGTGTTTTGCACGATCCGGAGACAAGCAATCAAACTGAAGTCCAATACCGTTTGGCCTGGGCGCGAACCTATCTGAAAAAGTTCGGTTTTCTCCAAAGCCCGCAACGCGGGCTTTGGTCGCTAACAAAAAAGGCTGAAACCACTTCAGAAGTGGACACAAAACAAGTTCAGCGTTTTGTTCGTGAACTCGACCGGAAAGAAAGAATAGCGAAGCCATCTGCAAAACAAGGCGAGGCAGCTGAAGCTGAATCTGAAAAACCGGAGGAGGCAAAAGCATGGCGCTCAAATCTGCACTCAATTTTGACCAAGACACTTTCTCCGGCTGCTTTTGAGCGACTGATTCAACGAGTGCTTCGTGAATCTGGATTCATTCAAGTCGAAGTCACTGGTCGTAGCGGAGACGGCGGTATTGACGGCAAAGGCATCGCTCGCATTCATGGCTTTATGAGTTTTCACGTCGTATTTCAATGCAAACGCTGGCAAGGCGTTGTTGGTGCTGCTGAAATTCGCGACTTTCGTGGAGCAATGGTTGGCCGCGCCGACAAAGGGCTTTTTATCACAACTGGTTCATTTTCTCGTGACGCTCTGAAAGAAGCCGTTCGCGATGGCGCGCCACCGATCGATTTGATTGACGGCGACCAGCTTGCCGAGAAATTGAAAGAATTGAAATTGGGAGTTGTCACCGAGTTGATTGAAAATGTTTCAGTGAACGAAGATTGGTTCAAGGAAATTTAGACTTTATACGGCACGCGGATGCCTGCGTCCTTTTCAGAAAAATCCTTCGTGTTACGCGTGACGAGAATCCGGCCCAGTTCCTTCGCCGTCGCCCAAATGATCGCGTCCGGCAGTTTCAGTTTGTGCTGACGCCGGATTTTGATCGCGCGCTCGGCCACGGCTTTTTCCAGCGGCTGGATTTTGAACCGGGAAAGAAATTCGCGCATGATGGCTTCCTCTTCCGCATCGTCCGCGCCGGCGAGCACTTCCATCCACGTCACAATGCTGATGGCAATTTCCTCGTAGTGATCCAATTCACGGCTGGCGGCAGGAATCCCATTGAGATAATCCACCAGAATGTTGGTGTCGAAAACGGCTTTCATCACTTGCCCCAGTCCGCCCGCAGCCGGCTTTCATATTTCAAGGCATCAACTTTTTTCTTTTTCCAAAGGCCAAAAGCGCTCCGGCCTTTGCCAGCCTGTTTCCCAAGAATGTAACTTCCCACCGCGCGACGGATGATTTCCGCGCGCGACGCCTTCTCCTGCGAACAAATGTCGCCGAGCGCTTCCAGTTGTTCATCGGGCAGTTCCACGATTGTTCTCATGGTGTCATCATATCACGTCATCATTGCCCTTGGCAATAGAATTTGATTTCAAGCTCGGTGGTTTTGGCGTTTCATTATCGAACTCTTTTGAAATGAAAACCACCCCCAACCGGACGCCGGTAAATTAACCGGCAAACTTTCCGCGTGAAGCCGTTCTTCTCCACTCTACCGAAAAACATCCTCGGCTGTTTCCAAGGGCGGATGATTCTCTGGCATCTGCTGTTCATCGCGCTCACGTTCATCTGCGTCACGTCGGGGTTTGACTGGTTTTATTTTTGTTCCACCCGCAGTCCGGTGCTGCGCGAGTGGATGTTTCCGTCCGCGCCGATTGGCGGGCTGGTGCCGCTGACGTTGCCGCTCATTCTGATTTTTTCTGGTTTCATCACCAGCCAAGCCCGGCTCGCGCTGACCGGCTGGGCGGTCGGGCAGGCGGCGCTCATCGGTTCCCTGCTGTCTTCCACCTACAAGGCGTTCACCGGCCGCGTCCACCCGGAACATTTTATCGGCGCAGACCTCAGCCATGATTTCCGGTTCGGCTGGCTGCGCGGTGGGGTGTTTTGGGGCTGGCCGTCGTCGCACACCACCATTGCCTTTGCCATGGCGGTCACGGTCTTCACGCTTTTTCCGAAACAACGCTGGCTGGGCGGGTTGGCCCTGCTTTACGCGCTCTACATCGGCTTGGGTGTCTCAATGACGATCCATTGGTTTTCAGATTTCGTGGCGGGAGCGATTCTCGGCTCGATAATCGGGGTGGTGGTGGGCAAATCCTTTTTGCGAATGGCTGCCCCGCGGAACAGCCCAGAATTATAACAGACTGGCCTCTGGCAGACATCCAGCCGGGAACCGCCCACAAATGGGGACAAAACCGGCTGAAACCGGGAATTTAAGCAAAAACGAGACAAAACCATCGGTTTCCAGATCAAAAGTAACGGCTACTTTCCCAAAAGCAGTGGTTACTTTGCGGAAAGTAACGGTTGGTTTTGGCAAATGAACAACTACTTTCCGTCCATGAACGGTTACTTTCCCGAAAGTGACGGCTACTTTTGGCAAATGAACGGCTACTTTGCGGAAAGTAGCGGCTGCTTTCTCCGAAGTAACGACCACTTTTGGGAAAGGAAGGGCGGCTTGGACGCGAACGGCGGCTGGGCGGCGGTCGCCAGACGGCACCGGTGGCGTCCCGCGCGGAAAATCATTTCTGGATCAAATCCGGATTGCCGGTGAGCAGGGTGGCGCCTTTGAGCATACGGCAGAAATCTTTTTTGCTGGTGTGCCCGTGCTGGCCGGCGTCGCCCTTGAGGCTCTTGAAAGTCTTGTAGCCGACTTCCAGCCGCTCCAGTTGCACGATGCGCACAAACTGCTCGCCGCATTTCCAGGTCTGGCCTTGTTGAAGTTTCATGTGCTCACGGTAGTTTTCCACGGGTTCGGTGGCGAGCAATTCTTTCCGGCAAAAAAAAACGTGACGCCGTCGCCGGCGTCACGCTTGAATGAATGGCTGCGGAATTATTTTTTCAATTTCACCGCGTATTGCGCGACGCGCTGGCCGAGCCGTTCGCCGGTGAGTTTGTCCGCCGCGTTGGGCGCGACGTCGGTCGGCTCCTGGCCGGCCTGCGCCATCACGCCGCTGTAGCTGCTCAAGCGGTTGATGCCCTGGTCGTTCATCGGCAGTTCCGGCAGACCGATCCAGACCATGCCAAGCTGCATCGCCAGCGTGAAAAAATAATGCAGCGTGCTCAACTTGTCGCCGCTCGGCCCCATCGAAACGGTGAAGCCCGCCGCCAATTTGTCGCGCCACGCGCCGCCGAACCATTTGCCGGCGGTGGCATCGGCAAACGCCTTGAACTGCGCCGCCGGGCCGCCCATGTAAGTCGGGCTGCCGAAAATAATCGCGTCGCTCGCGTCGAGTTGCGCCAGCACCGCGTCATTTTTCTAACGGCCTTTCACAATGTCGTCGCCGCTGATGGCGATGAGATTGGTTTGGACGCCGGCAACGGACGCCGCGCCTTGTTGCACGGCCTCGGCCAGCTTGGTGGTGTGGCCGGTGCCGGAGAAATAAAGGATTGAGACAGTTGGCATAATTTTATTGTTGGTGGTTGTTCGGTTTTTGTTTCGGAAGGTGAAAGGTTATTTGACGGACGCGCCGGCAATGCTCAAGGAAAGATCAATCGTCGGCGAAACCTTGTCTTCGTTTTGGCCTTTCTGGATGTTGAAATCCTCGCGGTTGATGACGAAGTTCGCGCGGATGACAAGCAAATCACCCTTCAGATTCGGCACGCGCGCCGACAGCTTGTCGGCGAGAAAAGTGAGCTTGATGGGCACGGTGATTTCCTTGGCGACGCCGTGCAGCGTGAACGTGCCCGTGGCTTCCGCCGTGGTGACATTGCCGTCGGTTTTCACCTGGGCGAGCGACTTCGTTTCAAAAGTGATTTCGGGATACTTCGCCACGTCCAGCCAGTTGACGCTGTGCAAATGTTCCTTCTGCATCGGGTTCGGCACGGTCAACGATTCGCTGGCGACGATAATTTTGCCCGTCGTCGCCGCCGGATTTTCCGGATCAAACGAAACGGTGCCGCTGATGCCGCTGGCGCTGCCGTTGATGGATTCGAGCGGCGCGTCGAGCTTGAAGACGGCGTTGTTCACGCCCTTCGGATCTTTGAAGTCGAACGCTTGCGGTGCGGCGTGAACCGCCGTGGCCAGGGCGACGAGTGGAATGATGTGTGTCAGTTTCATATTGTTATGATTGGTTGTTTTGTTGGTTGTTGTTTTGTTTTTGGTTTGCGAAAGAAAAATGATGCGCCCGCGAGCAACGCCGCGCCCCCAAGGGCCGCGCCGAGAAAATCCACGCCGGGCAGGAATTTATTTTGGTAAGTAATGCCTTCGATGCCGGTCACAGTGTCCAAGGTTTTCACGGGCACGCTCGTTTTCGTCCAGCCCCGGTTCGCGCCGGTCGCGAGCCAGGTGACGGCGGCGGCCAGCACGACCAGCAGCGCGAGCATTTGCAAAATGCGTCTCATGTTAATTGGGTTGATTGACTTCCTTGAGCAACGAATCCAAATCGAGCGGCTGCGTGAACATCGCCAGTTCGCCGTTGGCGCTGTGCGGCCAAACGTCGCGCGGCTTGTCCCAGTAAAGTTCCACGCCGTTGCCGTCCGGGTCGTGCAGATAAATCGCCTCGCTCACGCCGTGGTCGGCGGCGCCTGCCAGCGGAATTTCCGCGTGCAGCACGCGGCGCAGGGCGTCCGCCAGTTCCGCGCGCGTCGGATACAAAATCGCCAGATGGTAAAGGCCGGTCGTGCCGGGCGGCGGCGGTGAACCGCCCGAACTTTCCCAAGTGTTCAAGCCGATGTGATGATGGTAGCCGCCAGCGGACAGAAACGCCGCGCCGCGCCCGAAACGCTGCGTGAGCTGGAAGCCCAGCACGTCGCGGTAAAAACCGATCGCGCGTTCCAAGTCGGCCACTTTCAAGTGAACGTGGCCGATGCGCACCTGTGAATTCGCCGGCAAAGTTTTTTCGGTCTGGCTCATAAATTTCATTTCCGGTTTCCGTCAGTTCAAATCGAACACCAGCACTTGCGCGGGCTTGCTCGCGGCCATCTCCAGCAATTGCTCGTCGCTCACGCCCACGGCGTCGCCGCCGGAAAGGATGTTTCCGTTGATGCTCACTTCACCTTCCGCGACGTGAACCCACGCGTGGCGATTCGGCGCGAGCAAATGTTTTACCCTCTGGCCGGCGTCGAATTTGCCGAGCAGCAAATCCGCATCCTGATGAATTTCCATGGAGCCGTCGCGCCCGGTTTGGCTGGCGACGAGATGCAATTTTCCCGTTTCGGCCTGGGCGAGATTTCTCTCGGCGTAACGCGGCGGCACGCCTTTCGCGTCGGGCTTGAACCAGATTTGCAGCAGCCGCGTGGCCTCGGTTTTCGACGGATTGAATTCACTGTGCTCCACGCCCGAACCGGCGGCCATGTATTGAAATTCACCGGCGCGAATGACGCGGCCGTTGCCCATCGAATCGCGGTGCTGGAGCGCGCCGCCGAGGACGTAGCTGATGATTTCCATGTCGCGGTGCGGATGCGTGCCGAAGCCCATGCCCGGCAAAATCAAGTCGTCATTGATCACGCGCAGGCTGCGGAAGCCGAGCCATTGCGGATCGTAATAATCCGCGAAGCTGAAAGTGAAATAGCTGTCCAGCCAGCCGTGGTTGGCGTGGCCGCGTGCGTTTGACTTGCGAATAATCATCATGCAACAACCTTACGCGTGGTTTCCGATTTGGGGAAATATCATGTTGCTTGCCTCACCATGCTTAAAAGGCATAATGTCCGTCTAGTTTGGTGCTGCTTTTAATTTCCGATAATGCAGAACTTACAATTTCCCCATTTTTGAATAGCTTCAAATTAATTCCCCACCGCACTTGACACCGTGGGGAATTTTGCTATATTTACCCCAAGATGTCCATTGAACCGAAAATCAAGATTCTGGATTTGGTGACTGCCGAGGATAAAACCCTGGCAGACTTGCTTTCAAAAAAGCGCACCCATGCCTTGCGAGCCATTTCTTTTCGTGATGCTTCATCCGCGATCAATGGTGACGAATCATACCAAGCACAAAATGCCAGAAAACTTTTTGAGGGCCGGATTGCTCAAGAACAAGCTGCCGAAAAAGAGGTCGAATCAAAAATCAGCGATTCCAAAACCCGCAAGGCGGCGCTGATGGAAGCGGCGGGTATTTATAGCGCACCTCCAGTGCCTGCCACCAAAGCCGTTCTTCCGGCGCGAAAGTCGGCCACGAACCCAAAAGACTTACGGCCATCCAGCGAACTTTTTCTGGTGAGGGAAATTATCCGCAAGGTAGGCAAGCCGATGTTGCTGGATGACATTTTGATTCATTTGGGCAGGCCTGGCGACAAGGGAAAGCGTTCATCGTTGCGCGGAACTTTGATGGGCTATGCGAAATTGGGGCACATTTTCACGCTAGAATCAAAATCCCCGCACATTTTTGGATTGTTTGAATTTAAGAAATGAGAACGAAATTAAAAATTTGCCCCAGCCGTGCGACAAACACGCTGGGGCGGACGTAAGACCTAGCCGGTCGAAGCTGCCGTTATCCAACTTGGCGTCCAAAGCCAAGAATTAACAAGCGGGTCGCTTCCAAACCGACCGATCAGACCACTAGGCTGTCCCTGTTTTACTATTTGGGGACGAAGTTCTATTTGAAAGAACACGTCCGTTCGAGCTGTCCTGACAATTCAGCGCGGACGAAGTTGAAGGTTTGAATCCTTCCGTCCCCATCCGCAAAATCAAAATAAATTTACGCCGTTTTGTGATAATTGCAATTTCAAATTTTAGTGCCGTGTTTTTTTGCCGCCGCTGGCGCACTCGCCTTTTTTGAACGGCGCGGCGTATTCCAATACGGGCTTTTGCACTTTGGGCAAACTTTAGGCTCCTGGCCGACTTCGCGCGGCAACCAAGTGTGGCTGCACCGTTCACACTGATAGCCGGATAATGTTACCTTTGCCATATTGGTAGCAGTATATCCCTTAAAATATATTACGTCAAGGCATATATTTATTTGACATTGTATGTTCCTTAAAGTATATTACTACTAGGTAAGAAAACAAATGCCCCGCCAGTGCTAGAAACACTGACGGGGCGCAACCAAAGGCGTGAACCTTTAGTGCGTATCGGACGATACAAGTTCACTTTAGGACAACGCCAAGAAAGGCGCAAGTGAACTGTCATTGTTGTTCTGGTGAATGTAAAAAGTCTGGCTCGTATCAAAATCGAAATGGGATTGTGCATCGCTTCAAATGCGTGCGCTGCGATAAAACATTCAGTGAAATCCAGCCCCTTGAAGGCATCCGCATTGAACGCAGCAAGGCCGTTCAAGTGGTGGAATTGCTTTCCGAATCGGTAGGCATTCGCGCCGCTGGACGCCTCGCGCGGCTCGACAAAGACACCGTGCTTCGCATCCTGGAATCAGCCGGCGAACATTGCGCCCGGTTTCTTGACGCCAAAGTGCGCAACGTAAAAGCGCCGTTTGTTCAAGCCGACGAGGTGTTTTCATATATTCAGCAAAAGCCAAACGGGAAAAACGAGGACGACCCGAATCGCGGTTCAATGTGGACTTTTTTGAGCATTGCCCACCGCGAAAAGCTAATTATCAATTGGCGCGTGGCAAAACGGACTGGCGACGAAACGGCGGAATTTCTAGGGGATTTGAAATCGCGCATGGCAGAACGGTTTCAACTGACAACGGACTCATTTCGCGGTTACGTTGCCGTGAATGGCAGCGGCGGCAATGTCGAGAATGTTTTAGGCGGATGCTGCGATTATGCCACCGAAACGAAAGTTTTCAAAAAAGACGCGCGTTACACCGGCAACCGAATTTATTTCGCTCCCAAAGTTGTGAAGGTAAAGCGGCAACCGCGCTTTGGCGCTCCTGACATGACAATGGCAACGACAAATCACGCCGAACGCAGCAATTTGAGCCTGCGCACTTTTACACGACGATTTGTGCGTTGCACGATCAATTTCTCAAAAAAGACTGACAATCACCGGCACGCGGTAGCAATCTTCGTTGCCACATATAATTTCTGCCGTGTTCACAAATCGCTTGCCGGAAAGACGCCAGCAATGGCGGCAGGGCTGACAGATCGTGTCTGGACGGTGGCGGAATTGCTGGCATCCGACATTTAAGGCCGGAATTGGGATTGCCAAAAAGGTGCGAAATGTGTTTTATGAATAAAAATGCAATCCAATGATAACACATCAACGAACTGCCCTCATTGCAAAAAACGAATGGACTGGCTTGAAGAAGCCAGCATGGGCGCTACTTTGAAAGGAAAACGTTCCGAAGATGTTTCAGTCTATCTTTGTCCTCATTGTAAAACTTTTCTTGGATTGGCTTTAGACAATCAACCAGATCTTCAAGCAATTGAAGAAATGCTGCAAAATTTGCAGCCCGAATAGGCTGATCTTGAAATCGTTTTGTTACGATCCGATGCTTTCGTTCTATTTTGTTCTGCTTTGACTTCATACCAACCGCGCCGAGTCAAAGAACAGGCCATCCCCAAATTATGATTGCCAAATGTCCATGCGAGCATTGCGGGGTGAACATTGAATTTGCCACGGAAGAATTTTTGTCCGGCAGTTCTGTGACTTGTCCAAAGTGCGGCCAAGAAACCTCGATTTTTGTCAGCCCGCAAGCGCAACCAACGCAAAAACAGCCGCCAGCCCCGCGCGCAGTCGCCGTTCAAAAACCGCCGGCCACATTTTCAAAACCGGATGGCGATTCAGGGATTGCCGTCTGCCTGCGAATCATCGGACTGCTATCGGTGGTCGGGGGCGTATTTGTTGGAATAATTATGCTAGAAGACAGCCGATACGCGGATGCTGGCCTCGGCATTTTGGCATCTGGTGTTTTAAGCGGCTGCATACTGCTTGGCTTCGCCAGCCTCATTGAACACACAAAGGCATCGGCAGAGCGGCTAAATCGGATCGAAATACTTTTGCAGAAAGCCGGTGAGAAAAATTAAATAAGGCTTTTGCCTTCCTCCCCGAAAAACTCCAGCACCAATCTGGACGGACATTATGTTAAAAGGTATGCTGCGGAAATGGAACTGCGCCATCTCCGTTACTTCGTCGCCGTGGCCGGGGCGGAAAACGTCTCGCGGGCGGCGATGAAGCTGCACGTTTCGCAGCCGGCGTTGAGCCGACAGATCCGCGATTTGGAGGACGAATTGAAAGTGCTGCTGCTCGAACGCGGCGCGCAATCCGTTCGGCTCACCGACGCGGGAAAGATCTTTTTTCGCGAGGCACGGGCGGTTTTGGAACGCGCCGATGCGGCGGTGGCTGCCGTTCGCGCCGTGGCGGGCGGTGCGCACACGGAACTGCACGTCGGCTACGCGCCGTCGCTCACGGCGCAGATTTTGCCGGGCGCGCTGCGGAATTTTCAGCGGGAATTTCCTCGCGCCCGCGTGCTGCTCCACGATTTGTCCACCGAGGAAATGATGACGCAGTTGCGCGCCAAAAAAATCCACCTGTCGCTGATGGCCCGGCCCTGCGCGAACCAACTGCGCGGCCTGCGGTTCACGGAACTTGCGCGCTATCCGATGTGCATTGCCATGGCAAAGAATCATCCGCTGGCGCGGCTGCGCGCCGTCACGCGGGAAAAAGCGGCGCGGGAAAATTTCATCACCTACACCCGCGAGGATTATCCCGACTACCATGCGCAGCTCGGCGGATTGTTCGGCGAAAAACTTCGCATCGTGGAGGAGCATGACAGCGCGACGAGCCTGATTGCGGCGATTGAATCCGGGCGCGGCGCGGCGATGGTGCCCACCTGCATGGCGTGTCTGGCCGGCGAAAGAATCAAGCTGATTCCGCTGACGCCCGCGCCGGAGCCGCTGATTGTCGGCGCGGTGAGCCGCGCGGTGGCACCGACGGCGGCGGTGGAAAAATTTATCGCGGTGGCGAAGCCGGATTTATCGCGCTGACTTTTTGCGGCGGAGAATTTATTCCCAACTGTCAATGGCCTTGCGCAGGTCGCGGAGGCTGGACTGTCGGTTGCCTTCGGTCAGCCAGGCACCGGCGCGATAGCCTTTTTCCAGCGCATCGGCCTGGGCTTGATAGAAAGGTTTGCCGGAGTCGCCGATGGTAGTGAGCGTGGAAACATGTTTCACCACGGCATATTTGAGTTCCGTCGGCACGGAGACATTGAATTCTTGCAGCAACGTGACGAGTTGGAGATCCAATTCTAGAAGCACGTCGGACTTGATCTTTTGCGCCGTTGCGTCGTCTTTGCGGATGGACAGCGCTTGGTCGGCCCAGGTCACTGCGCCAGCATAATCGCGATTTTTAAACGCGGTCTGGGCCCGCGTGATCGTATCGCTGAACCGGTTCAATTCCTTCGAGGCGCTTTCTTGGATCTTTGTGGCCGCCGCGTCGCTCGGCATTTTTTGCAGCGCGGTGGCCGCCCAAGTCGCAGCGGTGGCGTAATCATGGCTGTCTAACGCGGCCTGCGCTTTGGCCAACGCGTCGGTGTAAGCCTGCTGGTTGGAGATCCGGGCCTGGGCGTTGGCCTTGAGCTGTTGCATCGCCGCGTCGTTCGCGTAAATGGCCAGCGCCTTGTCGGCTGCGGTCACGACGCCGTTGGCGTCGCCTTTTTGCGCAGCGGTGGTGGCGGCGCTCACGGCTTCGTGATAATCGTTCAATTGCTTCTGCGCGCTGTCCCGCAATTTGCCGGCGTTCGCGTCGCCGGGCAGCTCCTTCAGTGCCTGCATCGCCCACGCCAGGGAATTGGTGTAGTCGTGGCTGTCAAAAAAGGTCCGGGAATTTTTATATGCCTCGGTGTATTTAGCGCGGATCTTGCCTTGCGCCTGGGCGTCGGCCTTGAGCTTGAGCATTGCCGCGTCGCGCGGATAAATGCCCAGCGCCGCGTCCGCCTGGGTTTCGGCGGTGACGAAATCGTTGTTGCCAAACGCGGTGGTGGCGGCGTTCACGGCGTCGTGATAATTGCCGAGATATGTCTGCGCGTCGGCCAGTAGCTTGGTGGCGTTCGGCTCGCCGGGGAATTTCCGCAACGCCTCTTTCGCCAGCATCACGGCATTGGTGAAATCGCGGCCGGCATACGCGGCCTGCGCGTTTTTCATGTCGGCGAGATAGGCCTGCTGGTTGGCGATCTGCGCCACCGCACTGGACTTGATCTGTTTCATCGCCGCGTCATTCGGATAAATCGCCAGTGCTTTTTCGGCTTCCGTGCTGGCGTTGGCGAAATCGTTGCCCTTGAACGCCGCAGTCGCGCGGGCCACGGCATTGTGATAATCACCCAGAAACCGCTGCGCGCCATCCTGAAGCTTGGTGGCGGCCGAATCGTTCGGCACCTGTTGCAGCGCGGACACGGCCTTCACCAGCGCGTTGGAATAATCATGGCTGTCAAAGGCGGCCTGGCCGTCCTTCATCAAGCCGCCGTAGCTTTGTTGAATTTTAATTTGCGCCTGCGCGTCCACGATCAGTTTTTGCATCGAGGAATCGTCCTTGTGAATCGCCAGCGCCTTCTCCGCCTCGCTGATGGACCCGGTGTAATCTCCGCTCTGGAAATCGGCGTGCGCCTGGGACGCGGCCTTGCTGTAGGCATTTTCCTGCATCTGAATTTTCGCCTTGTTCCAGCCGAAATAACCCGCGACGGCGAGCAGCGCGATGCCCACGAAAATGGCGGCCACCTTGTAAACCTTGGCCATCGTCTTGCGCCGCTGCTCGGCGCGCTCGGCGCGGATTTTGGCTAACCGCGCGTCCTCGATGCGTTTTTTTTCGGCGGCCTCAGCGGCGGCGATGCGGCGGCGTTCCTGCTCCACGCGCTCGGCGGCTTCGCGTTCCTTGCGGCGGATTTCCTCGGCGGCCTGGCGCTCTTTTTCACGGGCGAGCCGTTCGGCTTCCTCGCGTTTGCGTCGTTCAGCTTCTTCGGCGGCTTTGATGGCCCGTTCTTTGGCCAGCCGCTCGGCTTCCTCGCGGGCTTTGATGCGGGCAGCTTCCTCGGCAGCCTGACGTTCTTTTTCGCGCACGAGGCGTTCGGCCTCTTCGCGTTTGCGTTTTTCAGCTTCTTCGGCAGCTTTGATGGCCCGTTCTTTGGCGAGCCGTTCGGCTTCCTCGCGGGCTTTGATGCGGGCGGCTTCCTCGGCGGCCTGACGCTCATTTTCGCGGACGAGCTGTTCGGCTTCTTCGCGTTTGCGTTTCTCGGCGTCCTCGGCGGCTTTGCGTTCCTGTTCCTTGGCGACACGCTCGGCTTCTTCGCGGGCTTTGATGCGGGCGGCTTCGGCTTGCTGTTCTTTTTCCTGCGCGAGGCGTTCGGCCTCCGCGCGTTTTTTATTTTCCAGTTCGACGGCGGCGAGCCGCTGGCGTTCGAGTTCATCCGGATCAACGGCCGGCACCGGCGCGGCCTCCAGCACTTCGATGTCTTCGAATTCTTCTTCCGGGGCCGGTCGCTTGGCGGCAGGCTGCGGCATGATCATCGTGGCGGCGGTTGGCCGTTCATCGTCGTAGTCGTAGCTGGGCGCGCCCCATTTCAGGAGAATTTTTTTGATCTCGTCGCGCATGGCCCCGGCGCTTTCAAAACGGCGCTTGAGGTCGTGGGCGAGCGCACGGCGGAGCAGGGGAACCAGTTCGGGGCGCGACGTGAAAACCGCGTGATCGAACGGGCAGTCGAGCGGCTTGTCGCCGCGTCGGAAAAAGGCGATCCACGCCTCGGCCTCTTTTTCCGGCAGGCGCGGGAACGGCAGTTTTTTGGTCAGCGTCTGGTAAAGCGTGACCCCGATGGAATAAATGTCCGACTGCGCCGAGCCGCGACCGCTGGTCTGCGTGGCGAATTCCGGCGGCATGAAGTCGAGCGTGCCGGGCACCTGGCCGTGCGTGCGGGTGCCTTCCTCGTCATGCGCGATGCCGAGGTCGAAAATTTTCGCCTTGCGCGGGTTGCCGGCCGGCGCGTAAAGGTTGCCGGGCTTGATGTCGCGGTGTATGATGCCGTTTTTGTGCAGATGTTCCAGGCAGTCCAGATAACAGGTGAAGAGCTGCAGCGCTTCGGTGGGTTCGAGGCCGTTTTCGGAATTTTTGATGCGGTCCTTCAGGCCCGCGTCGGGCATGCCGGCGAGATATTCGAGGATTAAATAATATTCCCGCTCGTCATCGCGCACCCGGACTTCGACGAAATCCACATACTCGGTCAGGTTCGGATGCGCGGCGTCGCGGAGAATTTTCGCCTCGCGCACGAAGCGCGACGACTGGCCGGTGCTGAACAGGCGCTTGATGGCGACGTCGCGGCGGTCGCTCACGCGGCGGGCGCGGAAGACTTCGCCGAAACCGCCTTTGCCAAGCCAGTCGGTGAATTCATAAACCTCGCTGCCGTGTTTGAGTTTGCGGTAGCCAACCTGCACGAAGTCGGCCATCACCTCGTCAAAAGTCTTGAAGCGCGCCTCCCGGTCCGGGTCAATGCACCTGGCGATGCAACTGCGCGCGTGCGCCAGCACCCGGAAAACCGGATGCCGGAATTCCGCGATGGGCATCTGCTGCCCCAGCCAGCGGATGTAATAGCCGCGGTCCGCGTGTTCGCCGAGTTGTGGAAACGGCAGCACGCCCGCCAGCGTGTAATAAAGGATGACGCCAAAGCTGAAAATGTCCGACTGTTCGTCGCCGCGAAAGCCGCCATGCTGCAACGCGAAATCCGGCGCCATGTAATCGAACGTGCCCTTGGCGCCCGCCGCGCTGCTGGTGGCGGTGGACTCGCCGTCGTCCTGCCGCGCGATGCCGAAATCCACCAGTTTGGGCACGCCGCTTTTGGTGATGAAGATGTTGGACGGCTTGAGGTCGCGGTGGATGACGCCGTTTTTGCTGGCATATTGCAGCGCCTGCAACGTCTGGGAAAGAATGCCGCCCGCCTTTTCCCACGGCAGGCCGCCCCGGTATTTTTCGATCAGTTGCTTGAGCGGCTCGCCGTCCAGCAGTTCCATCACCAGACAATAGATGTCTTCCTCCAGTTCCTTTTCGCGCCAGACAAATGAATCCTTATGCCCGACGATGTTCGGGTGTTTCAGCTTGCTTAAAATTTTTATCTGCCGGAGGAACTGCTGGGATTCTTTTTCGTGGCCGGTGCTCTTGAGCCGCTTGAGCGCCACCAGTTCGCCGCGCGCCACGCCCGGCACGGTGTCGGCGTTGCAGCTCGCCTTGTAGACACGACCTTCCGCGCCATCGCCAATGACTTCCAGCAACTCATACTTGCCGAGAAATGTTTTGGTGGTTTCCGCCATGAAGGTTCGTTCAAATAAAATCGTTGCGCGTCGCCGGTTTTATTCGTGGTGAATCACCGTGTCTTTCAATTCTTTCAGCAGCTTTGCCCGGTCGTTCTGGATGGGCGTGCTGGGTTTGCCAAAACCGGTTTCCAGCGAGGCAATGATGTCCTGGTATCGCTGGCGATCCTGTTCCGACAATATGCCGTCCAGCCGGACTTCCTTCTTCGCCTCGGTGGTCGTGATGTAAGGGTCCGTTGGCTTCTTGATGTTGAACCGCACCAGCAACACTTCAAAAGTTATGGTCAACTGTTGCTGCGCTTTCTGCTTTTCAAATTGGTCGGCCTGCGCCTGCGCCCACTGGCCGATGGCGCGGAACGGCGCCTTGTTTGCCACTGCGGCGAGGGCCGGGCTGGCGAGGTTGTCGCGTGCGGATTTCCAGTCGCCGGATTGCTGGAACGACTCCAGGCCGGTCAAAAGACTCTGTTCCCCCGCCGCCTGTTTGAGCAATTCCGCGAACGGCGGCTTGCGGGCGCAAGCCAGATTCTGCAACCGTGCGATAAACGAATAATCGCCGGCGCTGAAAAAATTCCTGGCCTCGGTGAGCGCCGTCTGCTCGGTGCGGCCGCTCGCCGCCAACTGCTTGAACTCATCCACGCCCGGATATGCCTGGCCGATTTGCGCGACAGCCTCGTAATTGCCCTGCGCAAAAAAACGGCGGGCGTCTTCCAAATCCGTCGCCACTTTCAGTTGCTTGATGATCTGCGTCGCGGTTGGATCGCCGGGGCGGACGGTCAGGGCTTCCTTGGCCTTGGTCTCAGCCAGCGCAAAATTATTCTGTTTGAGCGCGTCCTGGGCCGCCGCCAGCGCCACCTGATATTTCCGTTCCAACTCCGCAGTCTCCGCAAGGAATTGCTGGGCGCTGTCCCGCAGCTTGGTGGCAGCTGCCTCGTTTGGAATTTTTGCCAGCGCCGCGCTGGCCCAGGCGACGGTGTTTTTGTAATCGCGGTTGTTGAAAGCGGTTTGCGCGTTGTTCAACGCCGTGCGCCAGTCTTCCAGAATTTTAAGCTGCGCCTGCGCGTCGGCCTGCAATTTTAGCGCCGCCGCGTCGCCGGGAATTTTCTGCAACGCCGCCGCCGCGAACGCCGCCGCGTTTTTGTAATCGCGGTTTTCAAACGCGGCCTGCGCGCTTTTCAATGCCGCGCGTCCGGCCTCCTGCGCCGCCACTTGCGCCGCGTCGGGTCCCGGGTTGACAACCGTTGCGGGCGGTGCGGGCTTGGCGGGAACGGCGGGCACAACCGGTGCCGCCGGTTTCACGTCAGCGGGTTTGGCGGGAATTGCCGGCGCGACCGGTGCCACCGGTTTCGCATTTGCAGGTTTGGCGGGAAATTCGTCGGTCGGCGGCGCGGGTCTGGATTTTGCCCGGACCACGAGCCAGATTCCCGTGCCGAGCACAAGAATGACGGCGGCGACAATCACCATGATCAACGGAAAATCTTTTTTCTTTTTCGGTGCCGCGCTGATTTTGATATCCGGTTTTGTTCCCGGTTTGGTTTCCGATTTGGTTTCGGATTTGGACTCCGGTTTGGTTTCTTTTTTTGCGGCGGGAATTTCCGCCGCCGCTTTCGGAGCCGGAGTTGGAGTTGGAACTGGAGTTGCAGCCGGAGCTGTCGCCGCAGGCGCGGGTGTCGGCGCGGGCGTTGGAATTTGAACTTGCGCCGGAGCTGGTGTTGGTGCCGGAGCCGGAGCTGAAATCGGAGTGGACGCGATTGTTGGGGTGGACGCGGGTGTCGGCAGCGGAACCGGAGCGGGAGTTGCCGTTGATGCCGCTGGCACCGGTGCCGGAGTTGCAACTGGCGTGGGCGTGGGAGTAACCGCAGTTGTTGGCTTTGGCGCTGGCGCGGGTGCAAAAACCGGCGTGGCTAATTTGACCACGGTTGCGGGTTCGTCATTCTCGGTTTGCGGTGTTGGCGTGTGCGGGGTGTCACCGTGAACATCGGCGGTGTCCGGCATGGCGGGAACCTGGGACGGAGTATTCGCGGGCGTCTGCGCTTCGCCGGTCGGCGTCGGCGGAGCCGCGATGGTTTTGTCTTCTTCCTCTTCGTCCGGATCAATGAAGTTGGGTGCGCCGGTGAAGTCGCCGGCTTTCACGAGCACGGCGGTCACGTTGTCCCGGCCGCCCGCCTCGTTGGCGGCGTTGATGAGCGCCTGCGCGACGGTGAGGAGCGGATTGTTTTCGCCGTCCTTCAAAATTTTGGCGATCTGCGCGTCGGTCTGCATTTTGGTCAGCCCGTCGGAACAGATTAAATAAATGTCGCCGCTGGCCACGTCCACCGGCGTTTTTTCCAGTTCCACGGCTTCGGTCAGGCCGACGGCGCGCAACAATTCATTTTGATACTTGGCGGGAATTTGTTCCGGCGTCAGCCCCAGCTTGGCGGCCAGCGCCTCGACGGCGGAATGGTCGGTGGTGATCTGCTCGAACTCGCCTTTGCGGTAGCGATACAAACGGCTGTCGCCGGCGTGCAGGCCGACGGCCCGCCGGGGATTGCGCGGATCCACCACCAGCGCGACAACGGTGGAACCCATCTGGCCGATGACTTTTTCGTCGGCGAAATTTTTAATCCATTTGCTGGCCTGGTTGATGGCCTTTCGGAACAGACTGATGCGGAGGGCAAACGTGGCGTCCGCCTCCGGCGGAGCCTTGGTGAAAACCTGTTCCAGGTTGGTGGTGATGGCTTCGCTGGCGAGGTCGCCGCCAGCCTGGCCGCCCATGCCGTCGGCGACGCAGAAGATGCCCCGTTCAGGAATCCGGAGGCAGGCGTCCTCGTTGTTTTTCCGTTTCCGGCCCACATCGGACACTTCTGCCGACTCAAAGTATTCCGTCTTCATGGTTCTCCTGTTCGGGTTGAAAATGCAAACGCCATCAAATAATTAAACTCATCTTCAGTATGAGGCACGCAAAGAGTCAATCCTAAATTGGCGTCCGTCAAACAATTTTATCAGTGTCCAAAAATCGTGCCGGGCAAAAAAAAGATGGACACTGCATTTGCAAACGGCTAAAACAAGTGCGAACAAAGTTGGGGCAGTAAATTTTTTTGTTATGAAAACACAATCTGGAGACTGGTCCTGCATCTTTAATTTTCTTCAAGCCTCGCGCTTCAAATCCACGTCGGTCATGGCCCTGTCGCTGCTGGCCACTGCCAGGCTGATGGCGCAAAATCAAAGCCCGCCGGCTCCGGCGGCTGACGCCAGTGCCGCCGCGCCGCCGCCCGGCACGCCGACGAACGACGCCGGGGCCATGCCGCCGCCGACGCTACAGGCGCCCAAGCCGACCAAGAACGAGGTGTCATTTTCCGGTGACGTGATGCTGGGGTCGGGCACGGTGACGTTGCCGCTGGGTTATTCGTTGCAGAAAGCAGTTTCGTCGTCACCATTGGGAGCCTTTTCGGTGCCGAGGAGTTCGACCTATTACGGCGGCACGATTTCCTATTCTTACGGCCAGGCTTGGTATCTTGATCTTTCCTACGCCCAAGGCCAGTCTTCAGGCAGCCAGTCCATAGACGTCGGCTCGCTGGGATCACTGCCTTCCACCTTTTCCATTGACGACACTTGGTATCAGATCTATATCAAATACGCCTTTCCCCAGCTTCGCGGCAAACGGCTGTCCGCCTATCTCCGCGTGGGGGCGAGCTATGTGACTGCCCAAATCAAAGATGCCAGCACCTTGCCGTTGAGTAATAACACCTACTTGCAAACGGATAATACCACGGATTTGCTGGGCAACCTCGGCTTTGGTTTGGGGTATTCTTTATACAGCACCCGGCATCTGCGGCTGGGGCTGCAACTGGAAGGCGAAGGTTTTTACGGGGTTCGTTCCCAGCAGTCACTGGAAAGTCTGTCCAAAGACACCGGATTGAATTTCGTCTCTGCCGGCATTGACAACTCGCTTTACGGCGGCATTGGCCGCGTGACTTTCCGGGCGGAATATCGTCTGGGACAATCGGGGCTGTTCAAGATTTTCGCCGAAGTCGGCGGGGAAGGGCGCTACACGATGATTACCTATCCGGGTGCCAGCGCGCCAGACGAATTGTTGTGGGGGCCTTATGCCAAGCTGGGCATCCGTTACGCATTTTAACAATTATTTGTTCAAAGGATTTTTTTTATGAACCGTAAATGGCTCGCCCTATTTTCTTTGGTTGCCAGCACCGCAGTCGTTTCGGCGGCGGCACCGCTTCAGTTCACCAACCTCACCGTTCAATTTTTCCCCGGCTTGACCAGCCAGTTGAACGCGGTCGCGTATGGCGGCAGCTCCAATTTTTTGGCGGTCGGCAATAGTGCATCCTATGTGATCGGCAACTTCACGCCGATGCTCCCCTGGTTCACCAGTGCCAATTGGGTGACCAACCGGATTACCAGCAACAGTTCCCGATCCGGATCGAACCTGACGGCCGTGGCGTCCAGCGGCAAAATGTTTCTGGCCAGTGGCGACAACAACTGGGTTTTCTACGCCACGAACAATTTCCCCGGTCTTAACTGGCCTTCCAACAACGCCAAGGTTTTCAACAACAACGCGCTCGCGGCCGGGGCCGCTTACAACAGCACCAATTTTGTGGTCGTTGGCACGGCTCCAGAAATTGGTTACACCAATCTTCCCACGGGAACCAACTGGCCGGTGGCGGTCCTCACCAACCTCTCCTTTGTCGAGTCGTTTCGTGCCGTGACACCTTATGGTGCCAACGGTTTTGCCGCGTGCGGCGTTTTTGGCGACGTTCGAACCACCACGGGGGCCGGCAATCTTTGGCAGCTCAATAACGGTGGGATTGGCCAGTCTGACCTTTTTGGCATTGCCTATGATGGCACGAACACGCTGGTTTGTGTCGGAGCCACCAATGCTTCGGGGACAGTAAATGGAACCAATGGAATCATCATGGTATCTATCAACCGGGGCACCAACTGGCAGGCCGCATATGCCAATGCCGGTCCCAATACGCCTTTGAACGCGGTGGCCTACACCGGTTCCGGGTTCATTGCCGTTGGCAACAATGGTCAGCTTCTGGTCAGTTCCAACGGTCTGGTATGGAATGTGGTTTCATCTGGCAGCATCCCTTTTGCCCACGGCAACTCGATCGCCAATTTGAACGGGGTGGTTTTTGCCACCAGCGGTTATATGCACGATGTCGGCGAAATAGTTGGTGCCAACGGCAATGTCATTGTCTGCGCGCCACCGCCGCCGACCAACTCCAGCCTTGGAAACAAGTGGGTCTGCGTGGGCGTCACCAACACCTTGCAGGTCACTAATGCCTGGGGAACTAATATTATCCAGGTGGACTGGTATGATGCGCCGGTGGGTGGTGACCTGGTGACCAACTATCTTGGCAATCTGGCCACGAACACCTTCAACTACACGCCGCTGGTTCAGACAAACAATGTCAACACCACCAATCATTACTGGTCGCAGGCGACGGATTTACGGACCGGCTTCATCAACACCAACCGGACCGAGCAGGTTTTGACCAACTTCATGCGCCCGACGGCCACCCAGATTTCCACCAACACGATTTGCAACGGTGATTCGACGACCTTGACCAACCTCCTGACCGGCAACGGGCCGTGGATGGTGGTATGGTCCGATGGTTTTGTCTTCTTTACCAATACGGTGGGCAGCTTTGGCGTTTATAACACCGACAGTGCATTCGTCAATACCCTCACTATTTCCAACGGCATCCCCTGCGTCTTCTGTCCCACTAATTTGTTTCTTAATGCGCCATCAAACCACAATTACTGGGTGGTGAAACTCTCCGACTTCTATTTCCCCGCCGATGATCCGACCAGCTTGAATCCGACCGGCACCAACTGGTCCGGTGATCTCACCGGCACGGACCTGGTGACGGTGAATCCGCGCCCGACCGTGTCGGTGGTGGGAACCAACACGATTTGCAACGGCGATAACCAAATATTATATGCCAACCTTACCGGTTTAGGGCCGTGGACGGTCTATTGGACGGATGGGTTCACCAACTTCACCCAGACGGTAAGCGTGAATGCCGCCGGTCCCTACCTCGATGATTTGAGCATTCCCAACGGCACTTTCAACCCGACGAATGTGTTTTTCAACCAGTCCACCAACCATTCTTACTGGGTGTGGGCTTTGACCGATAGTAATTGCACCGCCAATGCCGCCGATATCACCGGCACAAACTCTGTGAAAGTGAACCCGCGCCCGACGGCGACGCTGATTACAACCAACACGATTTGCAACGGCGCTTCGCAGGTATTGCAGGCCAATTTGACGGGGCTGGGGCCGTGGACGGTTTATTGGACGGATGGGTTCACCAACTTTACCCAGACGGTGAGCGTCAATGCGGCGGGACCTTATTTGGACAATCTGACCATACCCAATGGCGTGTTCAATCCCACCAACGTGTTTCCGAACCAGCCCACCAACCATTATTATTGGGTGACGAGTGTGACTGACAGCAACTGTGTCACCTGGCCAAGTGACATCACCGGCACTGAGCAGATTACGGTTAACCCGCGCCCGACGGCGTCACTGCAGACCTCGCAAACGATCTGCAACGGGCAATTTGACTTAATTCAGTTGCAAGCCAGTTTGACTGGCATCGGGCCTTGGACAGTGACTTGGTCGGACGGTTACACGCAATCTACTAACGCGCCGTTGGGCAGCGGAGTAATGGCCGTTCGTGGTGTAACTGCCATGGAAGTGACCAACCTATTTCCTAACAACCCGACGAACTTCACCTTCACGGTGACGGGCGTGACCAATGCCGACAGTTGCATGGGTAACCAGCCGGGCGACCTGACCTGCACCAATACCGTGACTGTTAATCCGCGGCCGACGGCAGCGCTGCTTTCGTTCAACACCACGGATTGCAATGAAGGGCCGTTCTATACGCTGACGAACACGCTGACGGGCATCGGGCCATGGACGGTGTATTGGAATGATGGTTATATCCAGACGACCAATGCCGGTTTGGGCAATGCGGCGACGCTGATTCGCACGGTCTATCCGACCAATAGTTTCGCCGCGAACGTGGCGAGCAACAACGTGTATTTCGTGACCGTGGTGAGCAACGCGGACAACTGTTCTGGGAACCAGGCCGGCGACATTACCGGGGTGGTAACGAACACGGTGAATCCGCGGCCGACGGCATCGCTGCTGACATTCAACACCACGGACTGCAACATTGGGCCGATTTATATGTTGACGAACACTTTGACCGGCAACGGGCCATGGACGGTGAAGTGGAACGATGGATTCGTCCAAGTGACGGAAGCATCCGGCCCCGGACCAATCACGCTATTGCGAACCGTGTATCCAACGAACAGCTTTGGCGCGAATTTGTCCAGCAACAATGTTTATTATGTGACCAACGTGGTTGACGCCGATACTTGCATTGGCGATCAGGCCGGCGACATCACGGGGGTGGTGACGAACACGGTGAACCCGCGGCCGACGGCGGCGCTGCTTTCGTTCAACAGCGTGGACTGCAACATCGGGCCGTTCTATACGCTGACGAACACGCTGACGGGCATC
>Ga0182030_10008037_pt1 | contig 21912 bp, 13 predicted proteins | sample 812S3MmetaG_FD_121299 | JGI IMG/M metagenome (GOLD analysis project Ga0182030, IMG submission 121299) | Permafrost microbial communities from Stordalen Mire, Sweden - 812S3M metaG (Illumina Assembly) | ecosystem: Environmental > Terrestrial > Soil > Wetlands > Permafrost | place: Sweden... | reverse complement strand
CAATAATACAAGACATAGCTGTCTTATTTACATGGGTACATAATTGCGCCGATGTAAATCCAGATCTACAAGCCCTTCAAGGCCTTACGAGGAAAACAGCGCTAAAAACGGCGGGAACTTCGGGCTAAGGGCCTGTCAGGAAATGACCGGAAACGTTCGGTGCCGATACTGAGCCGCGACCGAAGGGAGCGGTTGCTGCAAACCGGCGCTGTTATTTTAACGGGCCCTAAGGCCAAGTGGATGCCTCGAACTGTTGGTCCCATGGAAGTTCCGGTGAACTCCCAGACTCCTCCCTTCGATCGCGGATCGGACACGAAGTGTGCCGATATTGAGCCCTGGCCAAAGTGAAGGGTCTTCGGACACGAAACCGGCACGAGCCATTTTCCCCGGCAGCCCGCAATCGCGGCACCGCTTCAGGAGTCCGGAGAATCATCCGGTCGCGGATGCGCGCGCGGTCCGCGGCGATCCGTTCGAGCGAGTCTTGCCTTCAGGAGTCCGGAGAATCACCCGGTCGCGGATGCGCGCGCGGTCCGCGGCGATCCGTTCGAGCGAGTCTTGCCTTCAGGAGTCCGGAGAATCACCCGGTCGCGGATGCAGCCGCGCCAAGCCGATCAGAAGTTGAAGCGAAGCCCCAGCGTCACGCGCCGATTATTGGCTGCTCCGCCACCTGGCCCTCCCGGTCCGCCGCCCGGTCCGCCGCCACCGAAACCCGTGTTGACGGACGTCGCCTGCAGAAAGTACGGGTTGGTAAATGGCCAGCCAGACCCAGATGGCCAGACCGATGCGGGCTTAACCTTTGCCGCCCTGAATGGTGCACGGGGACGGCGTACTCTCATTGGCGGAATCGACGGCCATCAGGTTACTGCCTTTTTGCCGGCGCTTCACGAGAACCCGCGAGCAACAAGTGCCGAATGAACAGCCGCGGACGGTCCCGTCTGGTTTTGTGACGGTCCGATACGGTCCGGGACGCCTGCCTCTTCAAGTAGGTCGGATTCGGCGGCCAAGGCCGAGCCTATGCACTGAGATCGGGCAGGACGCAACACTTACCAGGAATCGCCCAGACCGAAGTTCCAGCCCCTAGAAGTCAGTCTGCGCCGATCTCAGGCTGCTCAGTCAAGAGTCGCGGCGTTCCACTCCAGCAAGTGCCGGTCCGGATCGAAGAAATAGACTTGCGGATAGCCAGTGGGCGGGTTGGGTTCGATCACCATCTTGAGGGGGTGCTCATCGGGAAGATCCTCGTGAAAACCAGCGGCATGCAACTTCTCCACGGCGCTGCGGAAACTGGGGACCCGGAGCGCGATGTGAGTTTCATAAATCTCCATGACCTTCGGCGCGCGCCAAATGGGATTGGGCACGCAAACGATGTGAAGTTCCTGGCCGCCGGCCAACTCGAACCATGCGCCGGGAAAAGCGAATTGCGGACGCTTCAACTCGGCCAGTCCCAGAAAGCCGCCGTAGAAGGCGCGGGCTTTCTCCAGATCGGTGACCGTGACCTGAAAATGGTGGAATGCGGTGGCAGCCATTGGCGTCTCGTGGTTTACGCGCGGAAGCACTTCGCCAGCCACTTAGACCAGTAAAAAGTCATCGGCACCTGGCCCGTATTGGTGATTCCGTGCCAGGTATTGCCGGCGCAATACATCATCGCACCGGGGCCGACCTGAGTGACCTTGCCGTCGCATGCGATCTCGCCCGTGCCTTCGCCGACGATCAGAAATTCCTCTTCGGGATGCTGGTGAACCGGGTGCGGACTCATGCCCGGGTCCAGAACACAAGAGCCGGCGGAGACGCCGCTCAACTGATCGGTGGGACCGTTGTAATAGACAAAGACCTTTTGACCCTCGAGAGCAAGGGGTTCGACGGTCGACATATCGCGCACACCTTCGGGAATTCTCTGAGCGGAAAATTCAGTGGAGACAGCACCGTCTTTTAGAGCCATACCATGAATCTTACAACGGCGAGGGTCGTCGCACCGCGCCGCATCGCAGAAGCTGTGCGACGTGCTCACGAACTTCGATATCGTGGCACGGCGGTGGTCACCCAGCCGGCCAGCGCAATAGGCGATTACATTGCTCTTGCCGCAGTGGTCAACCAGGAGCTCGTGAATGGGATCGAGATCTACTAACACCGGAGGGGTTATTGTCCCAAAGCTCCCTCGCGGTCGCGGCTCAGAACGCTGCTCCTACCGAGCCGCCATCGCAGGGGAGGGGTGCTTGCGATGCCGAACGGCATTCGGCCCAAATGAGGGCAAGCTCAACCGGCCGTGCATGATTACTCCACGGAAACTGTCACGCCGTCCGGACTGGTGTTCCCGCCGACGGAAACGGAGATCGCAAGATTGCCTGATGGGACATTGGATGGAATCCGCGCGTTGAGCTGCATCACCCCGGAAGTCACTCCGGGGACTTTTCCATAAGATGCGACGGATGCCGCCTGGCCGCCAATGAGTACGCTCACCGGCAGCACGGGTCGCGGCGTCATGAGCGGGACGGCTGACACCGTTGTCACCTTTCCCGTGACCCCAGCCGGCGAGGTCTGCCCCTCTCCGGTCAGGAAAATGACCACCGTGCTGCCCTTGGCCGCCGGATTCGTAGGTGAGTTCTGACTTCCGTCCTGATTTAGAGCCGCTGCTGGACCGCTGCCGGAACCGTCAGCCGTGAAGAGTGCCGGATTGGCGGCGGTGACGGCGAGAGAAAACGGAATGGACGTCTGGTCCTGGTGGCGCACCTGCACGTAGATGTTTCCTCTACCTGGGACCTCGTAAAGAGGCACGACGCAGCTGATCTGGGTGTCGCTCGCGTACGTCAGAGGCGCCGCCCTTCCGTCGAATAACACGCGGACTCCGCCGGGTCCGAAACCAGTACCGAGGAGAGTGACGATCTCGCCCGGTGCTATCGGGCCGCTGCGGAAGCTGGCTGCGTTCACCACCGCGGCGATCGTCGGCAGGGGCGCCGGTGCGGCCGGGGGCTTGGATGCGGCGGACGCGAGCGTGCGGGTGTACCTCCCCGGATTGCGGACAGCCGTCTGCGCCGGCACACTCGAGCTGACAGATGTGTCGCCGGTCGCCGAGCATCCCAGGTTGAGGACCGCATTCATGACGATCTGGGTCTCGACGACGCTGACTGCGCCATCCCCGTTCAGATCGTCGGTGGCCGATGAAACGCCCAGGGCTTCCTTGACAATGTCCTGCACGTCAACCATGTTGGTTTTCGTGTCCTGATTGATATCGCATGGGCTGAAGGAGGAAATGAAACCGTCGATTTCGTAGACCTGCGACGTCAGCGTGGTGTTCGTAGTGGTAACGGTTTGGCCGATGGTCACAAACGAAGTGATTATCGTGTCAATATCTTCCGCGCCCGCAAAAAGGTTCATCACTGTACCGCTCGTACAGCCGGTCAGCACAGGGTAGAGGGACGAAGCCGTGCTCGCCGGTGGGACGGAAGAGGTTTGACAAATTCCCCGACTGCCAACGGCGATCACTTGCGGCCCGAAATACGTGGTTGTTCCGAAATATGTGTTGTTAGACTGCACTGCCTGGACGGTATTCGTGGCGCTGGCGGTCGATGTAGTGCTGCTCAACTGCGTCGGTCCGGTAAGGGATAAGGCCCCAGTCTGCGTGAGTACGCTCTTAGCTTGGGTGATCGCCGCCTGTACGGTGGAATCGGCAAAAGGGACGTTGAAGGTCTGATCGTAGAGGTACGTGTTGCCTTGCATGCGGGCTTTTAACTCCACCTGATAGGCATTCACCTCCTGAGTAACGTTGGTGGTGTTGTACGTGTCGATCTCGGCGACGGTGGTTGTATAGTCCGTGATTCCTCCAAGGTCCGCGGCAATACCCACGAAATCTCCCGAAGACGAGTTTAGGTCCTTGAAGAGCTCCAATTCGACCGTGTCACCGGGCTTCAGGCCGTGTGGATACGCGCAGGTCTCCAACGCGCTGTACGGCACGGTGCCGCTCAAAACTCCAGAACAAACCTGGACTCCGTTAACGAGCACGGCCCAATCCTGCGGATGAGCATTGAGCCCCGCGTTCCAAAGATGGTAAGAAGCCGTGTTTGTCCCCTGGGGGGCCGGCGCTGTGAATAGCAGGCTTGCGCGAACGTTCGAGTTGTCGCTGGTGCGGATCACGATCGTCCCTGGGGCGACGTTCGGGTAGCCGGCGCCGTAGTTTGGGTCTGGCCCGAAGAACGACGAGACACAGGCGTTCGCCAGGAAGAATGCGGGAGCGGAATTCCCAGGGTCGTTCGCTTGCGCCCACGCGGGAACCGTGCATGGCAGCGCTCCGTTGGCGTTCCAGTTCGCAGTCAGAGGCAGGGGCGTGCCGCTCGCGCCGTATGTCCACGACCCGTTTGGATTGCCATTCGACGTCGAGAACGATTGCGCGTCCACAGCGGCCCCCAGACAGAGAATCGGCAGCCAGCGCCGAAGGCACCAAAGCGAAGTCATAAGGGCCTGCGTGCCGATGGCCAAACCACATATGTCATCGCAAACCTCTCCTGATCGGTTACTGAATCGCCGCCACCGAGCCACTCGCTATATACACCGTGAGGATGCCTGTGTCGATTCCAGGCGAGCCCGCCACGGTGTAGTGGCTCTCGGGAATGCCCGCGATCGAGATATTGACTCCCTGCGTAGTCACGGTTCCATAGCCGTTAGTGGGGAGCAGGTTGAGAATTGCGGATGGAATGGTGAAGGTTCCCGCGGACGCGTTGGCGTTGCACATGATGTAGACGTAAGAACTCCGGAACGGCGACTCCGACACTACAAGGCCGCTGGACGCGAAGATGCCTACTATGGAGAATGGTGAGCCGCCGGTCCAATTCAGAGTCAGATTTTGGGCGCGATTGACAATGGCGGGGATGTTGCTGGGGACAACTGTCGCGGGGAGAGTTAGCCCCCAGGTGAACGGCCCCACGTTGGCTCCGCCGGAACCATTTGCGACCGAATAGGTTCCAGGCGCAATATAGACGGAAGGTTGGATCGCAAGATATCCCGCATAATAGCCCTTGGATATCGTCGACGTAGTAGTTACCGGCACAGTCTTAGTTCCGCCGGGTCCCGAGGCAACCAGATCCGTACCGGCATCGAGATAAGACGGCTGAATGGGATCGACCAGTGCGGCTGCCAAAGAACTGCCTCCCACCTCATAAGTAGTGCAACTGCCGATGGAGGGTAGAAAAGAGCCTCCGTAAGACCGGATCAGACTGTTGAGCGGGAAAGTCCCGAAGTAAGCGACCAGGGCGTCATCTCCGCCGCCGATGCGGTCGATCTCGATGCCCGCCATGTTCAGAGAGCCGTTGGCGGCCGCCTTTTGCAGGTTAGCCGCGGTCAGCAGGCCGGAAGTGTCGCCGCAAGTGGTTTGTCCCGCAGGAGCGATGGACGTCGTCGTAACATTGCCGGTCACTCCCTTTACCAGGACGACAATCGACGTCTTGCACCCGGGATTGATCCCAGCCGGTACGACAAAGTTGATCTGATCGAGCCCTGGAGAGCTGCTTCGCCCGCCGTAAAGAACAGTCGCCGGCTGGTTTCCGACCAGCACCTGCACTCCCGTGCCCAAATCGACTGGCGTCGGCGGTTCGGTTTCGTCGCCGGTTACCGCGCCCAGACCGGTGCCCCACAGAACCAGGTTGTCGCCGGGATGAGCGGCATTGATCATGGTGATGGGATGGTAGGAAGTGTCGGTGACCACTCCGGGTCCCGTGCCGGCTTCGTTCAGGGTGAACGTGCCGAAGTTCGCGGCCAGAACCTGGATGGCGATTGAGCTCTTGGCGCCGCTATAGGTAAGCGTCAGGGTCCCGGTTCCGGTCGGTGTTGCCGATGGGAGAATGGCGGCAACCTGCGTGGCAACGGTATAGATCATGATGCAGGTTTCGGTCACACCGCCGACGGTCGCCTGCAAGGTGGTACCCGCCAGACCCTGCGTGGCAGGCAAGGGATAGCTCTGGGCTTGCTGTAACGTGGTGGGGCCGAGGCCGGTTCCGGTAACCGTGAAGATCGAGCCCTGGGCAATCCCGGAATTGGGCAAATCGGGCGGAATCCAGGCAGCGGCGTGGTAGATCCCGCTAATGGCCGGGGCCGCGGCCAGGGCGGTGGCGCAGGCGAAAGCGAGTGCCGCAAGGCGGGCAAGTTTCACAATCTCTTGGCGGTAGTTCTTCAAGGCATTCTCCCTTTGATGGCGGTCGGCCAGCGATCCCGCAAGCAATGACATGCCGCAGGGACAACCTGGCCATCCACACCTAGTAGCGCCAGCAGGACGGAGAATGCCTCACGGGCAGAGGCGCAATTTCGACCTGGTAGTACTGGCCGGTTCCCGGAGCGCACCCTCGCGGGGTGTGCAGTTCTGTGACGCTCTCGCCTCACCATGGGCCGTCCGAACGGTAGCGAGTCGGCGGTTCCGGCAGGACTCCACGGCGTATCAACGGCCGAGCTAAGGATACAAGCGGCGCCCTTCTGGCCGCCCGGCTTCATCGGATCCGCCCATGGACGGACCGGAATCGAAATCGGCCGCTGCTACGGGCGTGTGCCGGCATCTCTCGCTCGTGAACTCCGGCCGGGAGTTGGCGCCGTTGGAATTGCAACTCCGTATGTAAGGCGCTTGCAGACCGTCAGCAACCCATCGGTCCCACTCGGTTCGCGCAACGTGCATGAGCCCGCACGCCGTGTACAAAGGCCGCACGAGTTTTACAGCGCCGCACTGTTACCATACTCAATTGACCTATGGCCTATCGAGATTTGCGCGATTTCATTCGCGCGCTGGAAGAAAAGGGTGAACTGAAGCGCATCGCCGTCGAAGTCGACCCGATCCTGGAAATCACCGAGTTCGCCGACCGCGCCGTCAAACAGGGCGGCCCGGCGCTGTTGTTCGAAAAGCCCAAGGGCTATAACGTCCCCGTGCTGATCAACGCCTTCGCCTCCATGCGCAAAATGGAGATCGCGCTGGAAGTGGCCTCGGTGGAAGAGGTGGCCGCACGCATCGTGGAATTCCTCGAAATGCGCATGCCCGAAGGCCTTCTCGGCAAGCTCAAAATGCTCCCCAAACTGGCCGAAATGGGCGCATTTTTTCCACGCATCGTCTCCAGCGGCCCCTGCCAGGAGTTAGTGCGTACCGACCGTTTTTCGCTGTTCGATTACCCCATTCTGCAATGCTGGCCGGAAGACGGCGGACGTTTCGTCACCCTCCCGCTGGTCTTCTCCAGGAATCCCGACACCGGGAAGCGCAACTGTGGCATGTATCGCATGCAAATCTTCGATGAGCGCACCGCCGGCATGCACTGGCAGACCCATAAACAGGGCGCCGAACACTACCGCCGGATGCAGCACCACGGCAGCCAGCGCATGGATATCGCGGTGGCCATCGGCGCCGACCCGGCGACCATGTTCTCCGCTATTCTTCCGCTGCCGCCGGACCTCGACGAGATGATGATCGCCGGATTCCTGCGCCAGAGTCCCGTGGAGATGGTGAAGTGCCGCACCGTCGACCTGGAGGTGCCGGCGCAGGCCGAGATCGTGCTGGAGGGCTACGTGGAACTCGGCGAGTTACGGAGCGAAGGCCCGTTCGGCGACCACACCGGATTCTACTCCCTCGCCGACGACTATCCGGTCTTCCACGTCACCTGCGTGACGCAGCGCCGGGAGCCGATCTACGCCACCACTATCGTGGGTCCGCCGCCCATGGAAGACTACTTCATGGGCAAGGCGATCGAGCGCATTTTCCTCCCGCTGATGCGCCTCCAATTGCCCGAGGTGCGCGACATCGCCATGCCGGCAGAGGGCGTGTTTCACAATCTGATTCTGGTGGCGATCCGCAAGTCGTACCCCGGCCACGCGCGCAAAGTGATGCACGCCATCTGGGGCACCGGGCAGGCTATGTTTTCCAAGTGCATCGTGGTGGTGGACGAAGATGTCGACGTGCAAAATGTCTCAGAAGTGGCCTGGAAGGCGCTGAATAACATCGACCCCGAGCGCGATATTCAGTTCGTGATGGGTCCGGTGGATTCGCTCGATCATGCCGCGCGGCTGGCGAATTACGGCTCGAAAATGGGCATCGACGCCACGCGGAAATGGCCCGGCGAAGGCTTTACGAGGCCCTGGCCCGGAGTGATCGAAATGTCGCCGGAAGTGAAACGCCGCGTGGATGACTTATGGAAGCGGGCGGGGCTGGGGTAGCGAGGGACGTGGCGCGGGCCTGAGGTAGTGGGAATTGGGGCTGTTGTGTGGCAGCCAATCCTGGCTGCAGGCGGGCTTTCAGCCCGCCGTATTCGATACGCGACGAATTTCTTGGGCTTCAGCACCGCCTCATGGATGCAGGTGAAGCCGAAGAAAGTCGGGCTAAAGCCCTCCGCAGGCTGAAGCCTGCCCCACTTGGCCGGCTGGCTGCTTGCGGTGAATAGCCAAAGTCCGGGCGGCCTGAAAGGCCGCCTGCAGGCAAGATTGCCTGCCACACGAAGCGCACATATCCCTCTGCCGGGCACAGCGCAAATTTCCGGCTCGGCGCTGCATGCTCGTGGCGGCCGCCAGCGTTACGAGATCAGCAATGTCCCTGGGGCCGACGTCTCTTCACCATCTTTCGTGGTCGTAGTCACGGTGAACGCAGTAGCGGCGACGAGCCCTTTCGGGAGGTAGAGCTGAATCGACGGAATCCCATTCACCACGGTGGAGTCCTGTACGGTGCTGGGCCATCCCGGCGGGATCGGCCCTGCAAACTGCAAGGTGAAAGGCTGCGGATTCGGCGCTCCACCTTGCCACCCCCAATTGGTTTGCGCAAGACCACCTCCTCCGGTGGCGTCGGCCGTCATGGCGGGCGGAGTTAAGTTGATCTGCGATTGGGTCGCGGGGTCCACCCAATCGATCGCCGTGCTTGGGTTGACTACCTGCGTGACGATGACCGGATCGCCCGGCGACGGTACCACGTCCGGGTCGTCGCTCCATCCGTTGCCCAGCCACACCGTATACTTCAGGAAGCGGTTGCTGGTGTATGTCTTAAACGGGAATTTCAACGGCGGAGCAACGATGGAATCCCGTCCCCGCAAACTCACCGCGCTGCCGAGAGTAAAGGGATTCACCACACCGAAGTCGATTTGAAAGGTACGCGGCTCGATTATGGGGTGCAAAGTCCACGTGAGGCGATCGCCTTCGATGAGAACCAGAACGCTCGCGTCCTTCCCATCGAGTATGTCCGTGTACTGGAACCGATTCTTGTAATCGAGGGAGATCTGTATAACCCGCTCTTTCGGGGGCCGGCTAGCCATGGCTTTCTGCTCCTATTTGTTAGATTGAATATTCTCTGGTGTCCGCGCCCGCATGGCAAGATATGCGGGACTCCGGCGGAGTAGGCCCAGATCGGGATCCTGGTCGACCTCGCGACGGGAATAGCCCTTTCGCAGAGCCGACTCTAGATATCTTAGTGCGGCGGGGCGGTCGTGGCAAGCCTCCGCTATTTTTGCCGACTTGAATAGCAACACCACCCGGTCGGGCGCCAGTTGCCGCGCTTCCTCGATCCGCTTATAGGCTTCGGCGCAATCTGACACGCGGGCCAGGTACAGTGCCATGCGCCCGAGCACGTCGACGTCCTTCGGGTTCACCGACAGCCTCTCGCGGCTCAGCGCGATGGCTGTCCGGTAGGCATCTCGTGCCTCGCTTTCGGCTCCCGCGATCTGTATGCCGGTATCGGCCAGATTGCCCCAGTACAGCGGATTGCGATTGTCCAGGTCGACAGCCTTGCGGTAGGCGTCTCTAGCCTTGCTGTAGTCCGCCCGCTCGAAGTAGATCATTGCCCGATTGGAGTAAAACAGCGGCATCGGACGCAGTTCCAGCGCCCGGTCGAATTCCCTTAATGCATCGTCAAAGCGGTCGAGGTAATAGTACAACGTGCCGAGCGTATTGTGTCCTTCGGCGAACTCCGGCACCAGCTTCACCACCAGCGAAAGGGGGTCCAGCGCTTTGGCATACTCCCCCCGCGCCTCGTAAAAGACCCCCAGGTTGGAGTAAGCCGGCCAGTAGCCGGGACGGATGCCGATGGCCTCCTGGTAAGCTTTCTCAGCATCCTGCGGGCGGCGGACTTCGCTGTAAGCCAAAGCCAGATTGGTATAGGCCGAGACATTCGACTTGTCGAGCGCGATGGCCTTCTGAATTTCCGCGATAGCCTGGTCGCTTTGTCCAGTGGCGCGGTCCACCCGGCCGAGAACCAGGTGCACGGCGGCCTGCGACCCGTCCAGTTCGAGGCTGCGCTGTGCCATCTGGTCGGCCTTGGCCAGCCATTCTTTCTCCTTGGTGCGGGAGTAGCGCCGCAAATACGCGTCTGCCAGCGCGGTATGCGATGGCGCGAAGTTGGCATCCAGCTCGACGCTCTTTTCCAACAGAGGGATGGCCCGATCTATGTTGGCGGCGACCTCGAAGTGTTGCAGCAAGCCCCTGCCTTGCAGGTATGCGTCGTTGGCCGAGGAGTCATGTGGCTGCACGTTGCGCGGCAAATCGCCGCCCTCCCCGAGGTCCAGAAGATCTAACAGCGACGAGATGACCTTGGGTACCAACTGATTGCGTTCCGCCTCTTTTACCCTCACGATGCTCGAGTCGATCTGGCGCTCGCTAGGCGCGTTGGAAAGATTTACCGCCACCACCAGTTCATTGCCCTCGGTCTGCACGCTGCCGGTGACCACCAGATTGACGGGAAACGCCTTCCGGGCGTCGCCGACGCTATGCAGTTGCAGACGCCTCACGTCGGCTGAAGGAATGACCCACAAGGTGCTGTGGAACCGCTCCATCTGGGTCAATGAACTGGTCAGCAATTCCACCAGGCCGTCGCAGAAAGCCTGTTGCAGCGGATCGGGGCCAAGGTTCTCGAACGGCAGAATCACCACCTCGCGAACAGATGGAAGCTGGGGGGAATGCCGCCTGGCTATTTGCCAAGCCGCTACGGCGGCGAGGGTCACCAAAATGGCCGCCAGCGTGAACCGTGCACGGGGGCTCATGCGCCGCGGCGGCGGGGGCGCCAGCATGGTCTCTGTGGCCGCCGCGGCGCCGCTCAGGGATTGCCCGATCGACCGGAGACTGCCGATCACGCTGCGCATCTGTTGCGGCCGCTTCTCGGGGTCCTTCTCGATGAGCGAGTTCACCAGCGTGATGAAGGCCGCAGGCAGCCCGGGACGCACTTCGAGAAGCGGTGCGGGAGGATCGTAGACAATCTTATGCAAGGTGGCCGGAACGCTCGGGGACTGAAATGGATGCCGGCCCGCCGCCATCCGGTAGACCATCACACCGAAGCTGAAGATATCCGAGCGCCGATCCGCAGCTTTCCCCAGAGCCTGTTCCGGCGACAGGTAATCGGGGGTCCCGACGACCGTGCCCGGGGCCGTCAAGGCGGCGTTGTCCGGCAGGACCGCCAAGCCGAAGTCGATGATCTTCGGGATGTCGTCAGCCGAGAACAGGACGTTGGCCGGCTTCAAATCGCGGTGCGTCACTCCTTGGGCGTGGGCGTGGTCCAGGCCGGCGGCAATGCCTTCCGCATAACGCAGGATATCGGGTAAGGGCAAAGGGCCCGAGCGCAAGCGGTCCTGCAGCGATCCGCCGGGCAAATATTCCATGACGATAATCGGCTGCTCGTCGTTAAGGGAGACGTCGTAGAGGGTGGCGATGTTGGAATGATTTAGGCCGCCGATGCTGCGTGCTTCACGAGTGAAACGCTCGCGCGCCCCTTCATCGGGCAGACGATCCGGACGAATCGCTTTGATCGCCACAGTCCGTCCGATCCGATGGTCGGTGGCCCGGTATACCGCGCCCATGCCGCCCGTGCCGAGCGGGCCGAGGATCTCGTAAGGGCCGAGCCGCTCTCCGGATCTCAGTGGCATGTGCGAGATTATACCCATAATCGATTGGGGCGGGCACGGGCACGATTTGCGGGTACCGTTTGCGGATCGCCACCAGAATCAGATTGTGGAACACGCCCTCGGCCGGCATGGCGATGGCGCGCACAACGAGCAAATTTACTCAAGCTGTCATGGATTCGCTCACTCCGGGGTCTTTATTATAGGAGCGGAGTTATACCGAATCTGTCCGCGCCACACGGTTTGCTTACCATGAACACTATCTGGGCTCGGACGCTCCTGTTTGCGGGCATCGGCCTACTACCGGCGATTGCCGGAAATCAAGTTCTTCTCCACAATCTGAACTCCTCCGACGGCGTGCCGACCTTGCTGGCGAGCGGATCGAACGGCCAGCTTTATGTTGTTTCGACCCTTACCTCCAATACTCTGCAACGCCAAGTCTCACGAGTGGTCGCGCTCGATCTGAATGGAACCCATCTGGCGACCTTCGACCTCGCTCAGTTAGAGTATCCCGCGGCCGCAGTTAGCGACCCGCAGGGTAACCTGATCGTAGTGGGGCAGGATCCGAGCAACCAGGGGATCGCAGTCAAGCTCGACCCGCAGCTTCAGAGCGCAGCCGTGGTCATTTCGCTGCCGGCCGCGATTCATGCGGTCACTGCCGACCCCGCAGGCAACATCTATCTAACCGGCAGCACGTGGCAGAGCACATTTCCGATTACCGCAGGGGCCTACCAATCCCAGCCTCCCGCTTCTAATCCTTACGGCAATGCGGCGTATGCTTTCCTCACCGAGATTTCGGCGCAGGGCAAGGTGATTTATTCCACCTATTTCGGTAGTGACAGCACCGCGTGCGTTGGCGGCAGCTTTTGTATGGGCAAATTCGGCGTCACCAGCGGAGCGGCCATCGCCCTGGACGGTTCTGGTGCAGTGATCGTCGCGGGTACCACTACCGCCACCGGTCTGCCTACTACCCCTGGCGCCTACGAGCCCACTTGCGTCTGCGGTTACAACCTCGGATATCCGCCCCAAACCGCTGGTTTCGTCGCTAAGTTTCACCTGGGCGCGGCGCAACAACTTGCGTGGTCGACATTTCTCAACGCCAGCACCGCCATGCCTACTCTGACGGTCAACGGCATGGCGCTCGATTCGGCGGGCAATGTCGTTGTGGGCGGAAGCGCTCCGCCCGGTCTGCCCGCAACATCCGGGGCCTTTCAACTACCGGTCGCCGGCTCCAATGCGAACGGCAGCGCTTATCTCCTGAAGCTGAATAGCGCCGGAACGGCGCCGGTTTGGAGTACTTATCTCGGCGGCCCAAGCAGCGCGGTGCAGGCTGTATTCGTGGATGCGCAGGACCGCGTGGTATTCAACGGCCAGGTGCAGGTCCAACAGGTCCAGCGTTCTTTCGTGGCGCGCGCGACAGGCGACGGGTCGACCCTGGAGGATTTCTACCCCGGCCCTGAGATGACTGCCGAAGGCGTTACGCTCACCGGAGCTGGGCCGGCGCTGGCGATGGTATCCACGGGCGGATTCGCCTCGGCGGCGCAGATCGGCGCCCTGTGGATTGAGGGCGCGGCGCCCGGTCCTTCGCTGCTCAACATCACCAACAGTGCGAGCGGCCTCTATGCTTCCACTGTGGCGAGCGTCGAACTGGTCACTTTGTACGGCGTGGGGATTGGCCCACCGACGCCTCTCGCCGGGCAAGTGCAAAACAACGTTTACACTTCCAACTTGGGCGGATATCAGGTACTTTTCGACGGCGTGCCGGCGCCTCTCCTCTATGTCGATTCCGGCCAGATCAACGCAGTCATTCCCGCCATTGCGGAGCCCGACACGGTTCGAATCCAGCTTGTGACGCCAACAGGAACGGTCGAAGGCCCTTCGATGACGCTGGCGCACATTCCGGTGCCTGGCATTTTCCAGAATAGCCAGACCGGGCTTGCCGCAGCCTTGAATCAGGATGGCAGCGTCAACTCATCAGCCGACCCGGCCAGCGGCGGCTCGACCGTCTCAGTGTTTGTGACCGCTTTCAGCGGCAACTCTTTCGGCGACGGCGCCGTGATTCCGATGGGGATTTTCAACGCGACGATTCCTGTTTACGTGTTCGACCTCTATCGCTCGCTCCCGGTCTCTTTCGCCGGCGACGCTCCTGGCATGGTGCACGGCGTGATGCAGATCAATTTCGTGCTTCCGGACCCGCTGCCTTCTGGGAATCTCTTCACGTTCTACGTGCAAATCGGGGGCCCGTCGGGGCTGATCGTTCAGGGTCAAATCGCGGTTGCTCAATAAGGTGTGGCGAGATCTTCATCTCCCCAGGTTCCGCCGGAGTGGACGGCCCCATGCGACCCCCGACCTACAACTCCATTTATCCGCTGCACTTGTTGACCAACTGATCCGGTGGAGGGTTCGCGGGCCAAAGTTGTCGGAATCAGACCGGCCCCAGCAGTCTTCCGATGAATTCTCTTGGCCCCCGGTCGCGGCATCACCGTTCCCAGCTCAATGAGCTCAATGAGCGGACTTGAGCCTTCGGAGCATTTCAAGGTAGATCGGCTGTGACCAGTTCTTACCAAACCCTTTTCGGGTCGTGATCTGGACTCGTGTTTCCTGTCCCCTTGATTCCAGAGCTGCCGTCACTCCTTCACCGCCGCCAACAGCGTCGGCCGGCCTTGAGCTGCGAGTACATTCGATGTGTTTCACCCCAGTCTTACCCACTTTGCAGGAGTATTGCTCCATAGCGACTTTGAGCATGGCAAGCACCTGATCGATGGGGAATGGAATGACCTCATACTCATCTTGGCTCCCGATAGTGGGGTCTACGAGTGTGCTGTTGGGAACGATCATTTCCACGTGCTTGCCGGACTTGGCAGTTAGAGCTGCGACGACACCCCGGTATTCCGTCTTGTCTAACCGCAAGACAGTTGTCCCGTTTACGACGCCCGGGCTCGACTCGATCATCAACCAGTGACTCTGGCCTTTAGTGAGCAGAGCCACCGCACCGAGGAGCGGCACGAGCGGGGTTCTCCGCTGATCCATGAGAGTGTAGCCGAGATTCTTGATAACATCGTATGGAAGGTCAATAATCACCGACGCCGGCTTGGTTTTGGTTCGGACAGTTACGCCAATATCGGAGACGATCAAATCGACTCGTGTGATTTCTGCGCCGCCGATCCGCACCAAGGCCGATTTAGTGAACACTGCGTCCTGTGCGCACGAAACGCCCAGGAGAAGCAACGCAACAGCGGCGGTTCGCCGCATGATTCTCATTTAACATCCTTCGCTGTAGTATAAGTGATAAAACATACAGACCGACTTTACCATGTTTCCGCTTTGTGGCCAACTCCGAACCTAACGGACACCGAGTCAAGACATCCATCCTAAACGTCGAGGCACGCAGCGGCGCTGGAAGCCCAGAAAGAATAGGGGATGGGCGCTGGCTTGGCGTAATTAGCTTGCTCACCTTTCCGTCCGCTGCTAGAAGTAGTAGTGGAATGATGAAGAGACCTTGGCTGGTCTTCTCGATAAAAGTTGACAGGCAGCGCATTGAGGGCTGGTGTTCCCCCCAACTGGTGTTCCCTCCAAGGCGATGCGCGCCGTCGCCGATATCGCGAAGACCAGGCTTGGTGTCTTTCCGCCGGCAGAGCTCCAGCAGGCGCCGATATTCGGCGGCGTGCGCACAAGCAATGGCGGCTCAATCGGCCCAGCCCGATGTTGCCCGACAGGTTCACTTACCCAGGTATTGACCAGCTACGAAATCACTAAAATGCTATTCCAGTCGGGAGTCTTGCGTCTGGCGTCTCCGATAGAGTTCTAAGGCTTTCTCGCCCTGATCGGAAGGCGGGGAGCTCGCCCCTACAGGCTCCAACGTCTGGGGGGACTCTGCCGTCCCCTAAAGGTCCGGCGCTATCGCTGTGGGCCCTTCGCACGGAGCTTCTTTGGGAAAGCTGGTTTGATTGCGAAGGTTCGAAGCTAGCGGAATCGCTAGTGGCTCAAGCCCCCCGAACGCATATACTTGCACCAGTAGCCGGTGAACTCTCGCAAGCGGGCCTTCTAAGGGCGCCTTCAGCGTGATATCTCCGGCAAGGGACTCCCGGCCCAAGAACCGGGTAACCAATCGGAGGAGGATTCATTATTTCGTTGCATCGTCACGATTTTCCAGACCGATGGCTGCTGTCGGCGCTCTGCACGCCACTTAGGCGAAGTTCGCTTCAGTCGCCGGACGCAGGCTAACCCCGCACGAACTCGTCTTCGCAGGACTTTCGCACAGGACATAACACCACGGACGATTTCCAGCTCCGGCGGACGCTGAACATCGCCACGAGCGTCACCATCGATAGATGTCCGGGTGCCGCTCACTGATCGGCCCCTCGGGATGTCTGTAATCTAATGTCCGGATCGGCGGCGTGGGAGGGGATTGAGCGCCGCCGCGGGACGATTGCATCTTCCACTACCCGAGTGAGACTCGCCGCCCTGCGGCGACCTCGCTCTTGATCAAGTTATTTTACCCAACGAAGCAAAAAAGGATCACCATGAAACACTTCGCACATTCGATTCGCTTCTTCACGGCCGCGCTTGCGCTGGCTGTTCCCGCGCTGGCGGTGGACGGTGTCACGCTCATCAACCAGGCTACGGTGCAAGGCGCCGGAGGATTTCCGTACACCATCAGCCAGTCCGGAAGCTACCGGCTGGCGGGCAACCTGGTAGCGGCCAGCACGTCGGCGATCAATATTACGGCGCCGAACGTCACGTTGGACCTGAACGGATTCACCATCTCGTGCACAGCCTGCACCGCAACCCACCAACCCGGCATTGCCGGCAACCAGCCGGGGACCGAGATTCTGAACGGCGCCGTCACGGGATTCAATAGCTCCGACTGTATCGACACCGGCACCAGAGCACGGCTGGACCATGTAACCATGTCGCAATGCTACGAAGGTGTCGCGGCAGCTCAGGGGTTGGGCGACCTGACAGTCCTGAATTCAACCATATCCTGTTTGGGGGACTGTGTTTGGGGCGCCCATGTCTCGGTAGTCAATACCATGATCGACGGTTACCAGAACACCGGCATTACGGCTACTACGGCGTCGGTTGCAAACTCAACTATCGTTGGTGGGGTAGCTAACACGGATGGAATTCGGATCTACGGAAGCGGCGTGGTGACCGGCAACGTGCTTAGCGGCGGCGCGATCGGCGTGGACGTTAGAACCGGCGCCGTGGCTACCATTACCAATAACACCATTTCCGGCTTCGACGACGGTGTTCAAGTGATTGGCAGTGCAGTGGTCGGCTCCAATGCGTTTGCCGGAAACACAAACGACTTCGGCACTACAGCGTTTGCCATTTCCCAGCAAAACAACGTCTGCTCAAACCACAGCGGTTGTTGACCGCAAGCGAGGGGATCTATGACCAAATTCATTCATCTTTCTTTCGCCGCGGTCTGCCTGTGCTTTCTGGCGTCCAGCGGCGCGCGGGCAGGCACCATCACGCTCGCCGGTAGCATCACGCTGGATACCCAGGACGGAGGAACTCCGGCGGTGGCCAACCCGTCGCTCAACAACATTGTGGACGGGGACAACTTCACCATCGTTCTGAATTTCGCGGGTGCGATCACATCGCCGGGGACGTTCTCGACAACCTCTCTCGTATTCAGCGATGTGGGGGCCACGGCCATCGAGTCGTCCTTCATTTCCGGCCAGATGTCAGTATTATCCGGCGGTACGACTGAATTCTCCGTCCTCGGTTGCCTGATCGATTCCACGAGTTGTCTGAGCGGCAACCAACTCGCGCTTGAATTCCAGATTCCTGCAAGTTCCCTGACCTCTACCGGCGTTTCCGCGCAGGCAATTCCAAGCCTGCTTCCTATAGATCTGCTGGAGGATGGCGGATCGACGGACATTCAGGGTACGCTGACGGACTATTCTTACTCCGGCCCCATAACGACAGCGGCGCCAGAGCCGGCGTCGTTCGGATTGGCCGGCATCGGTCTGGCGATGGCTGTTGGGTTTTCGCGGAAGCAGCTTCACGCACACGCCCGGAATGACGTTACCAAGCCGCTACGCTAGCCGCGAATCCAGGCCGTTGCGCAGGCTAGCAGACACCACCCCTCAAGCACCTGACGACGTTGCACACACAGGACCCAGCCCACTATTACGCAACCTCGCACTGGTTCGAGAGACCCCCTCCCCGCGCACTGGCAGGGAGGGGCCATTCTTAGAACGAGACGCGCACTAGCAATTGCAGCACGCGTGGACCGCCGGGAGCGCCCGCGGCCGGCGAGGCGACTGCGCCGAAGCCGGTCACGTTTACCAGTTGACCCGCTGCATTGTAAGGAGTCGCGTCGTTGGCAAGGGCTAACCAGAGTTCCGGATCTTATCCTACTTCCCGTGCGCCAGGCTTTCGGCAAACCCGTGCGCCGTAATCTCCACGAACTCGGCATGCGCCTGCAATTCGTGAATGCTGGTAGCGCCGCCATACGAAAAGCCCGAGCGCACGCCGTCCAGCAATCCCGAGACGACGCGTGTGACCGAACCCTTATAAGGCACGAGCGCTTCTTCGCCTTCCACGTTGCGCGTCTCTTCGCCACGCAGCGCCTTGTCGCCGAACGATGCCGAGCCGCGATACACCTTATACAGCAGATCCTTCGACTTGATGATATTGCCGGGCCCTTCGTCGGTACCCGCTAGCAAACTGCCCAGCATCACCGCGTCAGCCCCGGCGGCGAGCGACTTCACGATGTCTCCCGAGTTCTTGATGCCGCCGTCGCCGATGATGGAGATGGCGTGCCCGTGGGCCTCGTTGATGTCGGCAATGGCTTGCAGGGTGGGGATGCCGTACCCCGTCATGATGCGCGTGGTGCACAGGCTTCCGCCGCCGATGGAAGCTTTGAACGCCACGGTGCGGTGGTACTCCTCCGGTATCCCTTCGATGAACATGCCGGCCGCCTCGGCGGTGGCAATCTGCCCGATGACCATGGGGTAGTCGCGATAAGTTCGAAAGTACTCGTCGAGCAATTGGGAGACGCGGAGGTGATGGCCGTGCGCGACGTCGAGGCAGACGATGGCGGCGTACTGGCGGCAGGCCTCCATGCGGTCGCGCCAATCCGGCCCGACGCCGATCGAGAACCCCACCTGGCAGCCAGCCTCATGCACCGCCTTGACCATGCTCAATTCCCGCTCCACCGAGCACATCCGGTGGATGATCCCCAGGCCACCCATTTGTCCCATCGCGATCCCCATGGTCTCTTCGCAGACTGAAGACATATTCGCCGCGATGATGGGAATGCGCAACGGAACGCCGGCCACCGATGTCGAGAGGTCGGCATCGGCACGCGAGTTCATCTTGCTGTAGCGGGGGACGAGCATGACGTCGTCGAATGAATAAGCTTTACGTGGTCTCATGGAATTCTCGCCAACTCCCCCGTTGTACCACGGCCGCTTGTACGACATGCTTCAGCTTGTCCAGGCGAGCAGCGCTCGCCCGACTTCATTCACCACAGAGCATCGAACGGGCGTGGCCTGTTTGGGGTGGGAAGAAACTCGGCTGCGGCGGCGATTCTTGGGCTTCGACCGTGCGGTGCGACAAGTCCTTTGTTTCCAACATTCATAGATTTTGTTTCTTAGGAGACATAGTGCGGCAAGGCCGCAAGCTTTCAGCTATCAACTATCATTTCAGCTGTCAGCTTTTGGAGTTGGCCGTCGGCTCTTGATTTGGCGGGCTCTCGGGGATGGCTAGCGCAGAATCTTCGCAGCCCGCAAAGAAAGCAAGATTAGAAGTACAGAGACACGGAGAAACATAAAGTCACAATCCGAGATCACGGAGGTGACGGAGAGCACAGAGGGCACTGCTGGCGCAGCGCAGCGGAGGTTTGCGTGTTCGTCCGTGGCTAACAGAATCTGGCGAGCTCCGCTCGCCTGGACAAGCTGAAGCATGTCCTACCTTGGAGATGGGGTACAATGCGAGCCTGAGCAAGCTATGCCTCTACGCTATCTCCTCATCACGCTCCTTTGTATTCACCCCGCCTTCGGCCAAATCAGCGAAAGCCTTCTCAAAGGCATGCAGTACCGTCTGGTCGGACCGTTCCGCGGCGGACGCGTCCTGGCCGTCACCGGAGTCCCCGGCGATCCGCAAACCTATTACTTCGGCGCAGCCGCGGGCGGAGTCTGGAAAAGCGTCGACGGCGCCGCGCACTGGACGCCGCAGTTCGATAAACAGGACATCGCGTCCATCGGCAGCATCGCGGTGGCGCCGTCAGACCCCAACATCCTCTATGTGGGCAGCGGCGAGGGTTGCCTGCGCGGCGACATCTCGTACGGCGACGGCGTTTACCGCTCGAACGACGCCGGCAAGACCTGGAACAACATCGGCCTGAAGGACACTCGTCACATTCCGCGCGTGCTCATCGACCCGCGCAATCCCGAGGTGGTGCTGGTGGCCGCCCTCGGGCACGCCTTCGCTCCGAGCGCCGACCGCGGCGTCTATCGCACCGCCGATGGCGGTAAATCCTGGACGAAAGTGCTGTACGTGGACGACCGCACCGGCGCCACCGACTTGGCCTACGCGCCCTCCAATCCGCTGATCGTTTACGCGGCCATGTATCAGGTGCAGCGGCAACCTTGGTCGTTCTCGAGCGGCGGCGCGGGGAGCGGCCTGTACCGCTCGAGCGACGGCGGCGCCACCTGGAAGAAACTGGAGGGTAACGGCCTGCCCTCTGGCGTGCTCGGAAAGATCGGAGTGTCGGTGTCGGGCGCCGATCCCGAGCGCGTCTACGCCCTGATCGAAGCGGAAAAGGGCGGCCTCTATCGTTCCGATGACGGTGGCGAAAAGTGGGAGCGCACTAACGACGACGAACGGTATCGCCAGCGCGCCTGGTATTTCAGCCACGTCTTCGCCGACCCGCGCAACGCCGACACAGTCTACGTGCTCAACACCGGCATGTTCCGCTCCACCGATGCCGGTAAGACGTTCACCCTGCTGCCCGCGCCGCATGGCGATCACCACGGGCTCTGGATCGACCCCACCAATCCCCAACGTATGATCAACGGCGACGATGGCGGCGCCACGATTTCGATTGACGGCGGTAAGAATTGGACGCCGCAGTTGAACCAGCCCACGGCGCAGTTCTATCACGTGGCAGCCGACAATCGGTTCCCGTATTATCTGTTCGGCGCGCAGCAGGATAACACGCCCGTCGCGACCCAGGCGTGGAGCGATTTCGGCCTCATCGGCATGCGCAGTTGGTACGAAGTAATCGGCGCGGAGAGCGCCTTCATGGCGCCTGATCCGCATGACGGCAACATCGTGTATTCGGCCGGCCAGGGTGTCTTCCGCTTCGACAAAAAACTGGAGCAGGGCCTCGACGTTTCTCCATGGCCGATCGACTCCTCGGGCCACGGCGTGATCGACTTCCCCCACCGCTTCCAGTGGACCGATCCCATTCTGTTTTCGCCGCACGACTCCAATGTGATCTATACGACTGGCGAAGTGGTCTTCAAGTCCACCAACCAAGGCAAGAGTTGGACCGCCATCAGTCCCGACCTCACCCGCAACGACAAGTCGAAGCAGAAGGCGTCGGGCGGTCCCATCACTGAGGACAACACCAGCGTGGAGTACTACAACACCGTCTTCGCGCTTACCGAATCGCCAATCGAGAAGGGTCTACTGTGGGCCGGCAGCGACGACGGCCTCATCCACATCACCCGGAACGGCGGCGGATCGTGGCAAAATATCACTCCGCCGGCGATGCCCGAATGGGGCACCGTGAGCCTGATCGATGCGTCCCCTCATGCCGCGGGCGCCGCCTACGCGGCCGTCGATCGTCACAAGCTCGACGACTTCAAACCCTACATTTTCAAAACGGCGGACTACGGCAAGTCGTGGACGCTCGCCGTTACGGGCATTCCCGAGGGCGATTACGTGCACGCCGTGCGCGAAGATCCCAAGCGGCGCGGACTGCTCTACGCGGGCACGGAGACCGGGGTCTTTTTTTCGATTGACGATGGCGCGCACTGGCAGAAACTCCGCCTGAATTTGCCGGCCGTCCCGGTGCACGACCTCGTCGTGAAGGACGACGACCTGGCCGTAGCGACCCACGGCCGTGCCT
>Ga0182030_10008036_pt1 | contig 21913 bp, 19 predicted proteins | sample 812S3MmetaG_FD_121299 | JGI IMG/M metagenome (GOLD analysis project Ga0182030, IMG submission 121299) | Permafrost microbial communities from Stordalen Mire, Sweden - 812S3M metaG (Illumina Assembly) | ecosystem: Environmental > Terrestrial > Soil > Wetlands > Permafrost | place: Sweden... | reverse complement strand
CTCCCGCCGCCGCCGCCGCCCCGGCACCCGCACCCTCCCCCGGAACGAGGCTGGACGGGTGACGGGCACGGCCGGTTGGACGAACGGATCCCGCTACGGCATCACGATCCCCCTCGATACGGTCCCCCTCCACGCCCACAAAGAGTGGTTCGCCCGCCTGCGCGCCCTCGGCTACACCGATCTGTGGTCGGCCGAGGTCGACGGGTCCGACGGCTTCACACCCCTCGCCCTGGCCGCGGCCTGGGAGCCCACGCTCAACCTCGGGGTGGCCATCACGCCGGCCTACACGCGCGGTCCGGCCCTCCTCGCCCAGAGCGTCGCCTCCCTCGCCGACGCCGCACCGGGCCGGTTCGCCTGCGGCCTGGGGGCGTCATCCGAGGTCATCGTGGCCAACTGGAACGGGCTGGCCTTCGAGAACCAGTACCGGCGGGTGCGCGACACGCTGCGGTTCCTCCGCCTGGCCCTGACCGGCGAGAAGGTCACGGCCGCCTACGAAGGGTTCACGGTCACCGGTTTCCGCCTGGCCCGGGTCCCCGAGCAACAGCCCGACATCTACCTGGCCGCCCTGCGCCCCGGCATGCTCCATCTGGCCGGGAGGGAAGCCGACGGGGTGATCCTCAACTGGTTGAGCGCCGAGGACGTCCGCAAATCGGTGGCGGAGGTCGAGGGCGCCGGCGGGGAGGGCCATGAAGTCGTCGCCCGGATCTTCGTGATCCCCTCGGAGGACACCGACATGGTGCGCACGGTCGGGCGGCGCATGATCACGTCCTACCTGAACGTGAACGCCTACGCCGAGTTCCACCGGTGGCTGGGGCGGGGCCCCACCCTCCAGCCGATGTGGGACGCCTGGGCCGCGGGCGACCGCAAGGCCGCCCTGGCCGCCATCCCCGACGAGGTGGTCGACGACCTCATCGTCCACGGCTCCTTCGCGCAATGCCGGGACCACATCGCGCGCTACATGGACAGCGGCATCACGATCCCCGCCCTCGCCGTCGTCCCGATCGGGGTCGACCTGGGTGAGGCCCTGGCCGGGCTGTCGCCGTCGGCCTGATGGACTTCCGTACCACCTCCCTCGCCGACCTGGCCCAGGCCGTACGGACCCGCCAGATCAGCGCCCGTGAGCTGACCACCCATGCTCTCGAGCGGATCGCCACCCTCAATCCGACCTACAACGCCTTCGTCGCCGTCGATGGGGAGCGGGCGCTGGCGGAAGCCGCCGCCGTGGACGAGGTCACGGCCAAGGGCGGCGATCCCGGAGCACTGGCGGGCATCCCGCTGGCGGTCAAGGACAATCACGATGCGGTGGGCTACCGCTCCACCTTCGGTTCACCGGTGCTGGCTGACAGCCCCCCCGCCACCGCCGACAGCCCCTTCGTCGCCCGCCTGCGGGGCGCCGGCTGCGTCGTCGTCGGCAAGACCAACCTGCCCGAGTTCGCCTGGTCGGCCAACACGACCAATGCCGTGTTCGGCCCCACGGCCAACCCGTTCAATCCCGACCACGGGGCCGGCGGGTCCTCGGGCGGGGCGGCCGCGGCCCTGGCCGCCGGCATGGTCCCGCTGGCCACCGGGTCCGACGGCGGCGGGTCGATCCGGATCCCGTCAGCGTGCTGTGGCCTCTCGGGCATGAAGCCCTCCCTCGGGCGGGTCCCCGGCGGCGGCCCGAACCCGCCCGGCTGGCTCGACCTGTCCACCAACGGTCCCATGGCCCGCCGTCTCGCCGACGTCGTGACCGCACTGAGTGTGGCTGTCGGCCCCGACCCGTCAGACCTGCGCTCCCTACCGCGCCCTGAAGCATCGTGGGTGGCGGCCCTGGACGATCCCCACGTGCCCGTCCGCGTGGTCTGGGCCCCGACGCTCGGTTACGCCGAAGCGGACGCCGAGGTGCTGGACATCTGCCGGCGGGCCGTCGGGGTGCTCGAATCGCTCGGCGCCGAGGTGACCGAGGTCGAGACGGTGTTCGACACCGACCCGGTGGGCGACTTCCTCACCCTCATGGGGGTTTGCCAGCTGCGCACGATGCGGCCCTTCATGGGGCATCCGAGGTGGGACGACGTCGACCCCGTGCTGGCGGCCATCGTCGACGCCGCCCAGTCGACCACGGCGGAGGAGCTGGTGCGGATTTTCGACCGCTTCCACCGCATGAACCTGACCCTCGTCGAGCTCTTCCACGAGGCGCGCATCTTGATCACGCCGACCTGCGCCGGCGTGGCACCGTTGGTCGGCCAGGGGGAGAGCACGGTCAACGGCGTCCTGACACCCAACTGGGTGCAGTTCACGTACCCGTTCAACATGACGCGTTCGCCGGCGGCCACCGTGTGCGCCGGCCTGAGCGGAGGCGGCCTGCCGGTCGGGCTCCAGCTCATCGGGCCCCAGCACGCCGATCTGGTCGTCTTGCGCACCGCGGCCGCGCTCGAGGCTGGCCTCCTCGCCGCGCGTGGCTTCGAGCTGCTCGCCCCGGTCGCCCAGTAGCCCCAGCCCCAGCCCCAGCCCCAGCCGCCTCTACGAGTTGATGGTGAGCGACTCGAGCAGGTCGGCGAACTTGCGCTGGGCGTCAATCCGGCGGGTCGGGATGTGCTCGGTCGGCACCTCGGTCGCCACGTAGCCCTTCAGAACCCGCCGCGCCACCGTCTGGCGGTGCACCTCGTCGGGCCCGTCGTAAATCCGGGCGGCCCGGGCGGCCCGGTACATCGACTCCAGCGGAAGATCGCACGAGTAGCCGAGGGCGCCGTGCACCTGGACGGCGCGGTCGATGACGTTGTAGAGCACGGCGGCGCCGTAGTACTTGATCATGGCGATGTCGACCCGGGCCGCCGCCTGCCCCTCCTGGTCCATCTTCCACGCTGCGTGCAGCGTCATGAGCCGGGCCGCCTGCATCTCCGCCAGCGAATCGGCCACCCAGTTCTGCACCGTCTGCTTCTCGGCCAGCACCGAACCGTGGGCGTAACGCGAGACGGCCCGCTCGCAGAGCATGTCGAAGGCCCGGCGGGACTGCCCCAACCAGCGCATGCAGTGATGGATGCGACCCGGCCCGAGCCGCTGCTGGGCCAGCTGGAACCCGTCTCCCTCGCGCCCCACCAGGTTCCCGACCGGGATGCGCACGTCGCGGTAGATGATCTCGGCGTGGTTGCCGAACCGGCCATAGGGGGTGTCGGGGTCCTCCATGGTGGCGACGTCACGCACGATGTCGACCCCGGGGGTGTCGACGGGGACGATCAGCATCGACGATCCCTGATAGGGGTGGATGTCCGGATTGGTCACCGCCATCACAATGAGAAAGTCGGCCACCGAACCGTTGCTGGTGAACCACTTGTGCCCATTGAGGACGTACTCGTCGCCGTCGCGGACGGCCGAGGTGGTGAGCAGGGTCGGGTCGGACCCCGCCGTGTTGGGTTCGGTCATGGAGAAAGCGCTGCGGAGGTCCCCGTCGAGGAGTGGCTGCAACCACTGGCGGCGCTGCTCCTCGTTGCCGGAGTTGCCGATGCCGATCGCCAGGAGCTCGGCGTTGCCGGAGTCGGGCGCGTTGTTGCCGAAGACCACGGGGCCGTAGGGCGTCTGACCCAGGATCTCGTGCATCAGCCCGAGCTTGACCTGGCCGAAGCCCATCCCGCCCAGGTCGGGAGGCAGGTGCGCCGCCCAGAGCCCCTGCGCCTTGACCTCCTCCTGCAGTGGGCGAATAGCGACCCTGACCTGGTCGTAGGTGAGCGAGAGGGTCTCGAGCGGGAAGACCTCATTGCGCACGAAGTCGCGCATCCACTCGAGCTTCTCCTCGAATTCGGGCTCGGTCGAGAAATCCCAGGCCATCGTCTCCTCTTTCGTGATCAGTCCGCACCGGCGGCCAACTTGGTCTACCACTCGGCCGCCGCCGGGCCCTGTTCGCCGCCGGCCCCTGTTCGCCCGCCCGGCCACCGCTCGGCTACCGGCGAACCTCACCCTGCCACTACCGTGTGCGTCGTGCCTACTGCGACGCCTCTCACCTTCCGCCCCACCGTCACGCCCCCGGCGCCGCCACCGCCCCAGGCGCCCCTGACACCGGCCGAACGGGCGGTCATCGCCGGGGCCGAACGGGCGCTCCTCGACGAGCACCGGCTCCTGACCGGCGCCGAGCTGACTGCGCTGGCCGCACTTCCCGACGGCGCCGTCATGGCGCTGGCCTCGCTGGCCCACCAGGTCAGGCTCGACTGGTGCGGGCCCGAGGTCGAGATCGAGGGGATCCTCTCGGCCAAGACCGGCGGATGTCCCGAGGACTGCCACTTCTGCTCGCAGTCGTCCCGCTTCGACACGCCCGTCAAGGCCACGCCCTTCCTCGATACTGAGGAGGTTCTCGCCGCCGCCCGCGAGACCGCCGCCCTCGGCGCATCGGAGTTCTGCATCGTGTTGGCGGTGCGCGGCCCCGACGAGCGCACCATGCAGCGGCTTTTGGAGCTCGTACCGCTTATCGGCAAGGAAACGGGGCTGAACGTCGCCGTCAGCGCCGGCGTGCTGACCGAGGATCAGGCCACGCGGTTGGCGGAGGCTGGGGTGCACCGCTACAACCACAACGTCGAGACGGCGCGCTCGTTCTTCCCCTCGGTCGTCACCACGCACACCTGGGACGAGCGGGCGGATACATGCCGGCTGGTGCGGAGCAACGGGATGGAGCTGTGTTGCGGCGCCCTGATCGGGATGGGGGAGTCCGACGAGCAGCGGGTCGAGCTGCTCCTGCAGCTCCAGGAACTCGAGCCGACCGAGGTCCCGATCAATTTCCTCAACCCTCGGCCCGGGACACCCCTGGGCGACCGGCCGATCGTGGGCGCCTGGGAAGCCGTGCGCTGGATCGCGCTCTTCCGTCTCGCTCTGCCGTCGGTCATCCTCCGCTACGCCGGCGGGCGCGAGGTCACCTTGCGCGACCTTCAGGCCATCGGCATGACCGCCGGCATCAATGCCCTGATTGTGGGCAACTACCTCACCACGCTGGGCCGCTCGTCCGACGAGGACCTCCAGATGTTGGCGGACCTGCGCATGCCCATCGGCGCACTCACCGCCGTCATTTAGTGCCGGCCGCCGTCGGGGCCACCGCCCAGTTTTGCACTGGCTGCGGGCGGCCCGCGACGGAGTGCACCGGCTGTAGCCGCACGCTTGACCCACCCAGATTCTGTCCCTCCTGCGGACGCCGTATGACGGTTCGCGTCGCGCCGACCGGGTGGGTGGCCCGCTGCCGGGACCACGCTGAGTTGCGTTCCGCCTGAGCGGGCGCGCCGCCTGAGCTGGCGAGCTGCGCCGATCGGCATCAACGCCGCATCGGCACCGAAACCTTGCTCCGCCACGTAGGAGAGGGGGCCGACGTCATCCGATGACCGTGGGGCCCCTCGAACGTCACCACGTGATCGGCGCTTCCCTCCATGGTCCATCCCAATTCGTGCACCGCACGATGGTGCCTTCCGCAGAGGGTGATGAGATTCGAGAGATTGGTCTCTCCTCCACGCACCCAGTGGACCATGTGATGAACTTCCGTGAAGTCGACAAACGAACAGCCAGCGAAGCGACAACCTTTGTCGCGACGCGCGATCTCAATCCGTTGGGCCATCGTGGGGCTGCGCCGCACGCGTTTTTGATCGAGGATGGAGCCATCGCCGTGCTCGACCGAGAACACGACCTTGGCGTCGCAGGCCAGCCGTCGCGCCACCTCTGTCGAAATCGGACCCACACCCGCCAGTTCGGCGACGCCATTCGGGTGCAAACCGGTGAGAAATCCGAGATCGGCGTGCACAACCACAGTCGGGCGATATCTGCCCCATTCATCGCTTCGGTGTCGTTGCCCGCGGGCGGGGCGGTCGGGGGCGTTGGGGCGGTCGGCGCTGCCGGGGCTGCCCGCTACGGTGGGCAGACCGCCGCCCGCTCGACACATCCCCATGAAAGCGTCATAGAGCCGTTGATCGAAACTCACATAGTCCAGCGGGTCTTCATGGCTCACGTCCCCTGCGCCATCAGCACCTGACCTGGACGAACCGTCTGAACTCCCCGACCCGCTCCAGGGGACGCGTGCGATCAGCGCAGCCTTCGCGATCGCCTAGTCGTCCTGGGTGAATGCTCCCCAAACCGTCGCTTTGGCATCGTTGAAGCGCAGCGAACGATGCTCGAACCGGCGGGCGGCGGCGGCGTCCGTCGCGCCGCGGTGGGATGCCGCCAACTCTCGAGCCTGCTTCACGCTCCAGTGCGCCGATGCCGCCGCCAGCTCCGAGTCGGTTTCGGGCGTGGCGATATCCGCGAGTGGAGCCACCGCATCGAGCGAGAGGGCGCCATCGGCGAGGGCTCCGGCCAGGTGAGGAAGCGACTCGAGCTTCGTCGCGGCTCGTACCCACAAGCGGGCGGTTCCACCGCTAACCCCACACCGTTCCGTTACCCACGCCACCATCGATACGGCTCCATCCCCGCGCCACGCCTCGCTTGTATCGAATTCGGCGATAGCAGCGAACAGTGCCCGCTGAACAGCGGAGAGCTCGCGCCCACGCTCTTCGATGAGCTCAGCGAGCTCCCGTGACCGTGGGTCGGCACCTGAGTCCCGGCACGGAGGGCGCCGTCGCATCGACCGTCCCCGTGCGGGGGATGGCTTATGCGGCGTTGGGGCGCCGGGCACCGAGGACCCCAGCGGGGGCGGGGGCGCAGAGGGCGCTTCTGGATCCAATCTCACGACCATCTCGGCAGTGTGAAGGAGGGGTGTATCAGGCGCCGCACCCAGGGTGATGGCCGGGGGCGTGAACGGGATCGGGGCCCTCTGCGCGAGAATGGAGGGCATGGACACAATCGGCGTCGTCGATACCATGTTCGCCCGCTACGACATGGGCGGGGAAGCGCTGGATGCGTTGAAGCAGTGCACCGGTTACGGCACCCGCTTCACCACCATCCGCCGCACCGTCCCGGGCTTCAAGGACCTGGCGGTGGCGGCCAAGAAACTCATTGAGGAGGACGGCTGCCGCATCGTCGTGGCGCTGGGGATGCCGGGCAAGGAGGCCGTCGACAAGGTGTGCGCCCACGAAGCATCGACGGGGATCATGACGGCGCAGCTCATGACCAACACCCCCATCCTCGAGGTCTTCGTGCACGAGGACGAGTCCGACGACCCCGCCATCCTGGCGTCCGTCTTCAAGAACCGGTCGCGGGACCACGCCATCAACGCCTACCTCATGCTGTACGAGCCCGAAAAACTCATCGCCCGGGCCGGCCAGGGCGTCCGTCAGGGCTTTGGGGACGCCGGACCGCTCACGTTTTAGTCCGTTGCTCCAAGACTGATCCCGGGTAAAGCTCATGGGCGGCCCGCTGTGCCACCTCTGCATTGTCCCGTACCCGCTGCTCGGCCCGCACCGGCCCGCCGAGGACCCAGCGGAGCGGGGTGCGCGTGATCAACGACACAAAGGTCACCGCGACAACCGCCGTTCCCACGTAGAAGATCGCGGTCCTGATCGGCCATGGGAGATGTTCCCCGCCGATGAGATTCGAGTAGAGGATGGCGCGGACCATGTTGAGGAAGAGGATGTGACAGAGGTAGAAGCCGCCGGTCAGCTCAGCCAGGTACGTGATCGACAGCCGCTTCGGGCGACCCCGTCGGGACGGAACACCGCGACGAGGTGCCCCGTCGGACGACCGTAAAGCCTCCGCACTCGACAGGGCAGACAGTGCGCGCCTGGCACGCCGCTGATCCCACTGCCAACTCAGCGCGAGTATCCCGGCGATGGCACCAAGGGACCACACTATGGCGATCGGTCCGAAAACATCCGAGGCCGAAGAGAGGGTCGCGCCCTGCCAGATCACGACCATGTACCACAGCAGCGTCCCCGCACCGACCCCTGCGCTGACCATGACGATCTGGCGATGCCACCGCTGCACGAAACCCATCGCCCGGTCGAAGTGGTACGCCGCCAACACGCCGGCCACGAAGAACACCTGGTAACTGACCAGGTTGCGCGACCACGGCCAACGGCTGCCGATGTCGTGGACCGCGTGGCCGACGACGCCGAGGTCGGGGTTGTAGTGGAGGACGACCCCGATGAAGAGTGCGATGGCGACGCTCAGCGACAGGATCACCACGTGGGTGCGTGCGGAAGTCGCCCGCAGCAGTTTGAGGAAGAACGGAAACAGCAGGTAGAACTGGAAGAGCACGATGATGACGTACAGCTGGTAGTAGCCGGTACGTATGTCGCTCCAGAAGTAGGCCCTCGCCTGATCCCACTCTCCGCCCGGACGGAGAATGGTGAACACGACGTAGATCGCCGTCCAGGCCAGATAGGGCACGCCGATCTGCACGTAGCGACGGGTCCAAAATCCGAGGACTGACCGGGGACGCGTCATCTGCGCGTAACACACCACCAGCCCCGAGAGGAAGAAGAAGGCGTCGCGAGTGAAGTGCAGCATTGTGATGAACCCGGTTCCGACCACGTTGTTCGACATGTCGGTCCAGAGGAACGAATGCTGCCCGACCACGCAGGCGCAGACCGCCACCCGGAAGAAGTCGAACATGGTGAGATAGCCGGCCGGCGCCGAAAGTCGACCGCCACCGGCGCCGCCACCGCCACGGCCACCGGCACGGCCACGGGCATCCCCATCGTCATCACTGCTGCGACTGCTGCCACTGCTGCCACTGCTGCCCAGGAGATCGCTACGCCCGGCGTCAGCCTCAATCCTCAACTGCGGCCCGTCCGTCACGTCCCTGATCATGTGCTGACATTGTGCCCGACGATCCTGAACAGAAGGTCATCGGCGTCTGGGAGGATGCTGAGAGCCATCGGGGACAGCGCCGCGTTGGGTGAGCCGCCAACCACTCCCTTACGTCGCTCCGGCGGGGACCATCGTCTCCGGGCAAGCCGAGGTCAACGCCCAAGAAGCGTAGGCTGAAGGTTGCGCCGCAGGGGGCGCCGGGGGACGCGACTCAGGAGCGTGGGATGACGAACTGGAATTACGCAGACGTGTGGGAGACCGTGGCCGATGTCAAGCCCGACGCCGTCGCGGTCACCCAGGGCGAGCGCCACGTGAGTTGGAGCGAGTTCGACCGTGGCGCTGACGGCGTGGCCCAGTTCCTCCTCGACCAGGGTGTCGGCCGGCAGGACAAGGTGGCGGTCTATCTGTACAACTGTCCTGAATATCTCCAGGCCTGCTTCGCCGCCATCAAGGTCGGGTTGGTCCCCGTCAACACGAACTACCGCTACGGCGATGAGGAGCTCAGCTACCTGTGGAACAACGCCGACGCGGTGGCCGTCGTCTTCCACGGAACGTTCGTGGGCCGGATCGAGCGCATTCGGGAGCGGGTACCCGATGTCAGGTCCTGGCTCTGGGTCGACGACGGGAGTGGGCCGTGCCCGGACTGGGCCATCCCGTACGAAGAGGCGGCCAAGTCGGCCACCGCCCGCGTCGCGGCCCCGTGGGGCCGCAGCGGCGACGACCTCCTCATGATCTACACCGGCGGGACCACCGGCATGCCCAAGGGGGTCATGTGGCGCCAGGACGACCTCTTCGCCCGGCTCATCACCGCCGGCGTGCGGCAGTATCCCCTCGACGGCGGGATCGACGCGGTGCGCCAGTCGATCGTCGCCAACCCCGACGCCACCACCTTGTTGCCGGCCTGCCCGCTCATGCACGGCACCGGTTGGTTCACCACCAACACCTGCCTGGCCGAAGGCGGGAGGATCGTGCTGCTGGCAAGCCGCAAGTACGACCCGGTCGAGCTGTTGGACACGGTCGAGCGCGAGAAGGTGAACGGCCTGGTCATAGTCGGCGACCCCTTCTCACGCCCTCTGGTGGATGCGCTGAACGCCCAGCCCGGGCACTGGGACCTGAGCTCCCTCATGGTCATCGTCTCTTCGGGGGCCATGTGGAGCGAGTCGGTAAAGAAGGAGTTGCTGCACCATCACGCCGGCATGCTGCTGGTGGACGCCTTCAGCTCGTCGGAGGCCCTGGGAATGGGTATGTCGGTGTCGGGCGCGGGCAACGCCGCCGCGACCGCCAAGTTCACGCTGGGACCCGACGTCAAGGTGCTCAAGGACGACGGTACCGAGGTGACCCCGGGCTCCGACGAGATCGGTGTGCTCGCGCTGGGCGGTCGCAACCCTCTCGGCTACTACAAGGACGAGGAGAAGTCCGACCGCACGTTCAAGACGATCAACGGTGTGCGCTACTCCGTGCCGGGCGACTTCGCCCAGGTGGACACGGACGGGACGATCCACCTCCTCGGCCGCGGCTCGGTCTGTATCAACTCGGGTGGAGAGAAGATCTTTCCCGAGGAGGTGGAGGAGGCGCTCAAGACCCACGAGGCCATACGCGACGCGGTCGTCGTGGGCATCCCCCACCCGATCTTCGGCGAGGAGATCGTGGGCGTCATAGAGCTGTCCGGCCGCGACGCTGGGCCAACCGAGCCCGAGATCATCGACTATGTGAAGCGACGCCTGGCGGGATACAAGGCCCCCCGCCGCGTGCGCGTCGTCGACACCATCGGGCGGTCGCCCAACGGCAAGGTCGACTACCGGCGCCACCGCGCCGAGTCGATAGAGGACCTCGAGACCACAGCCTGAATGGCGCACCCCCCGGCCGGACGCCGCACCGATGTACGCCGCACCGATGGCGATCACGCCGATGTATATCGCCCCGGCTGACGCCACCCTCGGCGAGGCGGAGTGGCGCCCCTTCGTCGAGGCCACCGGCTTCGGGCATCTGGTGGCCGCGGGCCGGGACCGCGACGTCCCCGTCGTCGTCCCCACCCAGTTCCTGCTCGAGCAGGACACCGTCCGCCTCCACCTGGTGCGCACCAACCCGCTCTTCGGCGCCCTCGCCGAGAACCCGCGGGTCCTCCTGAGCGTGGCCGGGGACTGGGCCTTCATCCCGTCGGCCTGGAAGGCCATCGGCGACGAGGATCCCGAGCTGGGCATCCCCACCACCTACTACGCCGCCGTGCAGCTGACCGGCACGGCGACGGTCCACGACGAGCGCCACCAGCCGGGCAGCGTGGCCGATGTCCTGCGCCGGCAGTTGCACGCCCTCCAGCCCGACCTCGCCGTGGCGGACCCCGCTCTGGCACACCCCCGGGAGATCACGTCGATCCTCGGCATCAGCATCGCCGTCGATTCGGTGTCGGCGAAGTTCAAGTACGGCGGCAACGTCGACGAGGCCCACCGGCTCGCCGTCGTCGATCACCTGCAGGCCCGCCAGGGCCCCGGTGACGCCGCCGCGACCGCCCACGTGGTGCGACGTCTGGCGCCGCGCCCGCCCGACCCGTCGAATACCCGACCCGACTAGGTGCCGGCCTCGGTCCCCGATTCGGTGCCGATCCGGGTGTCCGTCTCGTTCATCAGCGGCGAGCCGTCCACATAGCGACGCATGTTCTCCCGGAACAGGGCATAGAGATTTGCAAAGAACCGGTCCGGGGAGGTGGAGCAGTGGGAGGAGATGTAGAGGTTCGGAACGTCCCAAAGAGGCGAGTCCTCCGCCAGCGGTTCCGCCACCACCACGTCGATCACCGCCGCCCGCAGCTGACCCGAGCCGAGGGCGCCGACCAGCGCCTCCTCATCGACCGCGCTGCCGCGACCCACGTTCACGAAGATGGATCCCGGGCGCATGGCGGCGAATTCGGCGGGGCCGAACAACCCGACCGTCTCCGCGTTCTCGGGCACGGCGGCAACGACGGCGTCGCAACGGCCGAGCATTTCGTGGAGCCGCTCCGGCGGGAAGAGGGCATCCACGTCGGGATCGGTGCTCCCCGCTGTGGCGGAACGACGGCAGGCCAGCACGTTCATCCCTAGCCCGTGCCCGCGCCGGGCGACCTGGCGGCCGATGCCCCCCAACCCGACCACTCCCAGCGTGCTGCCGGCCACCTCCTTGCCGTAGACGGGTTCCCAGAGGTGCCGGCCCTGGCGGGCGTCGATCTCCGGCAGGCGCTTCCATATCTGGAGGAGGCGGCCGATCACGAATTCGGAGATGGAGACCCCGTTCACGCCGGCAGCCGACGTCAGGCGAATCCCAGCGTCGCCCAAGCCGGCCGAGAGGAGTTGGCTCACCCCGGCGCCGAGTCCCTGCACCCAGCGGAGGTTCGGTGCGACGGTCGCCACGTCGAAGGGGAGATCGAGGGCGAGCACGACTTCGACCCGGCTGAAGGCTTCTCGCTGCGCGGGGGTGAGAGGCGGTGACAGGTGTCGCAGGTCGGCGCCGGGGGACGCTCCCCGCCGGGTTCGGAGGTCGTAGCTGTCGACGTAACGAACCTCGATGATCTCGATCGCCGGGTCGATGGCCCGCAATGCAGCCAGGTCGTCGTCCAACTCCTGGCGCGGCCGCACCTCGTAGTCCTCGGGGTACACCAGGCCGACGACGAGAGGACCCTCCGCTGTCATCGACCACGCTCCCCGATCGGCCGGGGACCGAGAAGATCCGGCGAGACGTCCTGGGGGTGGCACGCGCCGCAGTAGGCCAGGGCACGCCCGAGCTGAGCCGTCAGTTCCCCGATGACAGCGCGGGCCCCCTGCTCGCCGTCGGTGGCGAGGCCCCAGAGAATCGGGCGCCCGATCAGGACGGCCCGGGCGCCCAGGGCGAGGGCTTTCACAATGTCGGTGCCACTTCGAATACCGCCGTCGACGTAGACCTCGCCCAATCCGTCGACGGCGTCGACCACCCAGGGCAGCGCCCGGGCCGTGGCCACGCAGTGGCCGAGCTGCCGTCCGCCGTGATTGGACACCGACACCGCCGACGCGCCGGACTCGATGCACCGGCGAGCGTCGTCACCCCGGACGACACCCTTCACTACGACCGGGAGGCCACTCCACTCTCGGAAACTGGCCAGATCATCGAAGGTGACGGCGGCGTCGAAACCCGCCACCAGTTTTCCGAGGACCCGGTCTTCTCGGCCCGGGTCCGCCACGTCGAGATTGGGCAACGGCAGATCCGCTGGGACGGCGAAGACCCCTCCTTCGAAGCGGCGCATCCGCGCCACCACGGGAGCGTCCACCGTCACGCAGAGCGCCTCGTACCCGGCGTCGGCCGCCCGTCGGCACAGTTCCCTGGTCAAGCCTCTATCGGACTGCATGTAGAGCTGGAACCAGCGCCGGGCCTCGGGAACCTCCGCTGCGATGGCCTCCAGGGAAGTGGTCGCCGTCATCGAGAGGATGAACACGGCTCCGGCCTGCGCCGCCGCCCTGGCGGTCGCCAACTCACCGTCGGGGCAGAACAGTCGGTGCATCGCGGTGGGAGAGACCACCACGGGAGTCGCCACCGGCCGGCCCAGGACCGAGGTGGCGGTCGACACGTTCGCCACATCCCGCAGCACGTGGGGCCAGAGTTCCATCTGCTCCCAGGCGGCGACATTGGCGCGCATGGTGGACTCATCCTCGGATCCGCCGCTGATGTAATCGAAGGTCGTTTGCGGGAGTCGCGCCCCGGCGGCTGATTCGAGTTCGGAGGCGTAGGTCACGGGATCACGGGACCTTTAGATGTCGGAAGACTCGGTGGGACGGTCGGCCAGCGCAGCGGCGAAGTCCGGGTGCACGCCTCGGATCGTCACCCAGCGACGCGACGCGTCCAACACCAGGTGGACCTCCGCCCGATGCACCTCTCGCGTCTGGAACGCCAACCTGACCACGGCGCCCACGGTGGCGACGCCAAAGGCGACAGCGGCCGCCAGTGACGCCGAGCTGTCGATGGCCAAACTCACCAACGCCAACAGTCCGACCACAATGGCGGCGGCGATCCAGATGTTCTGCATCCGTTGCGCCACCACCAGTCGACGGTAGGCGAACTCGCTGAACGGGAGCCTCCCCGTCACGCCACCCCCGCCCGCCAGGGAAAGGTACAAGAGCACGATCCAACCGATCGGACCCAACAGCACCAGCAGCCAGGCCGCGCCGAAACCGGGGCCGCCCGACGCGTCGCGTACGGTCAGGTGATCACCGGTCGGGATCCCTTCCTTGATGCACAACGGAGGGAGCCGGCCGAGGACGACGTCGTCGACGAAGACGGTGACCTCGGCCATGCTGCCTCCTTTCGCGTTGCCTTCCGGACCCGGGAGCGTACCCCTGCCGGTTCTGCGGTGCGGAGGTGGGCGGGCCCCGTGCCCTTGCGACCAGAACGAGAACCTGTTCTAATCGACGCCCCATGGAGTGCAACCTGGCCACCCTGTTCGAGATCGCTGTCGACGCCTACCCCGACCGTGAATACCTGGTGGCCAACGGGAAACGCCGCACCTACGCCGAGATGGAGGCACGGGCCAACCAGTTGGCCCATCACCTGGCCGCACAGGGCATCGGGCCCGGCGATCACGTCGGCATTTACGCGTACAACAGCGTCGAATGGGTCGAGACCCTCTGGGCCGTGTTCAAGCTGCGGGCGGTGTGGATCAACGTCAACTACCGCTACGTCAAAGACGAGCTGCACTACCTCCTCACCAACGCCGACCTCAAGGCACTGGTCCACCAGCGCGAGTTCTCCCCCCTGGTCGCCTCGCTGCTGCCCGACCTCCCCGACGTGCGCCACGTCGTCGTGATCGAGGATGGCGCCGACGTCGCCTACCCCTCACCGGACGCCGTCGGCTACGAGGACGCTCTGGCCGGCCAGTCGACGGCGCGGGACTTCGGCCCCCGCTCGGCCGACGACATCTACATCCTTTACACCGGCGGCACGACCGGCATGCCCAAGGGCGTCGTATGGCGCCACGAGGACGTCTTCTACGCCCTGGGGGGCGGCACCGACGCCATGACCAACACGCGGATAGAGGATCCGGGTCGGATGGTCGAGCAGGGAGCCGGGGGGACCATGACCCACTTGCCGGTCGCACCCCTGATGCACGGGGCCACCCAATGGGCGGTGATGGGGCGGAGCTTCGTCGGTTCGAAAATCGTGCTGATGGCCAAGTTCGATCCGCACGAGGTGTGGGACCTGGTCGAGAAGGAGGGCATCAACTCGATCATGATCACCGGCGACGCCATGGGGAAGCCGCTGATCGAGTCCCTCGACGACGCCGGCGCCGACCACGACCTCTCCTCCCTGTATGCGGTCGTCTCCTCTGCCGCGCTGTTCAGCGCCCCGGTCAAGGACCAGTTCTTCGCCCGCCTCCCCACCATCATGATCACCGACGCCATCGGGTCGTCGGAGACCGGCAACAACGGGATGTCGCTGGTCACCCCGGGCAACACGGCGATGAAGAGCGGCCCCACCGTGCAGGTCATCGGCCGGTCGGTGGTTCTCGACGAGAATCTCGATCCGGTCGAGCCGGGTTCGGGGGTCATCGGGAAAATAGCCCGCTCGGGCGACATCCCCCTGGGGTACTACAACGACCCGAAGAAGACGGCGGAGGTCTTCTTGACCATACGGGGGACGCGCTACGTCATGCCCGGAGACTTCGCCACCGTCGAGGCCGACGGGAACATCACCCTGCTCGGGCGGGGCTCCATCGTCATCAACTCGGGTGGCGAGAAGATCTTTCCCGAGGAGGTCGAGTCGGCCGTGCGCTCGCACCCCGACGTGATGGACGCCATCGTCTGCGGGGCACCCGACGAGCGGTGGGGTCAGACGGTGGCCGCCATCATCCAACCCCGGGTGGACCATGCGCCACCATCGCTCGAGAGCATTCAGGAGCACTGCCGTCGCAGCATCGCCGGCTACAAGCTGCCCCGACGGCTCCACGTCGTCGGCGCCGTGGAGCGCTCCCCCAGCGGCAAGCCGGACTACACCTGGGCCGCAGCCATCGTGACGGCCGGGGAGCCTGCGTCCGCCCAGCCCAGTCCATGAGCTGACCGGCACCCGGCCGGACACGCGATGATGCAGGGGTGCCCCCCGGTCAACTGCTCCTGCTGACCGGGACCCCGGGGTGCGGGAAGACGACCATCGCTCCCCTGGTGGCCGACCACGCTCCCCTGTCGGCCTGCCTCGATCTCGACTGGTTCTTCGCCAAACTCCGCTCGGGTGCGATGGCACCTTGGCGCGAGGAGGCGCACCAGCAGAACCGGGTCGTGCTCTCCGCCGCGGCGTCGGCCGTGGCCACCTTTACGGCCGGGGGCTACTTCACCGTGGCCGACGGCATCCTCAACCCGTCCAGGCTCGACCTCTTCGTCTCTGCCTGCGAGCCTCTGGGGATCGAGCTCAACTATGCCGTGCTCCGCGCACCGCTCTCGGTGGTGCTGGCGCGCGTGCAGGCCCGGAGCTCCGAAGGAGAGCACCTGGGCGCGCTCTCCGACGCCGGCGTGGTCCAGGACATTTGGAACGGCTTCGAAGCACACGATGTCGACGATCGCCACCGCGTCGATTCGAGTGACCGGCCCCCGGCGCTCATTGCCGCGGAGATCTATCGACGCTGCATCGAGGGAGACCTGCGCCTGTCACCGTGAACGGCCCGGGCCCTCCACGCGCCCGGCAGGAGGCGGACGGGTAGCGTTGGAGCATGTCCGAGGAGCTGCTGCTCTTTGCCGGGTCCGCCAGCCGCAAACTCGGGGCGGCCATCGCGGACTACCTCGACTGTCCGCTCGGGGCGAGCGAGACGCTGCAATTCTCGGAAGGCAACCTCTTCGTCCGGGTGCTGGAGAACGTCAGGGGACGCGACGTGTACCTCGTCCAGGGCACCGGATTCCCGGCCAATGACAACTTCATGGAGCTGCTGTTTTGGATCGACGCGTTCAAGCGGGCCAGCGCGGCATCGGTCACAGCGGTCATCCCGTACTTCAGCTATGCCAAGGGGGACAAGAAGGACGAGCCGCGCGTCTCCATACGCGCCCGGGTGTGCGCCGACGCCATTGAGGCGGCCGGCGTGGACCGTGTCATCACCCTCGATCTGCACGCCCCCCAGGTGCAGGGCTTCTTCAAGGTCCCCGTGGACGACCTCTATGCGTTGCCCGTCCTGTGCGACGCCATTGCCGCAGCCGGACTCTCGGATCTCGTCGTCGTCGCTCCCGACGCGGGATTCGCCAAGAAGGCCCGGCAGTGGTCGGATCGACTGCGCGCGCCGCTCGCCATCGCCGACAAGCGGCGGGTGGATCATTCAGAGTCGGCCGAGATCGTGGAGCTCATCGGATCCGTCGAGGGCCGCACGGCCCTGATCGTCGACGACTTCACCATCTCGGCCGGCACCCTCGTCGACGCCGCCCGCGTGGTGGTCGAACGGGGAGCCACGTCGGTCTATGCCGTGGTGAGTCATGGCCTCCTGACCGCGTCGGCCGTCGCACGCCTCGACGCCAGCCCGATCCGGCGGCTCTTCATGACCGACAGCGTCGAGACGCAGCCGGTCGCACCGTCGCCCAAGGTGGAGGTGGTCTCTGTCGCCGGGCTCTTCGGGGAGGCGATCCGCAGGATTGCCCATCGCGAGAGCGTCTCGGTGCTCTTCACCTGAGGTGGGAACGCCAACTGCCGGGGTCCCGATCCCAACCGACCCGACCCCGGACGACGCCCGCGCCGCCCTCGAGGCGGAACGGGCACTCACGCTGAACCGCATCGGCGCCATGACCGCCGAGTTCGATGAGATCGTTTCCGGATCGGCCGATTCAAACGCCGATGACGAGCATGACCCGGAAGGATCGACCATCGCCTTCGAGCGGGCACAGACAGCGGCGCTGCTCGGGGATGCCCGGGGCTATCTCGAGGAGTTGGACGGCGCCGCGGCGCGGCTCGACGCGGGCAGTTACTGGACGTGTGCGCGCTGCGGTGGTCCCATTGCCGCGGCGCGGCTGATGGCACGACCGGCCACTCAAACCTGCATCGCCTGTGCGGCGACCCCGCGGCCGGGGGGATAGCTGCCCTCGGCGGTCGACGATTGGCGGAATCGGCCGGCTGGGCCCGTCCAGGACACCTGATGGCCCGGGGCCGCCGGTCTCCGCACCCCCGACGTGTGCCTATGATCACTGACACACGTTCTAGAAATTGCCCTCTCGAGGGGTGAGTCCGGTCGGCTGGGCCGATCGGCCGAAAGGGGGACCATGGACACCATGCGACTCGAGGACATCGACCTGATCGACGGGAGCAATTTCGTCGCCGGAGTGCCTTTTGAGTGGTTTCGCCAGCTGCGCCACGAGGCCCCGGTGTACTGGCACCCCGATCCCACCGCTCCCCGCGGTGGCTTCTGGACGGTGACGCGCTTCGACGACTGCATCACGGTGAACCGCGACTGGGAGCGCTTCTCCTCGGCCCGGCGCTCCGCCCTGTTCCCCGACATGGACGGCGACGCCCTGGCCCAGCAGCAGCTGATGATGCTGAACATGGACCCCACCATGCACACCCGGTACCGGCGGTTGGTCAACAAGGGCTTCACCCCCAAACTGGTGCGCGACCTGGAGCGACAGATCATCGGGTACGCCGACGGCATCATCGACGCCGTGTGCGAGCGCGGCACCGCCGATTTCGTCGAGGAGATCTCGGCCGAGCTGCCCCTGCTGGTCATCGCCGAGCTTCTCGGGGTACCCCAGGAGGACCGGCGCAAGGTCTTCGAATGGTCCAACCGCATGATCGGTTCGGAAGACCCCGAGTACCAGGTCGACGGGGCCGAGCCCAACGAGGCCGCCATGGAGGTCTTCAGTTACGCCGAGGAGTTGGCGGCCAAGCGGCGGCTGGCGCCCCGCCAGGACCTGGTCTCGGTCCTGATCGACGCCGAGGTGGAGGGCGAGAAGCTGGACCAGCTCGAGCTCGACCTCTTCTTCATGCTCCTCATCGTGGCGGGCAACGAGACCACCCGGAACCTGATGTCGGGTGCCATGACCGCCTTCTTCGACCACCCGGACCAGTGGGAGCTGTTGCGCCGCGACCGCAGCCTTCTCTCCAGCGCCGTCGAGGAGATGCTGCGCTACGTCACCCCGGTCATGCACTTCCGGCGCACCGCCACCACGGACCTCGAGCTCGGGGGCCAGAAGATGCAGGAGGGCGACAAGGTCGTGTTCTGGCACATTTCGGCCAATCGGGACGAGACGGCGTTCACCGACCCCGATCGGTTCGACATCACCCGGTCGCCGAACAACCACATGGCCTTCGGCGGCGGCGGGCCGCATTTCTGCCTCGGCGCCAACCTGGCCCGTATGGAGATCATGGTGATGTTCGACCGCCTGCTGGACCGCATCCCGGACATCCGGCTCGACGGCCAGGTGCAGCGTCTGCAGTCGAACTTCATCAACGGGACGAAGCACATACCCGTGGCGTTCGCACCGTCGGCACCGGTCGGCGGCACTCCGCTGCCCGCCCGGGCCGACTGAACGGCGTGGGGGACATACCGGTCCGCTTCCATCACTCGATCGCCTTCCTGCCCACGAACCAGGTCCTCCCGCTGACGCGGGCCTGCGACGAGCTGGGCTACGGCGGCATCTACGTTTCGGACCACATCTTCAACCCGCGCGCCCTGGCGTCGCGCTACACCTACTCCGTGCGCGAGGACGGCGCCCCCGGCTGGGAGCCCGAGACACAATGGCCCGACCCGATGTGCCTCATATCAGGGTTGGCCACGGCCACCGAGCATCTGGCCTTCACCACCGGCGTCTACATCGCCCCGCTGCGCGACCTCATCACCGTGGCCAGGACCGTCGGTACGGCCGCCGTGCTGTCGAACAACCGTGTGCGTCTCGGTGTCGGGGTGGGCTGGTGCAAGGAGGAGTTCGACCAGACGGGACAGGACTTCGCCTCCCGCGGCCCGCGCCTGGGCGAAATGATCGCCGCTCTGCGCGCGCTGTGGCGCGGCGGGTGGGTCGAGTTCCATGGCGACTACTACGACGTGCCCGAGTGCCAGATTGAGCCGGCGCCCACCGCACCCGTCCCCATCCTCGGCGGCGGGCACTCCCCCGTGGCGGTGCGCCGGGCGGCCGCGCTCTGCGACGGTTGGATCGGCGCCGGGGCCTACAGCGAGGAGGAGGCGTGGGCCCGCCTCGACGAGCTGGAGGCGGCGCGCCGGGCGGCCGGCCGCGAGAACGAGCCCTTCGCCATCTATCTCGCGCTCAAGGAACGGCCGAACGTCGACATGTATCGCCGTTTCGCCGAAGCCGGCGCCTGCGATTTCGTATGCGCCCCCTGGATGTTCGCCAAGGTCGAGCCCGGTACTCCCGACGACAAGGTGCTGGCCGACCGGCTGGTCGCGGTGAGGCGGTTCGCCGAAGAGATCGTGGCCAAGGTCTGAGCGCGGGAGGCGACGCGATGAAGCAGATGAAGATCGGCTTGCAGCTGGGCTACTGGGGAGCGGGTCCTCCTCCCCATGCCGTCGAGTTGGTGGAGCAGGCCGAACGTCTCGGCTTCGACTCGGTGTGGACGGCGGAGTCCTGGGGCTCCGACGCCTTGACCCCGTTGGCCTGGTGGGGCTCGCGCACCGAACGGGTCCGGCTGGGCACCTCGTTGTGCCAGCTCTCGGCCCGCACCCCCACGGCCATGGCCATGGCCGCCCAGACCATGGACCATCTCTCCGGTGGTCGTTTCGTGCTGGGCCTGGGTGTCTCCGGCCCCCAGGTGGTCGAGGGCTGGTACGGGCAACCGTTCCCGGCACCGCTGGCCCGTACCCGCGAGTACGTCGACATTGTGCGCCAGGTGCTGGCCCGCGAGAAGCCCGTGACCAACGACGGGCCCCACTACCCCCTCCCCTATCCCGGCGGCACCGGATTGGGCAAGCCGCTCAAGTCGATCGTGCACCCGCTGCGGGCGGACATCCCGATAATTCTGGGGGCCGAGGGGCCCAAGAACGTGGCCCTGGCCGCCGAGATCGCGGACGGCTGGTTCCCCATCTTCTTCTCACCCAAGGGCATGGCCTCCTTCGAAGCCTCGCTCGACGAGGGGTTCGCCCGGCCGGGGGCGCGGCGCTCCGTCGACGACTTCGAGGTGCTCGCGCTCGCGCCCACGGTCATCACCGACGACGTCGACGCCGCCGCGGACGGGTTCCGTCCCTTCCTCGCCCTCTACATCGGCGGCATGGGAGCCAAGGGGATGAACTTCCACTTCGACGTGTTCGCCCGCATGGGCTACGAGGAGGCGGCCACGAAAATCCAGGACGCCTACCTCGACGGGCGCAAGGACGAGGCCGCCGCGGCCGTGCCCACGGCTCTCATCGAGGAGATCGCCCTCATCGGTCCCGTCGAGAAGATCCGCGACGACCTCGAGGCGTGGCGCGCCTCACGCGCCACCACCATGCTGCTCAGCGGCGACTTCACCACCATGCGCGCCATGGCCGAGTTGATCCTCGGCTGAACGCTCCCGTCCGACCCGCCGACGGTCAGGGGCGACGGCCCACCGGCATGATGTCGTCCTGACCCCATTGGCCCAACGAGTTCAGCTGGACGCCGCCGCCGGTCGACTCGACGATCTGGTCCCCGCCCACATAGAGGGCGGTGTGGTACACGGTGGTCCAGTCGATTTGGCTGGTACCCCAAAAGACGAGATCCCCGGCCGAGAGTTGGCCCGGAGTGACCGCCTGGCCCGCCGTGTGGTACTGGTCGTCGGCCACCCGGGCAAACGTCACCCCCGCACCCTGGTGCCACGAGGCCAGAGCCAGCCCCGAGCAGTCGTAGCCCACCGGCCCGTTCCCGCCCCAGATGTAGGGCTTTCCCAACTGTGCGAAGGCGAACAGCACGGCCCGGTCGCCGGGGGTCACCGGCTGGAACATCAGGCCGGCTGACGGCGGCGCGCCCTCGGCGCTTCCGAAGGGATACACGGTGCCGTTCTGGTCCTCAATCCAGTAGCCCTGGCCCGAGGCCGTGGGCACGATCTTCTCCGCCGGATCGGTGCGGGCGTCGGCGGCCGTCGAGCCGTAGAAGGCGGCGTCGCCGAAGGTGAAGATGCCGCCGTCGCGGGCCATCAGCCAGTAGCCACGGCCGTCGGGGGTGGGCGCCATGGCGGAAATGGGCTCGTTGAGGACGAGACTGCCGGTCGATCCGTAGAAGGCGGCGTCGCCGAAGGTGAAGATGCCGCCGTCGGAGGCGACGAGCCAGTAGCCGCGGCCGTCGGGGGTCGAGGCCATGGCGACGATGGG
>Ga0182030_10008035_pt1 | contig 21916 bp, 20 predicted proteins | sample 812S3MmetaG_FD_121299 | JGI IMG/M metagenome (GOLD analysis project Ga0182030, IMG submission 121299) | Permafrost microbial communities from Stordalen Mire, Sweden - 812S3M metaG (Illumina Assembly) | ecosystem: Environmental > Terrestrial > Soil > Wetlands > Permafrost | place: Sweden... | reverse complement strand
GCCGCAGCAGCGGAGCTTGAGAGCTCTCTGAGGCGTTTGCGCACGGATCACCTTGACCTCTATCAGCATCATGCGGTCGCGAAATTGTCGGATGTGGAGGAAATCCTCGGACCCAACGGCGCGATGGAAGCCTTCGTAGCCGCGCGCAAAGCCGGAAAGGTCCGGTTCCTGGGATTCTCCGCCCATTCGGTGGAAGCCGCGTTGGCGCTGATGCAGGGTTTCGACTTCGATACCATCCTGTGCCCTGTCAATTACGCGACTTGGCACGCCGGCAACTTTGGCCCTCAAATCCTCGCCAAGGCCCAGGAAAAGGGAATGGGCATCCTGGCGCTGAAGGCCATGGCGAAGCGCCCGTGGCCTCATGGCGCCGATCGTTCGGCCCATCCAAAGTGCTGGTATGAGCCCTTCAGCAATCCCGACGAGGCCATGATGGCGCTGCGGTTTACGCTGTCGCATCCGGTGACTGCGGCAATTCCTCCAGGAGATGAAAGACTCTTCAAAATGGCGCTTGGCCTGGCGTCCCGGTTCACGCCGCTCGCAAAGGACGAAGTCGAAGCAATGAAACAGAATGGAATCAGCACGGTTCCGCTGTTTAGATATCCGCAGGCCGGCTAATTTCCAAAGGCCTTTTGCTCGTCAAGCCAAGGCGATCGAGGAGCCTTCCCTTGCGAAGCAAAAAATCACTGCCATGATTGATGCCTCATGAATGCAAAAGTGTCGGCTGGAAAGTCGGATGCCGTGGCTGGCGAGCTCTTCAAGATCGGCGGTGATCTGCCGGTAAATCGCCTGGGCTTCGGCGCCATGCGAATCACCGGGCCGGGGGTCTGGGGCGAGCCCACGAATCCGGCCGAGGCGCGCCGCGTCCTGCTGCGGGCCGTGGAGCTGGGCGTGAACCTGATCGACACGGCCGATTCCTATGGACCGGAAGTGAGCGAACGACTGATCGCCGAGGCCCTGCACCCGTATCCCAAGGGCCTGGTCATCGCCACAAAGGGCGGCCTGACCCGCTCCGGACCGGGCAAGTGGGCGCCAGTGGGGCGGCCGGAGTATCTCAGGCAGTGCGTCGAGCTGAGCCTGCGGCGGCTGAAGGTTGACCGCATCGATCTCTATCAGCTCCACCGAATCGATCCCAAGGTGCCGGCTGCCGAGACGCTCGGAGCGCTCAAGGAGCTTCAGGAGGCGGGCAAGATCCGCCATGTCGGCTTGTCCGAGGTGTCGGTCGCGGAGATCAAGCAGGCAAGTAGGACCGTCGCGATCGTAAGTGTGCAGAACCTCTATAATATCGGCAACCGCCAGAGCGAGGCGGTGCTCGACTACTGCGCCCAGCAGGGCCTGGGGTTCATTCCGTGGTTTCCGCTCGCGGCCGGTGAAATTGCGCGTCCTGGCAGCGCGCTTGATCGAGCAGCAAATAAATTTGGCGCTACCGTTTCCCAGCTCGCACTCGCTTGGCTCTTGCACCGTTCGCCGGTATTGCTGCCCATTCCCGGCACCTCGAGCGTGGCTCATCTCGAGGAAAACCAGGGAGCGGCCTCCATAAGACTCTCCGATGCCGAGTGGGCAGAGATCAGCAAGGGGGCATCTGGGGGATGACAGATCGGCCCGTTCCCCGCGGTCAATGCCGGCCAGCCGGCATTTGTCTGGGTCTGCAGATCGAGCATTGATCTCCGGCGCCTTCAGTCTCGGAAAAATGTGAATGTTCTGGCCTATCGGTCACTGGGGGACTGAATCGACATGCCCCATGGGCGCGGCGACAAATCGCGATGCCCGGAGAGCTTCAGAGGACAGCCATGATGCCCCTTACCAGCGATTCCGACGGCAACGGCAGGCCCCAGCGACCCGTCCTAATCCCGATCGACGGAACATGTCTGGAGGGAGAACTTGCGATTCCCACCGATGCCGCCGGAGTCGTCCTGTTTGCACACGGAAGCGGAAGCAGCCGGCGTAGCCCGCGCGGCAAATTGGTCGCTAGGAGGATACAGGCGGCGGGCACGGCCACACTCCTCTTCGACCTGCTCTCGCCCAGGGAGGAGCGAGAGGACGCAATCGACGGGCATCTGCGCTTCAATATCGGGCTGCTGGCCGGCCGCTTGGCACAATGCGCGCGCTGGATCGGCAAGCTGCCCGAAACACGCAAACTGGGAATCGGTCTCTTCGGCGCAAGCACAGGCGGAGCGGCAGCGCTTGTCGCGGCGGCCGAGCTGGGGTCGCTCGTCCAGGCCGTCGTTTCCCGCGGCGGCCGGCCGGACCTCGCAGGCGACTCCCTCCCCTGCGTGGGCTCGCCCACCCTGCTCATAGTCGGCGCACTGGACGAGGCTGTGCTCCGGCTCAACCGGGAGGCCTATGAAATCCTGCGCTGCAAGAGGAGACTCGCGCTTGTTCCGGGGGCCACCCATCTCTTTGAGGAGCCGGGCGCGCTTGAGGAGGTGGCGGCGCTCGCCTCCGACTGGTTCCGAGGTAACCTGAGTCCGAGGTGACATGAAGACGCAATTTCGCGACCGAAAGGAGGCCGGCGAGCTCCTGGCCAAGAAACTGGCAAAATACGCCGATCGCGCCGATGTGCTCGTTCTCGCGCTGCCTCGGGGCGGCGTGCCCGTGGGCTTCGCCGTGGCACAGCGGCTGCACGCGCCGCTCGATGTCCTCATCGTGCGCAAGCTCGGGGTGCCTGGCCAGGAGGAGCTGGCCATGGGGGCAATCGCGACCGGAGGCGTGCTTATCCTCAATGCCCGCATTGTTGAGGCCATGCAGGTCCCGAGCGGGGCCGTCGACAGCGTCGTCGCCCGGGAGCGGCGCGAACTCGAGCGCCGCGAGCTGTCCTATCGCGGCGGGCGCCTCGCGCCCGCCGTGCAGGGCCGCACCGTGATCCTCGTGGACGACGGCATTGCCACAGGCTCGACGATGCGTTCGGCAATCGCAGTCATGCGACGCCAACGGGCGCACCGGATCGTCGTGGCTACCCCCACAATCGCGGCGTCTACCTACAGGGAGATGAGCGGCGAAGCGGACGAGGTAGCCGCCGTCCTTGTGCCCGAGGACTTCTTCGGGGTCGGCCAGTGGTACATGGATTTTTCGCAGACGACCGACGGGGAGGTGCAGCGGTTGCTGGATCCCGCGGCGACGCCCCTCTAATGAGGTCCGTCGCGGATGGCCAGGGCGGCCCGGCTTTCCGGTCCTCGTGCAGGCGCGCCCGATCTATATTGATCGGCAGGCGGCAATCAACCAGCCTCCCCCATGGCCCGTTCCAAGTACGAAGATGAGATCATCGTCTCCTGGGTTGAATTGCACAGGGATGCGCGTTACCTCTCGGAACTCCTTCACGCCAAGGGCTCGTGGAAGGGCATAATCGCCGTCACGCGCGGCGGCCTCGTGCCGGCGGCGCTGGTCGCGCGCGAGCTCGATATCCGGCTGATCGACACGATATGCGTGACAAGCTACGGCCCGGCGGCGACAGGGCAGGCGGAGCAGGTTCAGACCGAGGTGAAGGTCTTCAAGGGCGTCGCGGGAGACGGAGAGGGATATCTATTGATCGACGACCTGGTCGACTCCGGCCGGACGGCGCAGGTCGTGCGCCAGCTTCTGCCAAAGGCCCATTTTGCCACGCTTTACGCCAAGCCCGCTGGGCGCCCAATTGTCGACACGTGCGTCAAGGAGTTTAAGCAGAACAAATGGATCTATTTTCCCTGGGACATCGAATACAAGTTCGCCATCCCCATCAAGGAGGGCGGCCACGCCGCCTCAGGGCCGGCCTGACCGCGCTATTTCAGGCCCAGGATGTTGAAGACGATGTAGAAGCCGGAGGCGAACAACACCGCCCCTAGGAATATGCAAACCGGGAGCGTGAGGGGCCACGCCAGCATCAGATTTCGGAGCGTCTGGGCCTGAAGGCCGGAGTGGTTCGCCGCCATCGTGCCGGCGACGCCCGACGAGAGCACGTGGGTCGTGCTGACGGGAAGGCCGCCCACCACGCCCACGTGGCCCGAGCCCATCACCTCCACGCGGAGCATCATGGCGACGAGGCCGGCAAACTGCACGCCGAGCATCATTCCATCGAGGCGGCCGGCTACGCGACGGGCATACCCGCCACGGGGAAGGAGGCGGATCCGCCCGTTACCCATCCATTCCAAAGCCTGATGGCCGGCGCCGCCAGGTCGCCCCGCTCGAACCCGAGAATGCTCACAGAGGCGGTGTCCAACATGAAACGCTCCCCCTCGGCGACTGGCAGCATGATCCAACGCACGGCCAGCACCCGGCCAAAATGGCCGTGCGAGAAGAGGGCGACGTTACCCTCCAGCAGCCTCAGCCGGCAGATTAGCCGGTCGGCGCGCCCCGCGATCTGCTGCGGCGTCTCGCCGTTGGGACAGCCGTCCTTGAAGAGATTCCAGCCTGGCCGCCCCTCCAGGATGTCCGCGGTGCGCTTTCCCTCGTAGTCGCCGTAGTCCCACTCCGCGAGATCCACGTCAATCAAAGCCCCGGCTCCGAGCCCCGCCAATTCGCACGTCCGGCGGGCCCTTTGGCGGGGGCTTGTCAAAACATGGGAGAATCCGACGGAGGCAAGCCGCCCCGCCAGGTTGCGCGCATTTTGCTCACCCTGCCCTGTAAGCGGGCGGTCTGTCCGGCCTGTGTGCTGGCCGGACTTCGACCAGTCCGTCTCGCCGTGGCGTATGTAATAGACCTGGAGCGGCATGGGGAAAATCTAGGCCGAAGCCGAATCCCGCAGCCCCGGAGCGCTGGCCCCGGCGCAGCCGTCGGCCGCGGGGCGGGAAACCGTCGCATGCGTGTGAGTTCCCGAGAGTTTCAAGGCGTGAGGCGCCGTGGGCCCGGAGGGATCATCTTTCGAGCTTCTTGCGAATCGACAGGAGCTCGCTCCGGCGCTCCCGGGTAAGCTTCGGATAGCGCAGCCTTAGTCCCCGCAGGGCGTCGATGACGATCCGCGAGACGATGAGCCGCGCGTTCAACTTGTCGTCAGCCGGCACGATGTGCCATGGGGCGGCCTTCGTGCTGGTTGCGCCCAGGCATTCCTCGTAGGCTCTCATGTATCGGTTCCAGTAACCCCGCTCCCTGATGTCGGCCATGCTGAACTTCCAGTTCTTCTCGGGCTCTTCGATGCGGGCGAGAAAGCGCCTCCGCTGCTCCTCCTTCGAAAGGTGAAGGTAGAACTTGATGATCCGCGTGCCGTTCCTGTGGAGATGTTTCTCGAAATCCATGATCGAGCGGAACCGCTCCCTCCAGATCGTCTTCCTGTCGACCAGATCGTCCGGAATATTCTCATCGTTAAGCAACTTGGGGTGCACTCGCGCGATCAGGACCTCCTCGTAATATGAGCGGTTGAAAATCCCGATGCGCCCCCGGGAGGGCAGCCGCTTGCTCGCCCGCCAAAGAAAGTCATGCCCCAGTTCCTCGGCACTTGGCTCCTTGAAGCCAAAGACCTCGCAGCCCGCCGGATTGACGCCCGTCAGGACGTGGCTGATCGCGCCGTCTTTGCCCGCGGCATCCATCGCCTGGAAGACCAGGAGCACAGCATTTTTGCTCGACGCGAAGATGAGCCGCTGCAGCTCGCTCAGCTCCTCCACGTCACGGCGAAGAAGCTCCTTGTACTGCTTCTCAGACTTGTAGAGGGGCTTTGTGTGGGTCGCCCACCGCTTCAGCCTGATCCTCCGGCCGGCTCTGACTTTGAAGTCCCCGAGGTTGATTTTCATCTGGCTTTCCTGGCTTTGAACGAGGAGGCCTTGGCCAGTCGCTCCCAGCCGGCGCGCTCCTCCGCGGAAACCGACGCGGGCACCTGGATGCGCACCGCGGCATAGAGGTCGCCGCGCTGGCCGTCTTCGCCGGGCAGGCCGAGCCCGCGCAGGCGAAGCTGGCTGCCGGATACGGTTCCGGGGGGCACCCGGAGCTTGGTGGTTCCGTCCAGGGTGGGGATCTTGACCTGGACCCCGAGCACCGCCTCCCAAGGCGCGAGATCGAGGTCGAAGTGAAGGTCGGCGCCCTGCACGCTGAAATCCGGGTGGCGCGCCAGGCGCACGCGAAGGTACAGGTCGCCCGCTTCCCCGCCGCCAAACCCGGCACCGCCCTGGCCCGCCAGGCGGATTCGCTGGCCCTCCCTCACCCCGGGCGGAATCTTCACCTGGTAGGTGTCGGTCCTCTCATCCTCGCCGTTGGTCCCCGGCCGGCGCAGCGTCACCTTTCGCGCCGACCCGTTCAGGGCCTCCTCAAGCGTCACGAGCAGGTCGGCCTCGACGTCTCGGCCCTTGTGGACGAATTCGCCTTCGGTCTCGGGCGCCTGGCCGTACTCCTCGCCGAAGCCTTCGAATCCGCGGCGCCCTCCACCGAAGAAGGACTCGAAAAAGTCGCTGAAGCCTGTGCCCCCGAACTCGAACCCCGGATCGCGCCGCGGCGCTGCCTGACGGCCGCGCCTGGACGCGCCCTGGTCGAACGCATCTGCGCCCCCGTCCTGCCAGTTCGCGCCCAGCTCGTCGTAGCGGCGCCGCTTCTCGGGATCGCCGAGGACCTCGTAGGCCTCGTTGATCTCCTTGAATCTCTCCTCCCCGGCGGCCTTGTTCTTCGCCACGTCGGGATGGTGGATACGGGCGAGCTTCCTGAAAGCCTGCTTGATCTCCTCGGGCGCGGCCGTCCGCGCCACGCCAAGCGATTCGTAATAGTCCTTGTATTTGATGGCCATGGGATCCTGCGGGAAGCGGAAAATCTAGCAATGAATTCCCGTCAGGGAAAGTGCCTAGTGCGCAGGGGCTGGTGCGCGGGCAGGCAGGACATCGACGCGCTCCCAGAAGCCGACTGCGAGCGTTTTGTCGTCGCCGTACATGTGGTGCCAGAAATATCGCTGTTTGATCTGCTCGCGTATCGGCAGAAACCGAGAGTTCTCGAACTTGTTGTCCCTCGTGAGCCAAAGCACGTACATGACGTTGTTGTGGAGGAGCCATCTCAGCGGATCCGCCATCGTCCCCGAGTAGAACGCATCGATCTGATCCTCCCTGTCCCTGATCTCCATCAGCGGGCCCCGCCACGTGGTCTCGTGCCACGGCCACCCGAGAAGGCTCAGCTTGCCGCCGAAGAGCGTCACGGCCGGGGACTCAGTGTTTGCCATGGCTAGCCCGCTCTCCACGGCTATGCCGTCGGGCCGGGAGGCAAGCTCGACGATCGTGTCCCTCACGACGGGATCATCGATCCAGGCATATCCGTCCAGCTTTCCCATCGAGCCCTTGCCCGCCTTCACGAATTGATAGCCGAGGTCGTAGGCGAACGCCAGCGTGGGAACGAGCATGAACAGGGTCCCGTAGCGGCACAGGCGGGAGCTGGAGCCGAGGTTGCTGGCGCCGAGCGTGAGGATGATTCCCGCATATACCCAGGGCCACCACTTGAGTGTCGTGTTGAAGCGAATCCAGGCCCCGCCGTACACGTCGTGGTTGTAGAACCACTCGGTCACGGCGAGTTCCGCTGTCCAGATCACGATCAGAAAAAGTGTCAGCGGCCGCCTGTCGCGGTTGAAAAAACCCAGAACGATGATTCCCACCACCGGCCAGAAGGTAAGGCACCAGCCAAGCCAGGGAGTGTGGTTGATGGACTCCGTGATGTGGAACGCCGCGTTGTTTCCTATCGCCTGGTGGGTGAACTCCACGAGATGGGGGTACGCCAGGGCGATCGCCCCGGCGGCGCCCGCCAATCCGGGAATCAGGTATCCCCTGTCGCCGCTCAAGGCACGGTACACAAACCATCCTCCGACCAGCAGGAGTTGAAGGGGGAAGACCCACGCATTTGAGATGAGCGCAATGGGCACGGTCGCGCCGAGAAGCGCATGGCCGACGGCGCGCCTTCGGCCGTCCGTTTCGGCCGCCAAGGACGCGATCAGGGTCGCCGCGAGCGCGAGGAGCATGTAGCCGGCAAGCGGAGGGTGATAGTCGCCGTTTGTCAGGACATAGCTCAGCGGCTCCATCGGAAGGTCCCGCGGGTCCACCCCGGGCCTCGACATCATCAGGGCCACCTTCAGTCCGAGCGGATTCGTCTTCCCATGCACAATCGCCCCGCCGAGGAACCGCAGGCTGTCGTACATGAAGGCGCGCCTGAGGAGCACATGCGCCGCGACGACGGCGCCGCTTCCGCCAAAAAGGAGCGATAGGATGCCGACAACCCGCCCCGGGGCCCACGGGCAGAGGCGCGCAACGCAGGTGCCGCAAAGCAGGGTAATGAGGCCGGCAAGCGTGCAGTATGCCAGGTGGTAGCTCACACCCGGACCGACATCCAGGATGCGCCCGAGGAGCGACGCGCCGTAGTGCTGGAAACTGTAGTAAAAATTGAGCCGGAACGGCGCCATCCACGCGTCGGGCGGAGGCAGCCGCGTGCCCCTCATGTAGCCCTCGATCATCGCGAGGTTCGGCATCTTTTCCCCGGTGCTGTCGATGTCCGGGAATGTGTACCTCCATGCCAGGCAATAGAAGAAACCCGCCCCAAAAAGGGCCTCCACCGTCCAGTTGCGGCGCAGCACCGACCGGTACCGCCAGATCAGCCAGACCGATGCGGCCGTTGTGAACGGAAGGAGCGGCGGCCGCGGTCCCCAGGCCCAAAAATGCTCGACAAAAAAGCAGACCAGGCAGACCGCGATCACCCCGGCAACGCGCGCCACCGGATAGTCATCTATGAAACGCCGCGCCGCCAGCGCCGTGCCCAAAAGGTTTATCCAAAGCGCGGCGATGGCCAAACCTAGAAATACCAGCGACATCCTCAAGAATCTAGCCAGCGCCGCAATCCCTATGCGAGCCCGGAGTTGGCGCCGCCGCTCTGGGACAAGACAAACTTTGCAAACCGGCTCGCGGGCCGATGGGCTTGGAGCAGCATGCCACCCATTCCGGACCACACCGTCCCGAGAAGGCGCTGGGGAATCGGCGTGCTCCTGGGCTCCGGCATCCTGGTGAGCTTCCTCGACCGGATAAACCTTTCGGCCGCCGCGCCCCAGCTGCAAAGGGAGCTTGGCATTGGGCCCGTGGAGATGGGCTTTCTCTTCAGCGCGTTCTACTGGCCCTACGCCGCGCTCCAGATACCCTTGGGGCTCTCGGTCGACCGCCTGGGAGTGACCCGGATCGGGCGGTGGGGCGCCCTCCTGTGGACGGCGGCCTCCGCGGTCACGTCGCTCGCGGGCGGCTTCGCCGGGATCTTTGCCGCGAGGGCGCTCCTGGGCATCGCCGAGGCGCCCTCGCTCCCCGTCGTGTCCAAGGCGACCGGCTACTGGTTTCCGCGCAGGGAGCGGGCCAGGGCGACGGCAATGTTCGACGCTGCGGCCAAATTTTCGAGCGTCATCGGCGTTCCCATGGTCGCATTTGTGGTTGTGCGCTTTGGCTGGCGCTGGGGATTTGTCACCACCTCGGCGATCAGCTTCGTGTACTTCGTTGCCTTCTGCCTTCTTTACAGGGATCCAAGCGCGGATCGCGGCCTCAGCCGCGCCGAGCACGAGTACATTCTCTCCGGGGGCGCCGCGGCCGAGGGTCAGCCGGCGGCGAGCGCCGCCGGGATGCTGGGCTTCCTGCTCCGCCAGCCGAAGATCTGGGGCCTGGCCATCGGATTCGGGGCCTATGGCTACTCCTTCTACCTGTTCCTCAACTGGCTGCCTGAATACCTCGTTTCCATGAGCGGGATGAGCGTCATCAGGTCGGCGGGCTATGCCGCCATTCCCTGGGCCTTCGCGACCGCAACGGACCTGCTTGTCGGCGGATGGCTGGTCGACGCGCTGATCGCCCGCGGAGCGGACGAGTCCCGCGTGCGAAAGTCCGTCCTGGTGGCGGGAATGCTCGTGGGCCTGGCGGTTGTGGGGGCCACAAGGACGGCCAATCCCGCGTGGGCGACCCTGTGGATCTCGGTTTCGCTAGGCGGCCTGGCGGCCGCCGCTCCGGTGGGCTGGTCGCTTCCCTCCCTCATCGCCCCTAAGGGCGGGGTCGGCTCGGTCGGCGGAATCATGAATTTCGCGGTCAATTCGACCGGCATCGCCGCCCCGGTCGTCACCGGCCTCATCGTCAAGCTGACCCATTCATTCACGGACGCGTTCCTCGTGGCTGCGGCGATTCTCCTGCTCGGCGCTCTTGCCTTTGTTTTCCTGCTGGGCCGCGTTGAGGTCATGGCCGATCCCCCGTCTGGGGCGGCTGGCTGAAAGCAGTGTTGCCCCCACCGGGAAAATTCCTGAAATCCGGCAGCCCACATGAAAAAGACGCTCATATATCCGGCAGGCCACCCCGCCCCGCGCGGGGCCTACAGCCCCGGGCTCCTCATGGAGCACAACGACGGCTCAAGCACCCTCTTCCTGACCGGGCAGCTGGCGGTCGATCCCTCGGGAAACGTGGTCGCCCCGTTCGACGCGGCCGCGCAGACCGAGTACGTCTTCGCCCTGATCGAATCGATCCTCGGGGCCGCAGGCATGGGCTTCGGCGACGTCGTCAAGGTGCAGACGTTCCTCACGCACATGCCCGACTTCGAGAAATTCTCGCCCGTACGCAACCGCTTCTTCGCGGACTCGCGGCCCGTGAGCACCCTCATCGAGGTCAAGGGGCTCGCCCGTGAAGGTTGTTGCGTGGAGATAGAGGTCGTCGCAATGAGGTGAGCCCGTGACCGAGCCCGACGCACCTTCCGCGGTCCCCCCGCTCTGCGTGGCAGATGACGCCTCGTTCTGGCCCTGGTTTTCCTCGCCGCGGATCGGCGCGTGGCCGGACCGCCCTGACACGGTCGTCGTCCTTCCCCTTGCGGGGATAGCCGACTGGGGTCTGGGCCACCCCCTCGATGCGGAGGAGACCGTGCTCATGCACGTCCTCCGCGGGGCCTGCCGCCTGATGCCGCCCGACCGGAGACCGCTTGCGGTCCCTCCGCTCAGGTTCGTGTTCGGCTCGGACCCTTCCTGCGCATTCCCGGTCCCTCAGCCGGCGGCGCACGCCCTGATCGCCGAGGTGGCGGCGTCGGTCGCCGCGTCGGGCTTTCGCAGGATCGCGATCGTCAACTCGAGCCCGTGGGGCGAGGAGCTTTGCGGCGCCGCCGCGCGCGATTTGCGCGTCTCCCGCGGGCTCCAAATGTTCCAGATCCATCTGAGCGCGCTCGACCTGGATTTTCATCCGGTGCGCAGCCGCAGCCGCCGCAGGCTCCAGACGCTGCTGACCTTCCTGTACGGCGCCCTGCCCGAGGCGTCCGAGCCCGGAATCCCCGAGCCGCCCGCGGCGGCATGGGCCGACGAGTCCGTCGTCGCCCTCCCCGGTCCGCCGGAAAGCCTCGAGAGGGCGAATGCAGAGGGGCCAGCCGTCCTTGCTGCGGCCGCCGGACGCCTCGCAAAGCTCCTGGGCGACGCCCGCGACCGCGCCCCGCTGAGCGAGACGATCACGCCGACATGAAATTTCCCTCCTACCGCGACCGCTACCTGCCGGCGATGACACCGCGCCGCATCAGGGCGCTGCCCGACAAGGCGTGGGCGCCCGTCATCCTCGCGACCGGCGCCATCGAACAGCACGGCCCGCACCTGCCCGTGGCGGTCGACGCGCTCATGGGCCAGGTTTGGCTCTCGCTCGCGCTTTCGCGCCTTCCGGCCGGCGCCTCGTGCTACGTCGCCCCACCCATAACGATCGGGAAGAGCAACGAGCACACGGGCTTCCCCGGGACGCTGATGATCTCAAGGGACACGCTTCGCTCGCAGATTCTCGCCGTCGCGCTGCAGGTCCACAGCTGGGGGTTCCGGTCGCTTGCGGTCATCAACACACATGGCGGCAACGTGCCCGTTCTCGTTCCGACGCTGCGGGAGATCCGCGCGCTCTACGGGCTGCGGGCCGGAGTCCTGCAGTCAAGGCCCGCAAACGGCATCTCGGCCCAGGAGGCCGCCTTCGGCATCCACGCCGGCGAGGTGGAGACCTCCTGGATGATGGCGGCGGCGGAGCAGCTGACCGACCCCTCAAGGGCGGTCCGCGAATATCCCGCTAGGATTGAGGATCCCGGCGAGGTCCGCCCGGTCGGCGCGCCGGTGCTCGCAGCATGGGCGACCAGAGACATTTCCAAGTCGGGCATCATGGGCGACGCCGCTGCCGCGACCGCAGAGAAGGGCGAGCGCTGGCTCAACCAGGGCGCCTCGGCCTATGCGGAGGCGATCGCCGAAATCTGCCGGTCCAACCGGCAGACTTCGCGGGGCGCAGGTCCCTAGAACCGAATCAAGATCGCCCTGCGATAGAGGAAGCGCGCCACCGCAACGCAAAGGAAGACGCTGAAGAGGGCGGCAACGAGGCCGCCCAATCCTGGCCTCAGCCTTTCGAGAAGCATCCCGACGTCACCGCCGACGAACCGGAGGGCCAGCGCACCAAAATCGACGACGTTGCTCATGAGGTAGATCGTGATCGCGTTTGCGCCGATCCACACGAAGGGCGCGGCCCAGGCCCTTATTCTCCAGACGTCCAGGACGAGATATAAGGCCGCCATCGCCGCGGCGCTGATGCCGCCCGCGACGAGCACGTACGAGGAGGTCCAGATCTTCTCTATGACTGGGAAGGTCATCCCCCAGCGGTGGCCGGCCAGGAGCAGGACGGCGCCGGCGGCCGCAAGCAGCATGCCCCTCATGAAGGGGGACACGCGCCCGTCCCGAAGCCAGATTCCAGAAAGGACGCCGAGCAGGCAGGAGGCGATTGCCGGAAGCGTGCTCAGGCACCCCTCGGGATCATGATCCCCGTCCCATTTCCTCCCGGGTAGGTACATCCTGTCGAGCCAGTTGGCGAGATTCTGCCCCTCGGCGTAATGGCCAGCGCCAATACCGGGGACGGGCACAAACGTGAGGAGGGCCCAGTAGCCGACCAAGAGCGCGGCGCAGACCCCTGCAAGCTCGCGTTTTCGCAGATTCAGGAACATGAGCCCCGAGGCAAGGTAGCAGAGGGCGAGGCGCTGGAGGACCCCCGCCCACCGGACATCAGAGAGGGGATGGGAAAGCCCGCCGTTGCAGAGGATGCCCAGGAGAAAGAGAAGCGCGGCCCGTCGGTAGATCCTGTGCTCGGCCGCCGTACGGCCCAGGCGCTCCTCCATTCGGCACAGCGAAAAGGGGATCGCAACCCCCATGAGGAAGATGAAGGTCGGGAACACCAGATCGTAGATATGGATCCCCTCCCATGGCACGTGGTCGAGCTGGCGGGCGAGGGCGCGCACGATGGGTCCGCCGCCAAGGCGGTCGAGTGCAAATCCCAGGTTTCCCGCTCCGGCGATCAACATCATGTCGAATCCCCGCAGCGCATCAAGGGAGGCGAGCCGCTCGGAAGGCGGGACGCCGGCATGCTCGCCTGCGGAGGGTACCGATTCCATCGTCGTTAGACCTGATCGTAGACGGCCACGCCGCCGACAAAAGGACTTTCTTCCGAGGGCGCTCGTCTTGCATGCGAAGAAGGTTTCCAGCATCGTGACCCCAATGAAGCCTCGAAGAGCGCCGCTTGCATCCGCCTTGGTTGCAGCCGCGCTACTCGTGCAGGCCTGTGTCCCATACTATCCGGTCGCCGTCTATCAACCGCTCTCTCCCCCGCAGTATGCCGTCGACCCCCCCGGGGCGCCGGCCCCCACGGGCGACGCAGGGATTGAGGCGGCCAGGCTTGACCAGCTCCTCGGGCCCATCGCCCTCTACCCGGACCCTCTCATCGCGCTCGTGCTGGCCGCTTCGACCGCGCCGGCGGACATCGCCGCAGCCTCAGCGTACCTGATCCAGTACGGGGACGTGACCCGGATTGACAGCCAGCCATGGGACCCGAGCGTCCGCTCGCTCGCCCATTATCCGGCTGTCATCGCCTGGATGGCCGAAAACATTGCTTGGACCCGGGCCCTGGGTGCGGCGTTCATCGCCTCGCCGGCCGACGTCACGGCGTCGATCCAGCGCCTGCGGGGCCGGGCGCTTGCCGCGGGCGCGCTGGCCCCCACGCCCCAGCAGCGGGTGCTGACCGAGAACGGCGCCATCGAGATTCTTCCAGCCGAGGCCGATTCAATCTATGTTCCGGTCTACGACGACGCTGTCGTGTATTCGAACGAGCCCTACTACGGATACGGCGGCCCGTTCATTGATTTTGGCGCCCCGTGCGCCGTTGGGCCGTGGCTCTCGTTCTGCCTCGACTGGCTGGGCGGCGGGGTGTGGATCGGCGACTGGGGCGCGTGGCGCGGACCGGGCGGCTGGCACCACCCGCACTTCGGCGGGGGCCGGCCTCAGCCGGGTGTCAGGCCCTGGCATCCCGGGGCCCTGCCTGCGGGTCCCCCGGCCCTGTCCCCCGCGCGCGGATACCCCGCGCCCCGGCCCTTGATCGGCGCGCCCAACCCGCCGCCCGCCCGCTTCAAGATCCCGCCGGCTCAGGCCCATCCGCAGGAGCGCGGGCAGGGATCACCGCAACCAGGCCCAAGGACGCCGGCGCCAGCGGCGGAAAGGTCCGTCTCCGGAACGCCCCCGGGCTTCTCCTATGTGTACGTCGCACGCCCGGCCGAGGCCGAGCCCGTCCGAGCCCCGGCGCAAGGCGAACAAAGAGCCTATGGAGGTGTCCCGGCGGGGCATTCCGAGCCCTCACATGGGGCCGCCACGGCCTCAGGCCAGAATCCGGCGCCGTCAGCCACCCAATCCACGGACCAGAAGAACCATTGAAAAGAGGAACATACCATGGATCTCCCCATATACTGGATCGACGCCTTCACTGACCGCGCCTTCGGCGGAAACCCGGCCGCCGTGGTCCCGCTTGATTCCTGGCCCGGTGACGCGCTCCTCCAGAGCATAGCAAACCAGAATGGCCTCTCCGAGACTGCATACTTCGTCCGGACCGGTCCGGCCCGGGCGGAGCTCCGGTGGTTCACTCCCACGGTCGAGGTCGACCTGTGCGGGCACGCGACGCTCGCCACGGCCCACGTTCTATTTTTCGAGCTTGGCCAGATCGAATCGCCGATGGTCTTTGAGACGAAGTCGGGTCCCCTTTCCGTCAGCCGGCGCGGTCCCCTCATCGAGCTCGATTTTCCGGCCCGACCCGCAAGGGCCGCCGAGCCGGCGGCGGGTCTGCTGGGGCTGGGCCGGAAACCCGAATACGTGCTTCGCTCGGAGACGATGTGGCTGTGCGTCTACAGGACGCAGGAGGAGGTGGCTGCCCTAGAGCCCGACCATAGCAGGCTTGTGACCGCAGTTCCGGGCAGGATGATAGTCACGGCCCCCGGAAAGGACTGCGATTTCGCGTCGCGGTTCTTCGCTCCTGACGCAGGCATCCCCGAGGACCCCGCCACGGGTTCGTCGCACTGCACGCTCATGCCCTACTGGGCCGAAAGGCTCGGCAGGAACAGGCTCCACGCGAGGCAGGTCTCGAGGCGCGGCGGGGAGCTCTGGTGCGAGCTCGCAGGGGACCGCGTGAGGATTGCCGGCCAAGGGGCGCTTTACCTGAGGGGAAGAATAACGGTCTGACCGCCCGGCTCACTTCTCCTTCATGTGGTAGACGCCGTCCCAACCCGGAGGGGGCGGCTCCAGACGGTAGGCCTCCGAGATCGCGATGTATACCTGCGACGGATTCGTCTCGGACACCGGCGCCCTCCGCCTGCCGTGAGCCTCCAGGGCGTCCGACGTGCGGAAAAGCGCGATCGCCCCCTCCCAGTCGCGCTCATAGTACCTTGCAAGGCCCCGCTCGAAAGTCGCGATGCATTCGCGGGTTTTGTCGGTGGCGTCCTCCGCCAGCGCCGTCATCTCGTAGATCGGCAGCGGCTGCGCGCGGCCCTTCACGACGATCCGGCCGAGCGCACGGAAGACGACCCGGCCCGCCTCCACCCTCTCGCATTCGGCGCGGGTCGTCTCCGTGCACATCGAGTAGACGCCCCAGCTCTTGGCCCCGCTCTCCATCCGGGCGGCGATGTTCACGTTGTCGCCCATCATGGTGTAGTTGAAGCGCGTGTGGCTGCCCATGTTGCCCACGACGGCTGGCCCCGTGTTGAGCCCGATCCTCGTCTGGAGCCTGTGGACGATGTCAGGCCACTTTTCCCCTTCGTTCCGCCACTTGTTCCTCAGCTCGCCCACCCGCTTGTGCACCCGCAGCGCGGCCACGCAAGCCCGATGCGCGTGGTCGGGAAGGACGAGCGGCGCGCCGTACATGGCGACAACCGCGTCGCCGATGTACTTGTCGAGCGTGCCGCCCTCGGCCTGCACGATGTCCGTGCACGCGGTCAGGTACTCATTCATGAGCTCGACCAGGCGGGCGGGCTGCAGCTTCTCGGAGAAGCTCGAGAACGACTGTATGTCGCTGAAGTATGCGGTGATGTTCTCCTCAACGCCGCCAAGCTTGGGCTCCTCGCCGGAGTCGACCATCCGGTCGACGAGGGCCGGCGAGACATAGGTACCGAACATTCCCTTGATCCGGCCCTTCTGCTTCTGCTCCTCCACGATCTGCCAGACGAGCCCCACGAAGCTCGTGGAAAATGCGGCGCCCAGCGGGGCGACGACAGGGATGATGAATTGGCTCGTCTTGAACACCTGGAAGGCGATCGCGACGTAGAGAACGGCCGACAGGACGGCCATCACCTTTGCGAACACGGCGCGGCCCCCGCCCGTTATCGCCAGCACCGAGACGATGACCGAAAGCCCGAAGATCAGCCCGTACGCCCCGTACTCGGGAAGATGCCGGATGTACTTCCCGGTTATGATGGTCTTCAGGAGATTGCCGTGGACGCTGACCCGCGGAACGTCGAAGTCGTCAAATGAGGTTGTCGAGACATCGTGCATCAGCAGGTCCGTCGGGCCGATGAGGACGACCGCATCCTTGAACTGCTTGAAAAACTCCTCGGCCGTGCTGCGCTCCTCAGGCTTCTCGGACTCGAGGAGCTTCGAATACTCGTAGACCACGCTCACGCCTACCCACGGATTGCGGGCGGAATCAGCCCAGCGCGAAAACCAGTTTATTTCGACCAACTGCTTCCTCGTGAGCGGGATCCGGGCGGCGACGGATCCGTCGTCGCGGACCAGGTCCATGTGGTCGGGCGCCACCCTTATGTTGGACCGATCCAGTCCGTAATAGATGCGGGCGAGCTCGACGGCCATCGTGTAGTAGGTCCGCGCGGCGGTGGGCGCGAAGAGTGGCACCCATCGGCTCCCGCCCTCGAACGTGTCGATCAGGGCGACGCCGGGCGGGGAATATTTCCTCCCCGAGCCGATGTCGAACGAGGGGAGCTCAGGGGGCTCGATCTCGCTCGCCGGCGGCAGGTCGGGGCGCGAGAGGTCCGGAAACTCCCGAATGCGCTTCTTTCCGTTTATGTCCCGGAAATCAGTGGCCGTGTAGGACGCCCCGACTACGACCGACGGGGTCCTGGAAAGATACGCGCCCAGGGCGCGGTTTCCCGCCACAAGCTTCCTCTTGTCCACGGACTCGGCGACGCCGTCGTCGGAGAACACGATGTCCATACCGATGGCCTTGGCCCCTGCGCGCTCAATGAGGGTTCGGGCCACCACCGCAAAATATTCCCTGCTCCAGGGCCAGCCGCCTATCTCGTCAAACGACAGCGAGTCGATGTTGACGTAGACGATGTTAATCGGCGCATCGATGGGTCCCCGGTACCGAAACCTCCAGTCGATCACTTTGTTCTCGAGGAACCCGAGCAAACCGAGGTGCGCGACGATGCACCAAGCGAGCGGGATGGGCGCGAGGAGCAGCCAGCGCAGCCTGTAGAGCGCGGACTTTCTTGGGGATGCCACGGGCCCGAACGCTACTCAGCGCGAACCCGCAATGGAAGCAGATTGGGGGCCCGGATCCGGACCGCCATCAGGTGTCGCCCGCACCCGGAGTCGGCTGCGGAGGCGCTGGCGCCGGCTGGGATGGTGGCTGGCCATTTGTCCCACCGTTGGTGCCGCCACCGTTGGTGCCGCCGCCGCTGGTGCCGGCGCCCGAATTAGAGATGACGGTCGTTGCATCGGCGGTCACGATGGCCTGCGTCGCCACCTGGACCTGAGCCAATTCAGACCCGGTCGCGCCCGAGACCGACACCGGGCCCGACACGACCCCGTTGTTGATGTCGAACGACACGACGACCTTGCTGCCCGCCGGAATGTCCACGGGCGTGGGCGAGACCCCCCTGAGCACGACCCGGCCCTCCGACGTAAGGACCGTGAATATCGTAGTGCCGTTGGGCCCGGGACGGAAAATGATCTTGAACACGGTGCCCCGGACGCCGGCGGCGCCCACCGGCGTCTGGACCGTGAACTCCGAGCCCCTGTCCACGTTCAGGTGCACGACCTTGCCGACCAATTCACCCTTTGTTAGGTTGAGTTTGGTCGTCGATGTCCCGGGCTCCGCCTTCAGATCCGATATCTTGATGTTGTCCGCAAAGGGGTCCTGAATGAACTCGTCGATGTTCAGCGTCGAGTCGGCGGCCACGTTGAGCGTCGCACCGTTCGAAAACACGAGGATTACGTTCGCGCCGACCGCCGTCACAATCGTGGTCCCGTCAGAAAGCAGGTCCCCGTCATGGAGCACCCTGGACTGCCCGCTGGCGTTGGAAATTGCATCAACATGGCCCTCCACGCGGGCCACCTGAATCCGGCCCTTGATCTTCGAGGTGGCTGCGGGGGTCGATTGGGCATCTGACGAGACTAGACTCGAAAAGACCCCTAATATGATGATAAATAATATCTTATTCAATTTGGACATGGCGTTAGGGGTGTGGTTGCGGCTGGATCGCTAATCGCTGACGCAATGATTGTGCAAGAAGAAAGCTAGGGTCAAGACGCAAGCAAAAGTCGGCGGCGGCCATCGCGGGCCCTCTCTCATTGGAAGCCAGGCTCAGGTGGTAGGCTTGGTAGTACCATGCGTCGGCCCGATTGGGCGCGAGCTCCAGGGCGCGGACGAAGCAGCGGCCCCCCTCGATCCATCGGCGCTCCATGTCGTAGCCCGTGCCCCTGCGAATCCAGAACTCGCCAATGACGGAGCAGAGGGCCAGGGCGCGGTCCGCGTCGCGTCCCACCTCCGCGCCAAGCTCCTTGGTCTGAGGGGGGTTGGCCAGGGCCCAGAGCGAGTCGGCGTAGGCCCTGTCTGACCATGCCTGCGCGTTTGAAGGATCGAGTGCCGTGGCCCGGTCCAGGCCGCTCCGAATCTCCGCAAGGGCCCCGCGCTCGCCCGCCACGTCCACGCCCGACTTGGCCATCCTGTCGATTCTCTCGCGGGCGACCCTCCGAAACTCATCGGCCCGGTACTTTGGGACGGCCCAAAGGAGCGCGAAGCCAAGGGCCGCAGCCGCCACTCCGAGCGCCGCCGCCCTGGCCAGCCAACTGCGGGCGGGCGCAGGGCCGCCCTCCGGCCAGCCTTCGGCCGTCACCAGGGCCGCCATCGTGGCGAATATCATGGCGAGCGCGGGCAGCTTCAGGTCGAAGTCGACGAACAGATGCAGAGCGAACGCGAGGACGCCCGTGAAGGCAGCCCCCGCGAGCCCGCGTGTGCCCGCGCATCTCCACGCCACCGCCCCCGCGGCGCCAAACAGCAGGACAAATCCAACGGAGCCGTAATCGGAAAGCGTGTTCAGGTAGTCGCAATGCGCGTAGATCGGCTCATCCCGGAAGCCCTCGGGCCTGTAACCCTCAAAGAGCGCGTCATAGCTGCCGGCTCCGCCGCCAAACGCCGGATGCGCCACGAATATCTCCCAGGCGCCGCGCCACATGATCGGGCGCGTGCGCTCGCCGACATCCGTCACCAGCTGGTCGACGCGCCCGCGCATCGTCGGGAACGCAAAGTAGATGGAGGCTGCGACGGCGGCCGCGATCGCGATGGCGGCCGCAGCGGAGCCCAGCCGGCGCCCGATGCTCCGTCCCGGGGCAAAGAGCGGCCTCAGGGCGAACGCCGCCGCGAGAGAAATCCACGCACCCCGGCTTATCGCAAAGACGAAGCCGGCCGCCAGAGCGCAAAGCGCTGCGGCGCAGAGCGCCCTCACCGCCGCGGGACGACCGGGCCCGAAAACAAGGGCGCCAACCGGGGGGATTAGAAGCGCCATCAGAATGCCGAGGCTGTTCGGTATCCCGAACGGCCCGCTCGCACGGCCGACAAACTGGGCCGCCTGCTTGCGCCCGAGCATCAGCCAGTCCGGCTTCACAAAGTGCTGGTAGCAGGCAAGGACTCCGGCGATGACGCCGATGGCAACCAGCATGGCGAAAAGGAAGCGCCGGCAGCCCCGCGACTCGACCCCGTTCAGCACGACCCAGAACACGGCCACGGCCTGAGTCCAGTTGAGCCAGTCGGTCCAGCCGAGCCAGCCAACCGGCGTCACCCAGGCGGAATTCGCCGCGGCGTAGGCCAGGAAGGGGATGAAGAGCCATCCGGCCAGTCGGGCGCGCGTCCCCCGCGCCGGGTCGGCAAAATGCACGGCGACAAGGGCGCCTGTGAGCGCGGACATCACAACCCTGCTCCCTGGCAGGAATCCTCCCAGGCATAGCGCCGTCCAATAGATGTTCGCCGTCAGGAGGGCGACGCGGGCGCTCTCAAATGCCTCAACCGAAAGGACAGCAAATTTTTTCAATCGGCCAGGGGGCTTGTCTATTGCAGGGCAAATACTCGTATGCCGGGACGGCCCAACCGACGTCCAGCGCAATCGCCCCGCCCCTGTCCCTGCGCCTCCTCAGGAATCGTCAGGCTTCACGGCTCCCGGGAATCTACGCACGCCGGTGAACTTCGCGCGGAAGAGGTCGTCGAGGAGCCCGCGCAGCGCCGGGGGCACCCTTTCCACCATCTCATCCAAAGGGGGGACTTTGTCGCCAATGACCGGGGCGGCGCCGCGGCTTCCAGCCAAGTCCGGGGCCTCGCCGCGGGCCCTCGACTCGGACAGGAAGGCCGATTCGTCGGCCTCGTCCGGCCATTCCGACTCGTCGGGCGCACCGGAAGAGGGCGACTGCTCGGCGGGCGCGCCCGCCTCCAAGGCCGCCAGCCGGGACTCCAGACGGTCAATCAGCCCTTTTTTTTTTCGTCGCTTCCGGCGGATCCACCGGCTTCGCCGGCAAGCGAAGCGAGCTCCTTTATCAGGCTGTCGATCGCGCGCGATCGGCTGGCCTCCACGGCCTTTAGCAGTGTGACCTCGAAATTTATCTTCTCGGCAAGTCCGTGCTTTACGCTCCCCTCGCCCTCCCGGAGCCCGTCGAGAAGCCGGGTCAGCTGCTCGGTCGTCATGGGCAGGCCGCCCAGCCGGCCGCTGCTTCCGCCCGCCGCGATCGACTCCAGCAGGGCCGACCGGACCAGGGCCTGGAGGTCCGTTAGCAGCCGGACTAGGTCGCGGCCCGCGGAGTCGCACCCGTCCACTATCGAGACGATCTGCCTGTGGTTGCCCTCGGCAAGCGCGCCGGCCAGCTCCGCAACCTTGGATCCGGCAACGAGCCCGTAAACGTCGAGGACGTCGGCCTCGGCGATTTCGCCCCCGCAGAAGGCGATCATCTGGTCCAGGATCGACTGGGCGTCGCGCATGCCGCCGTCGGCCAGCCTGGCGATGCAGGCGAGCGCGGCCGGGGCCACCTTCACCTTCTCCGCCTCGGCGATGGACTCTAGCCTGGCGCAGATGAGCTCGTCCGGTATCGGCCTCAGGTCGAAGCGCTGGCAGCGCGAGAGGATTGTGGGGAGAACCTTCTGCACCTCGGTCGTCGCGAATACGAATTTCACGTGGGGCGGCGGCTCCTCCAGCGTCTTGAGGAGCGCGTTGAACGCGGCCGCCGAGAGCATGTGCACCTCGTCGATGATGTAGATCTTGAATTTGCCCTGCGCCGGCGCGTAGCGGGAGGTCTCGCGCAGGTCGCGCACTTGGTCGACGCTGTTGTTCGAGGCCCCGTCGATCTCGATGACGTCAAGGTGGCTCCCCTCGGCGATCGAGACGACCGCAGGGTCCGCGGGGTCAAAGTCGGCTTTGGGGCCGCCGGTGCAGTTGAGCGCCTTCGCGAATATCCGCGCAATCGACGTCTTGCCAG
>Ga0182030_10008034_pt1 | contig 21917 bp, 16 predicted proteins | sample 812S3MmetaG_FD_121299 | JGI IMG/M metagenome (GOLD analysis project Ga0182030, IMG submission 121299) | Permafrost microbial communities from Stordalen Mire, Sweden - 812S3M metaG (Illumina Assembly) | ecosystem: Environmental > Terrestrial > Soil > Wetlands > Permafrost | place: Sweden... | reverse complement strand
CCGCGTTCATCAAGAGCACGCTGGCAGGCAGCAACTAGCGCATTTTCAACTCAAGTGTTAGAAGAATCCACCGTGCCCCATCCATCGTTCGTCCTTTGCACAATGGGTGGGAGAGCACAGAAGCCTAAGCGGACAGTAAATAGTTACACCGAAAATGCCCTAAACCGCCGCTTCCGCCTCGCCCAGCGCATGCGGGTCGGGCTTCTTCAGGCTCTTGTGGTGGCGCACATCCGCGCCCTCCACCCAGAAGATCACGTCCTCGGCAATGTTGGTGGCGTGATCCGCGACCCGCTCCAGGTTGCGGCTGATCATCAGCGCGTTCAACGCCTGCGGAGCCATGTGGCTCTCTTCTTCCATCACCTTGGTCAGCGTCTTGTAAGCAGCGCGGTTCATCGCATCCACTGCGTCGTCCATGGTCAGCACGGTGCGCGCCATCGCCGCGTCCGCTTCAATAAACGACTGCAGGCTTTTGCGAACCATATCCGCCGCCAGTGAGGCCATGCGCGGAATATCGACAGGCAGTTCGGCCACGGCCATCTGCTCCATGCTGCGCACACGGTCGCTGATGCTCTTGGCCGCGTCGCCCACGCGCTCCAGATCGGCGTTGATCTTGATCACGCTCAAAATGAAGCGCAGATCGATGGCCATGGGCTGCTCCATCGCAAGCAGATCGAGCGCGGCCTGATCGATGTCGCGCTCCAGGCGATTGATGGCAATCTCCGAGCGGCTCACCAGGTCGCAGATCGACAGATCACGCACCCGATAAGCCTCAATGGCGCGCTGAATGGCCTGCTCAGCCAATCCGGCCATCACCAGCAAGTTCTCCTTCAACTCGTCCAGACTGCGTTGAAACCGTATGCGCGTCATCCAAACCTGCCCGTGATGTAATCCTCAGTGCGCTTGTCGCTGGGGTTGGTAAAAATCTTGTGCGTGGAGTCGAACTCGACCATGCGCCCGTTCAAAAAGAAGCCCGTCTTCTCCGCCACGCGCGCCGCCTGCTGCATATTGTGGGTCACAATCACAATCGTGTACTGCGACTTGAGCTCGAAGATCAGGTCCTCGATCTTCGAGGTTGAAACCGGGTCCAGCGCCGAAGCCGGTTCGTCCATCAGCAGCACCTCGGGATCGACCGCAAGCGCACGGGCGATACACAGCCGCTGCTGCTGGCCGCCGGAGAGGCTGGCGCCGGATTTCTTCTTCAAATCGTCCTTCACTTCATCCCACAGCGCCGAATCCTTCAGCGACTGCTCCACAATCTCGTCCAGCACGCGCCGGTTGCTGTATCCGTTCAGCTTCAGTCCCGCCGCCACGTTGTCGTAGATCGACATGGTCGGAAACGGGTTGGGCCGCTGGAACACCATGCCCACGCGGCGCCGAATCTCAACCGGCTTGGCGTCCTTGTAAATATCCAGGTCGCCGATGCGCACCGTGCCGGTCACGCGCGCAATCGGGTTGGTCTCGTGCATGCGATTCAGGCAACGGACAAATGTACTCTTGCCGCAGCCCGACGGTCCAATCAGGGCCGTGGCGTGGTTGGCCGGGATATTCAGATTGATGTCCTGCAGCGTGTGATTGGCTCCATACCACGCATTCAGGTTGCCTACCTCGATGCCGACTCCCACGTGTGCACTTCTCCTTCTTCCCTCTATCGAAGCCAAAACATTTCAGTGGCGATTTCATTAAGAAATTGCCACCCCGCAAGTCACTCAAAACGCCATCTCCTGAAGGAGAAGTGCCGTTTAGTCCTCCACCGGCCTCGCCGACCCGCGGGGCATGAAACCTGCATCGACCAATTGCGCCCGCTGACTTGCTAACTTGCCATGCCCGCGAAGCGGGCGCAACTCGCTAAATTCATTCCCAACAAATCCCTGCTCCCTCTCCGCTTAAATGGTTCAAATTCCAACCCCGTCTCAATCCCGTTTCTTATCAACTTGCCCCCTTCAGCACGCCTCTGCTGGTCACAAAACGCACCAGCGAGACGGCCGCCACAATCAACACAACCAAGACAAGCGCCGCAGCCCAAGCCTGGCGGTGCTGGTCGTCGTAAGGCGAAATTGCATAACGATAGATCTCAAGCGGCAATGCAGAGATGGGCCGGTTGAGAGCAACGCTCCAGTTGGAGTTGCCGAATGCGGTAAAGATGAGGGGGGCCGTCTCGCCGGCAACGCGCGCAAAAGCCAGCATGCAGCCGGTGATGATCCCCGGCGATGCCGTCTTCACCGTGATCGAAAGCACGGACCGCCAATTCGGCACGCCCAGCGCCAGCGCCGCCTCGCGCACCGCATGGGGCACCATCAGTAACATCTCCTCGGTGGTGCGCGTCACCGTCGGAATCATCATGATTCCCAGCGCTACGCCGCCCGACAAGGCCGAAAACGGCATCGCCGGCGTCACAATCAGACCATACACCGCCATGCCCATCACGATCGATGGAACCCCGTTGAGCACATCGGCGGTAAACCGCACCGCATTGGCCAGCTTGGTTCCGCGTCCGAACTCCGCCAGAAAGATGCCGCCGGAGATGCCGATGGGAACGCCGATGAGGCTGGCCAGGCCGAGCAGCACGCCGGACCCGACAATGGCGTTGGCCATCCCGCCGCCCACCTCGCCCTCCGGCTTGGGTATCTGCGTAAAGAAGGCGACGTTCAAGGAGCTGGCGCCCTTGTAGATGAGATACACAAAGATTGCAACCAACGGCGCCACCACCAGCAACGTCGACAGCACAGCCAGCCCCGTGGCCAGGCCATCGGTCGCCGTCCGAAACTTTGCCCGCCATGTGTTCCCCGTTCGCAGCGTATCTCTCCCCGGCTTTTCCCCTAGTCCCTAATCCTTGTAGTCCCTAGTTCCTGATCCCTGTTCCCTGATCCTTGTTCCCTGCATTTATCAAGCCGCCGACGCCGGCGCTCCCCGCGTCACCGCCCACACCAGCAGCCGTGCCAGCGCGTTCACAATAATCGTCACGATAAACAGCGCCAGGCCGATCTCGGTAAGCGCGCTGAGATGCAGGTCGCCGGAGGCTTCAGCGTATTGATCGGCGATGACAGAGGCCATCGAGGCGCCATTGGCCAGCAGCGAGCGCGAGATCTGCGGCGTGTTGCCAATTACCATGGTGACCGCCATGGTCTCGCCCAGCGCGCGGCCCAGCCCCAGGATGATGGCGCCCACAATGCCGATGCGGGCATTGCGCAGCACGCCCATGCGGATCATCTCCCAGCGTGTGGCGCCAAGCGCCAGCGCTGCTTCGCGCTGCGATCCCGGCACCGCGTTCATTACCTCGCGCGTAAGCGAGGAGATGATGGGCAGAATCATGATGGCCAGAATCACGCCGGCGGCCACAAAGCCCAGGCCGGTAGGATTGTCGTCGGCAAAGAAGCCTGTCCAGCCCAGCAGCTTGATCAGCCAGGGATTCACATACACCCGCAGCAGCGGCACCAGGATGAACATCGCCCACAAGCCATAAATCACGCTGGGAATGGCCGCCAGCAATTCGGTAAGAAACGCTAATGGCGCCCGCAGCAAACGCGGACACATCTCCGTCAGGAACACAGCCAAGCCAATGGCCAGCGGAACCGCCAGCAGCAGCGCCAGAAACGACGACACTAGCGTGCCGAAGATGAACGGCAAGGCGCTGAAATGCCCGTTGACCGGATCCCAATACATGGGGAGCCTGGTTTCCGGACCGACAAATCTCGACACAAAGAAGGCAAAACCGGATTTGGCCCAGGACAGTTGCGAGCCCCGCACCAGTTCCGTGGCAATCAGCACAACAATGCCGAAGATGCTCAGCGCGCACAGCACCATCAGCCAGTGGAAGCCGCGGTCGGCCACCGCCGAGTTGCCGCGTGAAAGCAGGTAGCCGCGAATGCCCGCAATCTCTGCCGCGCTCGCCTCCGCCGGCGGCGTGGGCCCGGCGGAGCTCGGTTCGGTCTGGAGCGCAGGTTGAGGGACGCGAATCTCGGGCACGTGGGCGATCACCTCATACAGGCTATCGGGCCAGTATGAATAGAAGGTTACAACACTGCTAAATCAAGCGCATACAACGGCAAAAAACCGCCGGGAGAGCTCCGGACCGCCAGCTACGCCCTCAGAAACCCGGTGCCAGGGGCGCGGCGCTGCGCCGGAAACCAAAAGTCACACGCCAAACACCCGGATTGGTCGCCCAATCTTCCACCATTGAGGGATACCGGTGCCGGCCATCCCCAACCTATAGTGCAAGAGAAGGTGATTTGCGTTGCAAGACTTGACGCATATTCCCCAGAATTGAGGCCCCTGCAATGATGACGACTGCCTACAGACTTTATATGAAACTCCAGATTCTGTTCTGCTCCGAGGAAGGCCAGGACCTGGTTGAATACGCACTGATTGTGGCTCTTGTCGCCTTTGGCGCCACCGCCGGCATGAAGGCTATGGCCACCGGACTGAACAGCGCCTTCAAGGGCATCAGCACCACGCTGGGCAGCTACGTCAGCTAGTTTTTCTCCAGATGGGGCCTGCCCAAGGCCCCTGTTTCCCTTTTTTTGCTCTTTGCGGCGGCAGCCCCGCATCACGCAGCAGGCCTCTTTTTCCACGCCCCTCGCCGTCTCATCTGCGCGGGAAGTTACAATTCAAACCACCTGGATTGTGAAAAGAGACCCTCCGCATGACAGTTCCCCGGTTGCGCACCGCCTCCGCTCTCATCTCCTCCGCTTTGATCTTCAGTTCAACCCTGTTTCTTGCCGCGCTGGCCTGCAGTCCTATCGCTCCGGCCCAGAGCTTGCCCTCCGTTCTGGTCTCCGGCGAGAAGAGCCATCTGTTCGGCGGCCAATTCGATCCCCAGGCTCCCAACGCCATGCCCCCCGCCGTCAGCCCCGAGTGGGCCGGCCTGATCGGCGAGTACGGCGCGGAGATGGCCCGCTTCTACGTCCTTGAAGACCAGGGCGAGCTGCGCATCCTCTCCGGCATCTTCGACGACGAGCTCCTCCACCCCGTCTCCGCCGGCGCCTTCAAGCTCCCCGCCAGCGGTCCCCACGGCGGTCTCACCGTCACCTTTCAACAGAGCGCGGCCGGAGCCGTCACCGGCGTCGAAGTCGGCGGCGTTGTCTACGCCAAGCGCCCCTTCGACGGCCCCGGCGACTTCTTCCACATCACCCCGCTCAAGTCCGTCCCCGAGCTGCGCAAGGACGCCCTGGCAGCCACGCCTCCGCCTGAGCCCGGCGACTTCCGCAAGCCCGACCTGGTCCAGCTCAACCAGATCGACCCCACCATCAAGCTCGACATCCGCTACGCCACAAGCCGAAATTTCCTCGGCGCGCCGCTTTATCTTCAGGCCCGCGCCTACATGCAGCGCCCGGCGGCCGAGGCCGTTGCCCGCGCCTCCGCGCACCTGCGCCAACTCGGCTACGGCCTGCTCATCCACGACTCCTACCGTCCCTGGTACGTGACCAAAATGTTCTGGGAGGGCACGCCGCCGGAGAAGCGCATGTTCGTCGCCAACCCGGCCAAGGGGTCGAAACACAACCGCGGCTGCGCCGTCGACCTGACCCTCTACAGCCTCAAGACCGGCGAACCCATCCGCATGGTCGGCGGTTACGACGAGATGTCGGAGCGGTCGTATCCTTTTTATCCCGGCGGCACCGCCCGCGAGCGCTGGCACCGCGACCTGCTCCGCCACGCCATGGAGGAGCAAGGCTTCACCGTCGACGGCAATGAGTGGTGGCACTTCGACTACAAGGACTGGCCTCACTACCCCATCCTCAACCTGACCTTCGAGCAGCTGGAGAGCGGCAAGCAGTAAATGACCCGATTGCGCCCCGGCTCCTGATCGATAAATGGGCGTAGGGGCATTTGGGAGGGAGCAGGGGCATTCATGCCCCTGAAGCAGGCGCCTGGAGGGGACAGGGCTTCAGCCCCGGGCTCTTCGTTTCAGGCAAAGCAAGCGCCGGGCCTGAAGGCCAATTCTTCCGCGGCGCACGTCAGGGGCATGAATGCCCCTGCTCCCTCCCAAGAACTACGCGCGTTGACCCTGGCTTGACCCCTGACCTCTGACCCCCGATCTCTGATCCCTGTTCCCTGCGTTATGCTGTTCACTGTTCACGGAAGGCCCAATCTCATGCGTCCAGTTCTTGCTCTCTTCGCCGTTGCCCTCAGCGCGCTCACTCTTCAGGCCCAGGCTCCCGACCCGCCCCACCACGACTGGCACGCCGCATGGATCTCCCACCCCACCGCGCCCCTGCGCGAGCCCATCGTGCTCCACTTCCGCCGCAGCCTCACGCTGGCCGCCGTTCCCGCCAGCTACGTGGTCCGCGTCAGCGCCGACAACCGCTTCATCCTCTACGTCAACGGCCAGCGCGTCGGCGACGGCCCCGCCCGCGGCGACCTGACCCACTGGCGCTACGAGCGCTTTGACCTGGCTCCGCTGCTCCACGCCGGCAACAACCTCATCACCGCCACGGTCTGGAATTGGGGCGTCTACGCCGCCGTGGCCCAGTTCACCGACCGCACCGCCTTCCTGCTTGAGAGCGAGGCGACGGGCGAAGCCTCCATCAACACCGGCGACGACAAGGCCGGCAAATGGCTGGTCGAGGTCGATCCCGGCCATCATCCGCTGGGCCGCGATACCGTCTCCTACAAGGAGTACTTCGCCGCCGGTCCCGGCGAAGAGATTGACGCCGCCAAGTATGACTGGGACTGGAACTCGCCCTCGGCTGCCGGCCAATCATGGGTTCCCGCCGCCAGCCCCATGCGCGACGCCATCTACGCCGGCGTCAACCACGCCCACTCCGCAGACACCACCGGCGACAATCCCTGGGGCCTGGTCCCCGACGGTCTGCCGCCCATGGAATACGCACCCACCCCGGCCGGCACAGTCGTCCGCCGCAGCCTTCCAGCCGCCAGCCAGTTCCCTGCTACTCTCCCGGCCAGCTCTCACATCCACATCCTGCTCGACCGCAAGACCCTCACCACCGGCTATCCGCGCCTCACCGTCTCCGGCGGCAAGGGCGCGAAGATCGTCCTAACCTACTCCGAAGCCCTCTACGACAAGAACCTGCACAAAGGCGACCGCGACGACGTGGGCGACCGCAAGGCCCTGGGCCTGACCGACAGCTTCCTCCCCGACGGCGGCCAGCATCGCAGCTTCGAGCCCCTTTGGTGGCGCACCTGGCGCTATCTCGATCTCGACATCACCACCGGCTCCGACCCTCTGACCCTCGACTCGCTCACCGCCCAGTTCACGGCCTATCCCTTCGTCGAGCGCGCCAGCTTCCACGCCCCCGACCCCGACCTGGCCAAAATTTGGGAAATCAGCTGGCGCACCGCCCGGCTCGACGCCCATGAGACCTACATGGACACGCCCTACTACGAGCAGCTCCAGTACGTCGGCGACACCCGCATCCAGGCCCTCCTCTCCTACTCCGTGGCCAACGACGACCGCCTCGCCCGCCAGGCGCTCCGCGCTTTTGACGACTCACGCATCCCGGAAGGCATCACACGCAGCCGCTACCCCAGCAATCTGCCCCAGTCCATCCCCACCTTCTCGCTCATATACATCGACATGCTGCACGACTTCTGGATGTACCGGCCCGATCCGGACGGATTCGCCCGTTCACTGGTCCCCGGCACGCGCACCATCCTGAATTGGTTCTCAAAATACGAGCAGCCCGACGGCCTGCTCCACGAAGTCCCCTGGTGGAGCTTCATCGACTGGGTTCCCACCGGCGAAATTCCCACCTACGCCGCGAATGGCGAGTCCTGCGTCACCACGCTCGAATATCTCGGCGCGCTCACCGACGCCGCCGATCTCGAAAACGTCTATGGCGATCCGGTTCTCGCCTCGCGCTACCAGGCCCGCGCCGCCAAAGCCCGCCAGGGCATCGCCGACCAGTGCTGGTCCGCCGATCGTGGCCTGCTTGCCGACACGCCGGAGAAAAAAGTCTTCAGCCAGCAGGCCAACATCCTGGGCGCGCTCTACGACGTGATCCCCAAAGACCGCCAGAAGCAGGTGCTGCACCAGATGGTCGCCATCTACCCCGGCACCACCCCCGGCGGCGTCCTCTCGGCCTCCTACTACTTCCGCTTCTACCTCGCCCGCGCCCTCGACCACGCCGGCCTGGCCGACGAGTATCTCGACTCCATTGGCCCCTGGCGCAAGCTGCTGCCGCTGCACTTCAGCACCTGGCCGGAGATCCCCGGCGACACCCGCTCCGACTCCCACGCCTGGAGCGCCCACCCCGACTACGACTTCCTCACCCTGGTCGCCGGCATCGAGCCCGCCAGCCCCGGCTTCGCAACCGTCCGCATCGCCCCGCACCTGGGCTCTCTGCCCTCAGTGACGGCAACCTATCCCCATCCGCAAGGCGAAATCAAAGTCGACTTCCACCGCAATGGATCGAGCCTGACCGGAACCGTCACCCTCCCCGGCACGCTGACCGGCACCTTCGTCTACAACGGCAAAACCACCCCGCTGACTCCCGGAGTGAACCAAATCGCAGCACAGTAGCCGGGTGCCCCATCCTTGCGACGTTCTTGTCTTTGTCGCAAGGGTGGGATAGCACGAACTTCATCCATCCTGCAAAAACGTGTTACAACTCCACCATGGCAAAGGGAAAGCCCTCCACGCCGCCGGGCCACGTCAATCTCCGCATGCTCGCCGAGCATCTTGGCCTGTCGCAGACCACAGTCTCGCTGGTGCTCAACAATTCGCCCTCGGCGCGCTCCATTCCAGAGGAAACCCGCAACCGCGTCACCGAGGCCGCCCAGCGCCTCAACTACCGGCCCAATTACTTTGCCCGCTCCCTGCGCCAGAGCAAATCCATGAGTGTCGGCGTGCTGGCGCCTGACCTGAGCGAGGGCTACTTCACCCGCGTCATGAGCGGCGTAGTCGAGCAGCTCACCGCCGCCCATTACTTCTACTTCACCGCCTGCCACGACTGGAACCCGGAGCTGATCGAGAAGTACCCGCGCATGCTCGTCGAGCGGGCAGTCGATGGCTTTCTGCTCCTCAACACCCCCGCCGACAAGATTGATGTGCCGGTGCCGGTGGTCGCCATCTCCGCGCACAGTGCGGTCAAAAACGTCACCAACATCGTCCTCGACCACGCGACAGCCGTGGAGCAGGCGCTCGCGCATCTGGTCGCGCTCGGCCATCGCCGCATCGCCTTCATGCGCGGCCCGCACGCCATTCCCGACTCGGAGATCCGCTGGAAAGCGATCCAGAAAGTGGCCCGGGCCATGCGTCTCGCCATCGACCCCGCCCTGGTCATCCGCATCGATGCCGCCGGCTGGTCCATGAAGCACAACTACCACCCCATGGCCCCGGAGATCGGCTACAAGCCCATGCAGGCGCTTCTCGAACGAACCCGTGACTTCACCGCCATCTTCTGCTTCAACGACATCGCCGCCATCGGCGCCATCCGCGCCCTCAAGGATGCCGGGCTCTCCGTTCCGGGCGATGTTTCCGTGGTCGGCTTCGATGACATCCAATCCGCCGAGTACGCTACGCCCTCGCTCACCACCGTCCGCCAGCCGCTCGTCGAGATGGGCCGCCGCGGCGCGCAGGTGCTGCTCGAGCGCATCGCCGCCAGCAACAAGGACCTGCCCACCGAAATCGTCATGGCCCCGGAGCTGATCGCCCGCGAGTCCACCGGCCCCGTCCGCAGCTAGCAACCCCGCACGGTGCCCCATCCATTCGCCATCTTTCCGGCGAATGGGTGGGAAGCCACTGACGTCTGAGCGCGATCCATCCGGTAGAATTCTGGCGACCGCCAGAGCCCTCAGCTGCAATACGACTCGAACCAGCGGCTCAGGTACACCTGCGCATGCGCCTCGCCACAGTAGTGCCGCGCATGCGGCGCGTTGGCCGCCTCGGCTGTCCACTTGAAGATCGTCAACTGCGCATCGCTGCACTGGATCACAATCCAGCGCGACGGATTGTCGCTCTCTTCACCGCATATCTCGCACTTATAAATAGTCCCAATCATCCTTCGGCCTCCACCTTCAAATCCCACTCTGCGGGGTAAGCACGAACAACTGATCTCTGACCCCTGATCTCTGATCCCTGTCCTGCTACTCCAGCATCTGCAGGTCCAGCGGCTCCTCGATCATGCAGTCCAGCACCTTCACCCGCGCGAGCGCCCGCTTGAGCGCCGACGATGTGCACGGCTCCACGGTCACCACAAACGGCAGCGCATCGGCCGGGTAGCCCGGCTTCTGCACAATGGCGCGGATATTGATCTGCTCCTCGGCCAGCGCCCCGGTAATCGCCGCCACAATCCCCGGCCGGTCCTTGACCAGGAAGCGAATGTAATGCGGAACCTCGAACTCCCCGCTCACCGTCGCCGGCACCGCAGGAATCTCCACCCGCCGCGACCCGTGCGCCAGCGCCAGCAGATCGCTCACCACGGCCACTGCCGTCGGGTGCCCACCTGCTCCATGTCCGGAGAAGACCACGTCCCCGCCGTAATGCCCTGAAAGGATCACCATGTTCTCCGTGCCGCGCGACCAGGCCATCGGCGAGCGCACCGCCACCAGCATGGGCCCCACCGTCGCCGCCACTCGGCCTTCGGATTTCTCACCGCGTGCAACCTGGCGGATCGTGCACCCCAGGTCGCGCGCATAGCTGAAGTCGACCGCAGTGATTGTCGTAATCGGCCGCGGGACAATCTCTTCCGGATCGACAGCTACGCGCAGCGCCAGCCGCATCAGAATCGCCAGCTTGGCCCGCGCGTCAAACCCGCCCACGTCCTCGGTCGGATCGGCCTCAGCGTAGCCCAGCTTCTGCGCTTCTGCCAACACAGTCGCATAATCGGCTCCATCCTCCATCTTGCTCAGGATGAAGTTGCACGTGCCGTTGAGAATCCCCTCGATGCGCTCCAATCGGTCCCCGGCCAGTCCCTGCTCCAGGCCCGGAATCACCGGAATGCCGCCCGCAACCGCCGCGCCATACTTCAAATGCCCGCCACGCGAGGCCGCCAACTGCTCTAGTTCCACGCCGTGAAAGGCGATCAGCTTCTTGTTCGCCGTGACTACGCTCTTGCCCGCGTCCAGCGCCTTGCGCACCCAACCGCCCGCCGGATCGAGCCCGCCGGCCAACTCCACCACCACATCCACATCGGCAGCCAGCACCGCGTCCGCATCTTCGCTCCAGGTCACGCCCGGCCCGGCCCAATCCACGCGCTTGCGCGCCACGTCACGATTGAACACATGCGTCAGCTCCAGCCCGCGCGGCTTGGACTCGACCAGAATCCGCGCCACCGAGCTGCCCACGGTCCCAAACCCAAACAGCGCAATGCGCAGCGGACGCTCCAGGTGCGCCTCCTTGGCGGCCTGCGCTGAAACCTGCTGCGGCACGACGGAAACATTCACTTCAGACACCGGCATCCCCTCAATCGAGCGACTCAAAAACTGAATATCCCGATGATACCTGACACCCAGCCCGACCCTGACGCGACTGTTGCGCAATCTTCTTGTTCGTGTAACATCAAACCCAGCATGCGGCGACTGCTCTCCATCTTCCTGGTTGCGTTCCAGGCTGCGTTCTTCTCGCTCGGCCCCTTGGCGGCCACGCTGGAAGCCAGTGACCATGCGCGCCTGCCCGCCTGCTGCCGCCGCCAAGGAGCCCATCACTGCGCCATGAACATGCAGTCGGCCTCCTCACTGGCCGATGCGGCCTCCGGCAGCGCTGTGCTCACCGCGCCATCCACCTGCCCTGCTTTCCCGGCTGCGACGGTAGCCACGGCAACCGGTCCGCAGGCCCTGGCCGCCTCGTCGGTCCGCATGCCCGCGCTTCTCGCCCAGCTTCACTCGCCGGCTGCCGGCCGCGCCTCCGCCCGCCTCAGCAATCTCCGCACCCGCTTGAGTCGCGGCCCTCCCGCTTCCCAATTGGCATAAGTGCTCAGCGCAATGCCTCTCATGGTGCGTCGAATCGCCTGAAGGGTACGGGCTTTAGCCCGTACATTCATGGCTGCCAATCTGCCGGGGCTTTAGCCCCCGGGGGAATGCGTACTCCTTATTGCCAATTGCCGAGTGCCCGCCAAAACCTCCTCGCATCCTCGCCTCAAACACAGCGGGGGAGCGCTCGATCTCGACCCGGTTCGGAGACCTGTTCCCACCATGCGCTATCCTTTCATTTTCTTCTTACTGCTTCTCGCCGTGTCCATCCCCGCCCGCGCCACGGTCTTCGCCACCGTGCACGGCATCGTTCACGATCCCCAGCACCGCCCCATCGCCGGCGCCGAAGTCACCCTCAAAGCCGCCGGCTCCGATTTCACCCTGACCGCAAAGACCAATACCGATGGTGAATTCGAGTTGCCTCAGGCGCCCATCGGCGTCTACACGCTCAGCGTCGCCGCCAAGGGCTTCGCCACTTCCGAGCAGTCCATCACCGTCGCCAGCGGAACCAACCCCCTGCTCCACATCCCGCTCGCCATCCAATCCGCATCGCAGACCGTTGTCGTAGAAGGGCTCGAGTCTTCAGTAGCCGCATCGGACTCCGTCACCCCCACCACCCTCATCACCCGCCAGCAGATCGACCAGACCCCCGGCGCCAGCCGCACCATCGGCATGGAGATGATCACCGACTATGTCCCCGGCGCCTACATGACCCACGACATGCTGCACATGCGCGGCGGCCACCAGACCAGCTGGCTCATCGACGGCGTCGCCGTGCCCAACACCAAGATCGCCTCCAACGTCGGCCCCCAGATCGACCCCAAGGACATCGACTCGCTCGAGACCCAGCGCGGCAGCTACTCCTCCGATGTGGGCGACCGCACCTACGGCGTCTTCAACGTTCTGCCCCGCAATGGATTTGAGATGAACCGCGCCGGCGAGTTCCAGCTCACCGGCGGCAACTTCGGCGCCGGCGAGGCGCAGCTCTCGCTCGGCGACCACTCATCCTCAACCGCCTGGTACGCGAGCCTGACCGGCGGCCGATCCAACTACGGCCTGGCCACGCCCGTCACCGCCGTTTCTCACGACGCCACCAACTCCGAGAGCGCCTTTGTCTCGCTGATCCGCAACCAGACGCCGAAAGATCAGCTCCGCCTCAACGCGCAGTATCGCCAGGACCACTTCGATATTCCCTACGATCCAAGCCAGTCCGATTGGCAGGCGCTCAGCGGCTACTACGCCTCCTACGGCCTGCGCGATGCGCAATCCGAACGCGACTCATTCCTCATCGCCAACTGGGTGCACACGCTCTCGCCCAAGGCGCTGTTCTCGTTTGCGCCCTTCTACCACTTCAACCAGGCCAACTACGACTCGCTCCCGAGCGATGATCCCGCAGTCACCACCTGGCACCAGGGCTCCAACTACGTCGGCGGCCAGGCAGACGTGCATGTCGACGCCGGCCCCAACAATTTTTCCGGCGGTGTGTACACGTTCTATCAAGCGGAGAACGATCTGTTCGGGGTGATCGACAAAACAACCTCCCCAAGCACCGCCTACGGTCCCGACCCCGGTACCGCCGGCGCCGCGCTCGTCGAGGGTTACCTGTCGGACCACCTGCGCCTGGGCCAGTATGTCGCCCTGCTCGGCGGCATGCGCTTCTCCAGCTACCACGCCGGATTGAACGAGGCGGCGACCTATCCCCGCGTCGGCGCGACTTTTGAGATTCCGCGCCTGCACTGGATGCTGCGCGGCTTCTACGGCCACTTCTTCCAGCCCGCTCCAGTGCAAACCGTCTCTCAATCCGTGCTCAACTACGCCAGCAGCCTATCGACCGGTGAGAACACCTTCACGCCCATCCCCTCCGAGCGCGATGAAGAACATCAGTTCGGCATTCAGATTCCGGTCAAGGGCTGGTTTCTCGACGTCGATACCGTCAAGAATCGCGTCAACAACTTCCTTGACCACTCCAATCTCGGCGAGTCCAACATGTACTTTCCCATCGCCGTCAACGGAGCCCTGGTGCGCGCCTGGGAGATGACTCTGCGCTCGCCGCAACTGGCCCACATCGGCCAGTTCCACGTCGCCTATGCCAACCAGATCGCCGAGCAGCGCGGTGCCATCATCGGCGGCTTCACCTGCACCGATCCCAACGATCAGGCCTGCTCCAACGGCGGCTTCGACTACTTCCCCGTCGACCACGATCAGCGCGAAACCCTCAACACCGGCTTCACCGCCAACCTGCCCGCGCACACCTGGTTTTCCACGAATGTTTATTACGGATCGGGCTTCTCGAACGGCCTGGCCTGCGCGCCCATCAGCAGTTGCCCGGCAAACAACGGACCCTACGCCGGACCCTATCTGCCTGTTCACACCACCTTCGACGTCTCCGCCGGCCATGCAATCGGCGAACGCTGGAAGATTGCCGCCAACGTGGTCAACGCAACCAACCACCGCGTCCTGCTCGACAACTCCGTCACCATCGGCGGCTTCCACATGAACGATCCGCGCCTGATTTCAGCGGAGCTCCGCTACCGCTTCCACTTCTAGCGCATTTTCAACTCAAGTGTTAGCAGAATCCACCGTGCCCCATCCATTGTGCGTCCTTTGCACAATGGGTGGGAGAGCACAGAAGCCTAAGCGGACAGTAAATAGTTAGACCGAAAATCCTCTAGCCCGGGGACTCAAACGTTCACCCAATAAATGAACTGCCATCCTGAGCGAGCGAAACGAGTCGAAGGACCTGCGGCTGTTCTTCAGTGGCTGCTGGGTGCCCAATCCTTGTGCGCCGCGGCGGATTCTTGTTTTTGTCGCAAGGGTGGGAAAGCACAGACCTCAATCGGTCCTACTCGAAACCCATCGATGTCGGAGAATCACTTCACCCCAGCCACATGCGCCTGCACCACGCCATCCTTCACCGGCGCGGCCCACACCTGGTAGCTGTTGAACAGAAACTGTCCGCCCAGAATCAGCAGCCACACCCACAATGCAAAGCGCAGCGGCCGGCGCGGAATGTGCGTGCTCAGCAGCGTTCCACTCACCGCGCCCAGCACGCCGCCGGCGATCAACTGCAGCAGCAGTTCAGTATTCGACGCATGCGAAAACCAGTGTGCCCCGCTGCCGATCAGCGAAATGATGAACCCGAACGCAATGTCCGTGCCCACCACCTGCGCGGGAAGCAGCGGCGTCAGGCTCAGCAGCGCCGCCGAGCCCAGCGCGCCTGCGCCGGCCGAGGAGAAGCCCACCTCCGCACCAACCGGCAGCATCAGCCACGCCAGCAGCGGGCTGCGGTCGCGTGCATTTTCATTGGCCTTCATCGGCTTGAATGAGTTGACAATCTGCCACGCCGCTGTGGCCACCAGGATCGAGCCCAGCAGCGCGTTGAGCAGATTCTGCGAGCCCACCGTGACCAGGTGCTTCAAAAACAGCGAGCCGATGATCACGCCCGGCACGCCACCGGCCAGCATGAAGCCCAGAGTCTTCCACGCTACATTTTTGCGAACGATTTGCGACGGCACCAGGATCAGCTTCACCGCCGTAGCGAACATCAGTCCGATGCCCACCGCAACCGGCGCAGGCACGCCCAGAAATAACACCAGCACCGGAACCGTCACAGTGCCCGCGCCCACCCCGGTGAGCGCAATGAACAACGCGATGACAAATCCAATCACGTACTGCATGGATAACCCCGTTCCCTTGCGCCCAGCGCTGCAATCCGGCTCGAAAATCTTGAAGATCCGTGCCCCATTCTTGCGCCTTTTTGTTGGCGCAAGGGTGGGAAACCTGTCTCTTTACGAGCGAGAAGAAAATTGCGAAGCCGGCGCCTCAATGTGAATGCCGCATTCCACCTTGCGGCCGGCCCATCGGCCCGACCGCGGATCGTTGGCATCGAGTGGTAACGAAGTACATGGCTCGCATCCGATCGACGAGTAGCCTCGCTCGTAGAGTGGCAACAGCGGAATGGAAAGCTGCTCGCACGTATACCACACATCGCGCGTCGTCCAGCCGGCCAGCGGCGCCAGCTTGAGTACCTGCTTGCCGCCGGGCAACGTGAAGGGTGCTTCTTCTTCAAGCGCGGCGCGGCTCCTGGCCTGCTCGCGCCTCAGCCCCGTCAGCCAAACGCGGTACTCGGCCACCGCCTTGAACAGCGGCTCCACCTTGCGCAGCTTGCAGCATTGATCCGGCGCAATCTGAAACAGCAGCCCATGCTCGGCCTCCTGCTCCGCGACTGTCTTTTCCGGAAGCAGATTGATCAGATTCAGTCCCCACTCCGCCGCGATGCGGTCGCGATACTCATAGGTCTCGCGGAAGTGATAGCCCGTATCGAGAAACAGAACCGGAATCTTCGCATCGAGTTCGAGCGCGAGCTTGGTCAGCAGCACATCTTCGGCTTGAAAACTGCACGTCAGGCAAACATCGCCGCGCCCAGTGATCTCTCGCTTGAGCAGCGCGCGCACCGCATCCAGCTTCGCCGCAACCTCTTCCTGAATCGCAATCGTGCTCATTTACAGGCCCGCCCTCTCTGTGTCGTGGAGAATTTCTGTCTCGTGCAGCAACTGGAAAACACCGGTCACCACCGCGCTTGGATTGATTCCGTCGAGCGTCACCTGCCTGTCGCCCACCTGCGCCACCAGCGGCTCGCTCTCGTTCAACGTCACTTGCAGCACCAGCATTCCGCTCTCCGCCAGCAACGTGGCCAGCGCGTCCAGCAGTTCCGGCTCACGCACCGTCCGCGCATCGTGAGCATCGATGCGCTGCGCAACCACGCCCGCCGTAAACAGCGACCGCTCCACCAGGTTGATCAACTCCGCCGGCCCGCTCAGCGCCAGCACGCCGCCCTGATGCCCCCAGCGCGCCGCGCGCTCGGCATTCGTCACCGGACCTGCGTCCGGAATCGAATCGTCTTCCCCATCCGAAGTGTCCGCTTCCACTTCGGTAATCATGCCCGCGGCCACCGTGCTGTTGGTCGCTGCATCAATCAGAATGAAGGCGCCCGTTCCGCGGTTCTCCGCATACGCATCCAGCGCGATGGGCCGCAGCAACTCCACCCGCACCGCGCCCAGCGCGTTCATCTCCAGCGTCTCCGCCGCCTCATGCGCCAGCGTAGCAATATTCGTCCGATGCGCAATCGACGTCACAAACGCCGGCACCGTGTGGCTGGTGTGCTTGAGCAGATAGCGGCGATTCAGCTTGAGCGGCTGCGCATCCATCCACACCAGCTGCGCGCCGATGTGCCGCGTCACCGAAGGCACGGCGCCGGCTGCTGCAATCAGGTCGCCGCGGCTGATGTCGAGCTCCTGGTTCAACACCAGCGTTACGGAAAGCGGCGCATGCGCCTCGGCCAGGTCGCCGTTGAAGGTCACAATGCGCGCAACCTCAGCGCCGCGCCCGGAAGGCAGCACTGTGATCCTGTCGCCGACGCGAATGGTGCCCGACGCAATCTGTCCGGCGAATCCGCGAAAGGTGTGATCGGGCCGGAGCACGCGCTGCACCGGAAAGCGAAACGGCGCGGAGTGCGTCTCCCGCGCCGGCGGCAGCGCCTCCAACAGCTCCAGCAGCGAGGGGCCTTCATACCAGGGCATTGCATCTGTCCAATGCACAATGTTGTCGCCCAGCAGCGCGCTCACCGGCACAAACGTGGCCTCAACCGCGTTTCCGGTATCAGCAGCGATCTCTTCCAAAACCAATGAAAAGTCCCGCTCAATCGCCCGAAAGGCTCCTTCGTCGTAGCCAATCAGATCCATCTTGTTCACGGCGACGAGCACATGCTTCACGCGCAGCAGCGACGCAATATACGCATGCCGCCGCGACTGCACCAGCACGCCCTTGGCCGCATCGATCAGCACCACCGCCGCATCGGCCGTCGAAGCGCCGGTAGCCATGTTGCGCGTGTACTGCTCATGCCCCGGCGTATCGGCGATGATGAACTTCCTGCGCGCCGTCGAGAAGTAGCGGTAGGCCACATCGATCGTGATTCCCTGCTCCCGCTCAGCCCGCAGCCCGTCGGTCAGCAGCGCAAAATCGATCTGCCCCGGCGCCGTGGTTCCGTTGCCTTCGATCGACCGCACCTGGTCTTCGTAGACGCTCTGCGTGTCATAGAGCAGCCGCCCAATCAGCGTCGACTTGCCGTCATCCACGCTGCCTGCCGTGGAAAAGCGCAGCAGATCCTTCCCGCGCTCCTGCGCAAGAAAATCTTCGATCTCGAACTTCCTGTCCTTCACTTCCGCAACCGTCAACCCAGCCTCCCGGCTCTCTATTCCCTATTCCGTAATCCCTAATCCCTAGTCCCTAAAAATACCCCTCCCGCTTCTTCAACTCCATCGACCCTTCCTGGTCGTGATCGATCACACGATTGGCGCGCTCAGACGAATTAAACGAGATCAGCTCCGCAATGATGTCCGGAATCGTTTCCGCATCCGAGCGAATCGCCCCGGTGCACGGGCTGCATCCCAGCGATCGCAGCCGCGACTTCACCATCACCGGCCGCTCGCCGATCCGCGCCACAAACTCCTGCTCAATCGGCAGCAGCCCGTCCTGACCCGAAGCCGTTGGGCGCACATACATCGGCCGTTCCTTCGCAAAATAAAGATCGACCACCGGAATCTTTTCTTCGTGGATGTACTGCCACACATCCATCTCCGTCCAGTTCGATAGCGGAAACACGCGAATGCTCTCGCCCGGATGAATCCTCGCGTTGTATAGATTCCACAACTCCGGCCGCTGATTCTTCGGGTCCCACTGCCCGGCGCCGTCGCGGAACGAATAAATGCGCTCCTTGGCCCGCGACTTCTCTTCATCGCGCCGCGCCCCGCCAAAGGCCGCATCAAAGTTATAGTGCTTCAAAGCATCGAGCAGCGCCTGCGTCTTCAGCAATCCGCAGCAGCGCTTGGTGTCCAGCGCAATTGGATTTGTCCCATTGGCAATGGCCGCTTCATTGCGCCACACCAGCAGCTCCGCACCCGCCGAGCGCGCCATCTCATCGCGGAACGTAATCATCTCCCGAAACTTGAAGCCGGTATCGATGTGCAGCAGCGGAAACGGAATCGGCCCTGGGAAGAATGCCTTCTGCGCCAGCCGCAGCATCACCGACGAGTCCTTGCCGATGGAGTAGAGCATCACCGGCCGCTCAAATTCCGAGGCCACCTCGCGCAAAATGTGAATGCTCTCGGCTTCAAGCAAACGCAGATGGCTCAGCCGCTCCGGCGCAGGAGCATTGGCGGGGATCGATGGATTTCGTAATTCGGGTGCGGCGATCTGCATGCTGACCTCTTGCCTGGATGGGAGACGCTGTAGGCCGGATCAATGCGTGGGGAGCAAACCCGGCTGTTCAGCTACGGGTTTGTCGTCTGGATCGGTTGAGCAGGAGATCGAAGACTAGACCGGACACCCGTCGAAGATGTGTGACGGGCGACAACAAGACGAGCTTTGGGCAGCGCGAAGCATGTATGCACCAATAGTAACAAAATCCGACCCCTCATACAATCTCCGCTGCCCACCTGTCCCCGCCTTCAATCCGGCCCACCCTGCAAAACCCGGCCGAAAGGACTAAAGTGGTGTTGGTGAGGCCGTTAGCTCCCGGTTCTCAATCCGCAACCGCACCTAAAAAGAGGTATCGCATTGCCCGAATCCATCGATTGGCCGCATCCAGTCAAGAAACCCCGCCCGCGCCGATACGGACTTCTCATCGTCGTTGCCGTTTTGGCCTTCCTTGTCTTCGGCAGCCGCACCGCCCTTTCCTACTGGGTCGACCTGCTCTGGTTCCGCTCCCTCGGCTATGCCCCGGTCTTCTGGAAGACCTTCGGCCTGGAGTGGAGCATCTTCGCCCTCTTTGCCGTGGCCACGTTCGCCGTCCTCTTCGGAATCTTTTCCGCCCTTCGACGCGCCCACATCGACGACCTGCCCGAGCACCACACCATCTTCCTCGCCGGCAATGAGGTCAAGCTTCCGCTTGCGCCCGCGTTGCGCATTGCCGCAGCCGCAGTCTCCGTTCTGATCGCGCTCGCTACCGCCGCCGCCATGCAGGCCCAGTGGTCCACGCTGGCGCTTTACTGGTACGCTCCCGCCGCCGCGTCCGGCTCGCCCGGCAGCTTTGCCGATCCCGTCTTTGGCCGTCCCCTCAACTTCTATCTCTTCACCCTCCCCGCCTGGCAACTCATCTCCGGCTGGCTGCTCACCCTGGCCGTGCTCACCTGCATCCTCGCCGCGCTGTTCGCATTGGTTACCGGTGGCTCGCGCGCCCTCACCGGCCGCATCGCCGGCGGCATCCCTCTGCCCTGGCGCGAAATCTCGCTCAGCCTCGGCTTTCTGCTCCTCGTCCTCGCGTTGCGCGAGTACATCGGCCGCTTCCAGTTGCTCTTCGAGCACCACACCGTCTTTGACGGCGTCACCTACACCGATGCCCACGTCAACCTCACCGGCATGTTGTTCGTCGCCGCAGCTCTCGCCCTTGGCGCGCTCATCGCCATCGTCACCGCCATCGCGGCCCCGCGCGGCCGCTGGCTCATCGTCGCCGTGCTTCCGGCGGTGCTGTGCTATGTCATCGCCGGCGTGGCCGGTTGGTATGTGACCAGCTTTCTGGTCAAGCCCAACGAGTTGGTGCGTGAAGAGCCCTACATCACCAACAACATTCAGATGACCCGCCAGGCTTACGGCTTGGACTCCTTCGCGCAACACGAGTTCCCCGCCGAAACCACCGTCGGCGCAACCGACCCGGCCAACAATCAGGCCACGCTCCAGAACATTCGCCTGTGGGACGTGAACGCGCTCCAGGACACGCTGCGCCAGATCCAGGAGATCCGCACCTACTACGATTTCCCTGACATCGACATCGACCGCTACCAGATTGACGGCGCCCAGCGCGAAGTCATGCTGGCCGTGCGCGAGCTCAACGTGGACAAGCTGCCCGAGAGCAGCCGCAACTGGATCAACGACAAGCTCATCTATACCCACGGCTACGGCATCACCATGAACCCGGTCAACGGCTTCACGCCCGAAGGCCTGCCCACGCTCATGCTCTCCAACATGCCCGTGCAGAGCACCGTGAAGGACCTCAGCGTCACCCGCCCCGAGATCTACTTCGGCGAGCTGACCAACACCGATGTCTACGTGAAGACCCGCCAGCAGGAGTTCAACTACCCCGAGGGCCAGAGCAACAACCTCACCTCCTACCAGGGCACCGGCGGCATCGAGCTGGGCGGATTTTTGCGCCGCGTGCTCATCGCCTTTGACCGCGGAGATATCGCCAAGGTCCCCTTCAGCGACGACGTGAACGACCAGAGCCGCCTGCTCATGCGCCGCAACGTCCGCGACCGCGTCCAGACCCTCGCGCCCTTCCTCACCTTCGATCAGGACCCCTACATCGTAGTCGGCGACGACGGCCGCCTCTCCTGGATCATGGACGGATTCACCTCATCCGACAACTATCCCTACTCGGCGCATCGCACCCTCGACGGCGTGCCCCTCAACTACATGCGCAACAGCGTCAAGGTGGTCATCGACGCCTACGACGGCACCACCACCTTCTACGTCTTCGACGAGTCCGATCCCATCCTCGCTGCCTGGCGCGGCATCTTTCCCTCGCTCTTCAAAGATGCCTCGGCCATGCCCACCTGGCTGCGCAAGCATGTCCGCTATCCCGAACTGCTGCTCAGCCTGCAAGCTGAGGTCTACGGCCTCTACCACATGACCAATCCCGAGGTCTTCTACAACCGCGAAGACCAGTGGACCGTGGCCACCGAGAGCACCGCGCAAAGCGGCGAGCAGACCACGCAGCCCATGCAGCCCAACTTCGTGCTCATGAAGCTGCCCGGCGAAGACGGCCTGGAGTTTGTCGAGATTCTCCCCTTCACGCCCCTCAACCGCAACAACCTGATCGGCTGGATCGCCGGACGCAGCGACGGCGCGCACTACGGCACCTCGGTCGTCTACGACTTCCCCAAAACCCGCCTGGTCGACGGCCCGCAACAGATCGAGGCGCGCATCGATCAGAACGCGCAGCTCTCCGGCCAGCTCACACTCTGGAATCAGCAGGGTTCCCGCGTCCTCCGCGGCAGCCT
>Ga0182030_10008032_pt1 | contig 21921 bp, 20 predicted proteins | sample 812S3MmetaG_FD_121299 | JGI IMG/M metagenome (GOLD analysis project Ga0182030, IMG submission 121299) | Permafrost microbial communities from Stordalen Mire, Sweden - 812S3M metaG (Illumina Assembly) | ecosystem: Environmental > Terrestrial > Soil > Wetlands > Permafrost | place: Sweden... | reverse complement strand
TTTGCCGCCGACGAGCGCGATGGTCTGCAGGCCGTTTTTCTTCGCCCAGTCGAGCGCCTTCACGCAGTTGGGCGAGTTGCCGCTGACGCTGATGGACAGCGCAATGTCGTCGGGCTTGCCGTAGTTCTGCAACTGGCCGGCGAACACGTCTTCGTAGGAATAATCATTGGCGAGTGCGGTCATCCAGCTCACGTTGTCGTTGAGCGAAAGAACGCGGAAACGTTTGCAGAGCTTGTCGGACGCGCCTTTGCCGAGGTCAGTGGCGAAGTGCGAGATGTTCGCTGCGCTGCCGCCGTTGCCAAAACAATAAATATTTTTGTCGGCCTTGAGCGCATCGCGCAGCAGCCCGACGAGCTTCGCGACGGCGTCGGCGGGCACGGAATCCAACGCGGCTTTCTGGGCTTGGACGTAATCGTTAATCCACTGGTTCATTTGAGACAAGCTACAGCAATTTGACTAGGACTCAAGCGGCTTTCGTGTTCGCAACGCAGAAGAAAGAATCTTTCTCTTCCTTCTGCATTCCGGCTTCCGCCTTAAAAATAATCCGGCGCGTTGCCGGCTTTCCACTTGATGTTGCAGCCGATGCTGGCGACCTGAAATTCGGAGGTGGTTCGGCCGGCCAGCACGGCGTCGAGCGCGGCGCGCAAATCTTTTCCGTTCACGGGAATGCCGTTGCCGGGGCGGCTGGCGTCGAACTGGCCGCGATAAACCAGCCGGCGGCCGCGATCAAAAAGAAAAATGTCCGGCGTGCAGGCGGCGCGATAGCTTTTGGCGACGGCCTGGGTTTCGTCATAAAGATACGGGAAAATGTAGCCGGCGGCGTCCGCCTCGGCCTTCATTTTGGCGGGGCTGTCGGCGGGATGATTTTTCACGTCGTTGGAGTTGATGCCGACGAGGCCGACATTTTTCGGCGCGTAATCGCGCGCGAGCTGCGCGAGTCCGGCGCGGATGTGAACGACATACGGGCAATGATTGCACATGAAAATCACGACGAGCGCGGCCTTGTCCTTGAAGTCGGCGAGCGAAACGTGTTTTCCGGTGGTGTCCGGCAGGTTGAAATCCGGCGCGGCCGTGCCGAGCGACAGCATGGTGGAAGGTGTGAGTGCCATGCCGAATTGTAGCAGCCGGCGTGCGCCGGCTCAATTTTTTAGATGGAGCGGACTCACATACGCTGCTACAAATAATCGCTCGTGGCCAAAAACATTGTCTATTTCGATCTGGAAACGCAGAAGTCCGCCGATGAAGTGGGCGGCTGGGGCAACATTTCCAAGATGAGCATGAGCATCGGCGTGACGTTCAGCACGGCATCCGGCGAATATAAAATCTACGGCGAGAAACAGGTGGGCGACCTCATCAAGGAGTTGCAGCGCGCGGACCTGGTGGTTGGTTTCAACAACCTGCGCTTCGACTACGAAGTGCTGCACGGCTACACGTCGTTCGATTTGAGCCAGCTCCCGACGCTCGACATGCTGGTGGAATTGCAGAACACGCTGAACCACCGGCTCTCGCTCGACTCGATCGCGACGGCGACGTTCGGCGTGGAAAAGACGGCGGAAGGATTGCAGGCGATCCGGTGGTTCAAGGAAGGCAAGCTGGCGGAGATCGCGGAGTATTGCTGCTACGACGTGAAAATCACCAAGCTCGTCCACGAATACGGCCGGCAGCACCGGCAACTGCATTATACCAACCGCTTCGGCAAAAAGATGACCGTGCCGGTGAGTTGGTGAATCTTGCCTGGGCGGGAATGGATATTGTGCTGGGCGAAAAAGTGATGCAGATCGTCCAACATCACCAACAAAATCGAGGGTTTTATCAACTGCAAATCCGATTCAAAGAATGGTGCGCATAGCAGGACTTGAACCTGCACACCTTGCGGCACTACCACCTCAAAGTAGCGTGTCTGCCAATTCCACCATATGCGCAACCAGATGGATACATTAGGGGATGGTGCGGTTTTAGTGAAGCGAAAAGTGACGCCGCTCCAACCTCGGTTCCAACCCGGAGCACAAATTCCAAGATGATATTCGATTCCAACGGGTTGTTTCGCCCCCAGCGGGCAGGGACGATTTACAGCGTGTTCACGGCCAAGGCAACCGGCGCAAGGCTTGATCGAATTTGCCAAACGACATGAAAGGATGCGGCATTGACCATGAAGAAAACCGGTTCCCCGGGCGCGGCGGCAAGGCTGGAATGACGACGGGAAATGGCGGCCACGGCGCGGGAACTTTCCGTTTGGCCGCAATTTTTTCTGGCACATGAATTGCAACCTTTTGAGGCATGGCTAAAAAAGTGAATGCATTGAAGCTCGCGATGGAATCCCGGGGGCAGGCCGTAGTCACGAACCGCCTGCCCGCGAAGATTTCTCCCGCGCTTTATCTGATGCAGTTGCGGTTGCCGAAGCTGAAAATTTCCCCGCAGAAAAAAAAGGTGCCGGTCATCATGGACGCCGAGACCCGCGCCCAGATTGAACATCCGGTGAAAATTAGACACGTTGCCTGATTTTTAGACAGTAATGCGCAGGGATATTATTCAACAAAACCAACCGCTTGAATTTAAGTTGATGCTGGAAACCTAACCAGGACGATCAATTCTTGGGTGTTTCCAAGAGGATCGGCAGCGCGCCGGTGGCACTTTGCCCCGGAAATTCCACACGCTCAAACCCCGCGTTCTGGAAGCACACCGCCAGTTGCCACATCGCCCGCTGCGTGGCTTCGTTGAGAATGCCATCCGTCCGGGCCGCGCGCCGGATGTCGTTCACCGCCATCTGCCGCGCCGTCTGCTCCAGATCCTTGTCGAAGCTCCGCAAAAAACCTTGTTTCCAGTCAATCACCTTCGTCAGGTTGTCGTCGAGATAGGCGTCCGTAATCTGCGCCGGCGGCAACTTGATGCGAATGCTTTTGCCGGACACCGAAACGTCGCCAGGCGCGAGGTGTTTGAGGTCAATGCCCGCCTTCACCACGCCGTGCGCGAGCAGCAACACCCGGTTGTCTCCCTGCACAAACTGGCCGAGTGTGCTTTCCGGCGGCGCGTCGAGGATGACGACTTTTTCGACAACGTATTTGACCGTGACCAGGTCGGCGAGCGATTGCACCTGCCGGATGACGGCGGAAGTATTTTCCTCGTGTGTCCGGGAATGATCCTGCCAACGCGTCAGCTTGAAACCCAGCCAGCCGCCGGCGGCGATGAGCATCGCCGCAATGACCGTGATGGAGAAAATTCGTTCCAGCCGCCGCATGGCGGAAAAGTAAGTCGCCACCGACAGGAAGCAAGCCGCAAGTAGCCGTCCGCTTTGCCCGACTTCGTGGCCAGCAAATTCCGGTTAAAAAATTTCGCTATTAACGCGGGCTGAAACGCCGGATGTGGCCTTGCGGGCGGACGCTGGGACGATGTTCGTTGCCACCTTCACGATTGCCGCTGACCGGCTGCCGGGGCTGGCCGCCACTGCTTGCCTGAGGGCGACCGCCACCGTATTGCGGACGGCCTCCTTGCGGCGGACGTGATGAAGAATGTTGCGGGCGCTGCGGGCCGCGCTGTTGTCCACGATGCTGCGGATGGCGCGGACGGTCTTCGGCAACATGCGGCACGACGGCGGCGTAATTAAATCCTTCCGCCTTTTTCCGCACGATGCCGCGGCCGATGAAACGCTCGAGCGCGCGCAACTCACCCTGATCCTCGGGCGTGACGAAACTAATGGCGTCGCCGACGGCGTGCGCGCGGCCGGTGCGTCCGATGCGGTGGACGTAATCCTCGGAGTGCATCGGAAAATCGTAATTCACGACGTGCGAAATGCCATCCACGTCAATGCCGCGCGCCGCGATGTCCGTCGCCACCAGCACGCGCACGACGCCGTCCTTGAAATCTTTCAGCGCCTTGAGCCGCTGGTTTTGCGAGCGGTTGGAATGGAGCGTCGCGGTGCGGATGCCCGCCGATTCCAGATTGCGCGCAACGCGGTCGGCGGCGTGTTTCATGCGCGAGAAGACCAACACCATGTTCATCGCCGGCTCTTTGAGCAGATGCAGCAGCAGCGCGGGCTTCAAGCTCTTCGGAACTTCATAGACAAGCTGCGTCACGGTCTCGGCGGGATTCGCGCGGCGGCCGATTTGCACGAGCTTGGGCGCATGTTGAAATTCGTGCGTGAGCGTTTCAATTTCTTTTGAAAGCGTCGCGGAAAATAAAAGTGTCTGACGTTTCTGCGGCAGCGAGCGGACGATCTGGCGGATGGACGGCAGAAAACCCATGTCGAGCATCCGGTCGGCTTCGTCGAGCACGAGATATTGCAACTGCGAAAAATCGGCGTAACGACGCTGCATCAAATCCATCAGGCGGCCGGGGCAGGCGATGATGAGATGCGTGCCGGCGCGGAGCGCGTTGATCTGCGGCGTTTCGCCGACGCCGCCGAACACGGTGGCGACGCGCAGCGGCAAATGTTTGCCGTAAGCGCGGACATTTTCGTCAATCTGCAAGGCAAGTTCGCGCGTGGGTGCCAGCACCAGCGCACGCGTGCCGCGCTGGCGGCCATCGCCGATGACGGCAGCCAGCTTGGTGAGCATCGGCAAGGTGAACGCGGCGGTTTTGCCGGTGCCGGTCTGGGCGATGCCGATGAGGTCGTGGCCGGCGAGGATCGGCGGAATGGCCGCCGCCTGGATGGGCGTAGGCTCGATGTAGCCGGCTTCCTTCACCGCCTGCAAAATTTTCGGATCCAGTCCGAGCGCGCTAAATGACATGGTTCCATTATGCCGTAGTGGCGGGGAATAGCACGCTATTAAGTGCGGGCGGCGGCACCAACGGAAAAACCGGCGGCGAAAATTTATTCATGTCCGCCATTTACAATCACCGCGCCGGAACGCATGATGCCATTACCTTCGGAGAAACTAAAAATGCCGGAGTTCAGTCAAATAAAAGAAATAAAAACTATGGCCACAAAATCCAAAGCTAAAAAGCCCGTTGCGAAAAAACCCGTTGCCAAGAAAAAGAAAAAGTAGCCGCCTACTAAATGCTGTCTCCTTTGACGTCAAATCAGGGGAGACAGATTTTTTATTTGCACCCATGAAACTCTGTCAGGGACAGGTCTGGAAGAAAGACAAGGAATACCTCCGCATCGTGAAGCTGGAGCGCCTTGCGGTGGAATACAAGTCCATGCCCAACCTCGGCAATAAGGAAGGCACGCTCCACCAGACCAGCAAAAAAGATTTCTGCCGCTTGCTCAAGCAGGCCAAGTTGCTTTCCCCCAGCAAGGCTCCGCCGTTGGCAACGTCCCAGGCTGCGGACGACGTGAAAGCAACGGACTTTGCAACGCGCTGAAACAAATCATTACGCCACGCTCGGCCTTGACCGGCGCGGCACGCTGGCGCAGATTCGTGCCGCCTACCGGGTGCTGGCCAAGCAGCAGCATCCCGACTTGAATCCCGGTTTGACCGCCGCCGTGACGCGCACGCAGGAGTTGAATGCGGCATACGAAATTTTAAGCGATCCCGACTTGCGCGCCGCCCACGACCGCGAACTGGATGCGCCGAAAAAATCTTCCAGCAAAGCTCGCGCCGCCAAAATTCAGCGCAACCTTTCCCAAGATGTAAATCTGCGCCTTGAAGATTTTGTGCGTGGCACCACGCGCGAAGTGCGCGTCAACGACCCAGCCAATCCGAATGGCGCGGAAATTTATGAACTCGTCATTCCGCCGGGAACCGCGCCGGGAACACGTTTTCGTCTGCCGCGCCAGGAACCCTTCGCCGGCGGCTTGGTGCAATTGCGCGTGAAGACGCAACCGGATTTCCGGTTCAAAGTGCGCGGCACCGATTTGCGCTGCGATTTGAAAATCAAACCTGAAATCGTGGCGCGCGGCGGCGCGGAAATGATTCACGGACTCACCGGCGCGAAACTGTGCGTGCCGATTCCGCGCGGCGTTTCGCGCGGAGAAATTGTGCGCATTGCCGGCGAAGGCCTGCCCAAGCCGCGCGGTGGACGCGGCGATTTGCTGGTGCGCATCACCTACCGCGTCGAAGTTCGCATCCGTCGCACCGGCAAATAAATTGGCTCCGGCATTTACAATCCCCAGGCCGGCCAGCATGATGACCTGCCCTCCGGAGAAAATTCCATGCCGCAGGGAAACTAAACCGAAGAACCAAATAAAAGTTATGGGCGATAAATCCCCGAAAGCCAACCAGAAGAAGTCCGGCCAGAAGCAACCAAAAACAGCAGCGCCAGCGCCCAGAAAAGCGCCGCCATCGCCGCCAAATCGGCGGCCGGCAAGAAAAAGTAACCGTCGGCAGTTGTTGGTCTCTTTTGAGGCAACCTTCAGAAGAGACAGTTTTTCTCCCGGACTTCGCGACGGGATTGCGGCTCCGCCGATTCTCCGGCAAAAATCGCCGCAGGGAAAAGAACCGGCTTGAAGCCTTCAGCGACGGCGAACTACGAAAAAAATCAACTCGCGGTTGGTTTGAACCGCCCCGCCGAAGAATACGCTTGCGGTCAACGCCGGTGAAGTTTTCGGCCTGCTGGGTTCCAATGGGGCGACCACCATCAAGATGCTCACCACGCTGTTGCCGCCCACGTCGGGCGAGGCGCGCGTGGCCGGTTTTTCCATCACCACGCAGGCGGTTGGCGTGCGCCGCGCCATCGGTTATGTGCCGCAGGCGATTTCCGTGGACGGTTCACTCACCGGTTAAGAGAATCTGCTTATCTTCGCCAAACTTTACGACCTGCCACATCGAGAGCAACAGTCGCGCATTGCGGAAGTCTTGGAATTCATGAACCTCACTGCCGACGCAAAACGGCTGGTGGGCGAATATTCCGGCGGCATGGTGCATCGCCTGGAAATCGCGCAGTCCACGTTGCACCGGCCCAAGGTGCTATTTCTCGATGAGCCGACAGTTGGGCTGGATCCGATTGCGCGGGACGCGGTCTGGAAACATCTGATTGATATGCGCGCCAATTACGGCACGACGCTTTTCTTCACGATGCATTATCTGGAAGAGGCGGAGAGCCATTGTGATCGTATCGCGATCATGCACCTCGGCAAGCTGGATGCGCTGGGCACTTGCAAGGAACTTGAAGATTCGCTTGGTGGCGGTCACACGCTGAATGATGTCTTCTTTCACTATGCCGGCAACGCATTGGATTCCGGCAACAACTTCCGCGCCGTATCCGCCGAACGCGCCACGGCCGAGCGCTTGGGCTAATCTATGACCACCACGTTTATCCACCCTTTGACCGGCTTCATCGAGAAGACGTTCGTCATCACCGAATTTGAGTTGCGAAAGTTGCGGCACGATTTTACGGAACTCATCACCCGCGCCCTGCAACCTGCGCTAGGGCTGCTCATCTTCGGACAGGTATTCGCCCGCAGCGGCGCGATGCATACGGGCAACATCCCGTATCTGGATTTCATCGCGCCCGGCATCCTGGCGCAAAGCGTTTTGTTCGTAGCCATATTTTATGGCATCAATGTCATCTGGGAGCGTGATCTTGGCATCGTGCAAAAGTTTCTCGCCAGTCCGACGCCGCGCGCGGCATTGGTGCTTGGCAAAGGTTTCTCCGCCGGCATCCGCACGCTCTCGCAAGGAGTCATCGTTTACAGTCTCTCGCTGCTGCTCGGCGTGAAGCTGAATTGGAACCCCTTGCGCTCTTCAACGTGCTGGTCATTGTGATTCTGGCCGCGACACTGTTCTCGACGTTTTCGCTGGTCATTGCCTGCATCGTCAAAACGCGCAAACACTTTTTGACGGCGGCTTGCGCAAAGCGGTCACCGAACAGTCCCAGGCAATTTACCAGGGCACCGTTGCAAATTACCGCCAGACTGTGCTCACGGCCTTTCAGGAAGTCGAAGACAATTTGTCAACGCTGCGAATCCTGTCGCAGGAACTGCAACAACAGAATGACGCCGTCACCTCGTCGCAGCGTTACCTCAACCTTGCCGACATCCGCTACCAATCTGGCATGGATATTTACCTTAATGTTATCAATGCGCAAACGGCGCTGTTAAACAATCAGCGAATGGCCCTGAACCTCCAGATGGAGCAACTGACGGCGAGCGTCCAGTTGATCAAAGCATTGGGTGGTGGCTGGGATGTTTTGCTGGGAACGACTGCAACCATCCGTTGAACTGAAACCTTTTTGTGAGAACAGAAATAATCAACGAAAAAGCGGCACCGCAAGCCCTGCTGCATCGCGCCAAATGCAACCGCGCTGCGCGCCGTGGCGAATACACGGCGGCGATGGAACGGACGTAATCCTCCATCCGCACCAAGTTGTGTGAGCGCCGGATATATGTATGCGGGTAACACCCTATATCTTTGATTTGTGAAGAAGCGTAGTTTGAGGCTCTCTATGACAACTTTACCAGCCTCTCGCCCGAAACCACAAAAAAAAACCGCCACCAAGCTAACAGCCACAACCAAGGCCAAGGCCTATCAGAGCGTGAACCCTTACGACGGTAAAACTTTCAAGACGTTTGAGGAGTCAACTGATGCACAATTGGAAACGGCCATCAAAACGGCGGCAGCTTGTTTTGAAACCTGGCGGCACACGAGCTTTGCTGAACGCGCGGCCATCGCCACGAAGGCCGCCACGATCATGCGGGCGCACGCGGACGAATTCGCCAAACCAGTGACGCTCGAAATGGGCAAGTTGATCGGCGAGGCGCTGGGCGAAGTCGCGCTGAGTGCGGACATCATTGATTACTACGCCTGGAACGCCGAAGATTTTCTCGCCCCGCAAATTCTCAAGCCGAAGTCGGGTGAAGCCATCATTGAAAGCACGCCGATCGGTGTGCTCTTCGGCGTGCAGCCGTGGAATTTCCCTTACTATCAGCTCGCGCGTTTTGCCGCGCCGAATTTGATGGCAGGCAATGTCGTCATGGTGAAGCACGCGGGCTGCGTGCCGCAATGCGCCATGGCCTTTGAAAAATTGTGGCGCGATGCCGGTGCGCCGGCTGGTGCGTATACGAACCTGCTCATTTCCCACGAACAGGTCAGCCGCGTGATTGATGATCCCCGGATCAAAGGCGTGGCGTTGACCGGCAGCGTGGACGCTGGAAAAAGTGTGGCGGCGCGCGCCGGGCAAAATCTCAAAAAGTCCACGATGGAACTGGGCGGCAGCGACGCCTTCATCGTGCTGGAAGACGCCGACCTCGATGCGACGGTGAAGTGGGCGGTCTGGGCCAAGATGAACAACATGGGGCAGTGTTGCGTCGCGGGAAAGCGCTTCATCGTGCTTGAAGAATTGGCTGATAAATTCCTCGAAAAGTTTCAGGCGGCGCTGGCGAAGTTCAAAGCCGGCAATCCGATGGACAAAGCGACGACGCTCGGTCCGCTGTCCACCGAAGCGGCGCTGGTGCAGTTGCTCGGCCAGATCAAACGCGCCGTCGCCAAAGGCGCAAAGGTGTTGCTGGGCGGGAACCGCATTGATCGTCCCGGTTCTTTCATGGAGACGACGATCTTGACGAACATCAAGCCGGGCAATCCCGCTTACCGAGAAGAATTCTTCGGACCAGTCGCGCTTTTCTTCCGCGTGAAAAATGAAGACGAAGCCATCGCGCTCGCCAACGATTCTGATTTTGGCTTGGGTGGTTCGGTCTTCACCAAGGACATCGCGCGTGGCAAACGCGTCGCCAGCCGCATTGACACCGGCATGGTATTCATCAATCACCCAACGTGGACGGCGTGCGATTTGCCATTCGGCGGCATCAAGAATTCCGGCTATGGCCGCGAACTCTCCAGCCTGGGCATCCAGGAATTCGTGAACAAGAAGCTGGTGCGCGTTGCTTCAATTGACGCGGCCGCCTGAACACCTTTATGCACAATTTGAAAAACAAATGCTCGCCAATCTGCTCCCCGATGAACGCTGAAGAATTTGTCACTCCTCCGCGCTTTTCATCCCTGCGCTGTCCGGTTTGGGCGCGGCGGCGTTGACCAGCATCGGCATGATCTCATTGATTGTCCTGACCAGCGTCCCTTCGGCTCAAGCTTGGCCGGAGGATTTCCTGCGGATTAGCCACCCTGCATCATGGCATAAATGTAAATGTTCACCAGCATCTTCATGCAGGCGATATCGGTGCCGGGCGGTGCCAAGCTGGGGTGCTCCGTGACATGATCCCAGCCGCATTGCAATCCACACACGCTGATGATGCCCACCGTGCGCGCGCCGATCATCACACCATAAAGTCCGTGGCGTGCCTTGCGCGCATCATAGACATTTCCCATGAACGTATGCGGCGGTCGCCCGTCGGGAATCTGGAAGCAGCAGCGGTAAATTTCATGCGTCGCCGGCAGCGAAACCACCTGCGCCTCGGGCAGCGTCGCGGAGTAAAACTCAATTTGTCGGCGGAGAAAATCATCGAAGTCCGTGTTGACGCTGGAATCGTGACAGGCATCAATCAACAGGAATCCGCCGCGCCGGATATATTCGGCGATGCTACTCCGGCCAACCGGCTCGGCAACCATGTCAACCGCCTGCGAAAATAGGAACGGATATTTGCACTGCTCGGCTAGAACATCTGCATCGGCGACATACCAATTCGGATCAATATTGAGCGTGGTTTCAGCGCGAAAAAACTTCATCAGCACCGGATCACCGCCCGCATGGCGCTTCCAGTGCGGGCTGGAGGTTTTCAGCCTCGCCCAGCCCACGCGGTCGCCGCGCAAGTTGTCCAGACTCGCGCCCATGGCCGCCATTTTCGTCCCCAGGGTTGCGCCCAGCAGCAGCCGGAGAAAATATTTTCGCGAAATGCCGTGCATGGAAAAATCACACCGTGCGGTCGCCCAGCATGGCGTAGAGATAAATATTGATGCCCATTTGCAGGGCCGCGACCTGTTTCTGGTGGCCGAACCAGGCGTCGCCGTTGGCCCAGCCGCAGTGGATGTCCGACGGCGACAGCAGCGCGACCATGCGCCCGTTCAAAAAGAGGCCGTGCAATCCGTGGCGGACGCCCTGCATGTGGATGGCGTTGTTGTTGAGATGATAAAGGCAGTGAAAAACCGGATGATCTTCCGGCAGTTTTTCCAGCCGGGCTTCGGGCAAAATCCGGCCGAACTCCGTTTCCGCCATGCGCCGGAAAAACTCGTCGCCGGTTCCCGCGCTCCGGAGCTTGCCGTTCACACAGTCCTCCGCGAACAGAAAACCGCCACGCCTGAGATACTCGCCGACGTTGACACACTGTGATTTTTCCAAGTCGGGGGCCAGTTCCGCGTGCATGAAGAGAAACGGAAAAGGCGTCATCGTCTCCAGCTTGGAAATGTCCGCCACGTTCCAGCGCTTCTCCACGTTGGCGGCGGACTGGTCGCGGATGGCGTCAATCAGGTTGAGATCGCCGTTGGGATGCACGTTCCAATCATCCGTGTCACCGCCACGGCAGGGAAACTGAAGCCGCGCCCACGGCGACAGCGGACCGCGAATTTCGCCCGCCACCGCCAGCGCCGGCAATCCCAGGAACGACGCGCCGCCGGCCGCGAGCAGCTTCAAGAAATGTTTTCGGTTGATTTCGTTCATGGTTCAGTCGGTTCAAAGCAGCCGGAAAATCCGCCGGACCACCAGTTCCACCGCATAAAGGCCGAGCAGCAGCGCGGCCAGCCAGCGCGTATCCCACAACGGCCGGGCCACGCCGATTTTCTGCAAACCGCCGGCCACCGGCGGCGGCGTTTGAAACACCGGCGCTTCCCCGATCAGCGCGCCGCCCGTGCTTTCCGCCAGCCGCCGCAAGCCGTCCACATCCGTCGGCAGGTTCATCGTTTCCAGCGTCTGCTTGGTTTGCGTGCGAGCGGCCACGATGACGGAGTTTCTGGCCACGCTGCCGTCCGGGGTGGAAGCCTGCGTCAGCCACGATCCTTCCTCGTCCGGGATAAAACCTGCCTGCCACGCCGGGCCGTTGGTGTCGGTTGCACGGGTCGCCGTCAGGCGCTGAACAACTCCGTGCGGGGATTTTACCTCAACCTCGGGCGCGGTTTCCGACGCCTCTTCAATCTGTAACGCCACGGTGCGGGAAATTTCCGGCGATTCCGTTTTGGTGGTCAGTTGCAATCCCGTGCCGGTCAGGTTTCCCGCCAGCGACAGCATGAATTGCTGCCAGAAAATCTCCACCGCATGGCTGGTGCTGGGCAGCGACAATTTCCAGCGCCACAGCAAATCCGTGTTCATCGCCGCCGCAAACCCGTCGCCAAACCGCTGCCGCGCCACCAGCACCGGCAGTGGATCCATGCCGTATGCCGGGGAAGCGGGTGCCACCGCGATGATGTCCGCGCCGGGTTTCACCTTTTCCACTTGGGCAAACGTGGAAAATTGCGGCGCGTCCGGCCCGGGCAGAAACAGTTTTGCGCCCGCCGTGTCGGGACCCGGAACAAACGGGGTCAATGGCGGAATCGTCTGCTGCCGGATGGTCTGGTCGGCGAAGACGGTTTCCGCATCGGCTGCCGAACCGCCGAGGGTGCGCATCTGCTGTTGGAACTGAAAGGCCGATTTCGTGTTCGGGCTTTCATCCGGTCGCGACTTGAAGACCACCGGCAGCATCTCTTCCAGCGCCGAGCCGGAAAACGAGCGGGTCGCCTCCGTATCCGGCGAAATGAACAGCACGCCGCCGCCGCCGCGCACATAATCCGTCAGTGCCTGCTGCTGTTTCGCCGTGAGCTGGTTGGCGAAAACATGCGCCAGCACCACCACTTGAAAATGTTTCAACTCCGCCGCGTCCTCCGGCAGGTCCGGCAGCGTTTCCTGGCCCGCCGCCTGCACGGACATCTGGACGCCCAGCGCCGGATTCAACACCGCCGTCAGGTGGAAACTGGGGTCGCTCTCCAGCGCGCCGCGCAGAAACCGGAACCCCCATTGCAACGCGCCCTGATAATAAAGCACGTTTAGCGTGGTCTCATTCACCACCTGCACCGTGCGGGTCGCGGCCTGCACCGTCGGGCCGGAGCCGAGCCGGAATTCCAGCGGCAAGATTCCCGCCTCGCCGGCGTTCACCTTCACCGACCACGGCAGCGTGTTCAGACCGGAACGGATCGGCAATAGCGTCGAGTCCAGCTTCGTGTCTCCGCTCCACAGTTCCACCGGCAGTTGCGACTCTTTTGACGCCGCCACTTCAAACACCGCGCTGGCGGAAAACTGGGTCTGGCGCAGCGCTTTTGCCGGAACCTTGATTTCACGGATGTGCGCGATGTCACCGGCGCGGGACGGCGTCAGACGGTTCATCCCGGGAACAAAATAAAGCGGCACGTTCCGGCGCAACGCTTCGTTGGCCAGTTCATCCCGTGACGCACCCGTGGTATCCAGTCCGTCCGTCAAACAGACAATCGAGCCGGGACTGTCGTCGAGCGCCTGCTGCAGCGCCGAATACAAATGCGTTTCCGGGCCGGGCTTGGCCGCCGCCACCGCTTCATCAAAAGTTTCCGCCGGGGCCAGCTCCGTGGTGAAGCGGTAGTATTTGATTTCTGAAAACGCCGCCGCCGCCTCGCCTTCATGCTGTTTCCACACGCGCACGGCATCCGCCAACCGCGTGGCCCGGCGGTAGTCGGGAATGCTCATGCTGGCGGAACGGTCCACGACCACGGCCAGAGTTTTTTTGCCGGCAACCGGCGGTTTCTCCTTTTCCACGCGCGACGGATTGGCGAGGCACAGCAGCAACAGCAGCACGATGGCGGCGCGAAAAAGGGTGAGCGTGTTCCGCGCCGCCGGCGACAACTGCCGCAAGGTGCGGCGGTAAAGCCAGACGACCAGCGCCAGTCCCGCGACGGCGGAAAACGCGACGACGCTCCACGCCGTGGCCGGCGGCAAACCGCGCAGCCAGCCGCCAAACTGCCATTCAAAAACGGAGTTCATTTTTTGCCGGGCGTCGGAGAGGCGGTTTGATAATCCTTCGACAATTGCTCGAAATAATCCGCCACCGCCGGGCGGTAGGCCACCGGTGCCTGCGCCATTTCTTCCTCGGTCAATTGATACGGCCGCCGGTTGCCGGCGATTTCCGCGCGCAGCAGTTTGATGACGTCTTCCAACGGCGGATCAATTTTTTCCAGAAACACCGTCACGTTGCCTCCATCCGCGTCGGAGACGGGCGACTCGCGGAGCTGCTGGCGCAATTCGCCAAGCTGAAGCGACTGCGGCAGCGCCGCTGCGGCTTCGAGCGCGCCTTCCCGCACGTCGCTGACAATTTCACTCGGGAAACTTCCTGGCCCGCCACCGCTGATGTTACCCGGTGAACTTCCTGGTGATTTCGCCGATGAATTTTGTGCGGTGAGCCGTTGGATGTTTGCGTGGGCGCGCTCCATCCGGTCGGTCAGCCGCGCGAGTTCCGCCAGCGACAACGGGCCGGCGTGACGCATCATTCCGGCGCGGTCGGCGAGATCCTGCAATTTGTTCGCCGCGTTCCGCGCCACATCCGGGTCGCGTGGCTGTTCGCGGAGCTGCTGCAACGCCTTTTGCACATCGGCGGCGGCGAGCGCCTTGGCCAACTCGTTCAACTGCGCCGCCGCCATGGCCGAACCGGTTTCCTGCTGCTGTCGCGCCGCCTCGGTCAAGTTGCGCGCGGCGTTCTGGACCTGGTTCATCACATTGGTCGCCTGCTGCCGGGCCGCCGCGTCGGAAATTTGCGCCGGCGTGATGCGCGCCCCGCCGGCGGCTTCGCTCAACGCCCGCAACGCATCGGCGAGATCATTCTTCGCCACCTGTTCGGCGGCGCATCGCATCGCGTCGGCGGCCAGGCGCAGTTCGCGCGCCGAGGCCGCCGCCGGTTCGCGCGCCGCGACCACGTCATCCATGTCCAGGCTCAACAGCGACATCTGCGTCTGCTTGCGGCCCTCCGCCAGATGCTGCGTGACCTCGGCGGGAAAATTGGTCGCGTCGAGCAGCGTGCCGACGCGCTGGTTGATCTGGTGTTCACGCTCGGCAGACGTGCCGGTGATTTTTTCCGGATCTGGCTTGCTGGCGGCGGCGGAAATTTCGGCACCGGCATTGGTCATCACGAGGTCACCGGCCAGCCGCGCCTGTTCTTTCGCCAGAATCTCCAGTTCGCCCGCCGGCGTCAGGTCGCGCCGCTTGATCTCCAGCGCCTTTTTGTCAAACGGATCAGGAACTTTCTGAACGAGCGATGGTCCCTGGCGGACGGATTTGCCAAGATATTTTTCCACCTCGGTGATGAGCGCCAGCGCCTTGCCTTGCGGCACCAGCGCCGGCTCGTTTTCCGTCACCGAGATTTTCTGCGCGGCGTCGGCCATCTCCGGTTTCGCGCGGCGGATGAGACTGACAATTTCCTCCGGCGCATCGTTGCTGACCAGCAGCGAAATCACCTCGCCGGTTTTTTCCTCGAGCGTTTTCTGGTCGCCGCCAACGCGCTGGTTTTCATCCTTCCAATCGTCGCTGTCGTGCGCCAGATCCGTGTGCGCGAGGATAAAATTTTCCTTCATCGCCCGTAACTGCGCGGACTTGATGGCCGTGATGTAGTTGAAACACTGGCTCGGATTCTGCGTCGGCGGACATTCATGCACGTCCTCGCGAAGCGGCTTGATCTCCACGAACTGCACCGGCGAAACCGTCGCGGCCAGTTTCTGGATGCCGTTTCGCTGTGCGCGGAGGTTGTAAGAAACGATGTCGTAGGGCTTCACGTTGAGCTGATCCATGTAAATCGAAGTCTGGATGGTGTGCTTGCCGGCAAGCTTGAGGTCGGCAAATTCGATGGGCACGGCCGGCCGGCGCTCGCCGTTCACGGAAATTTCCAGCATGGCATCGTGCAGACCGTCGGTGGAATCCGCCACGGCTTCGAGCGGCACTTCCTCGACGGCGGCGGCCTTGATTGCTTCCTCCGGCGAATTCCATTCAATGCTCGCCTTGGGCTGCGTGTCCGCCGCCGGTTTGGCCTTGGCCGATTCCGCGCCGTTGTCCTGCTTGTGGCCGGCAAGGAATCCGCCGTTCCACGGACGCGTCCAACTGGCGAACGTGAGCAGATGCGCCAGCGCGAGAAACGCCACCAGCCCGCCGAGAAACGCCAGCGGAATTCCGCGCGGACGAAGCTGTGCCTGCCGGACAAAACCGGCGGTCTCCTCGCGCTGTGCCCGGGCGATGGCGTCCGGCGCGGATGAAAGCGCGGCGGCGGTTTCGAGCCGGTTCTTGGTTTCCCAGCGCGCGTCCATCGCCTGCGCTGCCTGCAAAACGCTTTTGCGCCGGAAAAAATAAATCGTGGCGGCGACGATCAAAGTGGTGGCCAGACCACCAAGCCACCATGCCGGCAGGTGCCCCCATTTTTCCACGCGCGCCAGCGACGGATGCCGGTGCCATTCAAACGCCAGCGTGATCGCAAGGCCGGCGATGGCGGCGATCAGCGGCCAGACGTATTGATTCCAGCGGCGCTGCTGGCGCAACAACTGTTCCACCGTGTTTTGGTTCGCGTTCATATTAGGTTGCGGTTCGGTTGGCGAGCGCCAGTTCGGCGAGGATGACGAGGCCGCAGATGGCCAGTATCCACCACCACAGTCGCTGCTGGTTTTCGGCGGCCTCGCTGCTCAAGAGCGGAGCCGTCGCATGGCGTTCGGTGTGTTTGGGAGAATTTTTCGATTCGAGCAAGGCAAACTGTTCCGGCTTCGGCCACGGCGATAAATCCGATTCTTCAACCGGAGTGTTCACGGCAAAAATCTGCCGCGTGCCGCCGCCGGAAAATTCATAAAGCCCGGGCACATCGGGCCGGACACTGCCGCTGACATTGCGTTCCGGTTGCGCGACCGGGCCTTCCAGAACGCGCCAGGTTCCGGCCGCCGCTGGCAGCGGAATCGTGTCGCCCACGCGCCAGTCGTCGTGCCGATCATTGAAGGAACCGAGCCAGCGCACGGCCTGATGCACGAATGGGACGAACGACGGCTGCGTCGGCCAGTCCGTCGCCACGCGGTTTGCCGGAAAACCGGCCAGCAGCAGACGGTGTCCACCGTCACTCCATTCCGCCAGCGCCATTTTCCCGTCCGGCCAGTCCGCGACCGGCGCAAGCTGTCCGCCGGCCAGATCGAAACCTTTGTGAAACTCCACGTTCAACAGCGGCAGCAAGCTTTGGCCGGCGAACGCCGCGAGCACCGGATGCTCTGGATCCCAGTCTTGCAAATGCCACGCGTCCTCGGAAGTTTTCCGCGCCGTCGCCCCGATGCCGTGCCGGTTCAGCCAGCCGAGCTGCGCGGCGGAACCGTCCACGAAAATCCACACTGCGCCGCCCGCGTCAAAAAAATGGTCGAGCTGTTCCACTTGCGGCGGGCGAAACGCATCGTCGCCGCGCAAAATGACCACCGAATCCGCCGGCCAGTTTTTTTCCGGCAACGGGCCGGCTTTCAGCGCGGCGGCACCAAGCTTTTCCGTGGAGCGCAGGACGTGCGCAAGAAAATCCGTTTCGGCCACGGCGTCAAGCAGCACCGAATCCGCCGCCGGTTTTTGCGGGGTGATCCATGCGGTGTCGTCCGCCGGCAGGTCATCCGCGTCCATCGCCACGCAGAAACCGTCCGTATTTTCCGGCGGCGAAAACGGCAGGACGATTTTGTTGTCGCCGGTGTGGAGCGTGACGGTTTGTTCCGCCAGAATTTGTTTACCGGCGCTCACGGTGATCCGCCGCTGATCCTGCAACGGCGCGAATAGCCGCACGTTGGCGACAATGCTGGGCTTATCGGTTGACCATTGGAGCGAAGTGATCGCGGCCTGACGGTTGGGTTCCGCCGCAGGTTCGGCAAAACGGATTTTCACGCCGGGCGGCAGCGTTTGTGCGAAGTCCACGCCGCGCCAGCCGGTGCGCTGTTCATCGGCCATCCAGACCAGGGTTTTTTCCGAGCCGGGATGCAGCACCAGTGTTTCACCCGCCAGCTTGAGCGCGCCGGCATAACGGGTTTTTTCAAAACCGGGCCGCGCGCTTTTCAAAACCGAACGCACGCGGTCCAGATCGTCCGTCAGCGGCACGAGCCAGACCGGCGCGGGATTCATCACCAGCAGCGCGGCTTGGTCGCCGGGATTCAGTTCATCCAGTTGCTTGAGCGCCCAGCCTTGCAGATTTTCCCAGCGGTTCGATGCCTGCATGCTCATGGAATTATCCATGGCCACGACCATCAACTGCCGGCGGTTCGCGGCGGCGGCCTGCCAGAACGGCCGGGCAAACGCGCCAACAATCAGCGCGATGGCGAGGCAGCGCAGCAGCAGCGTGAGCCAGCGGAGCAACTGGTGCCGCCGCGTGTCGCGCAACGCGGTCTCGCCGAGAAAACGCAGCGACGGAAAACGCACGACGACGTTCTGCCGCTTCCGCAAAAAATGCAGAACCACCGGCAACGCGATCAACGCCGCGCCCGCCAGAAAACCTGGAAACAGCCAGTTCATGAAATCATTTCAGCCGTTGCGCCCGGACGGCGAGATAGCGCGCCAACGCGGCCACCGGCGATTCATCCGTCCGCAGCCGCACGAGGTCGCCGCCCGCGCCGTGAAACATTTCGTCGAGCGCCGTGCAAAATTGCCGGAACCGTTTCAGGTAGCCGTCGCGCGCCGCCGGCGAATCCAATTTCACCTGCCGTCCGGTTTCCGCATCCACAAATGTCCCGGCGTGGTCGAGGTCGAAATCCAGTTCGAGCGGATCCAGCACCTGAAGTCCGACAATTTCGTGTTCGTCGTAGCGCAGCCGTTGCAGCGCGGCCCGCAGCCGTTCCGTTTCCTCGTAAAAATCGCTGGCGACAAAAAGCAGCGAGCGCGCGGGGATGACTTCGGCGAGCGATTCCAAGACTCGCGCCAGCGCCGTCGGGCCGGATGGCGCCACCGCTTCCAGCCGGCCAATAAAAGATTTCCAGTGCGGCACCGACGAGCGGGCGCGCAGAAAATCTTTCAGTTCCAGACCGGCCAGGCCAAGGCCGAACGCATCGCCCTGGCGTTGCGCCAGCGCGGCGAGGCCGGCGAGCGTCAGCCGCGCAAATTCGATTTTGTTCATCGCTTTTGGCCGCGACGTGAAATCCATGGACGCGCTGGTGTCCAGCACGAGAAAAATGCGGAGCTGCGTCTCTTCTTCGTATTGCCGGACGTGCAGGCGTTCCGTGCGGCCGAACAACCGCCAGTCCACGCGGCGCGGATCGTCGCCGAGTTGGTAATTGCGGTATTCGGCAAACTCGACCGACGAACCTTTTTGCGGGCTGCGGTGGCGTCCGTTGAGAAAACCGTCCACGAGATAGCGCGCCTGAAGTTCGAGCGACGGCAGTTCCGCCAGCAGCTTCAGATCCAGCGGCGGCAGCCGTTTGGAAACCGACGTTGAAAGCGGCGGCGGCGGACGCGATTGAACGCGCGGCGCGCGGCCGATGACTGGCGGAAGAGGTAATATGGGCGGCGGTGCGCGCACGGTTTTGCTCCGGTTACTTCATAGTTTCCAGCAGCCGGTCAATGATCGTATCCACCGTCTGGCTGTCGGCTTCGGCGCGATAATTGGTGATGAGCCGGTGGCGCAGGACAAGTTTCGCAGCGGCGCGGATGTCTTCCTTCGCCACGTTGAACCGGCCGTCGAGCACCGCAAAAACTTTTCCAGCGAGCGCGAGATACTGCGAGGCGCGCGGGCCGGCGCCCCATTGCACATAACGGCGGATGAAGTCGGGCGATTGCGGATTCGCCGGGCGCGTCGCCTGCACCAGCGAAACGGCATAATCGGCGACGGATTGCGCGACGGGCACCCGGCGGATGACGCGCTGGAAAGCGAGCATTTCCGCGCCGGTCCAGATTTTTTGCAGCGGCGAGGATTCTTCGCCGGTGGTTTCGAGTAGGATGCGGACTTCCTCGTCGTGCGACGGATAATCCACGCGCAGGTTGAACATGAACCGGTCCAGTTGCGCCTCCGGCAACGGGTAAGTGCCTTCCTGCTCAATTGGATTTTGCGTGGCCAGCACGAAGAACGGCGACGGCAGATCGTAGCTGCGCCCGGCCACCGTGACGCGGCGTTCCTGCATGGCTTCGAGCAGCGCGGCCTGGGTTTTGGGCGGCGTGCGGTTGATTTCATCCGCGAGCAGCAGGCTGGCAAAAACCGGACCGCGCACAAAACGAAACTGCCGCCGGCCATCGTCGGCTTCCTCGATGATTTCCGTGCCGGTGATGTCGCCGGGCATGAGGTCGGGCGTGAACTGGATGCGCTGGAACGGCAGGTCGAGAATCTCGGCGAGGCTGCGGACGAGCAGCGTTTTGGCGAGGCCCGGCACGCCGATCATCAGCACATGGCCCTGCACGGCGAGCGCGACAAACAGGTCGCGGATGACTTCTTCCTGGCCGATGATGCGTTTGCCGAGTTCGGTGGCGAGCTGCTGGTAGCGGGCCGGGGCTTCCCGCAGAAGCGCCACGTCGGCATCGGTGGTTTGAGTGCTGGCCGGTGCGTCAACCGTGTTCGTTATGCTCATGTTTTATGATCCTCAATTTCCCCAATGGGTTGTTTTGTTTGTATCCAATTTTCATCAATCAATGTCCGCGCAACGGGCAAAGTGGACAAAAACTTCAAGTTTCCATGCGGCGGGGATAACTCTTATGACACCGCCACCGCCAAAATGTTTCAAAAAATCGCCCGCCCGGCTTTGATAATTTTCCAGGAAACTTATAACCGCCCGTCATTTCGCCTTCAAATCGGTGGTGGGCGGGCTGTTGGTCGCCTCCAGATTCACGTCGAACGGCGGTTCCAGAATTTTGCCCGTCACCGGGTCGGCCAGCCGGGAATGTTCGGATTGGGCGAGGTGCGATTTCGTATATTCGGCATCCACGGCTGCCGCCGCCTGTGCGGCGATCACCTCGAACGAAGCCTTGGGATTTTCGCTAAAGGTTTTTAACCACGCGTCAGGAAAACGCGGCTGGTCCGGTTCGCCTTCCTCTCGGGTGGCCGAAAGCACCATGCGCCGGTCGGCTTGCAGCACCGGCAGAAAACCGCCGCTGTCGCCCGTGCCAATGAAAAGGAACTGCCGCGCCGGAATTGCATCCAGCGCCGCCTTCAAATCCGCCGCCGTCAAACGCGGGCCGCCGACCTGAAACGCCGGCTGGTTGCCGCGCGACCGGCCGCCAAGGCCGTAAAGCACGAGCCAGAATTCATCGTTGGTGCCAGCCGTGACGGCTTGAAGCTTTTGCAGCACCAGTCCGCGCGTCACTTTTTCGTGGAGAATTTCCACGCGGCTTACCGGCAGGCCGCGTTCGACGAGCAGCCGTTTGGTCTCGGTGGCGAGCGAAAGGAATTTTGCCGCGTCATCCGCCGACGGGCTGAGGCCGGTGACAATGAGCGCACCGGAATCCCCGGCCAATGTGGTAATTTGAAACCACGAACAGAGCAAGACGGTCAGCAGCAATTTGACGAGGGTAAAACCAACGCTACGCCGATGAAGTTCGTCCACTAAAGGCGAACCACCTGCTTTTGCTGTGAATTTGAGTCTTTTATAGCTCATCACCATCCCAACAAAAAGCTGCACCGCTTCGCAAAAATAGGGAGCAGTTCAATTAGAGCTTTCCTGACTGGAATAATCAATGATTGTTTAAGTATCTCTGCAAGTTTAACTCCGGACAGCGGCGTTTCCAATGTGCCAATGTCAACCTGAACTGCCTGGATCAGTTCGCTCGAAATAAAAACGCCCCGCGATTGCTCGCGGGGCGTTTGGTGTTTTAATAATTTACTTCATGCGCCGACGCTTGCCAGTTCTTCGTTCGTCTCCACGTTCACGATCTTGAACTGTTCGGCGTGCATGCCGGTGTCGGCCCGGAACGACAGCTTGCCGAAGTAGCGTTTTTCCATCTCGATGAGATGTTTCTCGTCCTCGGTGCGCAATCGTTCAAGCACGGTCGGATGCACGACGATGCGGAGCTGGAAGTCGTTTTCGTCGCGCGTGCGCTTCTTCAGGATTTCCTGGAGCTTGCGCTGGATCTCGACGCTCATGGTCACGACGCTCTTCACCTTGCCGCGGCCCTTGCAATACGGACAGTCGTCATAGACGGCGGAGCGGA
>Ga0182030_10008031_pt1 | contig 21922 bp, 15 predicted proteins | sample 812S3MmetaG_FD_121299 | JGI IMG/M metagenome (GOLD analysis project Ga0182030, IMG submission 121299) | Permafrost microbial communities from Stordalen Mire, Sweden - 812S3M metaG (Illumina Assembly) | ecosystem: Environmental > Terrestrial > Soil > Wetlands > Permafrost | place: Sweden... | reverse complement strand
TGTGAGCCAGTCACTACAACAATTTAAGGGGTTTAACACTTTAGTATGCTAATCAAAGCTCCCGTGCTAGTATCACTATTTTATTGACACGAAAACGAGATGGTTTAGTAGTTTAGCGCGTTTAGTGCAATATCAATGGCCCCTGCTATTTTTTAAGTCATCCTCAAGACAAGATCCTCCGCAAGGCCACTTTTTGTTTTCCTAATAAACATGAACGACCAATCCCTTGTCCCATCTATATCCAATGCAAATACATTGTCACAAAAATTTCCGCATACCCAGCCCATCCGTAGAAATTCTCATCAATCCCATTGCCTAAGCCTTCTTGACTACCTCCAAAGCAGCTTTCTCCAATCCCTCCAATCCACCCTCCGCATTACCACCCAACCACTCCCTAGCCTTCTCAACAACCAAACCCCAAGTTCCTTCCTCATCCGCATTCTTAACTTCCAAATACAAAACCACCAAAATTGTGACCCAAACTTTCGAACCTCCATTCGGACTCTCCGGAATAGCGAAGCCGAGGATGATCGGGATCTCATCGTTGTCCGCGAGCCAGGAACCTTCGAATTCTTGAAGCTCGATAAGAGCAAGGATGCGGTCGACCTCAGACTTCGATGCCCATTTTTGGGTAAGCTCGGCGACCGTAGGGGGTGCTGTTGGGCCTGTTGGTTGGGGGAGGCCGTAGAAGGGGTTTGCGGCTGACGAGTATCTGGTGGAGACGGGTTGCTTTTCAGAGGAGTAGCTTCGGGAAGTATCCCAGGAACCGTTGCCATCGAAGCCCGAGCCTTTATAAGCGTTGGAACCCGCAAAGAGAGCTGCAGATGCTGGCTGAGATGCTGCCATTGAGAACGAAGGCGTTTTTGCTCCGAAAGTACCTGAAGATGTTGAGTGATGCGTCGCGGCTGATGCTCCGAATAGAGAGGTAGTGGCTGGCTTGGGTCGAGAAGCTGGCGCACCGAATAAGCTTCCGAACTGATTACTTGGGCCGCGTCCGCTCTCAGGGAAACCTTGAGGTTGAGCTATAGAGGCCATTGCCGTGCCTCCAAACAGACTCCGACCATTAAAGTTAGCAGAGCCAGCATTCTTTTCAGCGCTTGTTGAGTAGCTGTTGGGGGTGTTCCCAAAAAGGCCGCCACTTTGTGCCTGAACAGGAGGACCACCGCGTGGGATGATGCTGCTTGAATTGTCACCGCAATTAGTCCATCCGAAATTATTTAAAGGTTGACCCGATTGCGGGTAGAATCCAGTGGCCTGTTGCATTTGTCTTTGTTGAGAAGCAAACGGATTGATCGGGGCGTCTGCACGGCGAGGCGACTCCATCGCCTGACGATGTTGTGCTACGGGCAGGGCCATACTATCTTGTTCTTGCCTAGCCATCGATCCTCGTTTCTTGTTTTGCTGCTCCAAGCACATCAATTGCATCTGGTAATCTGCAAGTGGTTGGCTAGAATTCTTCATTGATCTGCCTCTACAACGTTTCGCTCCCGTGCTTCCAGATGCCTCCGTGGGTGCAGATGACGAAGCATCGAGGCTGATTGATTGCCCGGCAGGTTGCACTTCCTCGTCGGAGTAGTCGATGAGATAGTTATCCCCGATGCGATTGTTATCCCATTCCTCATCTGTGTCTTCTTCTGCTTCAAGAAAATGATTAGTACTAGTGCATAAAAATTCAGACAGATTTTCAACACTTACCAAGATCAACGTCCTTAGCGGCAGTTTCATCTCCTGCTTTCTCTGCTTGTCGAGTTGCTACAAGCTCCTCATCATTTGCGCTGACTGCTACGAATGAGCACCATTTCCCTGCAACTTGAAACATCTCGCCCAATCGTACGGCTTCTCTCTTCACCAAATCATCAAAACAGCTCGGGTATCTGTCCTTTATCAAAGTTCCGGCTTGATCTTTTGCGTCAAAGATCCAGCCTCTGCCTTCCTCCAGGTCTTGAACTGCTTTCTTCGCAGCAAGCTGATGAATGGTCTGAGATGGAGTAGAAAGAATTTCGACCGGAATCTCAAGGGCTAAGGGGCCGTGAACAGATGTCGCACGGAAGATAACCGAGGTTGGGTTTCTTTGAATGGTTTCTGGCGACATGAGGATGTAGACGGTGGATCGGGAGAATGCGAAAAGAGACGGAATCTTGTGGGGCGCCCGAAAGAGCTTTGGATGAGGGATTTTAGGAAGTTCAATCTCCACATCCTTCATGTCGATATCGCTCATGCTGGAATCGAATAAGGAGATCGTGGGCCTAAGCTTAGCATCTTTCTTTTCGGCATCTGAAAGCAGGACCTTCATTCCTTCGGTCACCTTTTCGATGATCTCAAAGTCATCATCCTTTTGCTCGTATTTGACCTCAAGGGTATAGTCCGTGATGTGAGGGGCTAACGCCGCTCGAAGCATACGGACCACATTACTGTCCAAGCGCTCGCCGAGTTGAACTGATTGGGCAAATCCATTACCAGCTCGAGCAAGTCCCTCGATCAAAGCGTGCGAGACACCATTACCAATTCCAAGAGAAAACACGCGAATTTTACCTTTAGAAAGCGTCACCTGCTCGTCGACGTAGGTAAAACAACCTTGCTGATCCCAGATATCGCCGTCAGTGAGAAGAATGATCTCAAGGGGGATATCCGTATATCGATTATCGATCGTAGCTTTGATTGCTTTTTGGGTCTGAGTTCCTCCCATGTTCGCAGAAAACGTTTGCAAATGTCTTGTAGCAACGTCAAGAGTCTCACTACTGTAACTCTGACTCTTAGGCCATAAAAACTCAGTGTTGTTCCCAAATGAGCAGATGTTGAATTTGACTCCAATCGGCATGGATTTGAGAAACACCTTCATAGCTGATACCAGCATTATGATGTTGCCTCCCATACTACCGCTTCGGTCCGCTACGAAGACAATCTCTGGTCGTGAGGGTGGAAGTGAGAATTTTGGGACGAGAGTTGCCATCAGGGCTCGATGATTCGGGATTGTGGGGTGGGTTTCTAGTAGTGCCTTCGGAATACCGACGTCTTTGGAGTTGATGATTAGGACGAAATCTTTGTCAAGGGCAGCGCTTCCCAAGGATAGAGCAGCTGAGGCTTTGCTCATAAGCGGGTCTGCCTCGGTAGCTGTTGAGACCGTTCCCATAGACACTGCAATAGGATGCGAAGGGGATTGTATTGCCTTGATGAAGGAGCCCTCAGGCATGTTGACATCAACCACGATGTTAATGCCGCCATCATCTTGGACAACATTGCCACCGTGCACCGTCGTAAAAGGTCCAGATCCATAGCGAGGGGCGACACTAGTAGGAATTGTAAAGCGGATACCCTCAGTCTCGTAATGCTTCAACTCTCCGATATACGTAATTTCAACCATGACGCTCTTGCCAGCCGGAATATTTCCTAACTTCGTACTGAAGACATCCGAAGCTTGAGGAGCTTGCTCCAAGAAGCCTGCCGTCTCTCCTTTCGCGACAGCATCCTCAAAAATCCTCTTGGCCTCCAGCTTCTCCTTGACAAGGCCAGTCAGGGTTTTCTTGCCAATCTTGCACGTGAAACCCACCACGCTAACGCCGTCGTACAAGGGGAAGGTGTAGACACATTCCTTGATATTCTCGGTGGTGGATGGGTTGGTGAAGGTCTGCTTCAACGTGATAGTAGATGTTGTTGAGAGAATTGTGGCATGAGCGGAGCTATCAAGAAGTGGAAGGTAGTGCTTGGTGTATCGAATCTCATAGACTGGGGAGGCGATATGATAATAGCAGCCGCAGAGAAACGACATGGTGATCGCTATTTCGCGCGCTGGGCGCAGTTTTCGCAAACGAGGTCTGATATGATGGCGCGACCAGTATTCACAAGTTTCTCTGAAGTGCGTTTGCCAACGAAAGATGGAGGAGGAGAAATTGAGGTGGGAGGTCCCCTTTTTATAGACGAGGTTTAAGGGGCGGCCGCGTTTGCCTAGAATTTATATGTGGCATGATTCTGCCTTGCGTACAATGTCACTATGGATATCTCTTTGATGGATCAAAGAAGTGAACCAGGAGCCTGAATGTTCTTTAATGTTATGACGACATAACCAAACTGTACGTGCAAGTGGCTTTCAGAAGTGCTAGATGCAGATTTCCGTAGCAAGTACACACGAATCGTCAAAATTGAAGTGCGAAGCCGTCTTTCACCCCTATTCCTTCAAATTCCCGGCAGATAGTTCAAGAATCATCTCATAGCCTCTTGGCCTCTTAGCCTCTTAGCCTCTTAGCCTTCTAGCGATTGTCGAGCTTAGATTTGAATATACATGTTTCGCTCTAGCATATCGGCGCAAAATCAACACTGCAGCTAGAACTCCCGTCTCATCGTGTACGTCACGTGACTCGTGTCTTCCTCGGGCTGCTGCTGCCTTGAGGCACGTCGCACTGCCATGCTTGAGATGGCCTAAAGGAGTATTGGTGAGTCATTTTCCAGCGGAGATTAAGAATCACATCAGTAAATCAATAGAAAATGAAGGGAAGTTAGTAATCTAAGTCATAGTGGAAGGAAATTCACGGATTTTTTCGTTGAGGAGGTTGGTTCTATTAGCCTTCATTATCCCACAATATTTCCAACATGGAAATTACAAACACGTTCACACTTCGAAGAGGATGATGAGTTTCATGCCCATCGTTGTCTTACCCGATTATGGCACATTGACAATAGGCAGTCATTCCCCAAATCTTGGCGGGTTTACATTTCGTCAAATAGCAGGATTGATAATGCCCAGTTCCGGTATTGGTACTTATGATTTCCTTCTCTCAGATGATAGGGGATTCTATCACTTTCTATTACACAAACTCTGACACTGAGCGCTGGAAGCAGCTCCCCAGATGCAATCCCTTCTTGTTCTGACTTACAATGTGCTACTACATATGTAGAGTTCATCGTGTGAGCGAGCTGCTATGATTCATCAAATAGCCATTCCAGCCTCCAACACAGTTATATAATACTAGGCTCGGGGTTTCCTTTTCAAGGGCTACTGTACTTGCCGACCCGGTCCTGCATGCCCTCCAAGCAAAGTCCTCGTTCAAGAGTTGCGGCTGCTGTGCCGGTGGGATTTCCTAGAGGCGTGTGGAGAAACCATCTGGTAGTCAAATACAATAAAAGATACAAGTAGCAGGGAGACGCAAGCGCCGAAAAGGATCGATCTCTAAAAGGCCACGATTACCGCTAGGTTATGGGTCAAAATTCGACGGATGAGTCCATCGTCAGCCTTCATAGACGGAGCGCGAAACTGGGAAATTTGGCATTCTGTATTCCATCAAGTCATCAGGAAAATTATATCTGATGCAGGTCCAGCATGAAGTGATAGAACCAGAAGATGAGAAATGTTGAGGTTGATTTGAAATTCGACTTATGGCGTCAGGGGTTCAATCCTCTGAGGGCATGCCTTCCATAAATTGAATGGTTGAGTAGGTTATGCCTTCTCCTATTTACCAATGCATCTATTTTTACGAAAATTAAACACACCGATATTCTAAACTTATTGTATTTGCCATTACAGTAGTAATATGTAATGGGGGAGTAGCTACAGGGCATTGACAGTGGTTAACTACTAATTTTTGGTACTTATAGTTGCTAATCCGTGAAATTTTGTAGGCCTTGATCGCTAATTTATAGCGCACGATAACTAATTTTCAGGGGATGTTCGCTCGACTCGATTTCCACCCCTTTACATGCCATGGTTCCCAGGGTTCATTGGACTCTTTGCCCCACAAGCGGAAGTGCTGCGCTTGGTTAAGCAGCGGAGGAAAAGCAGAGAGGGACTTTACTAGTGAGACTGCCCACATTGCTGCCGAATACTTGTCTGAACATTAAGATGGACGCCATTTCATTGTAATTTTATTTACTCTTTACATATCAGTAAATCTCGCGCATACCCTTTCTGCTGCCGCCAATATCTCCACCGCTTTTTCGATTGATACATGAATAGACTCGCTGACGTCCTTGCATGACTAGATCAAACGGCGCTTCCAATACCCACACCACTCAATATTGAATCTCCCGATCTCAAATATGAAGAGCCTCCTTTATAGGGGTGGCTCGTGGTCGTATCCTGGGCCTCGGATGAAAAGGAGGTGAGCAATAGCTCTCAAGAGTTGCCACCCTCGCCCTGTATAATCCACTCATAGGCAACACGAACACGCGTGCCAATAATAAACTCAAGTTTCTTGTCATGCGTCTCTTCTTCCAGAATATCCCGTAGTCTCCAGAGAGCGAGAACCCTCCAATGCTGCTACACAGCCTCCCGACAAAATAATTTAGGTCAAGCCACTCGACTAGGGTGGAGACTCGTTAATCTTCGAGATCACTATCAGATGTTCATATAGAATTTTCGTATATATCAGTGTATGAAAATTAGTAGAAGCTCTCATCCAGGCCGAATATATGACTTACTGCAGTACCAACCATCTCCCATAGAAATCCTAAACAGAGATGAGTCCTTCCAAGTCTCCCCTGTAGCAACAAACATAGTAACAATTCTAACAAGAACTTCTTGTCCATAGTGTCGACACAAGTTGCGATAGACATCAAGGCTCTCCTGGCATCCGCAGCAATGAAATTTGCTTCAACACCCGATAATGTCTCTGAATATGCTGTCACATTGGTGACAAGATGCTTACTTTCTCATTCACGTCGAGCAACGGCACTGTATTGAAAGCCGTTCAGAACGAGCTAAAATATGTAACTGTGCATAGCTTTATAAGCCACCTTCTTCATCTTGAAGGTCCTTAAATTTGAGTGGCTCAGAGGACAGGATCAAAAACCCTGGAGAAAAGTTCGAATTATCTTAGATTGGAAGCGCGGAGACATGACAGCTCTCTTCTTATTGTACTTTTAATAATAATAAAAAGACAAATTCTCAATCCAGCTTTCAAATCCAACAAGCTCTAGCAGTTGATGCCGGTTTATGCTTTTTATTGAGTGTGGGTTGTGGTTTGAAGAGGCGGTAAAAATAGACACCCCAGATGGCGAAGGAGGTAAAGAACTTGGTGGTATTTCGTCGTAAATTTCCTTGGTTTACGCCACTAAAGGCCTCTTTGGAGGAGGAGCTTGCGCACCCATTTTCACTGGGCTACAAGTTTTGGTGATTGCGGGTCGGCTTCACACTATCGATGAGTCGGCCGAGGAGCTGGTGTGGTTCTTTGCGGAGTTGGGAGATAACATGGTGGGAAATGAGGGCAGGAAATATGCCATGGAGGTGCAAGAAAAGGAGAGAGCTTGTTTTGCAGACCTACTACTTTGGAAGAATGGGACGCAATATTACAAGAGCGCCAATATCGACCCGCAAGTCTGCAAACATGGACGAGAGGAAAGCATTGCTGCCAAAGGTGAACAGGGTTGCAAGATACTACGTATTTTCAAGAAAAGCATTGTAACCGCTATTGTGAAAAGACAGATCTTGGAGATATGTGGACGGGAAAAGAATGCTCGGCAACTAGCGAGCATTCATAGGAAATTTGTGACTGAGGCACATCCTTACGGGGGGAAACTTAGACTTGGCGCGGCTGATTGCTTACTTGGAACTCGTAGTAGCGAGGATATCAACTGACGTAGATTGTGATGAGCAGGGTGTAAAGTGCGAGGGATGTTGGTGGAGGACGTAGTCGTTTTAATGGCACGGAGAGACGCGCTGGCTACTGAAATGGAGCTGGTGGAATTGTTGACAACAAAGACCAAAGAGATAATGTGACTTGAAGACTACCAAATCAAACAGACTCAATTTCACAAGGCTTCGAAATGAGGATTTGATCGGATGGGGGTCGAGGCTTCAGGCTAGTTCGAGGGTCAAGTCCATGCCAGCCTCTCTAAAATGAAGGTTTTAATACGCCGCCTGCCGATGCCTCAACGAACATTTAGCTTTTAGAATACCAGATGTAAGGAGACCAATCAAATTTTCATGAGATTATTCTCATGACCAAACTTTCGCGCTCAGTATGTTTCAAATTTGGATTCGACCAACGTCTACCCATTCCCCAGAATCCTTGCTCTCTGTATCTTCTTCATCGGCATCTATTGATTCGATTGAAATCGTAGGGACCTCGAGAACTCCGACACGCTTCAGTGCGTAGCTATCAGTCCACTCTCCACCACCAGCTAAGCAGAGGTAATTAGTCACAATCATCTGAGTTCAAAAGGGACCGAGAGGACATACTTCTCCAAATACCTGGATAGCAGTTGGTCACCCATTCTGGGGCATGAAAATGCCCAAAGCTGTTGTAGCGATTCCCAAATGCAGTAATCTCAATTTCTTGCTTTCCCGCTTCCCATTCCCCAATATCTATCTTGTGAGGCTGCAAGGCGATCCTCCCAATTTTCTCCCTACTTTTCGAATTATGGACCGCAATAACCGGGCTCGAAAATTGCGGGACTGAAAGGGTGACTCTGGATTTGGACGACTTCGTCGAAGATGGTACGGTGAAGCTGCATTTGTAAACCAAGTTCCCTACGTAGAAGGGGAATCCTTGTGGTACGATGTCACCCCATGTTATGGGACTGCGCTTTATTGGTTGAATGGATTTTTCATGTCCGTTAAGAGAAACTGAAAAATTTCCAAGAATATAAATACGTTCCAAATTCGTAAGTGCTCCGAAATCCATAGATAATGTAACGGTATTCGTTCCTCTATGAATCAGATATCGGGGAATTGGAACCGTGTGGATGTCCTGGTCGACCCACCAATTGTCTCCGCCGACTGATGCAGAATCACAAGTAGGAATAAGGACATCATTTACTTGTATTATGATACTGTCCGAGTCTTCGAGTGCGAGCATGCAGCCTTCTGAAACAGTGAAGTCGGAATGCAAAGCGAAACGCATTGACAGTCGTGCCTTTGGAGCACGTTCATCAGGTGAGAAAACCCAGGGCTGCTTGATGAGTTGTCCTTTGTAATGGAACCCAAGGCGTCCACGCACGATGTTGTCAACTCTAAGGACCTCTTCTTCCTCAGACCAGGGATCATCGTTGAGCTTGAATTGTGCATAGTCAAGCACAAGTACATTAGGTTCAGAGAGTCTAACGTCCTCCAATATAATATCAGATATCATCTCCGACGCTTTGCCCAAGACAGTCGATGCAAATGTTGAACGAGCGGTGGATGTCGATGATGGTGATAGACGAAGCAGAAGACTCTCACAGCCTTCAAATCTGTAAGGGAAAATAGTCCATCCTTTGCTTACCTGGCCATCTATCTTAGACTCTTCACCCGTGAGAGTATCCATCTTATCAAGGGCCCACGAGCCTTTCACCCTGACCCTCGTTGGCACGGGTGAATTGCGATCTCTGTTACAGATAAAAACGTAGCGATCCTCACCATCCTTTCGCATTTGATACAGAAATTTGTCCTTAGGGAGGTCAGCTTCTATAGTGATTCCGAGTTCTCGGTGTTCCTCCAAGGAATGAAGAATATCTTGCTGGCTCCATAGAATACTCTTGCTGTTCTCGATCGTAGGATTGGAGGAGGGCACGCCTGCATCAACTAAGCTGGGGGCGCTTCCTGCAATGATAACCTTGCCACCGGATTTGGAAAATTCGCGAAGAATCTTCAACGTTGTAGACCTGATGGTTTTGAGATTTGGCAGGATAACCACATCATATTCGCATGCCCCAACAATCAGTTTCCCTTTCCGTCTCTTGCGACTCACTTGACCTGGAAACAAACTTTCCGAGATAAAATCGAAGTCAATAAGACCATGCAGTAACCAGTTTGTCAGATCGCCGAACGCCTGGTCACGAATATCCCTCTCATCTCCAGCATTGTTTGGACCGACACTAAGCCAATAACTCTCGATAGGATGAATAACAGCAACACGGGTGAGCGCTTTCCCTCGCGTCATAGCAACATTTACCCTCGCAAAATGGTCCTAATGAGCACGGTGCAGTTAGCAATTGCCAGTAAAATAGGAGCCGAGGCATGATTCATGAGTAATATAAGATCTTGAGACAGTACATCCTCCCAACACATTATCTCTAGAGCAAATATACTGAAAATACGAACTGGAAGAGGAAGTCTTCGCCTCTTCAAACTTACCTCCACATATCCATATTCCTTATACCAAGGACTCTGGTATCCGATGGATGCAGGGTAATCCCTCTTCCCCTCGCCGGCCATACTTACCCACGCGAGATGGTGCACACGAAAGGTAATGCCAAGAGCAGCCTGCCAGTCGCCCTGGCCCTTATGGCCCTCGAAAGTAAAATCCCAGTGCGTGACACCATATAGTTCGCTCATGGCTCCCCGAAGTCCATTTTGACGGCCAACGCTGGAAACTTGTTTTGCTGTGTTGTATTCCATCCAGTCAACCAACAAGTCCATGCCTGGCATCTGCATATTTCGGTAGCAGCGCATGGCTTCACCCAGCGCATTCGTCTGAGAACGCAAACTCGGCTCCTCCATCATATGTCCATTGAGCATAAGATTGTTTTTCCCGCACCATGCCGCAAGCTGGTCCATGAATGCAGACACAAACCGCTCGCAAGTATGCTCGTGATATCTCCAACGCGCAAGACTGGGCTTCCCATCAGGAAGATTCCAGACAAGTTCAGGTAGGTGTTCGAGCAGGTTTGACGAGTATTCCTCCGTATAAGACTCAAGGAGATTTCGCGTCCATGCAAACCAAACGTCGTTTTTTGCCCACGGATCATCGAGTTGATTCATGATGTTGAATTCTGGCTCATCGGTGAAAATGCAGGGTACGACTGTGCCAAATTTGTCCCCAATTTTAGCTTTATACTTCTCGTGTGTGAGCTCGATGAAATGCGCCATCGCTTCTTTACTAAGGGTATCGACATAGGTCTCTCCGTTGTACCAATCCTCGTGACCTCTTGTTTCCATGAAAGCAAACCATAGATTACCTTCCAAAGCATGGGTCTGAGCTTCTTCCAGCTGTTCTTTTTTCAACATGCGGCTAGAATTTAGACATCCATTCTCATCCAATTCAACGTTATAGGCAGCTAAGAGCGGCCCATCATAGAAATTAGGTGTGAACTTCAACCGCTTCTGAGCAAAGTCGGGATTGTCTTTGATGACTTTTCCCCCAGCAGTTCCTGATGGCCACCGGTCTTCATCGTAACTCCTTGCTGTTAGAATTTACGATGCCAATTCCCGTGTGGCAGTAGAACTTACAGGCATGCGAGCAGGCCCTTGCTCTCAGCACGCTCGACACAAGCCCTGATCAAATCCAAGAATTCGGTACCCAGATATTCTGTATCAAGACCAGTTCGAGCGTGCATGTGAAAGCCTCCCATACCCATTTCAGCAAATATGTCAACTTGACGGAGTAACTGCTCCTTGTTAAGTTTGTTATTCCATGCCCAAAAAGGACACCCACGATACTCAGAACTAGGATTCTTGAACAGTTTACTGCTATATGGCAGACGACTCTTTGGATAGCTCAAAGGGTTCAGTGGAGTCTCTTTGGTCGAACCGTTCCTTGAACCCAGTACGTGTACACAGGCATTTTGGACAGCTGTGGCGATAAATGATGGAAGAGGTAGCGGGTCCATATTGAGTAGCAGAGTATGGGAGGAATCTATGCCAAGGAGACTTGTTCGAAGGAATATCGAAAGAAGAGAGCAACTACGGCAAAATAGTTCAATACTAGTAGATGAGATTACGTTCCATAAGGTAGGTATGTATAGGGATTAATTGATCACCTGAGCTACCATACAGTTTGCGGGGTATGATGTTCAACCTCAGCCGCAGCCGCAGCCGCAGCGTCAGCCTCAGCGTTTCAGCCCACTGAAGTGAGGCGAGGCGCTCGCCAAAAAGACGCGCATCGGCGTCTTCACTGAACAACGCGACGACAACAAATGGGAATATTGACACTCGGCGGAATCGACCTCGAGAAATGGCTTCAAGTATAATATCCAGTCTAGTTATTTCATCTGACATCGCTAATTGATCACAGCTCGTGAGGAACGTATGCAGCAGCGACTCCGTGGAGCCCAGTGAGCGAAGCCCTGCAGTCCCCACCTTATCGCAATTACTGACCGCGTTTTAAACATCAGGAGACGACAAATCAAAGAAGTAGACTTTGCACTCACTCTTCCTGCGGCTCGGGGTCTATCAGAGCAGCTGCCTCCCCCACGAAGGACCCCCGAGTCAGAACTGCTTCCGCAGATATCCAATCGACGAACCCCAGCTACCCGAGGACGCGGTAGACCATCAAATGCGTCTATAGCAGAAGATAAGGCTCAGCCAGCTACACAGAGTGTCAATGATGCGAACACTTCTGCCAAGAGAAGAAAACTCGACACGGACGAAGCGCCGTCATCCTCTACGAGAAGCACGCGCTCATCGCTGCATGCGCCAAGGCCTGATGTATACGCACTTCCACAAGATAGCGAACCTACGGCAGTTAACGCAATTGATGCTTCCCAAACTTCTGCTTCGATTGATGAAGTACCTGTGGATACAACGAACAGGTCAGTCGAACAGGAACAGACTGTGTCAGACACCGCATCCTCTCTTCCCAAGCTCAGGAAGCAGAGAATTCCCTCCCTGCCAGCTTCGTTGGAAGAAGAAATAAGCGAGAGTCCAAAGCATGCTCCAGGAAGTGGAAGACGCACGCGTACTGGTCTCAATACGGCAAGTTTACAAAGTTCTCAATTAGATAATAGTCTAGAACACGAAACTCCCGCACAGGTCGAAGAAGCGGGTCCGGGAACTCTAGTAGCAAAGAAGAAGCGTAAAAGAGTCGACGCTAGATCGAAGGAATTGGCGCCAGCTCCGAAACGCCCACGGGGTGCTGAGATTGGTCAACCTTCCGATAAGCTTGATGAACTGTCCCCAGAACAACCAAAGAGTCGTGGCAGAAGACCTCAGTCGTTGGTTCAAAAAAGCACCCCTGTATTGGAAGACGAGACTAGCCATCAGTCAGCAGAAGAAGCTGAAGAAGCTGAAGAAGCTGAAGAAGCTGAAGAAGCTGAAGAAGCTGAAGAAGCTGAAGAAGCTGAAGAGATCGACGACGAGCAGGCAGCTGTCATATTGAAGCAGAATCGTAGCAGGCGAATTTCAAGAAACTTTCCTGTTGTCGAGTCACCTAGCTTAGACGAATCTTCTGCACAAACTCCGACTGTGGCACGAAAGAAGCGGGGAAAGTCTCGCCAGATTTCTACTCCCGCTCAACAACGACATCCGAAAATCGACCCGAAGCTCAAAAGTAAAGCAGTTCCAAAACCTTCGAAAAAGAAGCCCAGGACCTCCAATGTTCGCATGGGAAGCCCAATCCCTATCATTGTGCATCGGATGACGAAAAGATTGATATATGAGGATGATGAGCCTGATGCTGATATTCTTAATTCCGAAATTCCTTTCGTGAAACGAGCTGGCGTCAATGCTGTTGATGTTCTAAGTCAAGTTTGCCAAGAAATAATCTCTTCGACCCTGGATACACTCGAACAAGGTAGCGAGAATACTGAGGATCCTATCCTAAGACGCGAATATCAGACAAAGTGGCGAGCAGTGGAGGCATTCGGAAAGGAAATTCAAACACGATTGCTTGAACATGTGAGTTGGCCAAGTCGATATCCTGTATATTTATTGACGCAGATGTAGACCATCAACCTTGACAATAGCTTGTCACTTGAGAAACGAGTCCGAGATCAGCAGAAGAAGAAGCTAGCCTTACGAGAAGAAATTCTCCGCGTTCGGGCTGAGCGAGAGCAAGTCGCTCTCCGCATGGATGCAATTCGGATCAAGCACGAGAATGAGTCAAAGGATGCTAGGGTATGTTAATCCACCAAGACTTGGATGTGTTCTCTGAGATCACGATATTCTGACAGCCCTATAGGAGCGTGATCATCTCAACACCGACATTCACGACATCGAATTGGCTATGGAACGCGGAAGGGCGCAGCCTCTAGAAAATGGAGAGATTGAGTTGGAGGGGATAGAACTCCTTCTGAAACGTGTGGGAAGTGAATTGAGCACCAAGAGTGATTCAGGAGGGATATTGAAGCAGATCAAGGATTTCAATTCTTTCCTTGAGAGGGCAGCTCTGGTGTTAGAGGCTAGGAAGACTTAATGGTGTTTTGAGGCAATACACAACCCAGATACCGATGTTGTTCCATCAATAGACTTTCAAATCTGGTCCAATAATATAGGCAAGGTTGTGATCATCATCGGATGCTATCTATATGAGGCCTTTCAAAAGAGGCATCAAGTATATCCCGCCATGAGTTATTCTAATTTGATCTTGTAATATGTAATCTCTCCTCCCCTTATCGCAGTCAGTTTGAGGGAACCAAATGCTTTGAAAGAAAAGATGAATAAACAGTAACAAAACGCTGAGGTCAAATCTGATCATTTGCATCAATTATCCCTTCCAGGTCCTGCACCACGCTTCCTATCTTGCTACTGTAATCAGCGGGCAGCCGCTGCGATTCTAGCGATACTTTGCTATCTCCCTCGATCTTTCTAGTGAAGATCAGCGCTGAGTACGCTGTAAATTTATCGATATTCGAGAACTATGGTAGCGATATATTAGAAGGTTTCGAGTAATAAGACAGACTGGAAGTGGAGATTGAGGTCAAACCCAAGCATTTGTATCAGTTTCGCGATGTGTTTGAAGGGTTCAAAGAATGGGAAATGAAATTGAAACATGGAATATCAAAGGTACTTTTGTCGTGATGTCTCACTTAGTTTGCAGAATTGAAGAGCATCGAATGCACAAATAGGTGCGCTTGTAAGAGAGATTGAGATCAGACCTTACATATCAATTGAATAATGCGTTTATAGGGTCTGAGCAACGAGAATGAAAAGGAAATATGGGACTTGAAATGTCCTTGAATGAATCAGACATTCTGTCATTAGTAAAGGTGTATTGCTAGAATGGTGCAATGAACACGGGGTTTCTGGCCCAGTGGAAGATTGTTCAAGCTTAAGCTGGTAGGTGTTAGGAAGACATATTTGATTCATTGTACTACGTCGCATTGCACTTTTAGAATGAGAGATCTTGGTGGATGATTATCATCATTCGTTTCTAACAATACACTTTTTTAGTCCAGCCAATGTTAATAATACAATGTGTAATCCTTCCCAATACAGTGAACCCCAATACAATGAACCTCTAATACAGCGAACCCCCAATACAATGAATCTCTAATACAGTGAACCCCCAATACCGTGAAACTCCAATACAGTAAACCCCAATACAGTGAACCATTGCTTATTGTCCTTCCAAAACATCATATAATTGATAAAGGTGGTCGGACTTTGTTTCAACCTGTTCCATCAAGTTATCGATGGACCTTTTCAATTCTCTTCGGTGTCTCATTCCTAATGAAGCATCATGAGCAGCGTATTTGGCCTGAGCCTCAGCTAGTTCAAGCTTCAGATGTGTAACTTCATCTTGTACACCTTTGATCACAGTGGCCAAGGCCATCCCCGGTTCCATAGCAGGACGTAAAGTTGGTTCATCCTCATAGGACCCGGGAGTTGGCATCCGCTCAGAGACTTTAATAGGTTTAGGGATCTGGATAGATTCCTTTGTTGGTTTTGCATCAAATGATGCGACTCGAATGCAAACCGTGCAGTTTTTGCAGTCATGCTTGCAGAGACCATCAAGAACGCGACGAGCGTCCGATGATAGGCGTGGGTGCTCTTTGTCCTTTGAGGCAATGAGCGAAATGTCGGGGATGATGAAGGCAGATGTCATATCATCGGTATTGCTTCGAGGACGTCGGTTGGATTGTTTCTTTCCATAGGGGTCCGACGAAGCGCGATGACGAACGGATGTATCGGATCTGGTCGTTGCGTCTTCTTCGACTCGACCGTTTGAGTTAGTGTTTTTGACGCTGAATTGACCTCTGTGGTCTCTCTCAGCTCCACCGGTAGACTTGGTACTTTTGACGCTGAATTGACCTGTATGATCTTTCTCAGCTCCACCGGTAGACTTGGTAGTTTTGATGCTGAAGCGGGCAGTGTGGTCGTCTTCGTGTATACGTGTAGATTTGTTTGTCTTGATGCTGAAACGGCCAGTGTGGTCGTCTTCATTCGTGCGGGTAGACTTGGTTGTTTTGATGCTCTTAGTACTGAGACGGCCGGTGTCGTCTTCTTGGTTGAATCTGCCGGTCTGAATTATCTCGACAGTGTTGTCCTGCTCAGGTTCTGCTGAAGCAAGTACCTCTCTATGTATTCTACGGATATCTCGCAGGTCCTGACGTAGGTCACGCATGCGTTGCATGCCCACAATACTTTCGTAGTCCGATCCATCGAGAGTATCGCCCTCCTCATTTGGAGCGACTCCGATGTGGTGATGGATAGTTGTATCGGATGTGCTTTCTTCCCGGTAGGTATCCGGGACTCTTGAGACCATATCCTTCTTCTGTGAAGGTTGACTCTTTCGAGATGTGTTAATCATGATTTCTCGAGTCTTCTCATGAATTTCTTGGGTAATTTCCTGAAGTTCGTGAATGGCTCGATCCTGGCGCTCAATTTTCTTCTTAAGAGTCGCCTCGTAGTTTCGCCATTTGCGATCGTTCTCCTCGCTCACAGCAGTAGTGTGGGCCAGGTCGCGTTGCAAATCTTCATTGTCCGCCATACTTTGGGACAATTCGTGCTGGAATTGACCAATCTGTGATTGGAGTTCTAGGGTAAGAGTCAGCATACTTGGGTTGTGCGACATCGCTGGGAACAATTTCGAGTACCTTGAATATCGAGGTAATGACTGTTTCGCATACCTTGAATATCGAGGTCATGACTGTCTAAGATGATGGTCAGTAAATGTCTTTGATTGTGCAATTTTAGTTGGGCCCATTACCGTAAAGCTCGTCCAGACCATTCCGTAGTTCGTAAGCCTCTCTTTGGCAATTCCCATTCTCTACTACAAGGCGCGCGTTCTCCCTTTCAAGAACAGCGCATCGGGCCTTAAATCTGTCGAGGGACTGGTAAATATCCTCTTCCTCATCTGGAACGAGAATGCCGTCAACAGGCTCGAGTGGATTGCGAGAAGAGGGCGTATATTGAGGTGTATAACGTGCCTCGCCGTCTCGAGCGACGACGGGGATTCCGGTGTTGATTATGTGTGTATTCTGGGACATGTCGGTTTGTTGCGGAACGCAGAACGACTTTTGAGTAGCGTTCGGAATAGTTGAAGTAGTGGTATGGTTGGTATGGCCGTCTTCGAGAGGTCGCTTCTTAGAGACGTTGGCGCTCTGTGAAGCTACTTGACCATTGACGAAGCGAGAGTTGTTGGTTTGGGACGTGACGGTAGCAGGTCGCTCATCTCCAATGAATGAGCCATCATCGACACGTGCATACAATTCTGCGGGCGACTTTCGTTCACCGTTAGAAGTGCGGCTTGCGTTAGATACATAAGGAGAGCGTTGAGCTGGTTGGGGCGCGATGTTCTCCTTCTGGGGTGCTTCGTATCCCGAAGTACCCGGAGATCCGTTGACCCAACTATCAATGCTATCAATTCTGCCATGTTCTAGGGGACCGCGAACTCTTCTTGCCGAGTCCTTTGCGGTTTCGTTATGGAGGTCCTTCCGGGGAGTGGACTCCTTCTGAGGAGTAATTTCCTTCTGTTGGATGTTCTCCTTTTGGGGGGTGACTTGATTCTGAGGAATGATCTCCTTTTTGGGAGGGACGTCCTTTCGAGCACTGTTGATCAGGACTTCCTTGAGAATAGAATCCCTAAGCTTTGGTTGCGAGAGTCTGCGAACAAGTGGGATGTAACGAGAAGGGCCGGTGTTATCGGTAGTGTGGCTAGGTACTGGAGTAGGAGTCGGTTCGGGCATTCTGGTTTGGGATGGGAGTACGGTTCGTGAGGTGCGGATAGTGTTGAGCTTGTGGCTAGGAAGTCGGGTTGGGGTCGGTTCGGTGACTCTGCTAGGAGCGCGTCCGTGCTCGAAAAACATGCCGTCATCAGAAGGGCCAGCTTGCGTAAAGTTGGGGAAGGCGCGCGCGAGAGCAGAGCTATCAAACTCAATCTCGGGTTGCCGTGGAGTCCAGCGACCATACTTCTTGGCTGTGTCGCGGATATTGGGAAGTTGTGGGTGGCGGTCGAGGTCGAAGAGACCGGTCGAGTTAAACACTTCATCCCTCTCTGGATTGAAGGTAAAGTTGGTGGTCATAGTAGAGTCGGGGCTGACGGTTCCATGGTTCGAGCCAGTCGAAGATGCGACCGATTGCGACCGATTCAGGTTGTATGACATCTCTCGAAGGAGTCGAGACTTGTGTCGCGACTCGTAAGAGGTCGAAGCCATTGTGCACTCCGCTCAGCTGGAAGGTGCACGATGGATGAAAGAGTACGATTATTGCGCGAGGGTGATGAGAGATGTGCGCGGGGTATTGTGTTGTCAACTGAAGAGAGCCACCGACGATGATGTTGATGGACGAGACGCGACGCGACGATGATGATTGTTTTTGTCGATGATTGAATGAACAATGGGAATTATTGTGCACTCCGAAAACGCGATGAAATTGGATGGGTTTGAATTGCTTGGTTGAGAAGTTGAATTGATTGGAGAATTGGTATTGAGTTGAGAAATTCGAATTCGTGGTATGACAATGAAAGAGTTACGAAGGGAGCTGTCTACTTATGGAAAAAAAGTAAACAGAGCTAGCATGCAGCTCACTCGCTTAATGGTGGGGCATCGTGAGGCTCAACATGACAAGGCTGTTGAGCCGCACGCCAGCCACACACCAGCCACAATAGCTTAGATCTCCTCCAAATCGGGGTTAGCTCTTTTTCTTGAGAATTGTCAAACTTACCTAATCACACCCACAATAGACAATAGAACTCAAACTACCTCAAGGAGAGCACCTTCTCCTCCTACTCTCCACGATGACGCAAATCTTGAAAGACAGCTTTCTTGATCTCGAGAGACATCGACAATTGCTGGAGGATAATATACAGAATCTGCGGAATTCTTTACGTCACTGGCAAACGTGGGAAGCAGAATACGAAGGTCTGAAGGAGGAGATATTAGCAGCCAACCCCTCGCCGAATCGCACTCAACTCGAGATCCTAGCGTTCGAATACGAAGGGGATCTTGTCAATAGGAAAGAGATCCAGGAGATTCTGGGCCCGACGTCGCGAACGGCGTCACAGACAGTCAATATTTTGGATAGGAGAATTGACTATGTCGAGCAGAATGTCAAAACCGTTCAGAAGCAGCTTGAGGTGGCAGAAAATAAGCTGGCTGCGGCGACTATCATAAGCGAACCAGATGTTAGAAATGAAGAAGGTCTCCCCTTGACAGAGATCATTGAGGAATTGGATGAAGAAGGAAACATTATTTCAAGTCATACATCTACTCCCGGCAGCGCAAAGCCCCAACTGCTGGAGGTATTGCAGAAAGCTGGTGTTAGAGACCTCCCAATGCCAGAAAACTCGTCTGGATCGAAATTCTCATCTCCACACGGAAGTACAACCGAGGAGACTACTACCAACAATGCGGCGCGTCTATCCCCGGTGGTCAAATCTACCAAGAAGGGTGTGAAGTTCACAGACGACACGAAACCTGGCCCACATATCGAAAACTCCCGGACTGCAAATCGTATAGCAAACATTATGAGCATAGCGAAACGCTCAGAAGAGCAAGCATCCGAGCCTGCAGTCATTCCGGACAACGAATCCCCAGAAGATGCTGCCCTTCGCAGAGAAATGTTACAATATGGAATGTCGGAGATTGGCGCCGTCGTGGCAGAACTGGATATTGAAGAAGAGAGCGATTGGTCAAACGGCGATTTTGACGACACAATGAGTAGCACAGACGATGAAGATCAATTTGGACGGTCAACGGGAAAGCTCGTGGATGATGAACTACGAGAACAGATGATGGAACTCGAGAGGCGTCTAGGTGTCAAAATGATGCAGAATGTTGGCAAGACCTTTGTTGAATCTGACGTGGTAAGGGAAGGTATTGGAAGGGTTATGATCAGTAGGCAAGATGATCCGATATCCTCGAAAGGATCGGCAACCGAATCCAAAGACCAATCTGCAACTACGACTATTTCAGCCAAGAAGGAAATAGCCAAGAAAGCCGTTAGATTCTCGGAAGATCTTGATATCTCCTCGGCTCCTCACCAACCATCTGCAGCCGTCACTGCAGCCACTGAGAGCCTGAATGCTGCTCCTGTCAGGGAAATAATTGAGCGAACTGCACCTAAGGAAGCCATGCCACTATCTCAAAAGAAGATCTCGCGTTTCAAGTCAGATCGAGCAGCCGCTTCCAAAGTCCCCAAAGGATTCCTCCCAACATCGACTACCCAATCCGATCTTTCCCTACATTCGCAGCAGACCAAATCGTCTATAAGAAACTCTTCCCAAACAGCCATGCTCACGATTGGCGAAGCTGCGCGATTTGCACCCAGCGGACCGAAAGGGATGACCTTAGCTTCCACAGTCATTGAACACGATACCCCATCCGACGTTATAGCGGTAGAGCCTGATGAGCTAGATCCACAGCTACTGCATCAGGAGGTGGCTACTGAATATCACCGGATGCGCAACCGCATGATTCATAGACAGGGAGGATTCACGAAGGAAGATGAGAGTGAGATCGTACCTTTTGCAGAGGGGGAAGGTGGACCGAAGAAGATGAGTAGGTTCAAGGCGGCAAGACTCGCAAGACCATGACTTGATAGTCTCGTCGTTCATTCTTTGAAAAGTGGAATTTTTATTGACCGGTGCCCTCTCTGCTCTTGAAGGACAGTCGTTACTCTTGTGGTGTTAATTCTATCCATTTCCCAATATCGCCCCACAATGTGTCCCCAAGCACCTTCCTTTTGTCCCTTTCGAACCTACCCAACACGCAGGAACGCACTTTCTGACAATTGATGTGGGGCAGTTGACCATCTGCCATCACATTACTGCAGTTCCAAGATTGATTATTAGGGCTCTCTGACGTCGTGACCCTTGGAAACTCAGTGGTCTCGGGGATTCGTTTCACCCTTTACATTTGTCAACCTTAGAAGAAGTTAGTCAACTTTAAATCTACGATGGTCTCGAGACAAGTTGACAATTGTGCTGCTGAAAGCTAGAGAAACCCATTGTTTTTTTCTCTGCGAGATCCACTCCAGCCTTGTGTCAGAACTCAAAGTGATTTGAGAATTTTCACAAACTCATATCCCCGTGCAAGTTAATTTTCTTTCGAACCAGCGATTACCTAATCCAGAAGATTGTATGAAAATGCAGAGGAATAAAGCACGTCGTATTGTATTAATTTCAGTCAAGAGCTCGAATGCGATACATATCTTCATCTGCTGTTCCAAAAAAAATTATTAATTGAGACATGCTGTTTTCACTTGTTAACAAGAGAAGTTGGGAATATTTGCATATATTTTTGCGTGATCGTAGGGAGTTCTTGGGCATATTTGAATTTAATTGCAGATAGAACTGTATGTTGAATCAGAGAATATTAGATAAGTAGAAGCAGAGATCAGGTTAGTTAGAAGCACTAGATATCTTTACACCAGAACTGGAATATACAGGGAAGTACAATATTACTATATATAAATTAGTAATAGAAATAGTATTTCTGGATTCTATTGATTAAATCTATTTATTTTAGTTTATAAGTAATTAGTTTAAAATATTTTAATGATTAAAAGTAGGGTATTAAAAATATATCTTAAACAATTAAATTTATTATTAAAATTTATATTATTAATTACTTTTTTTACTATATATTTTTATACTTTTAATAAGTTTTTACTTTTTATAATATATAATTAATTCAGATTATTAAAAGCTTATTATTTTAGATGAAATCTATTAAAATATTAAAAAAAAGATCTGAAAAAAACTTGTAATTCAAGAGTATTTTTAATTCTAAGTCTACTGTTACGGACTCGTCGTCCCACTGCGGCTAGTCCGATTATGTAAGGTTTCATAGTTTTCAGCTTTTCGACTGTCGTCGTAGAACCTTCTTCTGTACCTATTATTCTAAGAATAGAGTC
>Ga0182030_10008030_pt1 | contig 21923 bp, 18 predicted proteins | sample 812S3MmetaG_FD_121299 | JGI IMG/M metagenome (GOLD analysis project Ga0182030, IMG submission 121299) | Permafrost microbial communities from Stordalen Mire, Sweden - 812S3M metaG (Illumina Assembly) | ecosystem: Environmental > Terrestrial > Soil > Wetlands > Permafrost | place: Sweden... | reverse complement strand
GTCGGTAGGCTTCAGAATCACGGTTTCCCTACTGATCCTGCTACCCAAGCTACGGGGCTCCGACTCTTACCCCGGTGGGACTGTCTCCCACAGAACGCGCCAGCCTTCGCTGGACGCACAACGGCTGCCTTCAGGCAGGCAATAAACAGGCGATACTCAGGGCGTTCGATCACCTGCCGTCGTGCAGCCCTCAATCGCCTTCATGAGTTTTTGAGCCTGTTTCATACCGTGTGGGATGCTCACCTGTATCCCGCCGAGGTGCGTCCCGTAGGGGCCCTGCCAGACGATGTTATTCAGGACCTCATCATTAAACAAGAACACGAAATGCATGCCTGAATGGTTGGTGGTCGTGTCGTGCAATCGCTGGTCAGCCACTGGGATGAACTTGATCTGAATGTTCGCATCATCGTCGTCCCCGTCATGAGGGTGCGTCACTTTGATCTCGGATATGTCGCTTGTAGTGGTGATCCACTGGTGGTGGACAAACAAGGTGCGCCGTCCGCCAACTTTCAAGGAGCGCGTCTCCGATGTAGCATAAGGCTCGACCACAGTGAGGCCCACTTTTGGGCAGGCTGCCTCGGCACCAACTACGTTGAAAGTCGCCGCCATCGACACTAGGATCGACCACGCGACGATCAAATGTTTCGCCAACTTGAGCATTTTTCGTCCCAATCGCGCCTCTCGAACAATTGGGCGCTTTCGAGGGTACGTTGGGCTCACGGCTTCAAACACAAGGCCCATTCTGTCTTCTTGCCGGCATGCCTGACCCTGCTTGTCCACATTGCGGCGCACCATGGCAATCAAAAATGCTTCGAACAGCAGCTTGCTGATGCGATACGTGGCCCAGTAATAACCGCTTCTGGTAAATCACAGAATTGCCGAGGAAAACATCCGAGTACGCTTACGCTAAGCGTTTGATCAGGGATTTCGTCGGTACCGATAATGCTTTTGCTTTCCATTCCGCAAGCGTCGCTGCTTCTTCAGCAACTTCATTGAGCACTTGGCTCCATTTCAAAGCGGCGACCGCCGCCATGAAGTGACCCCACCGCCCCTTACCAAGTTCAGAGTCCCGCCGCCGGGAATCGGACCGCTGGACAGCCCGCGGCCTGCCGCGTCTAATGAAATGTACCTGTCGAAGTGGCGTCCTGCGAAGGCAAGGAGAGTCAGGGTGAGAATGCAATTCTGGTATGCACTGGGGCTTGGTGCGCGAATCGCTACTGCCGCCACACCCGCGGACACCATCTACGAACACGGCTATGTCTACACCGTCGATCTGGCACAGTCAGTGCAGCAGGCTGTGGGAGTACGCGACGGACGCATCATCTACGTGGGCAATGACACCGGTGCGCAGGCCTTCATCGGCCCGCAGACCCGGGTCGAGGATTTGCGCGGTCGCATGATGATGCCCGGCCTCATCGACGGCCACATGCATCCGCTGGCCGGGGGACACTCCCTGCTGGGATGCAACCTCAACTACGAGCGCCTAACAGAGGCGCAATTCGCTACGCGCATCCAGAGCTGCCTGAACGATTCGCGGGACCAGGAACCCAATGGCTGGCTTGCGGTGAGGAACTGGTTTCAGGAGGCGATGATCGGCAATACGGTCATGTCGCGCGCGGTGCTCGACCGGCTCAACACACGCCGCCCCATCTTCGTGCTCTCCTCCTTCGGCCATACGGCGCTGGCCAATTCCCGGGCACTCACCCTGGCGCATATCGACGCGCACACCCCGGACCCCCGGGGCGGCCAGATTCACCACGACGCTCGCGGCGAGCCAACCGGACTACTGGAAGACGCCGCCATGCGCGCAGTTCAGGCCGCTCTCCCGCCGCCCACGGCGGCGGAGGACGTGAAGGCTGCAGCGGCGGCCGTGTCGGCCGTCAATGCTCAGGGCGTGACTACCTTTCTGGACGCGGCCGCAGATCGGACGACCCTTGCGGCGTTCGCGGGGGTGGCACACGACGGCAAGCTCACGGTGCGCGCCCATTTCGCGGTCCTGATCACCCCGCAGGCGGCGGTCGACCCGATCAAGGCCGTGGCCAGCGCTCACGCCTTGGCACAGCAGTATGACCAGGGTCCGCTCAAACCACGGACCGGACTGAGCGTGCACAACATCAAGCTGTTCCTAGATGGCGTGATCACCGCACCCGCAATGACCGGGAACATGATGGCCCCGTACCTTGTCAACCAAGGCGCGGCCCAGCAGCCACACTGGGTTGCGGGTCCGTCATCCGGGCCGGCGGTGTACTTCCAGCCGGCCACCCTTAAGGTGCTACTGCCAGAGGCCGCCCGGCTCGGCCTGGAGCCGCATTTCCATGCGGACGGCGACGGCGCCGTACACGCGGCACTGGATGCCACCGCTATGCTGCGTCAGCAGTTTCCCCCATCGCAAATCCGAGTCGCCATTGCCCACGATGAGATCGTCGATCCGCGCGACTTTCCGCGATACCAAGCGCTGGGAGCAGTACCGGTGCTGTCCTTCCAGTGGGAAAAGCCCGCGCCGGACACCGTCGATGGCGCCCGCGACTATCTGGGACCCTTGCGCTACCGCTACATGGAGCCCGCGGGCTTCCTGGCGGATGCCGGTGCGCCCATTGCCTACGGCAGTGATTGGCCCGTGGATCGGCTGGATGAATGGTTTGCTCTAAAGGTCGGTGTCACGCGTACGAACGCACCGGACGTCGATCCAAAATACCGCGGCCGCCTGAGCCAGGACCGCGGTCTCACACGGGCGCAAGTGCTGCGCGCCATCACCCTGGGAGCTGCCTACGAATTGCACGAAGATGCAAGCATCGGCTCCATCGAGCCCGGCAAGCTGGCCGACCTAGTAATTCTGGACCGAAACATCATGCAAATCCCCGCCGAGGACATCGCCTATGTGCGCGTTCTGGAGACCATCGTCGGCGGAGAGAGGGTGTATCGGGCGGCGTCCCCCTGAGGGGGACGCCGCACTCCGCCGATCAGTCGTGGTACCGGACTGTCAGCGGGCAGGTGTTAACTGACCTCCAGCATTAGGCTGCTAATGAGCCTTGCTGCACCCACAGTGGACCGCCGTCAACGGCAGGTATCGGAAAGCCTACTTGCGAGGCAATTTCGGTGCTTGGTCCGAGCGACGGAATTACTCCGCTGCGCTCTGTCGACTGAAAAACCGATGTGCTGGTGAAAACGGATACTGCTCGCAGGATTCTTCGCCTACGAATGGGCGAAGAGTTTGAATGGCAGGAGCGGCCTCTTTCACCGTGATCTGCTCTCGTAGACGCGGATCAGCTCGGACACCAGCACATCATTGATCTTCATACCCGTAAGGTTGGCGTCTTTGATGGAGACATTCGTCAGATCGACATCGATGAAACTGGCGTTGCCAAGATTGATGTTGATGAAGGTCGATCCCTGCATGTTCACATCGTCGAAACTGGACAAGGGGAGCTTGGCGTCATTGATCTTCATACCGGTGAGGTTGGCGTTCGTGATGGAGGCGTTACTCAGATCCACGTCTTTGAAAATAGCGCTGCCAAGATTGATATTGGTAAACGTGGATCCCTGCATGTTCACGTCGTCAAAACTGGACGAGGACGGCTTGGCGTCCGAAAAGCGCGATTGACACAAGTCAGAATTGCGTACGATAAGTGCCTCACGGCTGTTTATTATTTCCATAGTTCCCTTCCCCTAAGTGACAGACTTTAGTTTCTCGTGCAAGGCGAATCCGCGCTTTGGTTTGCCATGAGATGGAGTGCAGGCTCGCGTTTTGCGGGAGGCCAGCTTATCAATCCATGAGACCGTTTACCCAGCAGCCCTAACGGGCCGTCCGAAAGCGTTCAGTGGTGTCGGTGGCGGACGTAAATTGCACACTTTTGGCGGCCCAAGCCTGCGCAGTCAGGCAGATTGGCGGCTCCATGAGGGATCTTGGACGATGCACAGTACCCTTAGGGCTGTGGACTTCTTTGCTGGTGCGCAAAGAACTCGAAGACCGCGGGCAGGGCCGGGGCGATCATCGAGCCGTGGGTGGCGCCCTCGATCTCCAGGTAGACCGGTTTCATTCCGAACGCCTGCATACTGGCGATCTCGGATTTGCAGGCCGCCACGGTCGCGGTTTCCGTCGATCCGACGGAGAGCATGACGGGTATGTTTCGCAGCCGATCGAGGGAGTAATCGACGCCATCCAAGGTTCCCGACATGGGAGCGATGGCAGCCCAGATGTCGGCATACTTTTGACCCAGGTACCAAGCGCCCATCCCGCCCATCGAGTGCCCCATCAGATAAATGCGGGAGGGATCGATGCTGTATTCCTTACGAACGATCGCCAGGACATTCATGACATCGGCTTCGCTAAGATCACGCTCCCGACGCTCCTCGGCCACCGGTTTGAGAGGAACCTGTGGCACGTTGGCGCGCGGCGTGCTACCGGGAACGCTCAAGGGTGCGCCATACCAGCCGCTGATGGAGTACCCCATCGGCGCCACGAGAATGAAGCCATGCTTGTCGCTGAGGGCGCGCAGGTCGTGCACACTGTTGAAGAAATAGTCCTGGTTGCCACCGTACCCGTGCAGCGCGACGACCAATGGGTACTTCCTGCTCGGATCGTAACTCTCGGGCACATAAAGACGGTACGGCATCTCCTGCTGGGCGGCAGCGAAGTAGTAGTGTCGCTGCTGATCGCCGGTCCCGCCCGGCATCTGCCATTGCGATTCCAAGGGCCTCTTAAGCAGCAGCCGCAGATCGCGGATCGGATCGGATATCGCCCGCGAGAGCGCATTGAACACCATGGTCGGCTGCAGCTGCGGATCAAAGGCGGGCCAGTACGCCAGTCCCGGTCCGTTCGGATTGCCGGTGCGCGCAAATCGCAGCCAAGCCGCGCTCATGGCGTCAGCCACCTGCTGTGCCTCGACCACGGCGTCGCCCACCGTGGTTGCCGCAGTGACATTGTTGAAGACCAGCGCGACATCCAGCCCGTGATGGGCCCGTAGTCTTCCGCCATTGGCCTTTGATTCAAATTCCAGGCGATACAGGTATGCCGGCGCGCCACCGCGCTCCGCTTTGCGGGTCGCCACGGTGCGTGCGCCGGCTCCCATCCCCAGTTCGGTGGTCACTGTGAAATACAGATCACTCGGCGTGGCCTTCGGCCGCAGCACACGCAGCCGAGCGATGAGGGCATCCACATCCGTGCCGGCCATTTCAATTGCCAGGTGCCTGCGCAGACCCGCCCAATCCAGATCAAAGGCGTCGGGCGGCGGGAACAGGATCGTAGTCTCGTCCTTGTTCCACCCCGCGATGATCGGAACTCCGGCGGACACGCCAGGAGCATCCGGCGAGAAGGGATGGCGGGGCACCGAACGCCCGTCGAGCACGGGTCCGACGCCCAAAGGTGTTCCGCCGGTGACGATCCGCAGGGCGTCCTGCAGGTTTTTGACCGGCAGTGCCTGCAACCTCTTAACCTGGTCGCGCCGCAGCTTGAGGATCGAAAGCAGAGACTCTGTGGTCTTGTTCGCTTCCTGCGGAGTGATCGCCTGCAGACCAAACCCGCTTTGCATGATCGCCCGCTGAAACAGGCCCTCCGCCTGGGGCATCGCCAGGAGGGTCGAGACCTTTCCGCCGCCACCCGATTCCCCGAAGATGGTCACCTGTCCGGGGTCGCCCCCGAACTGCGCAATATTGTCATGGACCCAGTGCAGCGCAGCAACGAGGTCCAGCTGTCCAACGTTCCCGGAGTCGGCGAACTCGGGGCCGGCGGCCGCACCGAGAAACAGGTAGCCGAGCACATTGAGGCGGTGGTTCAATGTGACAATGACCGTGTCGCCCTGGCGGGCCAGATGGGTCCCGTCCGTTGCGGGAGCGGCTCCCGAGCCGACGACATAGCCCCCGCCGTGCAGCCACACCATGACGGGACGCCGTTTGCCATCGTGCACGCCCGGCGTCCAGACATTCAGGACCAGGCAATCCTCGCTCGTGGGCGTTGAGCCATCGTCGGGCTTGTCGACGCCGCCGGTCGGCGGCATCTGCGGACATTGGTCCCCGTACGCCACGGCGTCGCGCACACCGGTCCACGAGGCAGGCGGCACGGGCGGCTTGAAGCGATTAGCCCCGCCGCTATTGCCCGCGTAGTGAATTCCCTTGAATAGATAGATGCCGTCCTGGACCGCGCCGCGTACCTGGCCGGTGGCAATTGTAACGATCGGTGCGGCGGTCTGCGGCGCCTCGGCGTGCACGGCGCCCACCACGGACAGCGTTGTGACCAGCCACAGCGTATACAGGGCTGGGCCACGGGTGAATCGTTTCTCGAGCATGTCGCCTCCCCCAGGGTCTTGATTGGTTACCCTGTCGATCAAACTTTTGCACACCATGCCGGGCGGGACACTTTACCTTCATGTGCAGATCCAAGGCGATACCCGAGAGATATTGGTCTGGCATGGGATGGTGCAGTTTTGAGACGGGCCGTGTCATTTGAAATGCTCGCCGTCGACTCACAAACATGCCTAGACTAATGGGCCAGCCGTGCCGCATTGCGGCCCCTGCATCTGACGGAGATTCACTACAAAATGGAACGCAGATTGCTCGTTACGGCGCTACTGTCCGGCAGCATTGGTCTGGCGGCGAGGAACGGCGGTGCGGTTGCGGCCACGCATTGCGGCATGCCGACCGGGGATCTTGGTGAACACGATTTCCGTTCCTACATTGCAGCGTTCAATCGCAGCGACTTCCGGGGCTTTTCAAAGTACTACGCCGACAACGTCGAATTTGAGGGTCGTGGCGGGCACTTCAGGGGCCGCGCGGAAGTCTTGGCGTTCTACCGAGAAGTGAAGTCCCGCATGCGCGAGACAATCACCATTAATGATCTTATTGTCGGTGATTCGGATATAACGGCCGACCTCGTGACCGAGCTGGTGGCCTACCGCGACTGGCCTGAATTTCCGACTGGTCCGATCAAGAAGGACGAGGTTATAGTGAGTGAGAACTTCGTCTGGTACGAAATGAAAAAAGGCAAGTTCACCCACATTCGCTCCGCAGGATACCGTCGTCTGTGACGGCGAACCTGAACCGTAGAGCGTGCTCGGCATGGCTGCTTACGCGGGGCGGGGCATTGGTCACCACCGTTGTGGCGGCGCCGTATGCAGCAGCGCAGGCCGTTGCGTCCGCGGGCTGCCTTCCAAGGCCGGGTATGAGCCGCGAGCGATTTCAGAGCTATATCGATGCCTTCAATCGTGATGATTATTCGGGTTTTGGTGACTACTACGCCGAGGATGTGGTACTCGTCCTCGCCGGCAAGCGCGAGCTGCGCGGTCGGCCAGCGATCTTTGACTTCTACAAGGTCGTCAAATCGCAAACGCACCGGACCATCCAGGTCGATAAGTTCGTTGGCACCGAGAATCGCATCGCTGTCGAACTGCAGTCGGAGTTTCTCGCGCTGGAGGACCTTCCGGACTTCTCCGCCGGCCCAATGAAGAAGAATGGTCGTATCTTCATCAATACATTCGTCATATACGATTTGGTCGGTGGCAGGTTCGCGCGTATCCGCTCGGCGGAATTTCGAAAGATCGATCGACAGGCGGCTGACGCCGCGGCACAGTAAGCCGCGGCGGCTCAAAACTTATACTGGACTCTGCCTCCCCACTGCCGGGGGGGGCCGAGCAGTACCTGACCTTCCCAGGGCTCTGAGGAGCCGGCGGACACGCCCGAAACGTAGAGCCTATTGGTCAGATTCGTGACGAAAGCCTCCACCCGCCAATGCTCGGCCGCCTTATAAGCGAGCCGGAAGTCCAAAGTCGTGTGCGCGGGGATGAAGTCCTGCGAGGCGTGAAACAGCGAAGCCCACTGCGAGGCGATGTATGACAGCTGCAGTCTTGGCGTGACCACGCCGCCTGGCACATGCAGATCATACTCAACCGCCGCATTCGCCAACCACTCTGGTGAGTAGTCGATCGGTTCACCCGTGAAGGTGACACAACGATTTGAGGTCAGCCCAAGGAGGGTGCAGGTGAAAGCCCGCGCGGGTATCGGATCGAACGGCCCATACTCTTGAGTTGGCACGAACGCCGGGGTCGTGTCTTGGGTGATGTCAGTATTGACGTAGGTCGCATTCAAGGACGCCCTGAAGTCGCTTGAAGACCATGTGCTTTGAAATTCAGCACCGTAGTCGCGAGCCTTTTGGACATTGAGCGTCAGCGGGACCACGCCGTTGGGGACGGAAAAGGGCGCCTGATAATTGTCGTAGATTTCGTAGAAAACATCGGTGTCGAGGCGCAGATGTTGCGCGACCAACGTCTTGATGCCCACTTCGAAGTCATTGACGATCTCGGGGCTGTAGCCGGCGTGCTGGCCCGGACCCTGGTCGAATTGCGTGACGTAGCCGCCCTGCTTGAAGCCCCGGCTGGCGCTGGCGTACGCGGTGGTGGTGTCGGCCGCCGCCCAGTTCAGCACCAACCGCCCGGTGGGTTCCTGGTAAGGCGCTCGCGCGGAGATGTTGCAAGGCGCGCCGGTGCCCGTCGGCCCGCTATAGGGGGCCTTATAGCCGGGACCAGTCGGTCCGGGCCCAGACAGGCAGGAGTCCGCGACGGCGAAGGGGGCCGTTACGCCGGTGATATCGCTTGGCGGGTCGACCTCGACCTCGTAGTAAGTGTAACGCGCGCCGGCGATCAGCTGCAGCTGATCGGTGAAGTTGAACTTCAACTCGCCAAAGCCGGCGTAGCTCTTATCCTGCTGGTAATAATTGAGAATAATGCCACCGTAGGGGTTGCCCACGCCGTAGGGGCCGACGGTAAGACCAGAGACGGGAAACGGGGGACTTGACTGTGGGCCTTCGCCGTACACGTCGACGGTCGTGTGGATCGGTGTGCTTTGGTGCAGTCCGTCGACTCCCAGCACCCACTGCAACGGCCCGCTGTAGGTGGAGACCAAGTCGAATTCCTGGGTAAAGTAGATGTCCTTGGTCGAATTCAAGCCGGCGGTCTGTGACGCTCCGGTGTAATCCAACGCGCCTGCATAGGGACTGCCAGCGTCGTCATCGGCTCCGGTCAGGTATACATAATCCTGATAGCCTGTGACCGTCTTGAACTCCAAGCCACTGTTGATATGCCACTCGGTATTCAAAATAAGCCGATTGATGCGCAGGTCCGTGTACTGCGAATAGTCGTAACTGACCTGCCGCGGGTGGGGGATATCGTTCGGATCGTTGAAGCTCCCCTGGGATATACCACCATTGGCCGTGTAGTTTGAAGCAAGGTTGCCGGTGTTGATGTCGGCGGCACCGTTATTGTTCTCATCAATGTAGTCAAACCGCAGCCTTACATCGAGATTGTCGTTCGGAGCGAAGCGCAGGATTGCCCGCATGTCGAACTTGTTAAGATTGCCGGGATTGCGCGCGGTATCCACATAGCCACCGGTGCCCCCGTCCGGGCCGAGATTCTGGGTAAAGCCGTCCCGCTTTTCCGAATTGATCGCGATGCGTGCCGCCCATTGGTCGGAGATGGGCAGATTGACGGCAGCCTGAGTTTGAAACCAATTGTAATTTCCAACCGTCTGCTGCACGGTGCCGCCGAATGCTGCCAAGTCTGGCTGCTGGGCAGTCACGAAAATCGCGCCACCGGTGGAGTTCTGGCCTGCAAAAGTACCCTGAGGTCCGCGGTAGACCTCCACGTGATTGATGTCAAAATAAGGGTCGGCGATGAAGTTCTCGGAGTGCGGCAGGTACATGCCGTCTACCGTCAGGGGTATGCCCGCCGACTGAAACGGTGTCGCAACGCCCACACCGACGCCGCGTATGTTGATGAAATTGAAGCCGCCCGGCGCCTGGGCCACGGCCAGCGACGGGACGATGTTCTGCAGGTCCGCGAAGTTCTGAATACCCGCGTTTTCCAGCTCCGTGGTGCTGACCGCTGATAAGGCCACGGGCACCTTTTGCGTATCCTCATTGCGACGGGTCGCCGTCACGACGACCTGTTCCAACACGTCCGTGCTGTCGGAACTGCGCTGCGTGGACGCCTCTTGAGACAGGGCCGGGCCGCTGGCGCCAAGCGACGCCAGCGCGGCCACGCCGCATGAAAGCGCATACCCATAACGAGCGGTCCCAAACTTGCCGATTCGGCACATGATCTGCTCCCCCTGAGCACATTGTTCGTATTTTAAGATGCGTCTGCGCAGGTGACGTTTATACTTCCGCACCGGTTGATTTGTCACCGCGACCCCCGTTGTCAAAAATGGAACCCGCCGGCAGGAGGGCAATCCGGTTATGCTCCCGACGGCCCGTGGGTTTCTGGACCCCGGGCCGTTGGGCGATACATTGCCTGCGATCGCCAGGTAAGGTGTTCTCCGTGCCCAAATTTTAGGAGGATTCAAGATGAGGAGAGCGTTCGCCGGAGCAGTGGTTGCGCTCGTCGCAGGAGCGACGTGGGGAGCCACCGACCAGGGGCTGATCCCCACTGCGCGCGTCAGCGCCGCCCTGGCCAACGAAGCAGTGGCTGCCGCGGTAGCGAGTTGCGCCGCGCAAGGCTACGCGGAGACCGCGGTGCTCGTGGACACCGATGGCGTCGTCCAAGCCGCACTGCGCGGCGACGGCGCCGGCATTCATACAATCGATAGCGCGCACGATAAGGCATATACCTCGGTCACTTTCAAGGCCGACACCTTGGCAATGATGGACCGGGTTCAGGCGTTGAACACGCTGGTTTCACGTTTACCTCATCTGCTGCTGGCTGGAGGTGGGGTGGTGATCAAAGCGGGCTCGACAGTTGTTGGGGCGATCGGAGCGGCCGGTGCCCCCGGCTTTCAATTGGACGACGCCTGCGCCAAGGCGGGAGCCGGCAAAATTGCGGACCGGCTGAAGTAGCGCTTCAGATCGCAGCGCTGGAAGGTCGGCGGGCAGCTTACGTCGTCGTGAGGGGAGCTTTTGTCGAGGCGTGACTTTCTGGCGATCGCCGTGACCGTTTGTCTGGCGCTGGGGTCAGTAAGGGCGGCCGTGTGCCTGGGCGCCGTGGCTGCCGAAAGGTCGCCCGCGCCCCCGAAGGATTGGGGGGTGTTGGACCAGTACTGCGTCAAATGCCATAACACTGCAGACTGGGCGGGAGGCGTGGCGCTCGATACCTTGAGCCCGGCTGAGATTCCCGGTGATGCGCAGACGTGGGAGAAGGCGATTCGAAAGCTTCGAACCGGCATGATGCCCCCCGCCGGCAAGCCTCGTCCGCCACGAACCATCCTGGAGGGCTTCGCGACGGAACTTGCAGCGCGGCTGGATGAGGCGGCCCGCCTGCATCCCCTGCCCGGCACCAAGTCTCTTCATCGCCTCAACCGTACCGAATACGCGAATGCCATACACGACCTCTTGGCGTTCGACGTGGATGCGTCGACCTTGTTGCCCGGCGACGATGCTGCGGAGGGTTTCGACAACTTGGCGGACGTACTGAGCGTATCCCCCACGCTCATACAAAGCTACATATCGGCGGCCATGAAAATCAGTCGCCTTGCCGTGGGCGATCGCACCGCGGCGCCTACAGTGGTGAAATATGCCGTGCCTCCGGGCCTGTCACAGGACAGGCATCTCGAGGGACTGCCCCTGGGCACGCGTGGCGGCATTCGGGTCACCCACTTCTTTGCGCTGGATGCGCAATACGAGTTCCGCATCCGCATCGGTCGCGCTAATGCGTTTTCAGTCATGAGTGGCGATCCGACATCGCTCCTGGACCTCACCATCGACGGGCAGTCAGTGAAGGGGGCGGATGCGGGCCCGCTACGCATTGCCATGAAAGCCGGGCCGCACGTTATTGGCGTGGCCCTCATCGATCGGCGCCATTCAGCCGGTGTCGATGAACTCTATGCCAAAGCGCAGCCGCGATCAGAGATCATCGACAGCTTCACGATCGGCGGGCCGTACAACTCGACCGGAACCGGGGACACGCCCAGCCGGCGAGCTATATTCGTGTGTTACCCCAAGCAAGCGCAACAACAACAAGAGGAGTCCTGCGCGCGCCAGCTGCTTGTGCACTTGGCGAGCCGAGCCTTGCGCAGGCCCTTGACCGCCGACGACCCCGCGGTGCAGACGCTTATGCAGTCCTATCAGGCGGGGCGCCAAGCCGGTGACTTCGAGGAAGGGATACAAAAAGCCCTCGCACGGTTACTGGCCGATCCGCAGTTCCTGTATCGCATCGAGGCGGACCACCCGCAACTCGCGGACGGTGCGGTCTATCGCATCAGCGACATTGAGCTGGCCTCGCGACTATCGTTTTTCCTCTGGAGCAGCATCCCGGATGACACACTGCTCGATCTTGCCTCGCAGGGGCTGCTGAGTGAGCCTAAGATACTTATCCAGCAAGTACGGCGCATGCTCGCGGACCCCCGCTCAAATCAGTTGGTGACGAACTTCGCGGGACAATGGCTGCGGCTGCGGGAACTTCACGGCTCGCAGCCGCTCGATCCTGAATTCGACGACAACCTGCGCGCGGCCCTCGAACAGGAAACTCAAATGCTGTTCGGCGGCATCGTGCATGAAGATCGAAGCGTCATCGATCTGCTCGATTCGAACTATACCTACCTGAATGAGCGGTTGGCGCGGCACTACGGCATTGCCGGTATTTATGGCAGCTACATGCGCCGCGTCAAATTGCCGAATCACTCGCCGCGCTCAGGTCTTCTCGGCCAGGGCAGCATCCTCACCGTCACCTCCGCGGGCGACCGAACGTCCCCGGTTCAGCGGGGCGCCTTTGTCATGGAGACACTCCTTGGCGCGCCGGTCCCTCGACCGCCACCGGGTGTGAACACCGATCTTAATCAAGAACCGACCGCGACGCGTGCCATGACGCTGCGCGAAAGACTCGAGCGGCACCGCGCCAATCCGACCTGTGCGGCCTGCCACCAGATCATGGACCCCATCGGATTCTCGCTCGAGAACTTCGATCTCGATGGTCGCTGGCGCACCACCGATGGCAACTCACCGATTGAGACCTCGGGGAAGCTTATTGACGGAACGCCGTTAAATGGCGTGGCCGGCCTGCGTGCAGCATTACTCTCGCATCAGGACAACTTCGTATCGAGTCTCACCGAGAAACTCCTGACCTATGCACTGGGTAGGCGTCTGGAATACTACGATGAGCCCGCCGTACGCGAGGTAACGCGCGAAGCACGCGCTGCGGGCTATCGATTCTCCGCACTGGTGCTCGGAATTATTCAAAGCGCCCCTTTCCAAATGAAAGTGAAGGGTACGCTCAGCGCCTCGGCGCCCATCCTCGGAGGAAAACCGCATGAAGAACAGTAACTGTTCGCTTTCGCGCCGGGTCGCGTTGAAAGGGATGAGTCTGGCAGCCCTTGCGCCGCTGATCGCAAGGCATGCCCATGCACTGGAGGCGCAGTTGCCCCTGAGGACAACCGGTCTTGAGCACTTGGGCACCATCGTTCCGGACGTTGAGATTGCAGGCAAGTTCTATGGTCGCCTTTTCAATCCCGACATTTATAAGGAGATGGACTCACCGTTGCGCTACTACGTGACGCTCGGGGTGGGCTATCTTGCGCTGGGCACGCATGGCAACGCGCCGAAGGCGCATTTCGACCATTTCTGCGCTTTGGTGGAAGACTACGATCCGAAAGCCATGGCGCAGGAGCTCGAGGCTCAAGGGCTGCCCCCGGGCCGATTCGGAATTATCCCAGACCCGGACGGGGTGGGATTCCAGCTGTTGGGGGCGCCCGGGGGGCTTGCGAAGACGGTTGTCCCCGCCGGCCGCATTGTCCCGGAGGAAGCACTCGTGAAACCCGTGCACCTCGATCATGTGGTAGTGCGCACGACTGAACTTGAGAAGTCGCTGCAGTTTTATCGCAGGTTTCTGGGCCACGAACAGCAAGATAGACATCATCCGGGACGGGCGGGATTCCAGATTGCGCACACCCGCCTGGAGCTAGAACAGGCTCCGGCCGGTGAAATGGGCCACATCGATCGCATCGGCATCAAGGTCCAACCGTTCGAGCACAAGAGCGTCGCGCGCGAGCTGCAAAGGATGGGCGCGACCGTCACCCGGCATTCGCGCCAGGGCTTGCTGTTCACGGACCCGGTGGGACTCACTCTGGAGCTGCAACCAGTCTGAAGGTGCCCGGGAGGCCATTGAGGCAACCATGTTTTACCTCACGAAGAAACACCTGTCGCGCCGCGCAGTCCTGAAAGGAGCGGGCGCGATGCTGTCACTACCCTTTCTGGAATCGATGATTCCGGCGGGAAGGGTTCGAGCTGCTGACGCGGGGGTCGCGGCGCTCAGACCGCGATTGGCGTGTATTTACGTGCCGCACGGTGCGGTCATGAGTCGGTGGACACCCGCGCAGGTGGGGACGCATTTCGCCTTTCCGGACATCCTCAAACCGCTCGAACCCTTCCGCGATCGGGTAAATGTGATCAGCGGATTGTCGTTGCCGCTCGCATACGGTCAGGACGCCTCCGCGGGCGCCAATCACACCCGCTCCTCCGCCGTGTATCTCTCAGGCGCTACACCGGGAACCGGCTCGGAAGCCGAGTTGGGGATAACGGTCGACCAGGTCGCCGCCCAGTCCTTTGGCCAGGACTCGCCGCTGCCCTCCCTCGAGCTGTCCATAGAGGACGGGGGCCTAAGCTGTGGTGCTGGCCTGTCCTGTGCCTATCGCAATACGATTTCCTGGCGGGGGCCGAAATCGCCGCTTCCCATGGAGAACAATCCGCAGGTCGTATTCGAGCGGCTGTTTGGTGATGGCGCAACGGCGCAGGAGCGCACGGCGCGGCGTGCGGAGGCCCGGAGCCTCCTCGACTCGATCACCAAAGAGGTGAACTCCCTGCAAAAAACGCTGCCAGCGATCGATCGCGAGCGCCTCGAGCGCTATCTGACCGACGTCCGCGAAGTAGAACGACGTATTGACCTGGCGTCGCAACAGGTGCCGGCGGGCGCGACGCTACCGACTGCCCCCAGCGGCATTCCAGATGATTTCGAGACGCATATCAAAGCCATGTTCGATATGCAGGTGCTTGCGCTGCAGGCGGACATTACCCGCGTCGCAACGCTCATGTTCGCCAAGGAAGTAAGCAATGCGATCTATCCGGCAAGCGGCATCCGTGAGCCGTTCCATAATCTCTCGCACCATTCCAACGTTCAGGAGAATATCAACAAGCTCGCACAGCTGAACCAATACCATGTCAAGACGTTCGCTTACCTGGTGAAGAAAATGCAGGAGGCGCCAGATGGGGAAGGCACGCTCCTCGATCACTCACTCGTGATGTACGGCAGCGGCATGAGCAACAGCAACGAACATGATCACCGCCCGCTGCCCATCGTTCTGGCGGGCGGCGCCCGTGGCAAGGTAATGGGTGGTCGCCACATTCACGTGGACGGGCTACCGACGCTGTCGAACCTGCTGCTCGCGATGCTGCACAAGCTTGATGTACCGGTGGAGTCCTTCGGCGACAGCACCGGTGTAGTGGATCTCTAAGAGGCCTTGACGATGACAGGGCGATCCGCGTGGCTGGCATTGGCGTGCGCAGGCGCTATGGCATTTGCCGACTTTCGGGCCCGGGAGGCATGGTCGGATGAGCTCACTGGCGCCGGAAAGATGAATCTAGCGGACCTGGCCGAGGAAGGCGATGTGCACCAGGTTCGGGAGCTGCTCCGGCACAACGCCGGCATCAATAGTCCCGGACACGATGGCACTGCGGCGTTGCACTGGATCGTGCGGCTCCAGGATATCGAAACGGCCACGCAACTGCTGCGCGCCGGCGCCGACCCAAACCTCCCGAACCGATACGGTGTCAGACCCCTGCACATCGCCATCGCGCAGAACGATCTGGCGATGGTGCGGTTGCTGCTCGAGGCCCACGCTGATCCGGCCTCGCCGGATGCAACGGGTGAGACTTGCCTGATGATGGCGGCAAACGAGGGCCGAATTGGCATCGTTAAGGCGCTGCTCGAGAAGGGGGCGCCGGTGGATGTGCGCGATCCGCAGTATCAGCAGACCGCGCTGATGTTCGCCGCCCGAAACGGGCATACTGAAGTTGCCAAACTGCTCATCGCGCATCGCGCTGACGTCAACGCGCAAACGCCCACGGGAACCGTGCCGCGATTTCGGTCGCCGGCGTCCAACGCCGGCTCCAGAGGCACCGGCATCATTCGCGGCGGCTGGCCGGAGCGTGGCTCACGCGAGCCGGTTCCCGGAGCGAAGTCTTCGCTGCTGTACGCTGCGCGCGAAGGTCATCTTGAGATGGTGCAGTTGCTGCTTAGCTCGGGGGCGAATATCGAGCAGGCCGATGCGAATGGCGTGACGCCACTGCTGATGGCGATTATGAACAACCAAATTCCGGTGGCGCATCTTCTGATCCGTAAGGGCGCCGATGTCAAAACGCCGGACTGGTACGGAGACACTGCGTTATGGGCGGCAGTGGACCTGCGCGATATCGATGTCCCGGGGCCAAACATTACCGATAACGGCGTCGATCGGGCCGCAGCCTTCGGGCTCATCCAGGAACTTCTGGAGGCGGGCGCGGACGTGAACGCGCGTACCAAGGAGTATCCCCCCGAGCGGCGCTGGATCACCCCACTCGGTTCGATTGCCTGGGTGGATTTCACCGGACAGACTGCGTTTCTGCGCGCGGCACTTTCGGGTGACGTCGAAGTGATGCACCTCCTGCTGGATCACCACGCGGATCCGAACATCCCCACATTCGGGGGCACGACACCGTTGATGGCCGCCGCGGGAGTCAATTGGACGTACGCCCAAACCTACGATGAGGGCCCGGCGAAGTTGCTCGAGGCGGTGAAACTCGCCCAATCGCTCGGCAACGACGTGGACGCCGTCAATTCCATGGGCATCTGTGCCCTGCATGGGGCCGCGAACCGCGGCTCCGACGACATTGTCCGATATCTGGTGCAGAAGGGCGCATCCCTTGATGTCACCGACAAACAGGGGCGCACCGCTGTGACTTGGGCGCAGGGGGTGTTCCTGGCCACGAATCCACCGGTGGCGAAGCCTACGACTGTCGCGTTGCTCAAGCAGTTGCGAGCCAGTCGCTAGCCGTTGCGCCCCACACGCTCAAATCCCCTGCTCCTTAAAATCGGGGGATGTTGGAGGCAGCGAGGTGGCCGCAAAGGCGCCACAGCCAGGCCGATCTGCTGGATGAGGAACACTCGCGTCATCGCCGCGGGCTTTACGTGGAATCCGCGCCTGCAATAGCGGGGCGATCTTGCCGACAACAAAGGAATCGAACGCATCGACCCACATGACGAACGCGCAGATCAGCAGCAGCCACCGACGGGCCGCACCAATCTCCTGGTCATCGAGAGACGACTCGATGGAATAATGGCCGGCCTCGACGCCTATTGCGCTGGACGCGTCGGCGTTACTCCGCATCATCGTGGCGCCAGACGCTGGGCATCGAGTAAGGCACGTCGATGTGCACGACCTCAATGCGATCGATTCGTCCCGCAGTGATATGGAACAGCTCCAGCATCGACAGGGTGTTGGGCGACTTAATGTATGATCTGACCACCGTGCCATCCGCGAGGTGATCTTCGGTGGAGGCGGCACTGTGGTCGATGAACGCACGTGCGAGCACTAGTCCATGCACCTCATCGATGAGCATATAGTCCCGATCTCGCACAGCCGTGTCGAAAATGAACGTTCCGGTCTTGAATTGATCGCCGCAGGAGAGCTTGCCCTCAGGCCGGTCGAACTTGGGATTGCCGGCGGACTCGAATCCGTTCTCCTGGCGTCGACAGTCCTCGCTGAAAACCGTGAGGAGCTTGCCATCATTCAGCTGCAGGGTACTGAAATACCCGTTGGCAAGATCCACCATCCGCCGACGCGCGGTACGCTGTTCAGGCGGCAGAACGGCGGTCATTGCCGGGTAGTGGAAGAGTGCGTGCGGATCGCCGGCAGCGGGTGATGGAGCTTTCGCGGGGTCCGGTTGGTTAATCAACGTCTCCGCTTCATCGATGCGTCCCTCTGCGATCTTCAGTCGCAGCGCAAAATAAGCCAGCTGTCCGCGCTGCTCGACGAGTCCGAAGGCGCCGACCTGGCCCGTGTTGGGGTCCGTGAATTTAAAAACCTTGCTCGGCGCCCCAGTGGCCGTGCCCCACAGACCATCGCCAACACGTAGCCAGACGTTGTTTTCACTGAAGCGCACCCGGGGTGCCCAGGGCAGTCCGGCCGCGGTATGCGCGGACAATGCACTCAGGTACCGGTCCGCAAACGCTTCCAGACAACTGGAATCACACAGCGGCGCAACAGGATAGCCGGGGAAAGCGGCTGCGGACGCCCTGAGGGTCAAGCTTAATGTGAGCAACGCCCCTATCCATATCCGACCGGGTCGACGCAGGGTGTCGATCTTATGGGTCATGTTACGCCTCCGTGTGCGGGAGAGGATAATCGGTCTGTCTGGGTGACGAGGACCTCGATTGGTGTATCGAACGGAACGGGCGTTTCAGCCCTGCTCACTTCCGGATTCGGCGCTCGCCTGTTAAGGGGAGCGCGGAAGGGTCACATAGGGACTACTGGTCAGCGTGCGGAGCAACCGCAGAGATCGCGTTGACCATCAGATCGATGAAGACGCGGACGCGCTGTGGCATGTGCCGACGCTCAAGGAATGTCGCCGATATGACAACGGGGGGGATGGGCCAGTCTGGCAAGACCTGCATCAGGCGACCGGCCCTCACGTCCGCTTCGCAAATTGCAGTGGTCAGCATCGCGATACCGACCCCAGCCACCGCCATCTCTCGTGCAACCACGATATCTGTCGTCGTCAAGTGCGGCGTCAGCGCCGGACGCCCGGGGCCTCCTACTGCCCATAGTGCCGCGTTGACCTGCGAGTCGAGCACGATGCAATCATGTTCCGCTAGCTGGGCGGGTGATGTGGGGACCCCCTTGCGGGCGCCGTACAGGGGACTTAAGTAGAGCCCGCGGGGCAATTCAGCCAGTCGCCGCGCCGGCAGCTGTTCGTTGCGCACTTTGCCGATGAAAATTGCGACATCGAATGGCTCTTCGCTCACATCGACCCACCGGTTGGTGACATGGATCGTGAGCCTGACTTCGGGGTACCGCAACGCAAAGTCCGACAGCGCCCGACTGACCCACGTGCTTGCCAGTCCGATTGGCATGCTCACGCGCATGATGCCCCGCACCTGCGACTGCATTTCCGAGGCGATCAGGCTTGCCTCGCGCGTCTCGACGGCAATGCGCTCACACCGGTGCATCAGGGCCTCGCCAATCTCGGTTAGTTCCAGCCCTTTTGCGCCGCGCTTGAGTAGCACCGCGCCAATCTGCTGCTCCAACTGTCGCAGCTTTCGACTCAGGGTCGCCTTGGGCGTACGCAGATGAAATGCGGCCTGACTGATGCTTCCGGCGTTGACGATCTCCATAAACAGCATGAGCAGGTTCAAATCCAGGTGTGGTGTCGACTCGATCAGGGCCGCATTGGAAATACGGTCCGAAGCTATGTTCATCGGCATGATGCCCCCTCTTACCACCGCGGCGCTGAGCCATTTAGCTGGCCCGCTACGTATTTATCTATGCGTAATAGCGGGAGTTGCCCATATAGTCAAGCACTTAGCCCGCCAACGCAAATCTCGTGGCTGAATTGCCACAAGCAGCCCAGATCCGTGCAGGTATCATGTCGAACGTGGGTTGCAAATTTAAGCAGCAACCCGATCTTCCCCGCGCACATTTGGCTTTTTCTACGCCAGGCATGGGTCACCGTTCCAAATTCGACATGCCCGGTATCAATTCCCGAGGCTTTGCCCAGCTGCGGGCACCCGGTAGGTTTGTCCGACCGACCGCCGGATATCGCGCGGCCATCACGCGAGAACGGCGTTGAGCAGAGGCTTTGAGCTTTTGATGCGGCCGGGAGTGCACCCTGAGCGTGCGCCGGGCCGCAAACATGCTTCCCCTCCCGTCCATTCGATTGTCCATGAGAACGGCTTGCGTATCGAGCGCAACGTTCGAGTTGCCATGCGTGATGGCGTGCGTATCTATATCGATATCTACCGGCCGGAGACACCTGCAGACACCCGGGTACCGGTTCTGTTGGGATGGAGTCCTTACGGCAAACACAATACCGCTGATCACCTGCCGTGGCCCGAAGCCGACGTTCCGGCGGGTTGGATTTCACGGTACACCGCGTTTGAGGCGCCCGATCCTCTGTCCTGGTGTGCCAACGGCTATGCCGTCGTCTACCCGGATCCGCGCGGCAGCTGGTACTCCGAAGGGGAGCTGCGACACGGCGGCATGGGTGAAGCCGAGGATTGCTACGACCTGATCGAATGGCTGGGCGTGCAGTCCTGGAGCAATGGCCGGGTCGGCATGACGGGCGTGTCCTACCTGGCGGCGACCCAATGGTTCGTGGCACCGCTTCACCCGCCACATTTGGCGGCAATTAATCCCTGCGAAGGATTCAGTGACTGGTACCGCGAATTTGCCTATCACGGCGGCATTCCCGAGACGGGCTTCGTCCCGCGTGGAAGTGCGAACTTGCAGTGGTCCACCACGCGCACGGAGGACACGGCGGCCAATGTCCGCGCTCATCCGCTGTACGATGACTATTGGGCCAGCAAAGAAGCCGATCTGTCCGCGATCATGGTGCCTGCCTATGTGGTGGCGAGTTGGTCCGATCAAGGCCTGCACACCCGCGGGACGCTTGAGGCCTACCGCAAGCTTGCCTCGCCCCAGAAGTGGCTGGAAGTGCATGGCGGGAAGAAGTGGCGGCATTATTACGACCCGCAGAGCGTCGCGAAGCAACGGCAGTTCTTCGACCACTTCCTTAAGGATGCGCCGACCCAGCTGGACCGCTGGCCCAAGGCATTAATTGAGGTGCGCGAAGCGGCCAATAGCGGCACCTGGCACGCGGAGTCCGAGTGGCCTCTAGCCCGCACCCGGTATCGGCCGCTTTTCCTTGATGCCCGAGACGGCACGTTGCGCGATACCGTTCCTGAGGTCGCCGCGAAAATCAGCTACGACCCACTTAAGCCGGATGGCCGCGGCGTGTTCGATTATCTCTGCGCAAGCGAGATGGAACTCGCCGGACCGATGACGCTACATGTCTGGGTCGAAGCGCAGGGCTCGGATGACATGGATTTGTTCGTCGCCATTGAAAAACTGGATGCAGATCGCAGGCGCATTCCGTTCGTCTTCTACGCCGTGAACGAGAATGGTCCGGTGGCATTGGGCTGGTTACGTGTCAGCCACCGCGCACTCGATCCGGTGCATTCGCGCCCAGAACAGCCCGTGCACAGTCATCTGGTCGAGCAACGGCTTTCCGCTGGCGAACGGGTACCAGTTGACGTCGAGATCTGGCCCTCAGCGACGCAGTTTCGCGAAGGCGAGACCCTTCGACTAGTGATTCAGGGTCGGGACATACCTGAAGCTGGCGTGCCGAACGGCCCCACGGCGCGGCACGAGGAGACCCGGAATCAGGGCCGACATGTGCTGCATACCGGCGGCGCGTACGAAGCCTTTTTGCTAATTCCAGTGATTCCTCCATTGACTCCCGGCGGTGACTAAGGCCGGCGCCATGGTGGTTGACCTAGAGACACTGGCCGAAGCAATGGCCGAGAACCTTGGGGCGGGGATGGCAAGCTTCCGCAACGCTTTCAATCGGCTGCAGAAAGCCGAACTTGTCCCCATAACGACCTATTCAATTTGATGGAAAGGCCAGATTGGCGAGGATGGTTTTGTGTTTTGAGAAGGAATCCTTGTGCCGACTGAGGGAGCGTCACCTCCGCGGTCAGCGCGTCAGTTCGCGCGGTGACTCTTCTGTGAGCGGTTTGACCATCGGCGGCAATGGCGGATACTGGGAAGATCAAGGCTATGAATGGTATGCAGGTATCTAGTCTAGTCACAATGGAATGACCGGCTCCCGATTTGCAGCATCGCGGATTACGCTGTGAGTCGGGAAAGACCGCGGCGCAGAGCCGCATACAAATGGGAGCCGGCGATGAAGAAGGTACGATTTG
>Ga0182030_10008028_pt1 | contig 21931 bp, 20 predicted proteins | sample 812S3MmetaG_FD_121299 | JGI IMG/M metagenome (GOLD analysis project Ga0182030, IMG submission 121299) | Permafrost microbial communities from Stordalen Mire, Sweden - 812S3M metaG (Illumina Assembly) | ecosystem: Environmental > Terrestrial > Soil > Wetlands > Permafrost | place: Sweden... | reverse complement strand
CTATCAACATCATGCAGAAAGACACATCAAAGGGATCCTTGCGCGGAAAATTCAAACGCGCCGGGTGGAACGAAGCATATCTATCAAAACTCATCGCACTATTTTGAAATGCGATTGCCCTGCCGCTGATCTCCACTGGTTTGGTCGCGGCCATTGGCACAGGAGAGGCTTTTGATCGCGGCCGCGATGTTGGCGCCTGGCTCGGCCTTGTGCCCCGACAATACAGCACCGGTGGCCGTTCCATTCTGGGCCGCATATCGAAACGAGGAAGCAAGTATCTGCGGACGCTCTTTATCCAGGCAGCAAAGGTTCTCCTGATGCGTCCCCAGAACTGGCCTCGTTACAGCTTCGGTGACTGGCTGAAGTCGGCGGCCGAACGGCTCCATAGGAATAAGCTCGCGATCGCCCTGGCGAACAAGCTAGCCCGCATTGCATGGAGCGTTCTGCGGAACGACCGTGCCTTCGACACCCTTCTTGAGCCGATAGCGATCTGACGCCCGGCTCTACGAGTTCGCGATTGAGGTTCGCATGGAACGGATTGATAGACGCACCCGGAATCTGATGACCCAAATGGTTGCTTGGCAGCCTGTCCGCTAATGAGATCAAAGGTGCGTGCGTACTCCCATCAAGGCCACGGCCCGCGAGCCGACAGACAGGCCGGATACATATCAGCGACTTCCGCCAGCACCCCTCACTTGCGAAACGCAGCCGGTCCATACATTTGGGTCAACTGCGGCGGTTCGAGTTCTAGCCCCCCTTATTCCGCCTCACAGCCCAACGCTGCCGAAAATAAAGTTTCAAAATTTTATCTCACGTTTAACTTCCATCTAGCAGGAACGAAGACACCAACTGCTTGTCACGACCGCCGAAGCAGCTGCAATCTGCCTTAACGCCATTTTGTGGGGATGAGAAAAAGTCGTTCTCGGGCACCCTAGGTTTTCTGCGGGTTTCAGCGGGCACAAACGGGCAGAAAAAACGCCCAAAATCGCCCATTTCCGCGCTACGCAGCGCAAATCTATCAGCATTATCAAAGGGATGAGATTGGTAGCAGCGGGGTGATTTGAACACCCGACCAAGGGATTATGATTCCCCTGCTCTACCACTGAGCTACGCTGCCGCCGGTGGAGGCCGGTGAGATAGGGGCCTACCCCCCGTTCTGTCAAGCCGGGGCGCCCCTAACCTATCCCCAAGCGCCTGACCCTTGTCGGGCGGAGGCTGCTTGGGCGGGGCGGCCGACCTTCAAGCCAGTTCTTTTTGCCGGGCCATGGCAGCTTCCTGTTTGCGGAAGTGGGGGATCAAATGTTCGCCGATATTTTTGATCGTCTCCATGCTGGCGGAATGGGGCACGGTGCCCATCTGCAGCAGGAAGAGGATTTCGTCGGCGCCGGCATCGATCAGACGCTGAACATATTGGATCGCTGTGTCGACCGTGCCGTAGGCGTGATTGATATTGTAAAGCTCGGTCGCGTTCGGGCGGACGGGGATATTATCCTCACCCAGGCGGGCCACGAAATTCTGCTTTTCCTGCTCGACCTCCTGGGCCAGCAATTCGGCGTCCAGATCGTCGACATTGGGACGCGGCGCGTTGCCGTACCAATAGTGGATCGACTTGGCGAAAAAGAGTTGACCGCGGAAGCCGATGCGCCGCGCCTCCTCCGCATCGTCCATGATGATCGCGGGACAGAGAGCGGCCAGATGCTCGGTCGGGCGGAAGCCGACCTGATCCTCCAGTTTCCGCTCGCGGAAGGCCTTGCGGTAGATCGCATTCTTCTTTGCGATTTCGTCAGGGCCGGAGAAGCCCAGAACCAGCGCGCCCAGACCGCGGGCGCCGGCGACCAGCAGCGCGTCCTCGCGGGTGCAGGCCATATACATCGGGGGGTGCGGATCCTGGAACGGCTTGGGGTGGATCGGGCGGGGCGGAATATCGATCAGGTCGCTGTGATATTCGAAATCGCCCTCAAGCCACATCTTCGGGATCATATACATCGACTCGTCGACCTGGGGCGTGACCAGTTCCATCGGTGTGTCGAAGGCCCCGGTTTCCTGCCGCGTACCGCCCTTGCCGACTCCGAAATGCAGACGTCCGCGTGAGAGAATGTCCAAAGTGGCGACGCGTTCGGCCACCTTGATCGGGTGGTTCATCTTGAAAGGCAGGCAAATGACGCCGTGGCCGACATGGATGCGGGTCGTCCGCCCGGCGATAAAGGCGAGAAAGCTTTCAGGGGCCGACAGATGGGCATATTGGGTGAGACTGTGGTGCTCGACCGACCAGATGACGTCAAAGCCCATTTCCTCGGCATAGACGCTCTGCTCCACGATGTCCTGGAACACCTGAGCCTCATTCTTGCGCGAGGTATCCACCATCTGCGCTTCGTAAATGATCGAAAATTTCATGCCTTGGGTTCCCCTTCGCTATGTCCGCCCGATCCCTTGTGCCGGCCAAATTTATAGCTCAGCGTGCCGCCAAATAACCGGCCCGTCCATGATCTGCATCGTCCGAGTGGACGAGTAAAGCGCGTAATGCCTGGATCATTGCCCCAGCCGCACAGAACTGGCATTTTCGCCCCTACCGGCCAAAGCCAACCAGCAAACACTTTCGATAATCGGGGAAATCACTCACTTGTCGCTGCCGAACACGATTCCCGGCGTTCTCATCGCCGACGCCAAAGCACATCCCGATAAGATTGCAATCGAGAACGAGGACGGGTCGCGCGTGACCTCGGCCGAGCTGCTGTCCCAATGCCGCCGCGCCGCCGCCGCCTTCATTGCCTATGGCATCAAGCCGGGCGAGCGAATCGCCATCTGGGCGCAAAACAATACGCCCTGGATCGTCGCCACCATCGGCGTGCAGATGATGGGCGGCGTGATGGTGCCGCTGAACACCCGACTGAAAGGCAGGGAGGCGGCCTATATTCTGGACCGCAGCACATCCCGGTTGCTGTTTACCGTGCGCGATTTCCTGAAGACCGATTACCCGGCCCTGCTGGCCGACGAATCGCTGCCCAAGCTGGAGCGGACAGTTATTCTGGAGGGGTCGGGGTCGCCGGAAGAAAGCTGGGAAAATTTCCTGACTCTGGGGGATTCGGTTGCGGCGGAAACGGTCGATGCGGCCTACGCCAAGCTGAAGGACGATGACGTCAGCGATATTCTGTTCACCTCGGGAACGACCGGCAAGCCCAAAGGTGCGCTGTCGACCCATTATCAGACGGTGCGGACCTCACGCGCCTGGGTGAATTCGGTCGGGCTGAGGGACAGCGACCGCTATCTGATCGTTAACCCGTTCTTTCATTCCTTCGGCTATAAGTCGGGCTGGCTGGCCTGCCTGATCGCCGAGGCGACCATTCTGCCCCAGGCCGTGTTCGAGGCAGAGGCGGTTCTGAACCGCATCGCCCATGACAAGGTATCGGTCCTACCCGGCGCACCCACGCTTTATCAATCCATGCTGGTCAGCCCGGCGCTGAAAAACACTGACTTGTCTTCGCTGCGCATGGCGGTCACCGGGGCCGCGGTGGTGCCGCGCCAACTTGTCGAGCGGATGCACAGCGAGCTGGGCTTTAAGATCGTGCTGACCGGCTATGGCCTGACCGAATCCAGCGGCACAGTTTCGATCTGCGACGCGGGGGACAGTATCGAGCGGGTGTCGCAGACCAGCGGCAAGGCAATTCCGGGGCTTGAGCTGCGCAGCGTAGACCCCCAAGGCAAGGACGTGCCACCAGGCGAGGCGGGTGAGATTCTGGTGCGCGGATTCAATATCGTGAAGGCCTATCTGGACGACCCCAAGGCGACCGCAGAAGCGATAGACAAGGACGGCTGGTTCCGCACCGGCGATATCGGGATCATCGACGCCGACGGCTATATCCGCATCACCGACCGGGCGAAGGACATGTTCATCGTCGGCGGATTCAACTGCTATCCGGCAGAAACCGAGGGGCTGTTGCTGGAGCACCCGGACATCGCTCAGGTCGCGGTCGTGGGCGTGCCCGACGAGCGGATGGGCGAGGTCGCCAAGGCCTTCGTCATCTTGCGCCCCGGGGCCAGCCTGACAGAGGCCGAACTGATCGCCTGGGCGCGCAAGATGATGGCCAACTATAAGGTGCCGCGCTATGTCGATTTCGTCGACACCCTGCCGACCACGGCATCGGGCAAGGTTCAGCGGTTCGAGCTGAGGAAGTAAAGCAACGCCCTCGAAAGCCTCCGCCCTTGAGGGGGAGGCGCTTTAGTTTAGCGACCTACCCTTTCCGCCTCTCGACCCGCATCATCAGTTTTTTGTCCGGGCGCAGCGTCAGGCGCATGCGGGGTTTGGGCGGGTGGTCGGCGAGGCTGGTCAGTTTTACGGCGCGAAGCAGCGTGGCCAGGATTGCGACGCCTTCCATCATGGCGAAGGCGCTGCCTATGCAGATGCGGGCGCCGCCGCCGAAGGGCAGGTAGGCATAGCGGTGGCGGGCCTTTGACCGTTCCGGCGCGAAACGGTCGGGGTCGAAATCGTTAGGCCGGTCCCAGAGCGCCGTGTGGCGGTGCAGGGCATAGATCGGGACATAGACCATCGATCCCTGCGGCACCCGCCGGTTGCCCAGCGTGAAGGGGCGCGTGACTGCGCGGGCAATGATCGGAGCGGGCGGGTAAAGGCGCATCCCCTCCTGAAACACCTGCCTTGTGTAATTCAGCTTGGCGATATGGTCGGGCAGCAAGGGGCCGCCACCGGTCACCGCCTCAATCTCAGCCAGGGCGCGCTCGGCGGGGCCGGGGTTGCGCGACAGCAGATCGAAGGTCCAGGCCAGACCCAGCGCCGTCGTCTCATGGCCGGCGGCAACAAAAGTGAGCAAATTGTCGGTCAGTTCCTCATCGGTCATGGTGCGACCGGTTTCGGGATCGGCGGCATTCAGGAGCAAGTCGACCAGATCACCCGAGCCTGAGCCGGCGGCGCGATGTGCGGCGGCGATGCGCCCGATCGCACCGCGCAGATAGCGGGCCGCGGCATTGGTGCGGCCCTTGCCCGGATAAGGCATCCAGGACGGGGCGTTCAGCAGGCTGAGCGCGAAGACCCAGCCGGTGGATTCCAGAAAATCGGTTATCGCGCGCTCGGCCCGCGCCGCGTCGATATTGGCCCGGCCAGACAGCATCGTCTCGACGATGATGTCGAAGGTCGTGTGCATCATCTCATGACCAATATCGATCACAGACCCGTCGGGCTTGGTCAGCCAGCGGTCGCGGGTTTCGGCGGCGGCAGCCAGCATGGCGGGCAGAAAGCCCAGGAGGCGTTCGTGCCGAAAGATGGGCGCGGCGGATTGGCGTTGCCAGCGCCAATGGGCGCCGTCTGCGGTCAAAAGCCCGTCGCCCAGAACCGCGCCAAGCGTGCGGCGCAACTCAGGCCCCTTTGTCAACGCATCGGCATTGCCGACCAGAGCTTCCTGGATCAGGGAAGGTTCCAGAATGTAAAACCGCTGCCGTCCCAGAGCCTCAACATGCACCAGGGGCGCGGTAAAGACCCCATGCGGCAATGCGTCGATAGGATTGCGGATTACGCGCCACAGCACGTTCAGCGCTGAACGGCGGCGCGGTGGTTCGACAGCGTTCGATTGGGTGGCGAGATCGGTCAGGGGATCACCGTGATGCGGGCCAATGTCGCCGATACCCTAACTTCGATCGGGCGGCATGCGTAGGGCGCAGCGAAACCTTAGGTTTCGTGTCTGTCGGCTCCGCTGCGCACCTGCCCAGCCTATTTCTCGCCCACAACCAGGATGCGGAAGGTGCCCGGGACGACCGTATACTTCTTTTCGCCCTCGGCGGGTGCTGCGAAGTCGGCGGTCGGGAGGTAGATTTTGCCGGTCTTGGGGTCCAGGGCGGCCGTGCGGGCGCCATTGGCAGTGGGGATGGTGGCGATCACCGCAGGGGTGGCGGACGACGCGTCGATGACCGCGATATTGCCCTCGCCGCAGGGGATGAAGAACAGATTGCGCTTGGTGTCGAATATCGCGCCGTCGGGCCGTTCCCCGATAGTGAGGGTCGCAGCCACCGTGCCGTCCTTGGCCTGGACCGCCAGCGCCTTTTTGTTCTGGCAGGCCGCGACCAGCAGGCCGCCGGCGGGATTGAGCGCCAGGCCGGAGGGTTCATCGCAATCGGGTAGCTTATAGCGGGCCGTCACCTTGCGGCCGGCGATATCGACGACCGCAATCTCCCCCTTGTCTTCGACATTGACGTAGGCCGTGCCGTGGCCGTCGGCGACGGCGAATTCCAACTTTCCGCCGACGGCGATCTTGCCAGGCGAACTGGCGGTCTTTGGGTCGATCAGGGTGATTTCACCGTCGGCCCGGCCGTCCATGACCAGCACCAGTCCGCTGGAGGGGTCGAAGACCGCGACATCGGGGTTGAGGCCGGTGGGGATGGCGGCGATGACCTTGCCGGTCGCGGTCTCGAACAGGGTGGCGGTATTGTCGCCGCCATTCGTGCTGAGCGCGCGGCCGTCGGCCAGCGGCACGACGGCATGTAGGCGCTTGCCCGCGACCAGCGCGGGCGTGACCTTGCCGCTGTCGAGATCGACCGCCATGACGGCGTCGCCATGAGCGACATAAAGGCGCCGGGCGACGGCATCGACCGAGGCCGTGTCCCACCCGCCGTCGGGGCCGGGGATGGTAGCGACAACCGAGAGTTTCGGGGGCGCTGCGGCGGCCAGCGCCGCGGCAGAGGGAAGGAGACAGCAAGTCAGCAGCAGGCCGTTCAACGTCTGAAAAAGGCGCATGTCATCTCCTGTTCGGGAAATCGGTGAAGGGCGGGGAAATAGGAACATAAATTGAACACGGTCAATAGGAAATCTGAAGCTGCCGAAGGGATACGCACAACCTTAGATTTAAGAATTTGCCCAACAGGTCGCTGGTTCCCGCAGGAACGGCGATGCCGGTGCTTGTTCGCGTTACGGCGCCGCTCAGGAGCCTTCACTATTACAGGGGAAGGCGCGGCCTGGCTCTAAGCCGAAGCTTTTGCGGCCTCAATCACCGACGAATAGCGACCGTCGATATAGACCAGCGGATAGACATCGCCGTGCAGATGCACCCGCTTTACCTTGCCGATGAAGATGCCGTGCGTGCCGTAATGGTGAATATCGTCGACGGAGCAGACCAGGCTCGCCTGGGCATCGCGCAGATAGGGCACGTTGGTGTCCGGGTCGTCGCGCCAGTCGCCGATGGCAAAGCGCCCCTCGCCCTTCTGGCCGCCGCTGCAGGCGGCCGAAATCGCCTCATGCGAGCCGGACAGCACATTGATGCAGAAATCCTTGCCGTGATTGAGGATCGGATAGATCGATGCGCTCTTGTTCACGCAGATCAGAATCGACGGCGGGTCCATCGACAGCGAAGTGCAGGCCGAGGCCGCCATCGCATAGCGCGTATCGCCATCGCGCGCGGTCGCGACAACGACAGACGCGGCCAGTCGGCGCATCGCCTGCTTCATGCCGTTGATCAATTCCGCCGAGATGGCTTCAGAACCTTGCATCATCATCTTCCTCAATTGCCCGGCCGCCCTCCAGGCGCACCGGTTGCTTCCCATGATATTAGAAGTCGTCCCTAGCCGCACCATCGCGCAAACGGACGAGATTGCCCACCCCATCGGCGAAATTTATCTGGCTTCGTCCGATCCCAGTTGTGCCAGGCTGGTAACGATGAGGCGAACCAGCATCGTCTGGCGAGACACGCCGGTCTTGGCGAAGATCGAGCGCAAATGCGCCCGCGCAGTGTTGCGCGCGATCGACAGCTCGTGCGCCGCCTCATCCAGAGTCAGCCCGTCGCCCAGCAGCACCGCGAAGGCGGCCTCGGCGGGGGTCAGGCCGAACAGCTTGGCCAGCGCCGCCGGTGCCATGGCAGTATGGCGATCGGGGTCGGAGATGAAGACCACGATAGCTGGAACATGCTGATCATCGAGATATTGCGGCTGGGGCGCGGGCTTTACGATGAGGCCGAAGTCGCGCTTGCCCGAAGGCCGTTCGACGCGGATCGCCTCGACCAGCGCGCGTTCCCCTTTTTTTTCGCTCTCGACGATCTTGCGGATGGTTTCGGTCAGCCGTGCCGCGGCCGTGCGGTCGTTGAGGCTTAGCATACCCCCGACCAAGGCCACGCCGTCCGCCTGTTTCAGCAGTGCCTCGGCGATCCGGTCCCGGTCCAGAATCTTGCCGCGCCCATCCAGGATGATCGTGCCGACCGCCATCTGGTTCAGCGTGCCGGAATAAAGCGTGCGCTCAGACGCGATCCGGCTCAGCCGGGCGAATATCTCGATCGACTGGCGCAAATGCGGAATCAGCAGGCCGCAGAGCGCGCGCTGATCAGGCCCGAAATCGACCGTGTTCTCGCCGCGGCTGATGCGGAGGCGGGCCAGCATATCGCCGTCGGTGCGCAGGTCGGCGCCCAGAATATGGCGCACGCCGGTGGGCTTGAGGAAAAGCTGGTTGAACTCGCTGGCCTGGAATTCCTCCTGCGGAAGATATTCCGAAATCGTCACCGGCCGACCCTCGGGCAGATTGACGAAAGGGTCCGACGCGAAGAACTGTTCGCGATAGCTGCGCCAACCCGAATTCAGCCGGCCGGCAGCGTTCAGTATATAGCCCGGGCCTTCCGAAGCCGGGGGCTCAAGAATAAGGGTCACCGCCATCGCGCCCATCGCCACGCACAGAGCCTCGAGGAAAGCCGCCCATGGCGGATCCTCCAGCGGCCCGGCATAGACGGTTTTCACCAGCGCACTGAATTCCGGCAGCGTAAGCGGTGCATTCTGTCGCGATTCGGTCACCGTCCCCCCTCAAAGACGCTGGTCATGGGCCAGCCATTTCCGGCATACTCCGAACGGACCATGACTGTCGACCTTCCACTGTACCGGCAATGGCACGATGCGGAGAGCGAAGGCGCCCAAGACAGACAATCACAGAGGAAACGTCACCGATGCCGCTCGACCCAAAAGCAAAAGCCATGATCGATCAAATGGCTCAAATGCCCCTGCCCCCCTGGTCGGAACTGGACGCAGTCTCGTTCCGGGCGATGATGGGCGCGGGCAGGTTTCCGCCGCCCGACCTGCCGCTCGCGGAAATCACGAACCGCGACATTCCCGGCCCTGGCGGCCCGATTGCCGTGCGAATCTATCGCGCCTCGACCCAAGCCAAGCAGCCGGCGATCATCTATTTCCACGGCGGCGGTTTCGTCATCGGCGATCTGGAATCGCATGACGGCACCTGCCGGCGCCTCAGCCACGCCATCGGCTGCACCGTCGTCTCGGTCGATTACCGGTTGGCGCCCGAACATGTCTATCCGGCCGCGGTCGTCGATTGCTATGCCGCGACCGATTGGGTTGCCGAGAACGCCAGAGCCCTGAAGATCGACCCGGCCCGCATCGCGGTTGCCGGAGACAGCGCCGGCGGCAACCTGGCCGCAGTGGTCGCCATCGTCGCCCGCGACCGAGGCGGCCCGGCGATCTGTCATCAGCTGCTGACCTATCCGGTGACCGACATGGGATTCCGTTCCGAGTCATACGTCGTCAACGGCGAGGGCTATTTCCTGACCAAGGGCATGATGATGTGGTTCGGCGACCAGTATGTGCCCAAGGGCCATTCGGTCGAGGACCCGCTGCTGTCGCCGCTCTATGCCAAGGACCTGTCGAAGCTGCCGCCGGCCACCGTCATTACGGCGGAATTCGACCCGCTGCGCGACGAGGGCGAGGCCTATGCCAAGCGGCTCCAGGAGGCCGGAGTGCCGACCAAGCTGATCCGCTATGACGGGGTTTTCCACGGCTTCTTCAGCATGAACGGCGCCATCGACCAGGCCGACGACGCCCACGCATTCGCCGCAGGCGAACTCAAGAAAGCCTTTGGGATTTAAGGGGGAGAAAGACATGGCCGACACTGCATCGATCGTCCACGAGGTCGAGACCGCCTATTCCGCCTATGCCGGGGCCTTCAATCACGAGGATATTGCGACCGTTGTCCGCTATGTCGCCTCGCCCTACGTGATGACCATCGGCGCCCACGATGTCATGACCGCCCCGACCGACGAGGCGGTGCGCCATCAGTTCGATGGGGCGCTGGCGGGCATGAAGGCGCGCGGCTGGGTCAAGTCCGACTTTCAGGTGGTGCAGATCTGGCCGCTGTCGGACAATCACGCCCTGCTGATGACCGACATCGTCCGCTTTAAGGCGGACGGCTCAGTTCTGGAAAAGGGGCGCTATATCTATCAGGTGCGCCGCGGCGGCCAGTCCTGGCAGATTACGGGCGTCACCGATGTCGAGCCGCCCTACGCCGGCCCGGGGGATCACCCCCGGACCTGAGGCTTAGGGCTTAAACCTCGCTCGGCGCGGCCAAGCCCTTCTGCTTGAGGATATCGAGCGCCACGTCGACGATCATATCTTCCTGACCGCCTATCATGCGGCGACGGCCCAGTTCGACCAGGATCTCGCGGGTGTCGAGGCCATAGTTCTTGGCAGCGGTCTCGGCATGCCGCAGGAAGCTGGAATAGACGCCGGCATAGCCCAGCGACAGAGTCTCGCGGTCGACCCGCACCGGCCGGTCCTGCAGCGGGCGCACCAGGTCCTCGGCTGCGTCCATCAGGGCGAACACGTCGCAGCCGGTCTTCCAGCCCTTGCGCTCCGCCGCCGCGACGAACACCTCAAGCGGCGCGTTGCCTGCGCCGGCGCCCATACCGGCCAGCGACGCGTCGACGCGCAACGCCCCGCTCTGCACGGCCACGATTGAGTTGGCGACGCCCAACGACAGGTTGTGGTGGGCATGGATGCCGCGCGCGGTCTCAGGCTTCAGCACCCGGTCATAGGCCTGGAGCCGCTCGACCACTCCGTCCATGTCCAGCGCGCCGCCGGAATCGACAACATAGACGCAATGAACACCGTAGGATTCCATCAACAGCGCCTGCTCGGCCAGCTTTTCCGGCCCGACCATGTGGGACATCATCAGGAAGCCCGAAACATCCATGCCCAGGTCGCGCGCCGCCATGATGTGCTGGCGCGAGACGTCGGCCTCAGTGCAATGGGTGGCGATGCGCACCGAGCGCACGCCGATCGCATAGGCGCGCTTCAGTTCCTCAACCGTGCCGATGCCGGGCAGCAGCAAGGTGGTCAGCACCGACTTCTTACAAACATCGGCAACCGCCTCGAGCCACTCCCAATCGGTATGGGCGCCGAAGCCGTAGTTGAAGCTGGCGCCGTTCAGCCCGTCGCCGTGCGCCACCTCGATGGCGTCGACGCCGGCGTCGTCCAATGCCTTGGCGATCGCCCGCACATGGTCGATGCCGTACATGTGGCGGATGGCGTGCATACCGTCGCGCAGCGTCACGTCCTGGATATAGATTTTGGTTTCGGTGGGATCGTAGTTCATCAGTGGGCTCCCAGCAGGCGGGCGGCGATCAGCTCTGCCGTGCCGTGCGCGGCCGCCGTCATGATGTCGAGATTGCCGGCATAGGGCGGCAGGTAGTCGCCCGCCCCTTCGACCTCGAGGAAGATCGAGGTCTTAACCCCAGTAAAGTCGCCGTATCCCGGAATATGCACCGGCCGGTTGGAGCCGAAGCGTTCGAACTGCACTTCCTGCTTCAGGCGATAGCCCGGAACATAGGTCTGAACATCAGCCACCATCCGCTTCACCGAATCCTCGATTACCGAGTACTCGACATCGTCGGACAGAGTAAAGATCGTGTCGCGCATCATCATCGGCGGCTCGGCCGGGTTCAGGATGATGATCGCCTTGCCGCGCAGCGCGCCGCCCACCACCTCGACGCCTCGCGCCGTGGTACGGGTGAATTCGTCGATATTGGCGCGTGTGCCCGGACCGGCAGAGCGTGAGGACACCGATGCCACGATCTCGGCATAGGGGACGCGGGCGACACGAGAGACCGCGGCAACCATCGGGATGGTCGCCTGCCCGCCGCAAGTCACCATATTGACGTTCTGCGCATCAAGATTGTCCCGCCCGTTCACCGGCGGAATGGTCAGTGGCCCGATCGCCGCAGGAGTGAGGTCGATGACCCGTTTGCCGTCGCGCTGAAGAATGTCGTTGTGATGCTTATGCGCATAGGCCGAGGTGGCATCGAAGACGATGCCGATATCCGGGTAATGTTTCGAGGCGACCAGCCCGTCGATACCCTTGTCGATCGACTCCAGCCCAAGCGCCCGCGCCTTGGCCAGCCCTTCGGACTCCGGATCGATGCCCACCACCGCGACAAGCTCCAATAGCTTGCCCTTATTGACCAGCTTCATCATCAGGTCGGTGCCGATATTGCCCGACCCGATGATCGCGACTTTGATCTTCTTCGTCATATGATTTTCTCCGGCGCCCTTATAAGTCGTTGCTCAAGCAAATCGTATCGAGGTGGCGCCGACACCCGACAGCTCCATTTCGAATATATCGCCCGCCCGCGCCGGTTCCAACGGCACCAGCGAGCCTGAGAGAACTATATCCCCGGCCGACAGCGTAACGCCATATGGGCCCAGCGTATTGGCAAGCCAGGCCACCGCTGCCAGCGGCGACCCCTGCACAGCCGCGCCCAGCCCTTCGCTCAGGAACTGGCCATTCTTCTTGACCGTAACCTTCAATGCGGCCAGGTCGAAATCATTCGGGTTGGCCCGCGCCTTGCCCAACACAAACACACCGCAGGATGCGTTGTCAGCCACAGTATCGGCGATCTTGATCTTCCAATCGGCGATGCGCGAATCGACGATCTCAAAACAGGGCATGATGTAATCGGTCGCATCCAGCACATCCTGCATGCTGACGCCCGGCCCCTTCAGGTCTTTCTTCAACATAAAGGCGATTTCCGCCTCGGCCCTTGGCTGAATCAGCCCCTCGGCGATCACCGCCGTGCCGCCGTCGGGAATTTCCATGGTGTCGGTCAGAAAGCCGAAATCGGGCTGGCGGACATTCAACATATCCTGCACCGGCTTGCTGGTAACGCCGATCTTCTTGCCAACCACCTTCTCGCCGTCAGCGAGACGCTTTTCCAGAAATCCCAGCGAAATCTGATAGGCGTTGTCGATGGTCAGCTCCGGCACGCGCGTGCTCAGCGGAACGATGGTCCGGCGCGCGCGCAGAGCCTGATAAAGCTCGTCGCTAAAGGTTTCGAGCTGGTCGGGGGTTGCCATAAGCGTCACTCCGCTTTGAGTTCGTCATAAAATTGCGCATCTGGTCGAACATGGCGCTGCCCAAAAAACGCGCGACAGCCAATAACCTAAAAGTGTTTCCCACGCCAGCCGCCCACCCGTCCAACACCCGAGACAGGCCGGGAGCAGGTTGCTATGACATTTCCAACAGACACAGTAATCCGCCTTGGGAAATTCTCCATGCATCGCCCGCTTCTGATCGCCGCACTGATCTCGCTGTACACCGCCGGAGGCGCCGCGGCGGCGACCGCGCCCGATGTGCAATGGCCCCGTTACAACAATGATTATGCCGGGCAGCGCTTTTCGCCACTTTCCGAAGTCACGCCAATCAATGTCTCCAAGCTCGCAAAGTCCTGCTCGATCCGGCTTGGCGATGATGGGCCGTTCGAAACAGGCCCAATTGTCATCGACCGAACTATGTTCATCACCACAACGCATACGACTGTCGCGCTCGACGCCACCGACTGCGCGGTGCGCTGGCGGTCGGTCTATGTGCCGGAAGAAAAGGAGGCCTGGGCTGTCAATCGCGGTGCGGCTTACCTGGACGGGCGCATTTTTCGCGGTACCGGCGACGGACGCTTTCTGGCGCTGGACGCCAAGACCGGCGCGCAACTCTGGAAGGTAAAGCTCGGCGACCCGACAAAAGGGGAAGCGATCTCCGCCGCGCCGATCGCTTGGAACGGCCTGGTCTTTATCGGTATGGCGGTCGGCGATATGGGCAACCGCGGGCGGGTGCTGGCGCTGGACGCCGCCACCGGCAAAACCGTCTGGCAATTCGACACCATTCCGATGGGCGACGAGTTCGGAGCCGAGACCTGGAAATCCCGCGAGGCGGCGCTCATCGGCGGCGGCGCGACTTGGTCGTCCTACTCGCTAGACGAGGCGACCGGCGAGCTGCTGTTCCCGGTCGGCAATCCCGCGCCGATGCTGAATAACCTCATCAGGCCCGGCGACAATCTGTTCACCGATTCCGTCGTAGCCGTCGACGCCAAGACCGGCAAGCTGAAATGGTGGCATCAGATGATCGCCGCCGATTACCACGATTGGGACATGGGGGCGGCGCCGATAATTTATAAAACCAAGGACGGTGTCGACATGGTCGCCGGGGGCAGCAAGGACGGCAATCTCTATGGCATCGACCACGCCACCCATAAACAGGTCTTCAAGACGGCAGTTACGACACTGAAGAATGTCGACGCGCCGATCACGCCCGAGGGCGTGTCGGTCTGCCCCGGCGTGATGGGCGGGGTCGAATGGAACGGTCCCGCCTTCGATCCCGGCCGCAACCGGCTTTTCGTCGGCGCGGTCGATTGGTGCGCGATATTTAAGCCACGCCAGGGTGAGAACGACGTGATGGCCTCGACCGGCGGCCATTTCGAACAGGAGGCCTCGGCGACCGGCTGGGTGACGGCGGTCGACCCGAAGACCGGCGCGGTCAAATGGCGCTACCATTCGCCGACGCCGATGGTGGCGGGCGTGACACCCACCGCAAGCGGGCTGGTTCTGACCGGCGATGTCGGCGGCAACCTCATCGCGCTCGACAGCGAGACCGGCAAGAGCCTACTTCAATTGCCGCTGGGGGGCTCGGTCGCGGGCGGAGTGGTGACATACCGCATCGCGGGCAAGCAATATGTCGCGGCGACCGCCGGCAATGTCTCCAAGATCACTTTCGCCTCGGCCACAGGCACGCCCACAATCGTAATATTAGCGCTGAATGCCGGCCCGTCGCACGATCTGAAAGTAGCCGGGCTGGACCAGGGAATCGCCCATGAGGGGGCCGCCATTTACAAAGTGAACTGCACGACCTGCCACGGCGCAAACGGGCAAGGCGCCAACGGCCCCAAGCTCACCGGCATCGGCCGGCGGCTGAACGAAGCCGCCATCGCCGAACAGATCAAGTTCCCGCGCAAGGTAATGCCGAAGCTCTACCCATCGCCGCTCAGCGCCGAGGATGTGGCGGCCGTGACGGCGTTCATCCGCGGTTTCTAAGTTCAAATTTCCCGGACAGGGGAGGAATTCGGATCCGATAAATGACACAAGAACCCTATGTCCTAATTACCGCTGACACTCACGCCGGCGGTAGCCACGCGCAATATCGCGAGTACCTCGACCCGAAATATCGCCCGCTGTTCGATGAGTGGCGTGGCGGCTATGAAAATCCGGAACAGAAGCATTACGGCGCCAGGAAGCTGCGCAACTGGGACTTTGAGCAACGTTCCAAAGACCAGAACAGCCAAGGCGTGGTCGGCGAGGTGATCTTCCCAAACACGGTTCCGCCCTTCTGGCGCAAGCCGCTGGTGATGCCGCCTTCGGCCGTTCGGCCCGAAGATTATGAGCTCTATTGGGCCGGCATCCGGGCTCACAACCGATGGCTGGCAGATTTCTGTGCGGAAGATCCCATACGGCGGGCAGGAATTGGCGTGATCCTGCCAAATGACCTCGATGCCGCAGTCGAGGAGATCGCGTTCATTGCAAAGGCAGGGCTGCGCGGGGGCGTACTCCTGCCGCTTATTGCGCCGGACGCAACTTGGCTAAAGCCACTCTATGATCCGGCCTGGAACCGCGTCTTTGCTGCGATACAGGACCACGAACTTGTGATGAACCACCATACTGGCGCCGGTATTCCGGACCATGGCGACAGTCTGGTCGGCCAGGCCATCTGGATGTCGGAGGTCACGCTCTATGCTCAGACCGGTTATCGCCATTTGCTGCTGAGTGGTGTGTTCGAGCGGTATCCCGGGCTGGAATATATCGTCACAGAGTCCGGTTGCTCCTGGGCTGCTCCCCTGCTTAAGCAACTCGATGCCATACATCGCAACATCAATCAGGGTGGCGCCGGCGAAATCACCTACCGGGGCGAATGGGTGCTTAAAGAACCGCCAAGCGAATATGCCAAGCGAAACTGCTTTTATGGCGCAAGCTTTCCCAGCAAGGTCGAATTGGACGAAATCGATGCCGTCGGCGAGGACAATGTCCTGTGGGGAAACGACTATCCTCATTATGAGGGCACCTTCCCCTATAATTTGGAATCTCTGCGCCTGACCTTCCACGATATGCCCGAGTTGCGCCAGCGTAAGATTCTGGGCCTCAATGCCGCCAAACTCTACAAGTTCGATCTTGAGGCGTTAAAGCCGCTGGCAGCCAAATACGGCCCCACGCCCGATCAGGTGAACCAGCAGATCGCGCAGCAGGATCTCCCGCGCGACAGCTATTGCTACCTCTTCAAAAACGCCATCGAAGCCGCAGCTACCGGATAGCGCGAACCCAGAGTGAAGTCGGGCAAGCTACTGTGCGTCGGGCGTAACGATGATGCGATGGCAATCTTACCTCAGCCAGATTCTTAGCACCCTGATCCAATCTGACCCGCCGTAGCCCACCGCAACTACTTGATCCGGTGCCTCTTGGATGGTTATGTGCGGCCCCGGCCGGTATCCAAGAGTGACCGAAACCTTATGGTCCGTCTCGCAGCATTGCGACGACACAGTTCAAGGACGGCCGATGGGGGAGAGTTTAAGCGATGAGCGACAGTACATCCATCTTGGAATTGACCGAAGAGACGCTGCTGAACGAGGCGAAACGCCAGGCCGGCCTCAGCGATTTCGGCGACACATGGTTCCTGGAGCCGATGCGCAAGCTGCTGGATTCGATCCACAAGGAAGCCAAACTCAGCCCCGCAGGCGTCGCCAACCAGGGCGGCCGAATCGTCCACGGCCTGGTCAGTCGCCTCCGCCTGCAGGATGCTCTGAAACGCCATCCCGAAATTCACGATGAAAAGGTGATCGTCGCCGGCACTATTGTCGGCTTGCCACGCACCGGCAGCACCATGTTCCACCGCATGCTCTCCAGTGCCCCCGGCATCAACAGCATCAAATGGTTCGAGACCCAGTTCTACGCCCCCTTCGCCGGGGAGGAGCGCGGCAACCCGGTCGAGCGCAGGACACTCGCCACCAAAGTGATGGAGGGCTATGTCGCCGCAGGCATGATGTCGATTCATCCGTTCGCGATCGACGAACCCGACGAAGAGATCATTATCTTGGATCAGTTTTTCGTAGGCACCATGCCGGAATCAGCGATGTATGTGCCCAGCTATTGCGAATGGCTGGGCACATTCGATCATACCAAGGCCTATGAGGATCTGAAGACGATCCTGAAATTTTTCCAGTGGCAGGATGTCGGCCGCCAGGGCAAACGCTGGGTCCTGAAGACACCGGGGCATCTGGCGACCTTGGACACATTATTCAAAGTCTTCCCCGAAACCGTCGTCATCACGACCCACCGCGATCCGATCCAGACCGTTCCTTCTTATTGCAGCATGGTGAACTCGCTGATCCACATGAACTCGGACAATGTGGACGACATCGAGTTCGGCCGCTTCACCGAAAAGCGCTGGGCGGGATTTCTCGACCGCTATGAGGCCGCGCGCAACCGAATCGGCCCCCACCGCTTCATCGACATCAAATATGAAGACCTTCTGAAGGACCCGCTGGAACAGGCCCGGCCCGTGCTCGCCCGCCTCGGCATCGAGGTCACCGACAAGGTCGAAGAAGCGATGAAGGAATGGCTCGGCGAAAATGCCCGCGAGAAGCGCGCTGCCCATCACTATACGCTGGAACAATTCGGCCTGACGCCCGAGGTTCTGGAGCAGGATTTCGCGTCGTACAGGAACAGCTTTATTCTGTAATTGCAGACTATCATCCCGTATAACGACAACAACTGAAACCCATTAGAGGATATATTATGACCGGTTCCGATCATGCGTCGCGTGTCATAAGCGGCAAGGCGTGGGAAGATTTCTGCGACGGTCTGAAGGAAGCCGGAAAGCAGATTTTGCGCCCCGAAGCGCCGTCGACCGAGTTGGACCGGGCCGAGGGCTGGCGCTATCTGACCCGCTTGTTGCGTATGGGACTTGAGAGCAAGCTGGAATATGCCGACACCGATTTCCCAGGCATCTATTCCCTGTCCCATACGACAGCAAAGATCGGTGCGGACAATCCCGACAACATTTACCACAATGCAACCATCGACGGTTCCAAGGAATACCGGCTGAAAGGCACGCGCGGCACGGTTCCCTATTTCAGCTGGGGCACCAAAGCCAACCGCTATACAACTGATGGCACCATGTCTTCGACCGGAGAGTTGGACAGCCACTCGTTGATCGTCGAGCCGGACGGCACATTCGAAATCATCTTGAGTCAGAAAAAGCAGGGCAAAAATTGGCTGCCGCTTGCACCTGATTCCTCGATGCTGCTTGGTCGCCAGACCTTTCTAGACCGGTCGAAGGAAATTCCTGCCACAGTCACGATCGAGCAGATAAACGGCCCCAAAGAGCCCAAACCGCTGACCGCGTCGCAGTTGGACAAGGGCCTTGCCGATACCATTGATTTCGTCACCGGGACCGCCCGCGCCTTCGCAGTCCTGTCGCAGGATTTCCAACGCAAGCCCAATGACTGGATCACCGCAGACCAAGAACATTGGTATCTTATCGGCGGTGACCCCAAGATCTTCTACCTGCATATGTATTGGGCGCTGAAACCCGACGAGGCGCTGGTCATCGAAAGCCAAGTGCCGGAATGTGCATTCTGGAACATCCAGCTGGACAATTACTGGTGGGAATCGCTCGATTACCGCTATCTGCCGGTCCATGTGCAGAAGGGCAATGCCAAGTACAATGCAGACGGATCGGTCAAGATCGTGATAGCGGCGAAGGATCTCGGGGTCGGAAATTTCTTGGACACCGCCGGTCATACTAGCGGCACGATCCTGCTTCGCTGGGTCGACGCCAAGACCCACCCGATCCCGAAATGCAGAGTGGTCAAACTGTCTGATCTTAGTGCTCGATAGGGAGATAACTGATGCCAACACCTGTTCCGGATCGCAAGCTTTTCGGTGAGTTGGGCCTGCCACAAATCGCACAGATCGGCTTTGCCGTGCGCGACTTGGACCAGTCCATCGCCTTCTACGAGCCACTTTTCGGCCCCTTCAAGAAGGCACCACCGGAATTCGCGGTCCAGCAGGCCTCATACAAGGGCCAGCCGCGCAGCCCATATGAACTGGCCATCGCTTTCGGCCATTCCGGCGATGTCGAGATCGAACTCATCCAATGGGTTGCCGGTGATACGCCCCACCGCGATTTCCTGGAGAGCGGCCGTGAGGGCATGCATCATGTGCAGTTCCGTGTCGCCGATTGCGACGAATGGGTCAAAAAGCTGAATGCCGCCGGATATGAGACGGTCTGGTATGACCGCCTGCGTCCCGATATCGCCTACGCCTATATGGAGCGTCCCGGCGACCCGCTTCTGGTCGAATTTCTGGAATATCCGACGAGCGGCGATGCGACGGAGCCGTTGCCGGACTAGGGGAACGGAAAATACTGCGATCTCGATTTCCGCTGACGAATAAGAGTTGTTGAAAGCGTGGCTGGCGCATTTCGTCGCAAAACACCTTCCCTCTGTCGCCGATATAGTGGAGATGACTGATCGTCTCGCGCCATCGGAGGTTCAGACAGCAGACGCCGACTTTGCGCGAAATAACCTGCCCACACTTTCCGCAATCAGACTGCGCTTCTGGAAACCCATTCGCTTGGCCACGAAGCGTGGCCATATCCGAGGGGAAGTCGAATATTATGCTGTGCGTAACGCGGCCGAGATGACCGAAGATGATGAAGTGCGGGCGGCGCTTTGGAGCTAATCGGGAAGTTTGAGGTACAAGCAGGCCAACGATCTTCGAATGGCTCGTCGAAAAGGCGGCCGAAAGGCGGGACATATCTACAGCGGCAAACCCAGCTGGATTTTGATCACCCGATCGACTGCCAGTAGGTCCGCACGCGCGAGGATTCCGACCAAGTTCTTGATTCGCGCCTTCGACAGGGTGGTCAACTGGTCGACCATCGCCTTGCTTTTCTGGCCGCCTAGGGTGACGACGGCTTCGCTAGGATAGACGCGACCGGCATTGCTGGTGAGCGGTACGACCTGGACCCGGTTCAGCGCCGCGTTCGCCGCATCGTTGCTGACGATGATCGCGGGCCTTGTTTTTCGAATGTCTCCACCGACCGCCGGGTCGAAATCGACCCACCAAACTTCACCGCGGCGCACTGATGCCGTCGCCGATCAGGGCCTCGATCCATTCCAGCGCGTCGCGCTCGCGGTCATGGTCCGCCGCCATCGCGCGATAGCCTTCCCCGAGTTCGTCCGACGTCACATGCGGACGCGCCAAATCTTCGATAAACCGACTCATCTTGCGACGACCGACAACCCGGACCAGACCGTCATAGACGGCCTCGTCGATCGAAATCGTCATTCTCTTCTGCACTCGCCTCTCCTCTTATGCATATATGCATAGTGTAGATCGTGTGACCGATAAGCAAGACGCCTGCCCACGCGGTTGACCTTTCGCAAAATCAATCGGGCACACCCATGTTAGGCTGCACCATGGATAGATTTGCCACCGAAACTACCGTGACCGACCCCGTCTGCGGGATGAAGGTCAATCCGGAGTCATCGAAGCACCGGTACGATCATGCCGGGCACAGCTATCATTTCTGCGGTCCCGGCTGCCGGTCCAAGTTCGCGGCCGACCCCGACAAATATCTGAAGCCCGCCCCCACGCCGGCCGCGCCGGTCAAAGGCGCGATCTATACCTGCCCGATGCACCCGCAAATTCGGCAGGCGGGGCCGGGCAGTTGCCCGATCTGCGGCATGGCGCTGGAGCCCTTGAAAGTAACTGCCGAGGCAGCGCCGAACCACGAGCTGAAGGACATGTCCCGCCGGTTCTGGATCGGGCTGGCGCTAGCCCTGCCGGTGTTTCTGCTGGAAATGGGAAGCCATGTGTTGGGGATGAGGCTGAACGGCCTGCTGCCCACGAATATCTCACATTGGATTCAGTTCGCCCTCTCGACCCCGGTCGTGCTGTGGGCCGGCTGGCCATTCTTCCAGCGCGGCTGGGCGTCAGTCGTCCGCCGAAGCCTGAACATGTTCAGCCTGATCGCGCTCGGCACAGGCACTGCCTATCTCTACAGTCTCGTCGCCATCTTCCTACCGGGCCTGTTTCCGGCAGGGTTCCGCGACATGGATGGTGCGGTCCCGGTCTATTTCGAGGCCGCCGCGGTCATCACCGTGCTTGTGCTGCTGGGACAGGTTCTGGAGTTGCGGGCGCGCGAGCAGACCGGCGGGGCGATCCGCGCCCTGCTCAATCTCGCGCCGAAAACGGCGCGCCGGCTCAAGGACGACGGCCCGGATGAGGAAATCCCGCTAGAACAGGTCCAGCTTGGCGACCGGCTGCGCGTGCGGCCGGGCGATGGCGTGCCGGTGGATGGGACTGTCCTGGAGGGCAGCGGCTCGGTCGATGAATCCATGGTCACGGGCGAATCCATGCCGGTGGAGAAGCACAGCGGGGACCAGCTCATCGGCGGAACGGTCAACGGCGCGGGGAGCACGCTGGTCATGCGGGCCGACAAGGTCGGGACTGATACGATGCTGGCGCAGATCGTCGATATGGTGGCCAAGGCGCAGCGCAGCCGCGCGGCGATTCAGCGGGTGGCCGACACCGTATCGGGATATTTCGTTCCGGTTGTGCTCGCCGTCGCGCTGCTGGCATTCGCTGCCTGGGCGCTCTTGGGTCCCGCCCCCGCCCTGAGTTACGCCCTGATTGCGGCTGTCTCCGTCGTCATCATCGCCTGTCCCTGCGCGCTGGGCCTGGCCACGCCGATGAGCATCGGGGTCGGCATCGGCAAGGGCGCCCATGCCGGCGTTTTGATCAAATCGGCTGAAGCGCTGGAGCGCATGGAGAAGGTCGATACGCTAGTCGT
>Ga0182030_10008026_pt1 | contig 21935 bp, 22 predicted proteins | sample 812S3MmetaG_FD_121299 | JGI IMG/M metagenome (GOLD analysis project Ga0182030, IMG submission 121299) | Permafrost microbial communities from Stordalen Mire, Sweden - 812S3M metaG (Illumina Assembly) | ecosystem: Environmental > Terrestrial > Soil > Wetlands > Permafrost | place: Sweden... | reverse complement strand
GATCCACCATAGTATTAATTGTTTGTTGGAGTTGCAGAATTTCGCCTTGCGCAGGTCTCTCAATCTTCTGGGTCAGATCTCCATGGGCGACGGCAGTCGTGACTGATGCAATTTCTCTGACTTGATCGGTAAGGTTCTGTGCCATAACATTTACTTCACCGTGTTAGCCAAGTAGTTCAAACTCCGGCGGATATTGAAAGAATGCCTTTATCAAAAACCATTGAGGGGATCACTTACCATTATTTGTAAGTTCTTTCCATGTTCCATCCACTCCCACAATTTGTGCTTGACCACCAAGTATACCCTCGGTGCCAACTTCTCTGGCCACTCGTGAGACTTCGCTGGAGAATATTTGAAGTTGATCCATCATAGTGTTGATAACCTACACCATTTACGTTAGCGTTTTCGCTGTATACAGGAACTTAGTATTTACCCTCTTGAAAGTGGTAATTTCGGGGTCCATTTCCACAGAGTGTATTTGCACTTTCTTGCTCAGATCACCTTTAGCTACAGCTGTGACAATCTCTCCGATCTCCCGTAGAGCCTTTTGGAAAGCTTCATTGGCTTGTTGGTGCTTCTTGAGCTCTCGCTCCAGGGCCGCAACTCGTTCAACTTCTAGAACATTGAGGGCTTGTTCTTGAAGCTGCTTCTGCTGCAGTAGCTGATCATTGACGTTGGCCAATTCCGACTTCTGGTTGTCGAGCTGCTTAGACTGATCATCCACATGTTCTCGCAATGCCTCCAACTCCTCATCACTGAGCTTAGTGAATTTCTGAGGTCTCTCGCCGGATGGTGCATCTCTGGAAGCTAGTAATGAATTGACAAGCTGTTGTCTTGCTGCGGCAGATTTTGCAGCTCTGCCCGAACCGCCCCCGGTGAGTACATCAGCAAAAGCAGATGGTGCACCAATCTCATTGGGGGTATCAGGGAGTGTCTGATTGTTGACCGTAATTGCCTTAGCTTCCAGGGTTTGAACTCTTGTTACCAACGCAGCGATCTCGCGTTCAAGATTGAGCTTTGCTGGGGTATCTGGGCCCGGAAGTTTGACTCCTTGATTGCTCTGGATGTTGGGCTGTGCTAAGCTGACGCTTGTTGCAAGGCATTGCAATATCGCGGTAGTGGCCGCGAAAGTCGAGTCGTCAGTCATTGTTGCTGTGTATCCAGCCAGTGCTGGCTTTGTGGCAGATTAAGATTTCTTGGCTACCATGAAGGCATCAAGATTCGGTCTCGTTTTGTTATGTCGAAGAGGGCAATCCCAAATGCACAAGGCCGAAGGATTCAAGGCGTATGAGTCGTTGCTGCACAAGCGGTGTCAGGAAGGTTCACTACATTCGACAGCTGTGGAAGGCGCGAATCGACGAGAGGTAATAATCAACATTGATACTTACTTTCGAATTGTCGAAGAAGCTCTTCTGCTATCAAACCTGCAGTAACTCCCGTGCAGTTGGAGATAGTGACTGGCTTTTTTCCCTTGCAATGGGATCTCCGCATTCAAGCGAAGCCGAATTCCGATTGGGCCGCAGCAGGGTTCGAGGTCGAGGAGGGGCCGTTTTAAGCGTTCTATTTGCTGAGGTAAAAGGAGTGTGAGTCGACAGATGATCGTGTACTTGCCGCTGAGCTGACGACGCTTCTCGAAGGTGTTGATAGATACAAGAGTATGGAGTCGAGGTTGCAGAGAGAACAAGCTCGACACGGAAACGGGCTTTAGGACACGATAGGCTGCTAGGCTTACAAAAAGGTGTTGATGGGGCCAAATTCGGGCGCAAAAAAAACCTATCTAGTATGCGGGACATTAACTTAATTGGCCACTCGAAGCAGAATAGCGTTCTTGCTCGTTCGGATGGGCGTTATTTTGACAAGGGGCAAAGCCTTGGAGGTAGAGTCTGTGTCTGTGCTACTACAAAGCCACTGCGGGCAGCCAGGTCGTGCATGCAACTTGCTGTAGGGTTACTTCGTACAGCAAATTCAATGGTGTTTACAAGGGCCGTTTCTTGAAAAAGGAGCCACTTCCTGCCAATCACCCGTCCCCCCCTTTCCCTCTTACTCCCAGCACAGTCACGGGCTCAACTCACAGGGGGAGCCAAATGAAATTGAAATGACGAACGTGGCTGTGATATCGGCATTTTACATATCTATGTGCATACAGGGGTTGGAATGTGGGGGGATTTTCCCCATCTCTCTCTGCAGCTGAGGGATATATATATATATATATATGTATGTTATCGAAGCCTTCAAGCGGATGTTGCTTTCAAAAGAGGAGAATGATGAGTATGAACCATGAAAGATAGTAAGAGGATGATGGAGCCGAAAGGAAGTACCGTGAGCAGACTATCCGTTGGGAGTTGGATTCTTGGGTTCACCACACCTCATCCATCGAGACCCGGAGGGAAGACACAGCCTCCTTGAATGTTGAGACCCCACCAATGGAGCGTGAATAATGCCAATTTTGATAATTTTTGGATATCAACATTCAGTTGCTGGAAGAGGGAACTGTCGTGCGCCGGACATGACTCAGGAATCTGATCACCAGAAAAAGTAACGTCTGATTGACCAAAGCCCACAAAGATGAAACGTTTCAAGATAGGCGAAGCAGCAGATCGAAGCCTCTCCAGCCAAAGGTGAGTGCGATAGGCATTACTAAATACCTAACCGGTAGCGACCATCTCCACCAAATACGAAGCCTAAAACTTCACATCAGCATTCAGCAGGATCTTCGTCCCCCCTTTTTCTTCCATACCACCAAATCTCGTCTCCGGAATTACATGATGTCAATTGTTACCGATCTCCAGTTTCAAGAGTGGCCTTGTGCTGGGCTTGAGGGATCGTGATTCGTGATACATAGAGCTGCCACGTTGATTTCAGGGTCCTAGGCCAGCCAGCAAAGTCATTAACTTAAGGTAGTTTTTTGTGGGACCTCTTCTCTAAGTGGGCTTTTTGGCCTGACGAGGTTGGATTTCTCCTTTTCTACTTTCCGAGTAATTGAAATATATATAAAAATGTATAAAAGATGTATTGATATATCAAATGTATAAAGGTATTTATATATATATCATATATTGGTCTGACTAGCGATTGTTTGGCTTTCACGCTTCCGACAGTCGGATGTAAATATTAAAGCGCCAGTCCGTCAGTCGGTGAGGCCTTGGTGGGGTCTGCCCTCTAAAAAGGATTATAGGTTTTGCCAGACATTGAGACTCAACCAAGGGATGCTCAAGACCTGCTCTCAGGATTTGAAGATCGTACGACAACCTTGAATCAGAAGAAAAGTTTTGATATTTACTCAAACAAGCAAAAAGGACTATGGTATCTATTCTAACGCCAGCCCATTGATACCTTAGTATCTCAATATCATTCAGACTCCAAACTCCTTCGCAATGCTGTTCGCCCAAGTCTAGAAATATGATAATCAACTCATCGTCGGGGTAGATTGTTGGCACCAAATCTCGGTCCACCAGCAGCAAGACTCTGTCTCACAATCATCTCAGCGGCAGCTGCAGCGGCGAGACGCTCTCTTTGTCTACTCCTATCCCTCAAGTAAGGCGCTGCTTCCGGCCGCATTCTCAGAATTCTCAAGATCATGTCATCGCTTGGATCCGCTTGGGCTTCCTTTCTCTTTTCCTCCTTAGCCTGCTTCATGGTACCCAGATTACGACTCAGCATGATGCTTTTCGTTCGTCTCATGGATGTAGAGCCTAGGAATCCACCAAAAGACGCCCCCAAGTTGGCAGGCGCGGATAAGCGATTTCGCTGTTGTTGAGCTCGCTGTGCCGTTGCCGATGCCATCCGTTCTGATGTTCGAATGAGATCGGAGGTCTCTTCGAAGTAGAAAAAGTTGAGAGAGGCTAGTTCGTGGTATTTAGGTGATTTCAAAACATCAGCAGGCACTCCCATTGCTTCGCCCGTTTGATCGTCTCGATGATGGAAAAAGTCGAAAAGAAGTTCAAGCCATTTAAAGACAACGTCCATCTCCTGTTGGGTGAGGGGTTTCTGGCTTGATAGTTTATCTGACAGCGGCGGGACCAACAAGCCCTCGATAGCTAACAAGACTTCTTTCCATAACCTAGTCATAACCATAACCATCGACGCATCTGTCAATGTTTGCTTCATAATCGCGAAGTTCTCGTCAAAATACGTAAAAAGTGGCTTCAGTGCGTTCTCAACTTCTATGCCACTTACGCTTGGTGCGACAGATTGGCGATTTCTCCACAGATTCGTTACTGATGTAACTGAGATACCTTGTGACATCAAAGTTTTTAGGGCATCTAACGACAGTGATGCATTGATATATTGTGAGAGCTGGCAAGGTCAGTTATGCGGTGTATACCTTCTGTGTTTAACGCACCTTATCTGTAATCTTTCGAGTCATGTCCCTTTCTGTCCTTTTTAATAAGCGGAATGCCTTGCCAAAGTAGAACTGTATATCGTCGCGTTCTCCTTCCATGCTGACTCTAAGTAATAGTCTGCCTTGTGTGTCCAAGTTGAGCCAATATTCTCGCGGCATATAGTCGCTGAAATGCGCTGGATCTAACTTCAAAGAAGTTCTTCCAACATAGTCGTGATCACCGAAAGTATCCCAGTCCCAAATTGTTGCTATAATATTGAGAGCTCCCTGGACTGTAATATCGACAGATTCGTCCCAACGCGGATTGAGATTTCTCATCACAACTCTAGTCTTGGCCAGACGCTTCTGATATTCGTCGCCTAGAACTACGTAGGGATCACTGGTACCATTAGGATCGCAAGCTTTGAGCTCCTCGGCCTCCACTATCTTGATCGTAAAGACGTATTTGGAAGGTCTTCTCTGTTTCTCCTTAGGGGGGGCATTTTTTGCTAACACTTCCGCACAAGCATCTACGTTCATAGTCTTCTCAAGAACGTCCAACTGCTGAACAGCATATTCGATATTATTAAGTTTCACAAACGACTACAAAACCAGTTAGTTTATAACTCTAAACCGCGGAGGAATGTTGATTGCTTACCTCGGGATAGAACTGAAATGGCTCGATTTTTTCCTTGTTGCTCCAAGCATCTTTCGCGAGTTGCATCCACTTCTCTTGCTTTGATTGTGAAGCCGCTGCTACTTGAGAAGGAGACAGTCTATCCATTTCCTTCGAGAATCTTTGTTCAATAACTTCACAATAGCGTGACAGGCCGGTACCAAAAGATTTCGACAAAGCTGTCATGAATTTTGCGTATTGAACATCATCATCCCATTCCAGTTGGAAAATCTGGTCGGCAGTTTGATTGAAGAGGCGGAAGATGTCAATCACAGACACGCTGTGACGCTCGTCATCGGTGGCTGACTGTTCAGGATGTTCCGATCGTACTTGAAATTGATCTTGTTTAATGGCTTGATCGACCAGCTCAACCATTTTGGAATCAGCGACTCGAATCCATCGCCAAACGAAATCAGCCAGAACGTCTTCGATGTGGAATGCGAAAGGACGCTCAGGGAGTGCAGCTTGATGTATGCGGCGAATCTCCACAAGCTCTCTATACAGATCGAACCCATCTTGCAAATCTACCTCGGAGTTTTTCGTTTGTGCCACATGAAGGATTCGTTGGATCAGATCACCAGCATCATTCTCAAAGCTAGGAAACATTGTCTCGACCAGAATTGTTAACGGATTGACGCCCATGATGTCAGGATTCTTCCGATACCTTTTCTGGATTCTTTCACAAAGTTTAACGACTGATTTCCCCAGCTGAACAACGTGATAAAACTGCCATTCTTCTTGATTTTGTGGCACTTCGGCTTCGAGATAGCCTCTGTAAACGGCCGCAGCTTTGGAGCGAAGGCCCTCTATCAGTTGACCTTGGAATATCTCAAGTTCCTCCTCGCTCGTCGAGAAAGAAGGATCACTGTTGATATGATTCTCAAGTATGAGAAGTACAGGGCCTGGCGATGGTGGTTTAGTATCGTAGCAATGCTGCAACAGATCGTACAGGTCGCGCAAAAGAGCCTCATGTAAGTTGGACAGAATTTGGCGGTATAGAGAAAAATCTCGAACGGTCCAGTGACTTTGATTGAAAGACGATAAACTTGCCGAATGACTGTGCGTATGGGCTCGTTTAGTCTCAGGTGGAGGGTGCTTGACGAATTCAAAAGCGGTATCTAATTCATCTAGGCCAATTTCCTGATCGAGGAATTTCTGGGCTGCTACATCCAGAAAGAGTACCAAACGAGAGAATTGGGGAATCCGCCACCGGACACATATCTCACTTAGGAGGGATATGGACTCTCTAGAAAGAGGTGCCGTAGCAATTGGCCCATCAGACGCCTGTGGGGCATGAAGTAAATCAAATGTCATGGCATGTGATAGAATCGATCGATAGTACGATCGTGGATCTGGTGGAATGAACGTGAAGGTAGCCTCCTCGAGAAACAATCGATTAGGTTGATCATCTTCCGGCGAAAGGGCGCTCATGTCCATTGGCATGTCAAATCCATAGGAGGGATTCTGATCAACTGGGCTGGAAATAATTTTTGCCAAGTCGGAGTATGCTTGGTCTTCCTCTTGAGAGGAGGCATGAATAGGTGGGAGAGGTTTACTCGTACTGGCGGACGCTTTTACAAGTTCGGGCCTGGCCTGCAAGATCTCCGCCATCATTTGAGAAAGATCCGGCCCCTCCGCCTTTTTCCATGCTTGATAGCCTTCGTCGAGGTCGAAATCATCGCTACGTAAAGTTCGCTTTGTATTGGCATTGAGGCAGTGTTGATAAGATTTGAGATCAGAAAGTGCAGCTTCTTCGGTCCATACACTTTTGTTTGCATCAATATCAGACTGAACCTGCGAGTTCTTGAGACCAAAGATTTTAGCCACAACCTGAACCATAGGCATGTCTTTAACGTCATGACTCAACGGGACTATAACTTCGATTGTAGTACCTCCGGTCCCGTCCACTGAATCGATAAATAAATCTTGGTCATTTGTCAACAGCTTATTCTCCAATGTTGATAATCTGCTCATGAGCTCGGGCTTATCTTTGTCGTTTCCATTGTCTTTCAGAGTGGCACTGATCAACCTGACGAAAAGGGCTACATGGCGATCTACCAAAAGTTTCCAGGAATCGTCATCCGCAACCTTGCCTTTCTGCAATGCCTTTGTTGCATTCGAGTAGAATATTAGCACCAGGTCTTCAACTCGTCTCTCCTTGTCCATGCGTCGACGAAAACCTTGCTCGGTGAAAGCTGTATAGGCCTCTGCAAACGTTCGTTTCACCGCTGCATCATTATATCCAGGTAACTTTTCAGTTCCAACTAGCACCCCTTGTATACGTTTCTCGAGTGGTGACATAAAGCCGTGAGGAAATTTCGCGCTTTTGGAATCCTTGATATGAGAGAAATCCTGGATCAAGTCACCGATCATGGCAGTTTTCCTGGTCGGTTTTGGAGCCGGAAGATATTGTTTTCTCTTTGCTCTAGGTTGTAGAAGGTGGTGGAGGTATGCCACCCTGAGGGCAAACGTATATGCGTCATTGTAGCTAATGACTTTGGGCCTCGAACGAGAGGTGTTGCGGGACAATTGGGTACCTCCTTCGCTTTGGAGACTATTTATACGCTTGTTTAGATTCGGTCGAGATCTGGATGAGGCGGACGACATGGCGTTAGAGGTTAAAGGTATGAGGTGAGGTTCCTCAGCTCGACGTAGATAAACAGGATCTTTCGCTGGGTCAGAGTAGAGTAGAGCTGTGAATGCGAGGTGCCCTTGTTGCTTGCCGTACGAGAAGCACTCGATCGCTTCTGCGACAATGAGCGCTTTTGTAAAGCCTCAAAAAGGTCAATGGACCGGATAGTATTGTTTTCAACCAAATTGAAGTGATAGAGGTACAAGTCCCACGGCTTGTCGTGTAGCCTCCCAGCGCCCAGAGCCCAGTGACGATGAGGTACCAATCAAAGCAGGAGCAAGGCGGGATGCATTGAAGTTATTAGCGGGGCTAAACAAGGAACGTCCGTGGCTGCGCGCGGGTGTTGGTTTCATAATAAGGTAGATTCGTAGCAAAGTTTTTCTTCTAGGAAGCACTGCCGCGAATCGACCGTAGATTTCTTGAGGCATGGAGTATGATCACAATACTGCTGCTTTGTATAAAATTCTTTAGAGGGCGACTCAAGCTGTACCATCTGATAACAAACGTCTAGGAATTGCCACATGCCACATATATATCACAAATCAGTTGCCGGTTCTCAGAAGCCCACGTCATTGTCATGAGACATTATTGAAATCAAATACACAATGAATGCACGCCAAAAAGAGATACAATTTAAAACTAGCTATTTGAATATTTGTATATAAACTCGAAAGTACGAGGGCACAACTCCCATTTCCTAATCACCACGTGATCTTAATGAGCCTACCTATAGGTAGGAAGCCAGCCCCAACACCCTTGACGCGCACGGCCGCCTCGTCGTTTGGACGACCATTGGGAAACCGCCTGCCATTTTGTTCCCTGGAGGAAATCCTCTTCTCATTTCAAGTTGTCTAACAGTGAAGCTATCGTCACTCATTTCTGACCTTGTCTCGCTCGTTTAGCCAATCGCCCATGGTACCTCGAGTATCAAGCATGCGCTGGTTGGCATTGATTGCGTCGAGGGAAAGTACCATCTCGAAACAAAGCTCATCTCCCAACAATCCCCCGACTTTCATAGATCATGACGGCCAACCTCCCAAGTCCCGAACTCACCTTCAGCGATACAGCTTCTCAACCCGATGACCAACCTGTATCTATACCGAAAACTTCGGCTACTTCCCAACCCTCCAATGAGCTCAAGTTGTCGGACCCTGGAATGGCTGCTCCTGGATCAGCATCCGAGAAAGCTAGGAGAACTGGCATCGATGCAAAAACTAGGATATCGAATCTGCTGAAAGATAAGGAGCAAGAATGGACGGCTGTAGTAGAAAAAAAAGGTCCTCTTCAGTTGTTAGATCTGCCAATGGATGTACTGAAAGAGATAGTGAAGGAGGTAAGTTCTTGACTGCATGGGGAATGTCCTTGTACTGATACGAGGTCGTTAGGTCACACATACAAATGATCTTACAGCTTTAGCTCTGACCCATTCTGCCCTCCATAACCTCGCAATACCTCACATCTACTCTCGCTTCGACATTGTATGGCCCGACGCCCATGCCACAACCGACCCGAGAACGGGCGTTGATGCTCTGACATATGGATTAGCAACCCTGTCAATGGGTGATATCTTCATGGACCATGCTCAATGGCATTCGTTTACGTGCTCGAACTGCGGGACTCCAAATACTACTGAATGCAACCAAGCTCCCTTGTTGGGCCCACGAAATGGACAGAGGCGACTTGGAAATCAATATCCTCAATTTACTCGAAAGTTTTCCCTCGGGAACGGTCCCGCAGACTGGGTACAAGAGTATCTCATTACTAAGGAAAGTGGTAAAATGCTTGGGACACTCGTTGCTCTAGCCGTAGCTAGAATGATCAATCTGGAGACCTTTGTGTGGGATATGCCGACGGGAGTCCTGAGAGATGTTTGGCTTGCACTTTCATCATTGCAAAATAGAAACGCAAATCAAGAATGTCGATTGGAACGAGTCTGGGTTCGATGGCATGATAATTCCGAAGCCTCACCTTTACCACCTCAAAGCTCAAGTGCACCATCCACTACTGGAACAAGTGGCAGTACTTTGACTAATGTCGGTTGGACTATCTCGCCCGGTTCCAATCCACCAGCACAGGGTCCACAGCTGCCCCTTCTTTACTCACAAAGCCGTGTAGAATATCCCACGTTAAGCGTTCTGCCTCCGTTGAGAAGCTTGTCAGTGCTTGACGTTGATGAGTTAGATTATTTGGACGAAATGAGCGTTCTAATTGCCAAATCAAAAGATCGATTACGTGAGCTACGAGTTGGTATATCTGCGAAGGCAGTGAGTCGGGATTTTGCAATTTCTTGGGATGGACCGGATCTACATCAGGTTGACCACACAGCATCTTGGCCTGGAGCAAGTACTATTGGTGACAGGAGGCTGGGGGGCGTTCTGGGAGTCCTTCTAGGACGCGTCTTTGATATTCGCAAGAAGCAGAAGGCAAGGGTCGAAAAGAAAGAACACCTAGAGAGCTCGTTAGCAACTTCTGCCCCAATTCCGTCCGAATCGCACATTACCCTTCCAATAGATATTCAAAGCGGCGATGTTCTCCAAGAATATATTCCAGAGCCGGATCAAAACACTCCAATCGATGGTGATTGGACTGGAAAACAGGAGCCTATTGCTAACGACGGCATCATTTTGAATCCATTGGTCACTTTCAACATTGATGGTGGGGCTCCGGGAGAAGATTCCATTGCCTTTGACTTGAGTGCGCAACCCCAAGTGGCTTCAACCGGAGTCGAGTCGACCCAGACGGATGGCGACTCTCTCTCGGCACTGATATCTGCACATGAAGTTGTCCAGGAAGCAAGTGAGACAAATCAACCTATTTTAGCGGCATATGCACCTGTCGAACCTGCTCTTAGACGCTCACAGTCACACAGCCAGAGACAATCGCACTTCCCCGAAATTCCCTCGGAGAGAGAAAGGCTGGAGGGCAAGTTACGACTCCAAACATTAGAATTGGAACGCATTCCTTTATCTGTTGCAGTACTCCAGAAAGCATTTGATTGGTCGGTCCTGACTAATCTGACGATTCTCGATTGCCCACAGCATGATCGATTATGGACCATGCTCCGGCGACATTTTGCGCCCTCACCTCTAGGGAATGGTCACTCGTCTACCAAACAAAATGCTAGTGCAGCTTTTCAATACCATTTAAATCTTAGAAAGATTCATACCGATGCCGCGTCGCCAGCTCTTATTTCGTTTTTAAAGGATACACTAGCGCCGAACACTTTGGAAACCCTTTTTCTACAAGACCGCCGACGCTCCTCTACAGCGAATGTTACTATCGTAAGATTCACATGTCACATTATTGAGTGCCACTGACGTTGAAACCAGGATGCCATATATAAAGGACCTCTCAAAAGACACCGAGGAAGTCTCAGAAAGTTGATGCTCGATAGCTCTGATCGAATACCACGAGGTCCAACTAGTTCCTCAGATAATACAAGATGGAGAGCTTGGATGCCAAATCGCGATGTCCTCAACTTCATTACCAGTGGGCGCATGAGCAGTCTTCGAGAGCTCAGCATTGCTGTCGACTACAAAGACTGGGTAAGGACTGGTTCTTGCTACTTCTTTGTACGAATTAACGCTAACACGGAACAGCATCATTTCCTCCAACGTTTACCTCAAATCCCGCACCTTCGTTCACTCAATATTCCCTTCATTGCAGATCATGTAACGCCCTCGTTCGACCCCCGTGAGCTAGCTTTGCAAGTGGTTGATGTCATTGTTTTGCGTCCGGAGGTAGAGCTCTGCTATATGGGTGTTTCCCATAAATGCTTCGAAATCTTGGAGAACCGCCCTCACGACGATGGTCATGGATCTGCCGATACACACTCGAGCCTAGCTAACGGAGGACCGGGTGGTGCTATCACTGATGATGACGAGGCCAGCGACGAAGACGGAAGCGACGACGAGGAAGAAGATGACGACGAAGATGACGACAATGGGACGACCATCGCTCCTCAAATCGACCCCGATGAGACAGAGTCCGAAATTTCAGATCACTACGACTCGGATACCGATTCGGATGATGGCTCTGAGGATGGACGATCGAAGGTGCGGCTCAGGCTTCGAGAAATTCTCTTCTACGACGACAAGGTTGCCATCTTTAAAGCGCGTCATGGAAGACTATAGATCAGTCAGCCAACCCAAACCAACCCCTTAAGGCCAGGCCACATCTGTAGTTTTTAGAAGATCATTATGAAAGTTTTCACTTACATATACGTGGAGTTATCGAGCGCATTGGGAAAGGACTAAAGCGTCGGCGATCATCCACTGACGACTGGAGTCGGTTTTTTGAGGAGTTATTTGTTTCTCACCGCAAATCCTGTAGCTTCATAGCGAGATAGGGATAGGGCAGGCATGGAATGGGATGGAAAATTTGCATATACTTTAGCTTCATTATTCATGATAGCGGTTGATCACTTGATCGCGATCAGTACCTAGTACCTAGCCATCAATCAACAGAGGCCTCTGCTCTTTTGAAAACGACGGCTCAGCACTTACACTTACAGCTTACGGACCACAAAAAGCTTAGCCATGCTGTGATTCTATGCCAGGTGTTTGGCGTCAATAATGTGGGGAGATTATTGACATAATTTACACGCCTATCGACCAACACTTGTCTGACGGGCGAAGAACAAGCGAGCGCGCGGCAATTCTGGGCCTCAGCATTGTGGCCGTTCTCACCATATTTATGTCCTTAGCATTGGACCTATATACGACCGGTTCCCCTGTTAGATCACGAGTATTTTGGTAATGGCTCAGCGAAACGAGACTAGCTAAGGATCGATAAGGATGAGTATCCCAACTCGCCGCAGTAAAGTGGGCACAGCCTTGGCTTTAGAATCCAACGATCCTCATCCATTGAGGCTCATCCAAGGGATGTGTTAATCCTAGATTCCCACTAATTGCTCCCACGCCGGTCCCTCTGATCCTCAAACTTAAAGTATGAAGCGTCGATCGGTGCAAGTGTCTATGCCAAATGCGTTGCGGATGATGGGAAGGCTAGATGGATTATGGAAAGGAGGAGAGGAGCTGGTTATGTCAAAGAATTCTGAAACAACGATGTTTCGTTATTTTCGTCTTACTAGAAGGGTTAATGAGGCACCGCCACGTTGGAGATTCTTCTAATTGGCGGGGTCGGTTGTACCTTGAACTCTAGTACCCCAAGCTCTAACCAGCCTTAATCTACAATACCCTGCCTCTACGATCTCACGAGAGAGCCAAATTGGCAACTCGTGGACTGCGGTATTCCCTAATTAGGCATACCTTGAATTAAATTGCTAACAACTCAGCCATGCGAAGCACCGATACAGTAATACTCAATTGATCCCCCCATAAGCGCCATTGCGCATTCTGTAAGATCTTTGTTAATTTGGGAAGGATTCTTACTTGCAGTGGCTTTCTGGGAATGCCGGATCCATCTGGATTTTGGCAGTGGGTTGTGTGGTTGATGATCAACTTGGGCGTGCGTTCAATTGGCCCAACGGCTAAGCTCCCCCCTATTGCAGCTTGGGCTCGAAGCTTTCGATCCTGGGGTTTGCTGGTCAAACGGTTTGAGATCAGGGGTTTTCGATAGCGAAATGGGGGAGGCCCTGATCGACCTCAGCTCTTATGCCAACTTGGAGGATTCAATGTGAGGGATATCTGGAGAAAGTATAGTCCTTTTCGCAGAGGATCTCCCGCTGTTTCGCCTGGCTTTAAAATGCAGAGCGACAAAGACGCTTCTACTTGACGTTTTCACTCGTACAGGTTCGTTTCGTCGATCAATCGTTCGTCTCCAGGCAACCAAATTTGGTACCGCTAGAGCAATAGTAATCGAGCCGGTTTCCCAGATGCTATGCAGCATTACACCGGCCTAACTATCTCGCGGGACCAGCCCAGTCGTCGGCAACCGTAAACTCTTAGGTCACGATAGGTTGCTCGGAATCCACACCGTGTTAGGCTTAAGGGCACTCTAGAAGCCCGAATACCTTCTATTCTATGCAAAGAAGAAACCTAAAAAATCATGAGCAATAGGGCTATTCTTGAGCTGGACCAGTGGCCTTGCATGCTTCTTCCGGAATCACTCTCATAATGGACAAGAGTAAACAGGTTGCTCGCGGTTGATCTACCGTACAGTGCTGCACAAAAGACCTACCCTACCAGCAGAAGTTCCCGAGGGGTGTACCTGGGTACTTATGTGCCTCACTAAGGACAGATCAGAATTGATATGCCTGGTTCTTCTGTGGATCTCATTTTTGATCTCAGAGTCCCCCCCTGTTACCATATGCCCTCAGAACTCAAAATGACCTCCCAGTTCTGGACGCTTTGCAACGGGCCCTGGTGCGACATCTCTCGATTAGTCCAAGTGAGGCACGGCTAATTTCCAACGGTGCCGATTAAATTTTATTATTTTCCTTGGCTCTGACTGGGTAAGATGTGGCCGTGTGCGGCGCAGGCTGGGTATTCTTGAACCTGACTAGGCTTAGGAAGCCTTACCGTCGCGCTAGGAGCTTTTGACATGCCAACCTGCACCCAGTCGCTAGATTTCCAGAGTGCGGGAGTCTAGCTCTGGTGCAAATCAGTCCATAGAGCAAGCTTGTTCTCGACCGGGATTGAATCCTTCACGCAAGTGCGATCTACCAATGACGAGGGGCACGCTACAATGCCCTGCCTCTGGTAGTTTAGGTACATTATAGCTTGCTCCCTCGAAGGACCTGTGTTGAGGCGGAGGCCGTGACCTTATCCTTCCTTCAAATCCATCCGAGCACCAAAATAGGTGGTCTTCTCGAAGCTTTCGCCTGTTGCTTTGCTCAGCGTGCTTCCTTCACTGCCCTACGGCCTTCAGGTCTATAAGATCCTGCAGAGCCTCCTTCCTCGTGGATCTATTTCCAGCATCTTCCTTCTGTCTAAAACAATCCGTATGTGAATCCGTCATTACTTCACAGCCTCACAGTCCAACTTCATGGACTCCTACTATATAGAAGGAAGCGATGGAGACTCACGCCAGTCTAGAACACGGTCCGATAGTCACTTATCTACAACGGCCTCCCAATTTCAAGATTTAAATATAAAACCTCCTGAAGCCACGTCTTCAAACCAGGAAGCAGGAAGATCAAAAGAGGGTCCTACTACTACAGACACATCACTCCTGACTACTCCTGACCCACATCCAACATCATCGTCGAACTTCATCTCGTCGCCGACACCACAACACATCACAACATTCCCACAGTTTTCACAGACCGACTTGGATGCGAATTGGTCTTATCTGAACTCGCCGGAGGAAGCAACTGGGCCGCCGCCTATACTGAGGCTTCCAGTTGAGGAACAAGCTCCCAGTGGTCAGCCGCTGGGTACGGAGGTTTCTATCTCAAGGTCGAGTTCATTTCCAGCTAATATGAGGTAATTTGGATACACTCCCGATGGCGTACGCGTTGGCTCACAATAACATTAGTGCTGTTGGTATCCAAAACTATGACTCGCGGTTTGATGCCGGAGTGCAACAATCGTACACATGGCCTCGTAGGTTAAACCATTTCGAAGGAAACGGATGGATGGGACTAACAAGGCCAGGTTTCGATTTGGGAGACCAGTTCCTGACACAGCAAATGAGCCCGCCCATGGCTCCAGCACAGTTGCCAGCGTATGAAGATAAGCTCATGCCAATGTACGCTCGATCCATCTCAGACAGCCCCCCAAGGGCCAACCTTACTCCAGAACAGAGGGAACTAAAGCGTCAAAGAGACTTCGCGCGGCGAGATTCTAAAGTACGGATGCGGAGAGATCGATCAACAAGTAATCCTTATACCTTATCACCTAAACCTTCGCCAGAGATGTTGTCGCGAAGTCTATCTGAGTTTTCCAACACTCTCGCACCATCACCTCTTCTGTCACAAGGTTCACAAGGTTCTCCCAATCTCTCAAACATCTCGAGCCCAGCGTATCTATCAGGTTATACACCAAACTTGAGCGATGCAGGATCCAACGATATGTATGGAGGAGCAGTATTCCCACCAATGTGAGTTTGAACATATGTCTACTTCTAATATTTTTCTGATTTAAAGTAGGCCAACTGATTTCAACGCTCTTTCCGGCTACGGTCTACCATACGGCGGTCAAATGGACCCCACTTTACAATCTTTTGTGTACGTATTCTTGAATCTTGCGGTGATCTTCACTAATTGACCATAGCGGCAGACCACATTCTCTTTCTTCCGCCTCTGACCCATCAAGCATGATGCAGAACATGCAAAATATGCAGGCGATGTATCCTAGTCCAAAGATGGGATCGTCAGACTCTGCAGATCATGTCAGAGTGGTACACAGCCGTCCCAAGCCACAATGTTGGGAACACGGTTGCAACGGACGCCAGTTTTCTACTTTTAGCAACCTTTTACGGCATCAACGCGAAAAGTCTGGCGCGGCAACGAAATCCGTCTGTCCCAACTGCGGAGCAGAATTTACGCGGACCACTGCGAGAAACGGCCACATGGCCCACGAGAAATGCAAGCAACGACGAAGTTCATAAATAGCACATATCATATATCAATCAATGGTTAGTTTAGCATCAGCATCAGCATCAGCATAGCATAGCATAGCATAGCATTGGACGGCGTTTTGATTTTTTGGCGTTTGGGGTTCAAAATTAGAATCATTGTTATTGGGCCGGGTCGGGGGTTACATAACGACTTCGGTACAAAATTCTATACCCCTTCCTTTTCTTTAGCATCATCAATCAAATCAAAATTAAAACTAAGTTCTACCTCGCAGGTGTGGGGCACCGGAGCTGAATGCAAGGAGCCAGTGTTCATGTACGATGGTGATCACTGATGAGGACATGTGGTAGAGGGAGGTTCGAGGCTCAAGTTGCAGTAAGTGAAGGGAGGCGCTGGGGGAAGAAGCGGAAATAGCACGTTTTTGGTCACAGCTGCCACTTGCAGTGCTACCGGGCCACGAAAGAACCTATTAGGATCATTGAAAATGATGAGCGTAAGAATGCGCAGTTGCTGATGGCGTTGGTTAGTTGGCAGTATCATATGAGAGATTGTGATGTTGTTCTTTCGGGTTGTTGGCTGCGTCAAACCAAACAAGCGAGTTGGAACACAGCCCCTTTTTAAATAGAAACAGCTACGATCTCGTTTGGGGAAGGCCAGACCGCAAGCGAATGGTAAGCCTTACTAATTAGCCATCTACGGCTTTTAGACTAATGCGACGAATGCAGAGCCACGAAGGAGCCAGAAGGATTTAAACATTTTGCTGTAGGAAGAAGACATGCGAGCTGCAGTGTGGGAAATTGTGAGTTGGTTTTAAGTTGCTAGATTGCATCGATGATCTGGTTAGATCTCGTGATTGTGGATGCACAAGATAAGATTGGATGGCACCTTATTTTTGGGTGCCGCTAACCTGCATGCGCAAAAGCCACCAAAAGCACTTTGAAACGTTCGGGGCTGAGAAATGAGCGCCATGTCCGGAAGGATCCTTGACGCGAGCTGACAAGAACCCACGTCAATAATCTCCGTTGAGTTATTTTTGGAAACCCGTGACCTTGTCCTACCAAGGCTGAAGAAGTGTGTTCTACGGCCGGCGACTGAGCGTCTGGTTAGGATGGCTCAGCCTTGTCTTGGAATTCGTTTTGATTTAGCCAGCTTGGTGGCCTGGGATGTCCAACGGCGGGGATTTGGAGGCTCGGGGACTCCATGCTGACCGACTCGAATGAGCTGTCTGCGTCCGTCAAGGACAATCCCAAAAGAGATGTGGACACCGATTGATCTGACCTGGGGCATTAGAGACACTCCGATTCCAACACGCTGGTCACCCTGGTGGCAATCATGGCAATCATGGCAATCATGGCAATCATGGCAAATCATGGAAACTTGTTGCGAGGCAGTGCCTCGGCCTTCAATCGTTTCTTACGGCATGAGAAAAGCTCCCTGCATAGGTATGTACACCTTCTGCTTTCAAGCATAGGTGTATCTTCTATGCTCAAGGTTCCCTCCAACCCCCAAATCGCTGTCTTCTGGCTTTCACTCTGAATTCGTTCAAGCATTCACATGTCTGTCCTGAACAGCCCAAAGTCCCCGTCCATCTCTGACTTTCGAACTATCATGCAGCCTTGAAACATTCTCATATGTGCTGTTCAATTCTTCACTACAAGATTCTGAACTCGATAGACCTACGTCTCTCGGGACCAGGTCCGCACAGGATGCACAGGATGCACAGAATAAGTAGAACTATACACAATTGATAGTTACAAGAAGTGCATATCGCATATGGAATATGTGAAAGCTTGCCCGTTAGCTGAAATCTGTCATACTTCCGAGTTACTTGGACCAAATACTTTCTCCAATCGAATTGAAAGCAGATGAAAAGCTTCATCGTTTTCTCTCATCGCTATGGTGGTTGAGAGGGACAAAAGATTGGACAATTGCGCCTCTGCCATGTTGCTACAAGGGTCTACAAGCAGTGTTCTACAGGTACGTTAAACACACACATTCATCAATTCTTACTGATATTCGAACGATACTGACGACAATCAGGATGATCCCTATCCTTCATTCATTTTCCCACCGGAGAGCACTCGAATTCTTTCGTCGGCGAATACACAATCGACATTGAAATCACCAAAGACTGAGATCTTTTGGCACGCTTAGTTGTATAACCGGGAAAGCAAAACATTGCAAGAAAAGTAGTCCTCGAGGGTTTCTTAAATGGGGAGTGGTCTATACCTATGGAAGGAGCGTTCATGGGGACAGCCTTCTCACAAGAGACTTGGGAAGCCGAATGCGGGCATTTCTGTCAGAATGTACTATATCTCAAAAGACAATAAAATTTATATTGAATCGAGGCCAAAAAATGACTGCATCTAATTGGCTTGAATCCTACTTGTACCTCACCACCTCAGGCCCAAACCCACTCAACGCGAAATTTTAGCGCCTCGACTCCAAAGTCGCGTTCACTCCTTGCACGCGACGAACCTCAAGGTCTTCACAACCTTTTATCTTTCCCAAAAATCCCAGATTCAAATTCAACTCTACTACTTCAAACTGACTCAACTGCAAAGAGTAAGTCATGATCCATTATTTCCTCACGACTAGTTACACAACAAGCTCTGCAGCGGTCAATAACTGACATTTAATTCACAGTGTTGGAAGCACGCCTAGAACAGGCTGACCTACTGAAGAAGGTCAGTAATACCGATCGTGGCGTCAGACCATATACTGACACTCATAGGTTGTTGATGCAATCAAAGACTTGGTCCAGGACTGCAACTTCGATTGCAATGACTCCGGTGTCGCGCTTCAGGCCATGGACAATTCCCACGTCGCCCTCGTTTCAATGATGCTCAAGGCCGAGAGCTTCTCTCCCTACCGCTGCGATCGCAATGTAGCTCTCGGTGTCAACCTTACCTCTCTCACTAAAGTTCTTCGCGCTGCTCAAAACGAAGATATCTTGACTCTTAAGGCGGAGGATGCTCCTGATGTTCTCAACCTCCAATTCGAGAGCAGCGAGAGTGACAGGTTGAGCGAGTATGACTTGAAGCTGATGGATATTGATCAAGAGCATTTGGGGATCCCAGATACTGAGTACGCTGCTACAATCTCTATGCCATCCACCGAGTTCAGAAGAATTTGCGTTGATCTCATGGCACTTTCGGAGTCTGGTATGTTGTTATTTACCTCCATCTCAGACCTCAACTGATTTATATTACTCCAGTATCCATCGAAGCGAACAAGGATGGTGTCAAGTTCTCCTGCGCCGGTGATATTGGTAACGGGGCTGTTACTCTGCGAAGCCATACCAACGTGGATAAGCCAGATTTAAACGTCGATATCGAGCTCACTGAACCCGTGACTCTGACATTCTCCCTCAAGTATCTTGTCAACTTTTGCAAGGCTGCAGGTCTTTCCAAGACTGTTAAGCTTTGCCTTTCTAATGAGGTTCCCCTCTTGGTCGAATATGCTCTGGCGGGAAGCAGTTACCTCAGGTTTTACTTGGCTCCTAAGGTAAAGATTACCGCACCACTACATTGAACATAGCTAATAGTTATTCCAGATCGGTGATGATGACTAGATGGAAGTACAAAATGGTGGTAATGATTGATGGCAGGAGGTTTACAGCATATTTCCATGCGGCGTGAAGGTTGACTTTATGGATAGGGAGGATTGATTTAGTCAGCTTGTACTGGGAACGAAGGAAGATTTCTAGCTCTGTAATACGAGAACAAGTCAATGACACGAGATTCGAGATTCGAGCTTTCTACATTCTTCTCTCGCTGTCCACTCAGGCTAGCCCGGGGTACTAGTATTTCAAATCCCGGCTGATCAACCCCACCAATGTCAGAATATTTATGACTGCAGATAAGAATTCCATTTCACAGTGATGCAACCGCCTCGACTCATTTTGGTACCCTTCTCCTACGCAAATCTCTCATGATCTTTTCATTTCCCCAATTTCCGCCTTTCAATTGTGCTTAGTTTGCCTTGGAATCGATACCCCTCAGCACGCGACAATGTCAAAAGACTTCCCTTTCCCTGACACTCATGTCCTTGCCATTGCCAGTCATGTAGGAACATCAAAAAGACCTCCGCGCTTTGGAAAAGACTGACAATATGCCGAAGGTCGTTTATGGGTGAGTGTAGTACTCCTGCACGCGTCCGCAATGCGTCAACTGAAGCTTCTAAAGATATGTGGGAAATACTATGGCTTCCTTTGTGATGCAGTCCCTTGGGTGTGAAGTGGCAGCTCTGAATACCGTCCAATTCAGTAATTGTTTCCCCAAATGAAACCCTCCTTCCAGCAGGATAACTAACTATTTGGGCAGGCAATCATCTTGGATATGGACAAGCAAAAGGCACACGGGCCACAGACTCCGAAATCGCAGACCTCTACCAAGGTCTTAAAGATTCATACCTTGATGAATTCAATATGATGCTCTCGGGCTATTTACCAGGAGCGCCGGCTGTGGAAGCCGTGGGGACCATTGCCCGAGATTTGAAATACAAGGCTACGATGAAACCGGGAAGTTTTTTCTGGGTCCTCGATCCTGTGATGGGAGATAATGGGAAACTATACGTAGCGGAGGATGTGGTACCTGCCTACAAGAGTCTAATCAAGGATGCGGACTTGATATTACCGAATCAGTTTGAAGCAGAGTATGGTTATGTTCTTTGTTAGGGGATGCTAGACTCATCACTTAATAGGACATTATCCGGGGTCAAGATCGTGGATATGGAGACTTTGAAACAGGCTATAACGACGCTGCATGAAACATACCGGATACCACATATCATGATTACATCCATTGCGTTACCATCGCCGGGAGCTGAGCCTTCGCTATCTGTTGTCGGGTCCACGTTTACTTCTACGGCTACACCTCGAATATTCGGAGTTAAGATCCCAGCGATCGATTGTTTCTTCAGCGGGACGGGAGATATGTTTGCAGCACTAATGCTCGTACGACTACGAGAAGCGGTTTGCGCCATAGACGGGTTAATCAACAAGGCTGCTTGGGTTTCTGAAGATGATGTAAAGGCTACAGAATTGCCTCTTGCTAGAGCTACGGAGAAGGTTCTTGCAAGTATGCATGATGTATTAACGAAGACCAAGGAGAAGAGAGACGAGGAAGTGGCGAAGTTTAATGCGAGGATTGAGGGGAGGGAGAAAGAGCAAGACAAGAAGAGGTTGCATCTTGTGAAATCGAAGGCTGCTGAGATTAGACTTGTGAGGAATTCGGAAAGTTTGAAGAATCCTGAGGTTAAATTTAGAGCAGAAAATGTTTAGAGGCATTGCATTAGACGTAAAGTCTTTTGCGAGACAATACCATAAAGTAGAGCATATTCAAAGCTCCTTCAATCCTTGAGAAATGCATCCTCGATCTAAATTACTCATTGTCTAGCAACACCCACTTTATGAACTTTTCTTTCCATTCACACGATAACTCCAGCATAATCTAACCCCTTCCCACCCCTGATCATCCTCCGCAATAAGCCTGCAAACACCTAACCAGTACTTCCAAACCCCCCCGCTCCCCTAACACTCTCCTCCAACTCCTGTACCTCCACCACCTCCGGCGTATAAATCCTCTCCAACACCAATTGCGCAATACGATCTCCCTCCTTAATCTCGAAATCCGTAGCTCCATGGTTGAAAAGCAAGACCTTGACTTGGCCTCTGTAGTCAGCGTCAATCACGCCGGCGCCCGTGTCGATCATGTGTTTGGATGCTAGGCCGGAGCGCGGGGCTATACGTCCATCTAGTTTATCCTCCCGTCAGAATCATGACCGGTTCAATTGAGAAGTGATTGAGTATAGGGAGGGAGAG
>Ga0182030_10008025_pt1 | contig 21938 bp, 19 predicted proteins | sample 812S3MmetaG_FD_121299 | JGI IMG/M metagenome (GOLD analysis project Ga0182030, IMG submission 121299) | Permafrost microbial communities from Stordalen Mire, Sweden - 812S3M metaG (Illumina Assembly) | ecosystem: Environmental > Terrestrial > Soil > Wetlands > Permafrost | place: Sweden... | reverse complement strand
GTCCCTATTCATTTCCTCGGCAAAACCACCACCGATCGCTACCTCTTTCCTACTACCAATACATCTAGTATGGGCTGGTTGGTGGCTAGTATGGGAGTTAAGCAATTCGACCTGAACACCACATCTACCCATTGAACGACTGGAGTGATGACGTCACCACTGCGTACAAACACCGACAACTGTTGACAAGTGTCGACAAATAAAACCAAACGTGTACAAACAGAGACAAGTGTTGACAAACAAAGACAAATAGAGACAAGTATCGACAAATAGAGACAAGTGAGTGTGCATTGGACGAATAAAGGTGCACAGAAATGGATCGATTTACTTCGTAGACACCGTTCGAGAGTGAATTGTGCCTGAGTAGACACCCTGTTCTGGTTGGGGCTGGTGCGGCCGCGTCACGGTGTTTTGAGACGCGATCGACGATCCATCGACGCGCGCCGCCATCTGTGCTGTGCGCACTGGAGCTGAAGATGTGTTTTCGGCTTCCTCGTTCGTTCTACCGGTACCACAGCGAGTGCCTACAGCGTCATCATCATCGTCGTCGTCGGCGTTGATGCGCCGCGAAATTTGCGCGCCCTTTTCCGTTGAGTCGCCGCCCGTGGCGTTGATCGATTCGCGATCGAGTTCGCCAGCTGCGCGTTTGATTCGCTGGAGCTTCTGGCGCGCTTCGTCGTTGTGGATGTAGCTCCTGAACAGTGCGAGTGCGATCGGTGTGATGAACGAGACGCCGCTAATCGTCGCCCAAACGTTGGCGCACTTGCTGTTGTTGCCGCCGCGCGGACACTCCGCCTCCAACAGGTTGCCACTCATCACAGCGACGAGCAGTTTGCCGAGGAACATCGGCGCGCTCGTCAACGCCGAGTACTGACCCTCGCTGCCCTCTGGTGAGAGCACCATGACGTAGCGCGTCAACGCCGGCGAGTAGATCGATTCGCCCACCGAAAAGAGCGCCAGCGCCAGCGACACCGACGTGTACGTGGGCACGAACACGACGAACAGCAACAGTGCCGAACTCGCCACCGCGCTGCCGAACACAATGACGTTGTACGTGTCGAACGAACGCGTGAACATCGGCATGATCGGCGTGAGCACCGACACGATGAGCGGATTGATGGCGTAGAAGGCGTTCACCGGCGCGCGTTCGCCAAACACTCGGTAGAGGTACAATGGCAGCACGGTGTTCAGTTGTTGGAAGACGTGGCGCGTGAACAGCGACAGAAGAACGAACAACGACAGCCGACGAAACAGCGGTTGGCGTGGCAGCTGCGCGAGATCGTTGACAAGCCAGCGTTTGAGGGACGTCCAAGTTGCGCGCACGTTCCACCTATCGGTTGGTTGTGTGGACTGCGAAGTCGACTCCACAGATGATCCACCAGCACCATCGCCACCAACAGTGGCAGTAGAAGAAGCACCGCCGCCGCCGTTCTCGGAGGTTTGGTTGTAGTGCTGCAGGCGTTGGTGTGCCGACACCGTCTTCGAAGACACGATTTTACCGTGTGAATCGACGAATACGTCACCGATGGTCAGTGAGGCGATGAGGCCTGCTAGAGCGGAACTGATCGCACAAACCAACAGCATGACTCTGTTGGCCGAGAATCGATGGTGCAACAACGTCAGGTTGTTTCTGGTGGTGGTGGCGGCGGCGGTGGCCGTGACTGCGAGCGCGGAGCCAACAACACCAACCACAGACGCCGCCACCACCGCCGAAGAGGAAGGCGAACTGGTGAAGTTTGACTCCTCCTGAGATGTCCAATCAATCGACGTCGTCGGCGCGGGCGGAAGCGTCTCCACGACCGTGTTTCCTTCGGCGTCGCCGAACACCGAGAATCTCAGCACCAACAGGAACAGCACCAGCGATCCGATCACGGCCCCGATGTTATTCATCGCGTATGCGAGAGAGAATGCCACATCGCTGTTCTTTCCGTACGTGTACTGTTTTGTGCCCACATCACACACAGCCAATCCGAGCGACAAGCCGATCGGTATGAGGAAGTTGAGCCCGACCGCCAGTTGTACGCTGGAGGAGAGGTGGCCCTCGGGGTGGAATGTGAACGCCATTGTCACGAACCCGCACACCTGGAAGAACGCACCGATCACCAGCGAATTGCGCACGCCCGTATAGTCAATCAACGAGCCGGTGATGAGAGAGAATCCGGAGATGCACAGGCCCCAAAAGCCAAATATGCGCATGGATTTGCCGTCCGAGAAGCCGAAGTCGAACTCTTCGATCGCCACGAGCATTGACGCCAGCGAGAAGTACGAGAATGCGAGCAGGATGCGCACGAACACCGTCGTTATCCACAACTCACGCGGCGCGTCGCCCAACACCTTGAAGTTCCACCATGCGCGTCGCAGAGCGGAGAGAAATAGTCGCGGAACGGACATCATTTGCCGGGAGGAAAACAGGTTTTTCGGTTGCCTCTTTCGGTCGTGCGCAGAGAATTCGGAAACCCGCACTCTGCACACACGATGTCCTTCTTCGACATGTTGTGGAATTCAAAGAAAACGTCGACGCCGACAACCAACTCCACGGCAGCAACAGGCGCGCCGTTGCTTCCGAAACCACGCACCTCGAGTCACTCTAGCTACCTGCGTCTGCTGGAAGGCAGAGACTTGGACGACGATGACGACGAGAACGACGCAGCCACTCCACCGATCGCGCCTGCGCAACTGGCAGAGCGGAGCGACACAAGGCTCTCTTCCTCGCCGTCGGCCGCTTCCACCACTTCGTCTGCTGCGTTGATAGAGCTGCAGAAACGCATAACGAACATCGAGAAGCAAACCGAGCACTTGCAAATGAAGATCGATTCGGATTTGTCGAAAGCGGCGGCGGACAAGGCACGCGGCAACAGATCTGGTGCGCTGGCACATCTGAAACGCAAGGTGCAGTACGAGAAGATGAAACACGACCTCGAGAACCAGCTCGCCAATCTCGAGGAGCAGCGCATCACGCTGCAGAGCGTGCGTTCCACCGTGGACAACGTCAAAGCAATGCAACTCGGCGCCAGAGCACTCCAGGAACTGCACCAGGAGGTGTCGGGCGACGACGCACAGGACACGCTCATCGACATCCAACTGCACATGGAGGAGACACGCAAATTCGTTCGAACAGTCTCCTCTCCGATGACGCAAGGCGCCACCGATGCCGAACTGCTCGCTGAACTGGATGAATTAGGCGAACAAGATGATGAACAGGTCGTCGCTCAACCAACTCGCGTTGCTGCCTCCGCACAGACGTCTGCTCCGGCGATCAGTGCAACACGAATAGCGGCATTGTCGCGCAATCCTGTGAAATCAAACGAGATCCAACTGGAAGAGGAGGAGACCGAAGAAGATGCTGCGTTTGAGAAACTGCACGCTGAAATGGCTCAATGAAATGCGCGCGTGTTTACTCGGGTGTTCTTCGCTGACGCGTGCCAACAGTTGTGCGCGAACCACTCCTCGCTAGTGTGCACACGATAACGACGACGAAACAGCACGCAGCAATGCCGACCACTATCCAAAGCAGCAGGAAGAGATTACCACGCTCGGCGTTGTGCGGAGTCAGCGATCTATAGTAGACATCGTGCACGTGCAAGCCAGGGCCCGTACGTCGCACAAACACCGGCCGGTGATCGGCGCTGGTGCATCCGCTAGTGAGAGGCACAGCAGCTAGTGTGTTCGGCGAGCGCCAGACGCGTGTGCACGCTATGTGATCGAAGCACCGACTTGTTGCCAAACGCGCCGACAATGTGTAGTTGAGCGCCGAAGTCGCGGACGACGCCGCGCCGAGGCACTCGAGCACACTCAGTACGAGCGTTAGTTGCGTCGAGTTCCTGAAGCGGTCGAACATGATGCGGAGCGTTGCGCGCTGTTCGTTCTCCCTCCGATGCAACGTGTTCTCAAACACCAGCGCCTTGTGTGGGAGCCGAGTCGAGCCCTGGATCACTTCGAGTGTGAGCGTCGGGTCGAACGAGCGGCACACTTCGCCACTCGACTCGGACATCGAACGTGTGAGCACCACTATCAACGTGCCACTCTCCAGTCGATTGGAACTGGAGGCACCGGCCAATGTCGAGAGGTTCACTGTGGCACGCAGAACGCCCGAGTTGCTCGTCGACTGGCCACACACGACCGCCGCCACACCAACGTCGTCGCAGTGCAGGCGTTTGAACACGGTCGAATTGAGGCAACTACCGCTCTCGCGTGTGAACCCGCCGCTCACGACGAGACTCGTGTTCGAACCAGTGCCAATTTGCAACCTATCGTCCTCCCTGACGTGCTGTTCCACACTATCGTCGTCGTCGTAGTCGGCGTAGTCGCCGTTGTCACTGCTACTGCCACTACCATCGCTGTGTCGATGACTTCCACTGCTGGAGCTGTTGCTGAACGGCGTGGGTGCCGGCGAGGGTGCACAGGTTGAGCACACGCCAGTCGACGACGTTCCTTCAGCAACTGCCAAGCACTGCTGGAAATCTGGCGTCGGTTCAGTGCAGTTTAGCCAGTTCTGAATGAGTCGATAGCACAGGTTGCTCTCGATTGACGCCGTAACGTTGTACGCGAACAACGAGCTCGTGGCACAGAAGTTGAACTGCACACGAAACCGAACGACGTCGGAGCCGTACGGCAACGATGGCCACGTGTACGTGACAAACGCCAATCGTTTGTTGCTGCCCGCCGATATTGATCTGCCCTGATCAACCGCCGTGACGTTGTTGGGCGAAGAGATGAGCGGTGGAATGGCGTGTGCGTCGACACACAGCACCGAAGCGTTTGCCAGTGTTGAATCGAGTTGTTGGAACTCCACCGTGAGCACCGAGCCCGGCTGAGCAAGTGAGCCATTCACCACAGTGGTGTTGAAGTTGCTGATGGCAAACTCGACTTCGATTCGCCGCTGCACTGTGCCTGAACTGCCGCATAGACTGGCGGTGCACGAGCCATACTTCAGCCCTCCACCGCTTCCGCTGATGTTCAGTGGACAAACACTGCAACTCTGGTCGACCGCCTCGATGATAACGCTGTCGTTGGCGCCCGATGGTAGAGTGGTGTTGGGCACGCAAGGCGGAGCGAAGTACTGCACGAAACCGGCGTTGTACTGCACGTAGATGCTCGAATTCGTGAACGACGGACTAACGACAGCGGTGGCGGGCGCCGGCTGCGACAGGTAGATCGTATTCTCGGGGTAGAACGCGTTGTCGATTAAAACGCTCACGTTGCCCAATTGAGTGATGTTGGTGCCAAACGGGGGCGCGTTGATGCGAAAGAATGCGCCTTGACTCTGATCGGAGACGAGTGCGAACAACGACTCGGTGTTGAACAGGAACAAACCGCTCGACGCCGCCGATGTGGTTGAAGTGAGCGTGACTCCGGTGGCCGTATCGATGGCGTACACACGCACGCCCCCCAGATTGCTATCGTCTCCAGATACACCCGTATCTTCTCCGTCTCCGTTGCCATCGAAGAACACTATGCCGCCCACGTAACCAGTCGGCACAGCAGGTCCGATGTTGATGATCACCATCGAGCGTTTGCGGCCCTCCAGCACAATCTCGCCATCGCTCTCCTCGCTGCTGATGCTACTTGCAGTGTCGCTGCTACTTCCACCATTTCCGCCGCCGCCAATGCGGAGTACAATCGGTACTGGTCGCGGAGAACTGGGCGAACCAGGAACAGGTGTTGGCGAGTTTGTTTTGCCACTTTTGGCCGTTGGTCCTGGAGTGGGCGCCAACGAAGCCGGCGTGGGCGGCGGCGTAGGTGGAGGAGTTGGATACGGCGCGTAGACAATTCCAGCGTGTCCCGAGAATTCACTGTCGGTGACCGACTGCGAGTTCTCATGGTAGTTGGTGATGTAGTTGTCTAAGTAGTCGTCGTCGTCGCGGTCCTCGTAAGATCCGTAGACGGGAAGCACGCCAGTTTCGTTGTAGCATTGAGTGCAACTGTGTGTGTCCGCGCCACCGGGCAATCCGGTGGGCGGAGAAGCGCCAAAGTAGTAGACAGACTCCGGTGCGGTGACTGGTGTGCGGTAGATCTTATTGCGGGAAGCGATGTCGGCGGACGTGAGACAATTCGGATAGTAGCCCTCGTAGTAGCTCGAACACAGATCGTATGGCATGAACGTTGCGAAAATTGTGTACGAAGTGACGGCCGGATCGCCGACGAACGCCACCTTGAAGTCAAACGCCCATGTTTCTCCTGGTAGGAATTTGCGAGACTCGTTCAGATTCATGTCGAACTGTTCTGTGAATGAGCCGGCACTGTCGTTGGCGTTCACCGGCACGTCGGGTTGAAATGTCGACGGCGCTATCAACGGCCTGCCGCCTTTCAGGAGCGTCGTCGATTGATCTACGTGCATTTCCACTGACGAGATTGTGTGCTCCGTTGGTGCGTTGTTGTTGACGGTGATCGAAATATCCAGACCGTAGGCCGGGAACGGACCAAAGTTGAGCAATTCCTGATGGAGAAACAGAGTGTTGATTGGATTCGCCGTGACGTTGGCCGGTTGCGAGCAGTCGTAGTTGCACGAACCGTTGATAATGTTCGCGGACACTCCAGACATCGGATAGTTCACGGCAGTTGGTCCACAGTCTGTTTGATTGGGCGTGTAGAGTTCGCACGTGAACGCATCAGAGCTTCCGGTGCCGCCGGTACACAAAATAGACTGGCACGCATCCGGCGGCGGTTGTTCGCCGCATTGGTCGTCGTTGTAGCAACAAGGCTGACCGGAGATGCCCGGTGTGTCCGATGGATTCGTGCTTGCCAACAGGCAATTCCCGCCGGCGATTGGACACGCACCGTTGATCACCGTCCCGATGTCCGTTTGACCGATGACGCACGGCGAATTGGCTGAGAGTGCCACGCAATCGGCGTCGGTGCCGCAACAGCCTTCGTTGAATTGCGTCGTGTACTGACACGTGAAGTCCGGTAGAGCGACGAGATTACGCGATCCCACAATTCTGCCCTGATAATTGCAGCCGACCAGTGTCTCGCACACGCGCACTTGACACTCGGCAGTGCCTGCCACTGTGCTGTCGACACAACAGAGCTGAGTGGCCGGGAACGGGCGCGGTTTGCTCACGCACGACATCGTCGACAAGTCGCAGGTGATGTTGGCGCACAGTTGCAACCCGCCGCAGTCCTGGTCGGTTTGACACATCGTCATGCTGTCGTTGGTGTAGATCGACTGACACCGATAGCCCTGTTCGGTGGGATCGTCGCTGGGTGCGCACACAATCTGCTGCGGATCGCTCGATGGGTCGACGTAGGGCGACGTGACGCACACCGAATCGTCTTGCATTGGTGCACAGCAGAATTCGATTGGCACGGCGACGCAGTTGCGGTTCGAACATCCCACTGTGGCGCACGGGTTGTTCGTCGTGTAGCCAGCATCCGAGCACTGTGTTGCCGTGTTGCAGCAGTCAATGAATGTGGGTGGTATAGATGGATCGGCGAGACACTCGCCAAGCGGTGAGCAACCGAGACCCTGCAAAGCGGTCTGTGGAATGTTGCTGCTCATGTTGGTTTCTCCGCCGTAGATGTGCTGAAGCAGCGTGATTTCGGCGTACAGTTCCAGCAGTGTGACGCCGCTCGTCTGATCATCGGTCGACGAGACGTTGTACGAGTAGAACGTGAGGTTGCACTGGTTCGCCATGGAGTCGTACTTGGCTGTCACGTTGCCTGCGTTGACTGTTGTATGCGGCATCGGCATCGAAACGGTGTCCAGCACCGCAGTGATCAGTGTATTGCCCGAACACTCGCCGGCCACCATGATCCACGCGTTCGAATAGCCCAACGAGATGGGCGTAATCGGTACGCAACTCTTCGACTCGCAGCCCTGTCGCTGCGACAATACCATCGTCGGTGTGTCGTTGTAGTACTTGCTAATGCCGCCATTGTCGGCGAACGCCGTGTAGAAGAACGGACTGCAGCACGTCGTCACGCCCTCGCAGTTGTCGTAGCTGTAGAGCTGAACGGTGCTCGTGTTCAACGCACAGCTGCCGGTGAACGAGTCGCAGAAGTACGAGTGTACGAGCGAGTCTTTGGCGTACGTGCTGGTCGCCTCCGCCTGACACGTCGAGCACTCTACGAGTGGCAAGGTGCAGTTGCTCGTGACGCACAGAGCGCGCACGTTTTGGAACGAGAGCAGAAGCGACAACAACGATAAACTCATGAAGTGAAACGAACGCAGATAGGAATCAGTGTGCACCAACAGCGTGTAGGAGACTTCAATTGTTATTTCGAGTGGACGCGGCTAATCGCACGCGCTCTGCCTCAAACGAACATCAAGTAGAGTGATCGGATCACATCGTCGCGCTCCCGCGTCAAATGCAACACCTCCAACAGACCAACGATGAGCATCGGTAGGTCTTTGCGGCACACTTCGAGACGCTTTTGCAACATCTCCTCCGGTAGCAGTTGAAACTCGTCGTCCCAGCGCCAGACGAGCGGAAGAACGGCGTCGACGAGTGCGGCGCTGTCGTTGCACATCTTCAACAGCCACACATCGGCGCGCAACAGCACTCGATTGTAGCGTTCTTTCGCCATTTCAACGGTCGATGCGTCGCGGAGTGTGAATTCGACGACGTGTCGCGTGAACGTGAGCATACCAATCTGCGCGAAGAACGCGTTGTCGCACAACCTCAGACGTCTGAACTCCTCGCGTTGCGTAACGCTAGGATCGAGGAGCAGATAGGGTGCCACGCAGTGAACGGCGTGCATGTGCTCCTGACTGTGCAGTGCGCCGACGTGAGCCACCAGCGTCGTGAACGCATCCGTGGTTGGTTGCAACTGCCTCGCCAGCTGTTCGGCACAGTCGCGCAACTGCTGCGCACGCAACGCCTTCTTGCTCGCCGCCGTGTCCAAGTTCAGGCCCGAAGACGCTGTCAGTGAGCGCTTTAGACTGCCGAACTTGCTCAGCGATCGGTTCTTTCCAAGGTTGCCCACCACCGAGTCGAGATCGTAGCTGATGTTGACGGCGACGTCGAACGAGTGCGTGAGCGCGTGCAATGGATTGTCGAAGTTGGTTGCAAACAACGGTGGCACGTAGTGCGTTCGTGTGCGCAGTGTGGCCAACGAGAGATCCGGAGCACGTTCTATTTGCTGTTTCAGTTGTTGTGGTCTCCTCCGTTGCTTGCGCACGGCAGTTGTAGCGGGCACTGGGTTGACCTCTGTGCTGTCTCCGTTGGTATCTTCATTCTCGATCGCAGGTTCCTCATTCATTTGCGGCTACTGACGCGAACTTCCACTATTTTGCGCAGTGAATGAGCGAGACGTTTCAGCGATCGTACGGCAGTTTTCAGAGTTGGCAGGGCGCAGTGTTCACTATCGACGAGAGTGAGTTGCGTTTCGTGCCTTGTGTGTTTGTGCACCGACCGCACCTAGTGCTGCAGAAGTGCCTGGTGTGCCTCGCGCGCATACCGCTGCTCAACAAACCGCAAATCCTGCTGAAGAAGCACTATAAATGTCAACAATGCCACTACGTTCTGTGTTCACGCGACTGCATGAAGCTCTTCCTGCGCCTCGAGACGCAAAAACACCATCTGGTTTTTTGTCGGGTGTGAACAAGCGCGCGCACGCGGGTTTTGAACTGAGCCAGATCGTTCAGATAACATGCGCAGCACGTGTACTACTCCACCGACCATTATTGTGCGCTAAACACGGAGAGCGCTGGCGCCCGACAGAGAACGAGACAACACTGGCAACGGAGTTCTGCCCGAGCGTTTTCGACAGGGTGATGAGCCACGTCAATAGACTGGGGCACATCGATGCCAGCGTTCTGTGTGCAGTGCAGACAACGGCCAAACTGGCGTTCTTCTGCGTCAGAGATTCGTTGTTGATCAAACTACTGTTGATACGCGCGCGCGCAATGAGTCACAGCGGTCTGTTCAAACAGGCTTCGTTCATACTCCTACGACTAGCAAGCAGCAATGGCATGGGAGAGCCCGAAAAGGTGTCTGCGTACGACATGTTGGCGGAGATGGCGTTGGCACGCCGCGCGTACAGCGCGGCACAGATTTTCTCGCAGCGTGCAGTGACCGCCGCTCGACTCAGCGGAAAAGATCAATTGATGGTGATTGCGCTGTACAGTCTGGCCTCGTCCACCACACCGATCAAATCCGAATTGGCTACCGATTACATGCGCATGGCTAGCGAATTCTCCGACAACGGACCGAGCCAAGAGCGCACGAGAGTGAAAGAGTGCGCCATCAACTCGGAGATACTACTCGCCGACCCGGCGAAACGCGTTGGCGCAGAGGTTTGGTGTGAAGCCGAACTCTACAAAATACGGCAAGCGTATCCGGAACTCTCGAAACGCGTGGCATTTGCAGAGATGAATCAGGCGCGTGCATTCGCTGGCAACGGCTTTCGACGCAAGGCAACAGCGGTGTTTCGCATTGTGCTGGCGAAGATGGAGCGTTTGTTCTGCATCGATAGTCTGCCGTTTGCATCGGTGGCGTTTGAGTTCTCCAAGTTGTTGATGCAAGTGGGCAAAGTGGACGAGGCGTGCATGCACCTGCATGCGCTCATCTGGACGTGGCAGAACACAATCGATTGGCCGCATCCCAACCTACTAGAAGCGATGGAGATGCGCACCGAATGCGTCCATAGAGGTGCAAGCATTCTGCGCACGGCGAAAGGCGTCGACATCAACGATGATGAAATTGTGGATTGAACAAGCGCGTTTAAATGTAATTTACACCATTGAAGCAGTGGATGCAGTGGTGTTGAATCGAGATGTGACAGCATCGACAACAGTTGAGAGATTGCGCTCATTCGGTTCACTGCTGAGTTGTTCGTAGATCACCGACATCATCTTCTCGGTGCTCGGATCGTACGCCTCTGAGCAGAGGCGCAGCTCCTGCGCCAATTCCACCGCCGTCAAAGTGCTATTCTTGCTGAGAATCTCCAGGATTGGCAGCAGTGTGCCGCCAGTCAATCCGCCGTACTGAGGAACGCAAACAATCGCCGAATCGGCCTGCTTTGCCATCAACAGATCACGGGCAGGGTAGTTCTCGGAGCTATCGTCAACCGGCCAAGTACTGTTGACCACTCTCGCCGTCTTTCCTTTTTTGATGAAGATCTTCACGCGCCAAGGCGGAGTCACGTTCAACTCGGAAAGACACTGTTGCGCGAGTTGATCGACGCCGTCTGCATCACCGAGCACAAAACAGCATCCCGGTTCAGCTGCAACAGCGTTGATGATTTGTTGTTTGTAATGCTTCTCGAAGTACTTTGGGCCCACGAATTGAGGACCTGTTATCAAATAAGTTGTCATCGCAAGACACAATCGAACGGGGCGCTTTCAAATTTGACATTTATCGAGTCGACGCTCCTTCAGCTCTGCGACGTTCACTCCGAAAACTCTTAATTCGGGACGGCCTCGGAGGCGACAGTAGAAGTGGCAGCAAGCGACTGTTGAATAGTGCGCCGTCGTTTGACTCCGCCACCATCAGAGCGCTCGACACCCGCCAAGTGTTCCTTAAATTTCACATAGAGCGCACGGTAGTCGGCGCGGAACAACGACGCGTCTTCGTTCTCCACAGAGGCACCGACATGCGCAAAGAAGTCGGCGCCGCGTTTCAAATGCCGACCACGAGACGTGTGTTGATCAAACACGTAACTGTCCAACACGCGCGGTTCGACTGCCTTGTGCGCCTCGTACGCTTCGCGCGCAGAGGCGGCGGTGAACCGCGGCTCGGCTGGTGGTTTGTTACGAGACCAATCGATGTCGCGAACGCACACCAACAACGGCCATATGGTGAACACAATCCAATCGCGATGACTCTTCGCTGCACCACCAACCTTCAAGCCGAACTCGTGTCTATAGTACTCGAAACACACGTCGAGTGTCTCGCGCAACAACACGTTCGACTCGCTGTTGTATGTAGCATCGGCTGCATTGCCCGCTTCGATAGCACCACCACCACCGCCTCCGCCATTCGAAACAAGCGGCGCCCACAACGCTGCTCCGCGCGACGCGTACGCATAACACAGTTCGAATAGCAAGTACATCGGGTGTGCAGAGACGCCGCGTTGCTCACGATTGACGTGTCGTGGTGCCACTTGCACGCCATTCTCGAGCGCTTCGACGAGCTTCGCCAACCAATAGAAGCCGTGGTCGCTGCGCCGTTTCATGTTTGTCAACAGTCCGTCGACAATAGGCCGCAACACCGTCTCGTCGTCGCCTGCTTTGAGAGGATAGTGTGCCGCCACCACGTGCTCGTCGAGTGTGTACGGTTCGGCGTGGGTGAACAGCGCACTAAGTTCGGGTACACCGCTCGCCAGTGCAAACGTGCGCGCAGCAGGCGTGAAGTAGCGTGCCTTGATATCAGATACGAGGCGTTGTTTGGGCGCGTGTACCAACAATTGTACCATGTTCAGGAACGCCGCCTTTCCGTAGTCGCTGCTGCCGCCGCTCATTTCATTCTCGCGCTCGCTGAGGTACTCGCGGTACCAGCGATCGAACTCTAGCGGCAGCTGAGGCGAAGTTAGGCCGGCTGTCTCCTCTATCAACGCCACTCTGAGGCGATTGAGCGTGTTCGTGACCAACGCACGCGCCTCGGGCAGCTCAGAGAAGCGTTCCAATTCAACGGCGACGTAGAGCGCCTTCTCCAACTCGTCACGCCGAATGTACTTCTGCAAAGCGCTCAGCAGCTCGTCTTTCGGATGACCTTTTGCACTTGACGCTTTTCGGTAATTGTACTGCATCTTTCGTGGTGTTTCCAAAGGGGGAGGGGGGGACGAGGGGGGGGGGCGGCGTGGGCTCAACCGCTCGCGCACTTGAAAAAGAATGCACAAGCGTCGTAAAGTTGAACAAGTGCCCGAAATGGTAGTCATGAGTTGTGTTCAGCCTCGGTTTACAGGCACAACGATCGCACCGACATCGCCGCGCCTCCACAGACTAAAGACCGGCGAAGACAACGAGGCGCATTGCCGCATTCTGGTTCTTCCAGACGTCCTGAACTCCGAGGTTCTAGAAACGTATCTCAAATCGTCACAGGCAGTGAAGCGTGTTCAAGCGCCCGGTGTGTTTGGGCACGCGAAGCCGCGCCTCGAACTGTGTTACACACCTAGTGGCGCGCCGTACAAGTACAGTGGCCGCAAGCAAGAGACGACGACGTTTCCTGCTCACGTTGTCGCCGTGCTGCCGACGCTGATGGCGCGTGTTCAACGACACATACCAAGCAACCACTACACAGTGACTTCGAACGCCGTCGATATCTGCTACGATGCGCGCCAAACGCGCGGCGGAAGTATTGGTGCACACAGCGACGACGAAGAAGACTGGGGACTCGTGCTAATCTACTCGCTTGGGCAAACGCGCTGGCTGCGCTTGCGCGACAAAACAACGCTCGAGTTCACCAACGTGGCGCTGACGCACAACTCGCTCGTCGCAATGCACGGCCGCGACTTCCAGCGCAGCTTCACGCACCAAATCGACAAATTGTCGCTAAACGAACCGATTGGCATGCGTTTATCACTGAATGTGAGATTTCACGACGATCGCGACGCGCGCACAGCCCTCGTTCAAGAATGATTGAATTTATTGAAGAGCACATTGAAACGCTTCACATTAGTACACTGGCCGAGTTCATCGATACGGCAGCTATTGGGCAGAAGCGCACTTCGGCGAGCAAGGCGCTCGTCTACCTGCCTGGCGGAAAGCAGAGCGGCGTGGTGTTCAAAGGACCGTACGAGTGGCCGAAGCGCGCGCAGTTGGTGGTGAACACCATATTCCGCGCCAAGTTGTTTGGAACCCACTGGGCTGGTGCGTGTCGTGTGACGCAGCCGGTGGTGGTGCGCTTCTGCGAGAACGAGCGCTATCCTACGCCGCCGCCGTGCCAGGTGTACTTCCGTATGATGCACGTCGTCTACAGGGGCGGTGAATACGAAGGCACCTACGAGAACATCATCGGCGAGTCCCAGCCGCGCCTCGTCGCCGACAAGAGCAAACAAGGCTTCATGGAGTTCTCAAAGTATCTACAGGAGTTCGAAACACCGCCGTCGAAGACACAATACGATGTGGCGATGAGAGCACTCGTTCACTTCATGCATCGTGCCATCTGCTATCCGGTGGTGGGCGACTCGGCGCTGCGGAACGTCCTGGTGTGTACGAACAGCAGTGGGATCAGTCCGGTTGGCATCGACTACGAGGAGAATCGCACAGGCGGTGATAAGGCGCGCGCCGAAGAAGAGGCCTGCAACGTGTTCACCATGATGTGTGGCAATCGATTGTGGGGACGCGCCGATATCGAACGGCTCTCTGGCGTGCTGTTGGAACGCAAGGAGCAAATCCTCGTGCATCTGCGGAGCATTGACTTGGTGTGGGATAAAGTGGAGGCGACGCTGTTCGACCACGGATTCACCGAAACTCAGCGCAAGAACGCGATGGAGAACATGCAGCGCCGCTTCAATGTGATGATTCGAATGGTGCGCGAGTTCAGTGCACCTCCGCCACCACCAGTGCGCAAACAACGCAAACGAAAGGCGGCCTCGGCCATCATCACCGATGATGACAACAACGAGGAGCAAGAATAGATACGTTTTGAAGTGAAGAATTCACCCGATCGGCCCCGTCGTTCACTAGTTCAAACAGAAACAGAATGGACGTTGATGCTTGTTTACGTATGTGTGCCAATGTACGCTAAGAGATAGGCGCGGAGATGCCGGGCTACGACCCACGCTTCCCAACAATGCGCACGGCGTTCGATGCAGCTCTGAGAGGCGAAAACGCAATAGACGATGTACAATTCGCCTCGTTGCTCGGTCACCAACTGTTTGCGCCAGACTCTATGGATTTGCCAATACCAAGACAACACTTTCGCGGAGACTTTGGTGCTCACAGGTGGGAGGCAGTCGAACGTTCTGGACACATTGGACCGTGGGTCGGAGGAATCAATTCAGGACTGCCGCTCGCCTCGCAGGGCCAATGGTTTATTCGCACGAGCACCACCGACGAGCGTTGGATCGGTTTGACGCTGAAAGGTATTGAAGCACACACCGTCGACCAATGGCTCAAATTGCACGCGTCGATGATCGGCGAAGCGTTGCGAGCGGAAGTGCCGGCCGATGTTTTCGCCAAAGCTGCTATGTTGAGCGGAGATTGGTGCTTTCGGATTCCAGGTCGCGTTACAGATCCGGACGACGCGTGGATCAGTTTCAAGCACCGAGAACGTGGTTGGCGAATGGTGTTGCTGCCCGCGAAACAGCGACCGCCTCCTCTGCGTATGCGCACGCGTCTTTCGTTGCAAAAAGAAATCGAAGCCGCACGGCGTGCGCTTGGTCTTTGAATGAACGATGTTTAATCACGCGTGTCGTCGGAGGCACTTTCCACTTTAGTCGATTCGAACGGCACGAACGCAGGCGACAAGCACGGCGCACAGCGAATGCCGTGATCGCAGACGCTGCACACGTAAAGTTCGCGCAACTTGCCACCAGCGTCGGTGTACAGTTGGCCACTGCTTTGCCAGCACGGCGAGCAGAAGTGCCGCATGCAAGAGAAGCACTGTTCGCCCTTGTCGTTGTCCTCGGCGTCGACGACGAATCTGCCCTCGCCTCTACACCGGTGGCAACGCACGTAAACACTGTGGCACTTCACACAATCGTACATGTCGTCGAGGCCGGTGCTGACGCCGTCGCGTGAACGCCGACGCAACTTCGATCCTTCACACAGCCAACAATCTCGGTGCGTGCTCATCGAAGACGATGGGTTCTCGTTTGTTGGTGATTCTGGTGTGCGAATTGGTGTGCATTTAAACAGTGCGTGTGTTCATTTCCCTGCTAGATCTACCAAGTGACGAGCACCGGTTGCTTCCTCTGAACAGTGCTCGACTGGCCGACGAAGTATCCAATATCTTTGCCGTCGATGTCGTTGATCAAGCGCACCAATGCTGTTCGTGGTCGATCATGTACCAAGACCTCCTCTTTGCACTCCTCTTCCTCTGCCTCTTCGACGCGGAGTGCATTGTTTCGTTGCTGCCGCGAACCAGCCGATTGCGGTGGAGGCGGTGAGATGCGCGAGATAAAGTTCATGAATGTACTGAGGAAGCCAAACGCCACCGCTGCAGCGATGAGGAACACCACCATCGACAGGCCAACACTGTTGAAGAGTGCGCCAAACGCCTCGGTGCACGAGAAGAAGCCACAGCCAACGAAGTGCTTCCGCAGATTGCGCAGTCCACGGTGCCATGGACCCGCCTTCGTCATTGTCATGTAGTACTCGCAACGTTCGGAAGCGCGTTCGTTGATATATTCCTTCGTGGCGCAGTCGCGCGCAAACAACCGATCGCCATCCGTAACGATGTCGGCCGAGTTGTTGTAGCCGGACATGAAGTGCTCGTAGTTGGTGAACAGTGTCAACAGGATCCAGATGCCGGCCAGCAGCCAGAGGATGGTGTGCAGCGGAGTGCAGTGAAACGCGCGCATTTTGTTTCTCGGCGCACTTTCGCTCGTCACGAACCGAAATCGTAAACTCGAGTGCGACGAATGCTTGCACTGTTTCGTTTCCTCGTGCTTTGCAGTGCGTTGGAGCGGCAGTTCGAAGACGGCGCCGGCGCAGATGTGGTGCGCATAGAGGAAGCTCCACCAACACAACCAACCGCAGCCGAGAGCGCATCGATTGGTCTGAACTTCGATCTACGTCACTGCGAGGGTCCAAACGACGTCGACGATCTGTTCCACTCGCCCAATCTGCCTCTGCCGGACGACATCAAGACACACGTCGACGTACGCATTGATGAACTACGCGGCAAGGTGTTGTTCACGGTTACTGTTCCCTACCTGGCGTACAACGTGCACTACACACTCGATTTCGTCGATGGAGCTCGCTGGCTACACGAGGCGTACGATCGATGCTCGAGCGACTACCGCCGACGACAATTGGACGTGCGTTCGCCAAGCGACGATGCACGTTGGCGGCACGCGCCCAACGCAGCGTACGGCGGTGCGTTCTCGTCTCCAGAGAAGTACGCCACCTACTTCATCGACGAACAGTCGTACTGGAAACCACGCGCACGCGGCTGCTCGCACATCATCTACGAGGCCGAGTTTGCACTGAACGAGTGCGCCACTTTCCGCACACCAACAAGCAACGACGATGATTCGTTGCGACAGTTCTCGGGTGTGTTGCGCGTGAAATTGACGCGTTCTCGGTTGCCATCGGAGGCGGCGTTCACTGATCTCACAGAACTGGAGGCGCGTGTGCATTTTGCGCGCTACACCGAATTCGAGCTCTACGTCGATCGATCGAACAACAAGGTCCTACTCGCCACCGACATCGTGCCCGGTCAATTCAAAGCTGTGCTGAGCATGGTGCAACTGTCGGCGATCACCGATCGAAGCGATTCAGCGCCTCCGCCCCGGGCGGCTGTTGAGGACTACAAGTACGAGAAGTTGCTCATTCAGATCTCAGCGTCTCAGCCATTGCTCGTCGTGAGCAACACAGACGCCGCAGCGGATTTCGTACTTCAGTCCAAGGTGCATTTGATGCTCGTAGCCAATGTAGATCAATCCGGTGAAATCTTCAAGTCGAGCACTAGCACTGAAAGTAGCAGCTACAGTGGCAGCGGAAGTATCAACAACGACGATAGCAGCATCAACGACGAGGGGTTCGAATTCAGTGTCGACGACGACGATAGCACAGACGGGAGATTTCACGATAAATCCCTCCCGAAGAGTGGACTGCTGAACGAAGACGATGACGACGACGACGTAGAACGGCGTCTCCCGTACGTGAATGTGCTGTATGCCGACGGCGAGAGCAGCGACTCGTTCGATGGTCGATTCACACTGCTGTTCAGGAACAACGCCAGCGAAGACGCACCATTCACAGCACACTTGAGTCTGTTCGTCGCCGCGCCACGCAAGTTCAGTTTGAAGAACGCACCGCTGCGCATTGAGACGGCGCATGTGGCCAACGTACTCAGCGAGTTCAACGACACTCGGCGCGTGTGCATGCAGACGTACGTTGTGGCGCACGAGGCCGTGACGCGTGTGCTGCAAATAGAACTGTTGCGCGCGCAACTCTGCTCCGAACAGCCTGTGGAGCAGGCCATCAACAGCAAGCAGTGCATCACCCTCTACGACATTGCATTGCCCAAGGACAACAAACGGCACAACGTCACTCTCAAGCAACCTGGCGCCTACGGCCCAGCTAGTGTTATCGTGTGTTTCAACGCCGACGATGCCTACTCATCGCTGCCGGGAGACAGTCCACTTCTGCGTACCACTGTAGAAGACGACGAAACTCGATTGGAACTGCGGTACCATTCGACTGTGCGATTCCTTGCCGCCAACACACGCAAACACTACACGTTGACACTGAACTCGGACAACGACATGTTCTCGATTCTCGACGACGCTGTGCGCCAAAGTCGAGGTGCGAACCACCGGCGGAAGCATCTACGCAAGTTTCAATGGGAACAGGAGGAGGAGGAGGAGGAGGAGCAGCGGCTGCAACAACAACAACAATCGAACGGTGCTGTATTCAACGGAGACACTCGAAAGCGTAGTTTGTTTTCATTCAACCAGGAAGCTGATGTGCGTCAACAACGACGCGGTCGACAGAGACATCCAGGAGGAAGGCTCTCCTCAGCAGCTAGAATGAAGAGCGATGAGTTCGAGACGCACTCTCACCTCCGACTGCCACGAGTCAACGACGAGAATGTCGACGACGACGAGGATTACGAACGTTCTGACGGTGAACGACTGAATCGCATACCCATTCCATTGACGCGCGACAACACGGCAGTCGGTCTCGCTGGAGTGTTCGCCTCGGTGTTGATCGTTTTCCTGTTCCTCTTCTGTGTGCATCGAATGCGTTACGATCAACTCGGTGAATAAAACAGACATTGCGAACGGCTAACTCACCACTGATCGCCCACACTTATTGATCTCTGATTGACTGGTATGGCATCGTCGTCGACAGATACTGGACCTTCGACTCTAGGAACAGTGCGGCGCAGCAACGCTGGCGAACAGGCACCGTTCTTATCGTACACGACAGCGTTGGTGGAATCGATCGTCGCCATGTCGTTCAGCAAACGCGCGAGCCAGAACCCGAGGAATCCGGCCTCGTTTGGCGATCGTCAGCGTGCGTTGCAACTGCAATCGTGTGTGGTAGCACAGGAAGTGTTCATTGAACAATGGTGCCAATCGACTGGCGGAACGAACGGCACGCCACACATCGATTACACTGTTATGCAGGAGCGCAACGCTGCTTTGCTGGTGGCATTCGCATCGATTCGCGCCTACATTCAGGAGACTGAGTTCCGCGGCCTGCCGCCCGACAACGACGGCGACAAACCGATCATTTTTCCGAACGATTCGCCGATCTACCGACCGATACTGAAGCTCGAAGAGGCGAAACAGTTTCTCCGAAAAGAATCAGTGGCTGTTGGCACGTTTCTGTTGATGCCCAACAGAGAGGTGTCGATGGCACCACGTTCGCATTTCCTCGTAGCGAAGGCATCACCCGACAATCAGCAGCTGCTCACGTACGAGGTGACGCCCAACGTGCGCACCACCGGCTGGGAGGTGCATGGTCTCAACGCGCAGAACGACCTGACGATTTCGTTCCCGAGTTTCATCTCGCTCATGCGCTTCCTCGATATCGATCTACCACGCACAGGGTACGATAACGGCGCGCAGCGTGCGCAGTACACCGCGGCGGCCATCGCCCTGCGCACTCGCGAGAAGCAACAGCTCGACAAACTGACGCGCAAACTCGGAACGGCACGGTTCAGCGTCGGACAAGCACCGTCGATGGGCGAGTTGGGCGAGGCGAATGAATTCGCACCTCTGACGGCGGTGTTCGCCACCACGAGTCGACTGAGCATCCCTGCGCCCGGTTTGCCGCCGTTCGAACGCAGCAAGTTTGGTGTTCTGTTGGATCTGCACGCACTCGCCACCATTTCGCTCTTCTGTGCCTATTTCGAGTACAAGGATATGCAACCGGCGATCATGAATGCCACGCAGCGCCTCACTCGCGTCTCGCTCTCGGTGGCTGTGGCGTTTGAACGTCAATCGACGTCAATTTCGAAGTAAACAACGCGCACGCGCTCCGAAACCAGAAGCCCCCGTCGATAAATAATGAGTAAACGTGATTGGTCGTCGACGTTCACAGTGACGAACATTAGCAGTGCACTTCCAATCATCGGAGACGAGAGCATTCGTCGCGAACGCGCTCTTCGTCGACGACTCCAAGACACCGATCGGATCTCTGTGCTGCCCGTGGGTGGCACCGAAGCGTGCGCCTCTCTCCACTGTCGAAAGTTGGCGACTCGACGCACGTTGAACTACGGCCAACTCCTGTGCACTCGTCACGCAAGAGGCCGGCAAACGACGTCGTTGCCCAAGGATCACTACGTGAACGAAAGCGAACGCCTCACTCGTCTCGTGCGCCTCGAAGCCGCGCAAAGAGACACGTTAGCGAGACTGTTCGCCTCCGACGACAAGAGCGCCAACATCGACGGCTGCTTTGTGGTTCGTGTGCCGGAGTTTTGCAGAACTGCTCACTTCGATGAAAGCGGAAACGACGACGACGATGGTTCGTTGAAACACACGCACCAATCGCACATCATCACCGTGGATTCGTTGAGTCCATCGCTGCTTGGTCCGCTGGTGTACAACAGGGGAAGAGGACGCACGATCAGGGCGAACAGTTTGCACAACTTCATTCTCTCGTTGAACTGCTACCGATTCGAAGAGTCGCTGCCGTCGGAGTTTCTCGCTCGACAATCAATGCTGTGCGCATCAACGAAAGTCTGGAGACACAAGTTCGGGCAGTCTGTACCTATGCATTCTTCTGCGCTGCTGCGATTGAGTGCACTCGAAGACGACGACAAAGACTGCCACACGCCACTCTACTGGCTGTTCACGCTGCACAACGACGTCACGCTCAGACTCGGCGCACTGCAGCAACGCACTGTGTTCTGTTCGTTCTACGAGCATCTGGTGCGTCGAACGGTGGCGTATGCGCGTCTGGTGCGACTACATCACGTCGAACGGAGTAGTCTGTTGTTGGTTGGCCCTGGTGCGCGAGTTATCAACTATGCACTCATCCTGCGTGACTTCTCACGCTTCTTCAGAGAACTCGATCAGCCGTTTGGCCACGAGATGGTTCTGCTTGCCATGCTCTACTGCGAACGATTGCCGGTCGAACAACTCGAAGACGCTCTACCGTGGCGTTACCATTGGCGCGAACTGAACATGGGCACGAGTTTCGACGCCTACTATGCACGCGGCAGTGCCGTTGCACAACAGAGTGAATAGGCAGAGGCGTTTGCGCGTGCCAGAACCGCACAACTAATTCAGAAAAGCAGTTAGTCTGTGGATTTGGTGTTGATCAATGGCCACAATTATTCTCGTTTGCGTTGGCGCGTGCATTGGCTGGTGTATTGGCATTCGCTTGCAACGGCGCACCGAAGGCCAGGGATTGGGCTCTGCTCATCGGTCGGCCCAGGTGCTTGTACCGGTGGCGGCGTGCGCCCTCACACTGGGCATCGTTGGTGGAATTATCGACGTCTCGTTGCTGTTCGAGTACACTATTGTGGTTCACAAAACCACTCCCCTGCCAACGACTAAACACGCGTAGAGTGCAGCAGAATGAACGATGAACACGATTTACTGCTTTTCGTCTCTCTCACACTCTGCTTGCTGTGCGTGGCGGCACGATGTGCCATGTGTGGTTACAACACGCTTGATTTGCGCGGCGATGCTCGGCTCACATACAGCCAGGCGTCCACGACGGGCTTGTGTTGCTGCGAACTGCAGGAGTACGTGAGCAGTCATCGGTTGGAGGAGGCAGGCGGATTCGGCAATGCTGGCTTCCACTGTGCATTGGTGCACGCCGACTACACTTGCCGGCCATCGTTGATGATTGGCACGGTTGGTCTCGATACCGAAACGTAAACCCGCCGCCCGACCAAAAAAAACTCGCGCACAGACGATCCGCCTCT
>Ga0182030_10008024_pt1 | contig 21940 bp, 22 predicted proteins | sample 812S3MmetaG_FD_121299 | JGI IMG/M metagenome (GOLD analysis project Ga0182030, IMG submission 121299) | Permafrost microbial communities from Stordalen Mire, Sweden - 812S3M metaG (Illumina Assembly) | ecosystem: Environmental > Terrestrial > Soil > Wetlands > Permafrost | place: Sweden... | reverse complement strand
TTTGCCGGATCGAGATCGGCCGTCCCGATGATCAGTTCGCGACCGGCTTTCAAATAGGCGGGCGGCATAACGTGATTGTGGACGTCGATGCGCCGCGACGGTGTTTGCGCAATTGCGCGCCGGCCGCCGGGCACTCCGGCCGCGAGAAGAGCGGCAGCCGTGCCGGCAAGAAACGAGCGGCGTCCGAAGTGGTTGCAATACATGCTCACGCGTCACGAATCGGACGCCGCCGTCGAGAACCCTCTTGGCATCGGCCGTTTGAATCCATAACATTATCCGATGAGGCGTATTGATTTGAAGCTGGCATATCTCCGCACGATCGCATCGTCGCTCGCACTTGCTGTCGTCGGGTTCACGGCTCCGGTGCGGGCTGCCGAACCGCCGATCGTCATTCCAACAATTCTGTCCGTAACCGGACCGGTCGGGTTTATCGGAAGCGGCGAACAGCAATTCATCGTCGCCTATGAGAAGGCGCTCAACGCGGCCGGCGGCATCAACGGCCGGCCGGTGCACTTCGATATCAAAGACGATCAGTCGAATCCGCAGATTACGATCCAGCTCGTTAACGGGGTGATTGCGAATAAGGGCCAAGTGATTCTCGGCCCCGGCAACTCCTCGACGTGCGATGCAACCGGACCGCTCGTTGCCAACGGTCCCGTCATGTATTGCCTTTCACCGTCATTTCATCCGGCGCGGGGCACCTATGCCTTTACCGCCGGCGTCTCGACGCAAGATAACGTCGCAGCGCTCATCCGCTACTTCCGCGGCAAAGGCCTCACGCGCTTCGCGGAAATGACGTCGATCGATGCCAGCGGTCAGGACGGCGATCGCTGGATCAAAGTCGCGATGGCGTTGCCCGAGAATAAAAATCTTCAGATCGTCGCTGCCGAACACTTTTCCCCGGCCGACCTCACGGTCGTCGCGCAAATGACTCGCATCAAGCAGGCCAATCCGCAAGTGCTCCTGGCATGGACCGCCGGTACCGCCTTCGTTACCGTCGTGCGCGCGTATTCCGATAGCGGCCTGGAAATTCCGATCGGGACGTCGACCGGCAACATGGTGTATCCCGAGATGAAGCAGCTGGCGAACTTTAATGATCGAAATTTCTACTTCGCCGGCTTCCGCTTCTTCGAGGAAGACACGCTGCGCAGCGGGCCGCTCAAAGACGGCGTGTTGAAATTCTATCGCGCCATCGCCAACGACAACGTGCAGCATGCGGATGCCATGGCGGGCACGTCCTGGGATGCAGCGGCCATCATCGTGTCGGCGCTGCGAAAACTAGGTCCGGATGCTAGCGCAACGCAAATTCGAGACTACATTCTCAGTTTAGGTGGCTACGTCGGAATCAACGGCGTGTACAACTTCAGCGACGGAATGCAACGCGGATTGAACGTTTCCGCCGTAACCGTCATGCACTGGGATCGGAAAGCGGAGAAGTGGGTTCCCGTCAGCCTGCCCGGCGGCGCGCCGCGCCCGCCGAACTAGCGGTGCGCGAGGCGCGGGAAGAGACGATGCGCGTTGCCGCACGTAATTGCGTGATGATCGGACTCGCTCAAGCCGAGCTCTGCCAAGCCGCGCGATGTTCCGGCGATCGGAACGTACGGATAGTCACTGCCGAAAAGCACCTGCGTCACGCTAGTAGTTGCGCGCAACGCACCGAACGAAGCGGGCGACGTACTGCTGGCTATGTCGAAGTGCAGCGCACTGAGAAGGGCAGGAACGCCTTCGGGGATTACCGCGGACAATCGTTCGTCGCGATCGCGGAAGCTGGACACGCGACCGGCCAGAACCGAGATCGCACCGCCTGCGTGCGAAAAGATGAAGCGAACGTTCCGCAAGCGCGACAACGCGCCGCTGAACAAGAGACTCGTGATCGCGCGGGTCGTGTCGAATGGAAACTCGAGCAGTGCCGTCGGAATGTCCGGCACGAGGCCCCGGCAGCACGCCGGTGCCGTTGCATGAACGTACACCGCCGCGTGGCGGCGATCGAGCTCTTCGAGGACCGGAACGAACGTCGGATCGCCGGGCCACACGTCATCGTAACTGCTGAGCATGCCGATGCCGTCTGCGCCGAGCTCGTCGAACGCGTACGCGATTTCGCGCAAGCTCGCGTCGGCGTCGGGCAGCGGCAGGACGGCAAAGTGTCCGAAGCGACCCGGGTGACTGCGCACGGCATCCGCAATGAACTCGTTGCACGAACGCGCAAGAGCCGCCCCTTTGGCCACGTCGCCGAAAAACACACCCGGCGGAGCGATTGATACCATGGCCGATGCAATGCCGTTTTTGTCCATTTCCTCGAGCGCGCGCGCGACCGTCCAATCGAGCAGTACTGCCGGCGCTCCCATGTGCGCGATGCCTGCGAGAAGCCGATCGCGCTCTTGCGCGATCAGAACCGGTGGAATGAAGTGGTGATGGACATCGACGATCGCGGTCATGAGGGACTCGTTTAGACGTGGCGCAGCAAATTCCGGGCCCGCTCTTCTTTCAGCAGCAAGGCACATCGGGCCGCCCAATGCTGTTCATCCATTCGACTCCCGACGATCACCGGCTATGGCTCTACCAAACCGCGCACTTTTCCGCGCGCTATCGAACGATCGCTGTCGATTTGGCCGGGTACGGTCGCTCACCGGTCATTCGCGAAGGCGTGACTGTTGCCGATCAAGCGCGGGCGTGCTGGGACGTCGTCGACCGCATCACGCCGGAGGGCGCGGTGGTGCAGGGGAATTCGCTCGGCGCGTTTGTCGCGCTGCACATGGCCGCGCAGCAACCGGAGCGCACGCTCGCACTCATCCTTTCGGGTTGCGGCTATCTCCCGACGCGGGAGATGATGGTGCGCTGGAAGGAGCGTTACGCCGCCGAAGGCATCGCACTGCGCGAAGTGCAGATCCTCGATCACTTTTCGCCCGCGGCCCAAAAGACGCCACTCGTGCAGCACTACGCGCGAATGATTGTGGAATTGAACACCGACGGCACGCTCGAGAGCATCATCGCCATGAATCACGCGCTCTCGCAGCCGGATCCGCCGGACTTGCTAAGCGCGATCACCGCCCCGACGCTGATCGTAAGTGGTACGGCCGACCGGAACCACCCGGCTGCCCTTGAATTGCAGAAGCGGATCCCAAACGCCGAGTTCGCCAGCATCGAGGGTGCGGGGCACTCGTGCAACTTCGAGGCGCCATGGCAATTCGATCAGTTCTGCGCCGCGTTTTTGTCCAAGCACGACCTCGGTTAAGGAGATAGCCCCATGTTGACCCAGGAAGATCATGCACTGCTTGCAGCGACGGGCCCGAAGACGCCGATGGGCGCCTACTTGCGCCATTATTGGCTTCCCGCGCTGCTCTCGCGCGAACTGCCCGAGCGTGACGGAGCGCCCGTGCGCGTGCGGCTACTGGGCGAAGATCTGATCGCCTTTCGGAATACCGCCGGAGCCGTCGCCCTGATGCGCGAGTTTTGCTCGCATCGCGGCGCGTCGCTGTATTTTGGGCGGTACGCGGACTGCGCGGTACGCTGCTGGTATCATGGGTGGAAATACGAGCTCGACGGCACGTGCACCGACATGCCGAACGAGCCGGCGGCGAGCACGTTCAAGGACAAGATCACACAGCAAGCCTACCCCTGCGTCGAGCGCAACGGTGTTATCTGGACGTACATGGGACCCCGCGCGAGTCGTCCGCCTCTGCCCGACTTGGAATGGCTTACCGTTCCTGAGGATCACACGTATACGTCGAAGCGCATCCAACGGTGTCACTGGACGCAAGGGATGGAAGGCGATCTCGATTCAAGCCACCTTGGCTTCTTGCACCAAGAAGCCATCGGCCGCACCGTCGAGCACGCGACGCACGAGTCCGCACGCTGGATGCTCGACGACAGTAATCCCAAAATCGAACTCGTCGACACCGATGGCGGAATGTTGATCGGATCTCGCCGTCAAGCCGACGGGAAGAGCTACTATTGGCGCATCAACCAATGGTTCGCGCCTTGGTACACCACGATTCCAGCGTTCACCGGTGACGGTCCGCTCGCCGGTCACGCCTGGATTCCGACCGACGATGAAACGACGTGGGTGTTTGCATTCTCGTATCACCCGACGCGCGCGCTTACGGAGGGTGAACTCGCGCACATGCGCGGTGGATCCGCAATTCATTCCGAGCTCATTCCTGGAACATTTGCGCCGGTGCACAACAAATCGAACGGTTACGCCGCCGGCGCGCCCGATGCCAAGCAGCCCTGGATGCGGATCAAAAATTTCCAAGATCAGGACGTCGCGATCACCGAAAGTATGGGCGCGCTCTACGATCGTACTCAAGAGCATCTTGGCACCACAGACAATGCGATTATCCAAAGCCGGCGCCGTATCATCAACGGCGCGAAGGCCTTGATGAAAGGCGAGGCACCGCGCGCGAATGCCCAAGATTTCTCGTTGCGTCCAATTTCGGTGAAACTCGATCGCGATGTTGTGAAATGGTCCGAGGCCGTCGCCGTGCCAATGGAAGCCAGACCCGAGACCTTTATGGCCTCAGTCTGAGCAGGGAATGGCGCGCGGAAAACTGAGTTATCCGAAAACCACTAGGAGGTTGTCCGTGCCCATTCGTTCCCAGCTGTCACGTTCGCGCATGCTCGCCGGTTCCGGTGCCGCGCTGGCCCTGTGGCCGACGATTCTCCGGGCGCAGACGCTCGACAAGGTTCGCCTCGCCGGCGTCGCTACCGACGATCTCACTCCGATCTTTTACGCGATCAAGAACGGGCTCTATCAGAAGGCCGGACTTGACGTCGAGGTGATCCCAACCTCGACCGGCACCGCCGCTACGGAAGCGGTCATCTCCGGTGCGTACGAGATGGGCAAAGGGAGTTTGATCGCGTCGCTGGTCGCGCATCTGAAGGGCTTGCCGCTCACGATCATCGGCAACGGCGCGATCTGGGATCCGAAGTCCCCGTTCTCACTGATGGTGGTTGCGAGCGACTCGACCGTCAAAACGGGTGCCGATCTCAACGGCAAGACGCTGTCGACGGCGGCGCTTAACGATCTCAACGAGTTAGCCATGCGCGTGTGGGTCGACAAGACCGGCGGCGACTCGAAGACGCTCAAATGGATCGAACTCCCCAACTCGGCCGCCGGCGCAGCGCTCGCCGATCATCGCGTTGAGGCGACCAGTTTGAATGAGCCGCAGTTAAGTGCGGCCATCGAAACGGGGAAAGTGCGCACACTCGCGCCGTGCTATAGTGCGATCGGCGACCACTTCGCGTTTACCGTGTACTTCGCGCAACCGGACTGGGCGGCCAAACATCCGGACGTGGTCAAGAAATTTGTTCGTACGACCTATGCCGCCGCGGCGTATACGAACGCCCATCATGCGGAAACCGCGGCGATGATGGCCGACATTACGAAGATTCCGTTGGCGACCATTGCGAAGATGACGCGCGTCAATGGTTCGACGATCGGCGACCCCGCCTTGATTCAACCGGCGATCGACATGGCGGCCAAATACGAGAACATCTCGCGCACGTTCCCGGCAAAGGACGCCTACTTCACCGGCTAACCGGTAACGGGCGCGATTAGCTGGCTGGCCGGATATGCCGCCGGAATCAGCTCAAACTGGGCTGCGATGTTGACGATCGGTTGCACGAGCGCGACATCGAGGCGCGAGGCGTACGTCGCGCGCGTCATGCGCGCGATGGTTGCCGGATCGATCTTGCTGAATGCCGCCAGCATCTTGCCGGATTTATCGCGCTCGCGGTTTGCCCACACTTGCGCCTCGATGACGGCGCGCGTGAAGCGCGCCGCGACGTCGCGATTCGCACTGAGCCAATCGTTGTGCGCGAACCAGCCGTTGATCAGAAAGCGATCGGCGATCGCCGCGTAGGGCATCGTGAGCGAGCGGCACGTGTCGAGCGATTGCTCGTAGAACGGCGTGAAGATCTCCGCGGCATCGATGGTGCCGCGCGCGACGGCGGCACCCAGCACGGCGGCGGACATCTCGACGAAGCGGACCGTCTTCGGATCGACGCCGTTCTTTTGCATCCACGCCATAACGGCGAGCGTTCCGAGATCGTGCAGGCCTTCGACCCCAACGGTCTTCCCTTGCAAGTCAGCGGCCGCGTGATACGGGGAATTCTTCGCAACCATCACACCGACGGTTGGAGGTCCCGGCAGGTACGCCGCGCCCGGCGCGAACAGACTTACCGGAATGCTCTTGGCGTGTGCGACAACGAGTCCGAGAGTGTTGGATGATGCGATCTGCGCGGCGCCGCCGAGCACGGCTGCGGTTGCGGCCTGACCGCTCGCGCTGATCTCAACCGTTACGTCGAGGCCGTATTTTTCGAACAGACCGAGTTCGAGCGCATACTCGGGGCCCATCGTCGACTCGACTATTGCGCGGAGCACACGGATCTTGTCGGGCGCCGCGCTCGCGATCGACCGGCGCGACGTTGTGACGGCGGCAAATGCGACGAGAGAACCGATCGCTGCTGAACGTTTCACGCGTCGTTCCTTTGCCGCGTAGGTGCCGGCCACCGCTCTGAGTAAGGGCGCCGCGATGACTCTTTCGCGCCACTCTTTCATGCGTAGCGGCGCTGCAACCGCTGCCGCACTCGGCGTTCCCGCCCGCGCACTCGCGCAACGCGCGCCGGCCAAACTCGAGACGCCGAACCTGCGCGTCGGGCTCGCCGTCGACGGCACGACATTTTTGCCAATTTATATCGCCGCGGCCAAGACGTGGCAGGCTGAGGGCATCAACGGGCAGCTGTTCGTCTTTCGCGGCGATTCGGAAGTCTCGCAAGCATTGATCGGTGGTTCTGTCGATCTGCATCTCGGCTCGACGACGGGTATCCTCAACCTCGTTGACGCCGGCCAGCCGGTCTCCGCGTTTTATGCCGGCTTCGATCAAGCCGATCTCGCCTGGCTGGCCGATCCGAGTATCAAACGCTGGGAAGATCTGCGCGGCAAAACGCTCGGTGTTTCGACGTTCGGCTCCATCACCGATGCGTTGACGCAGTACGTGCTGCGCAAACACGGCATGACGCCGAATAAAGATGTTCAGCTCGTGCAGGCCGGCGGCACTGCAAGCGCCTACCAAGCGCTGAAGTCGGGCAAGATCGCGGCCGCGATCATGTCGTCACCGGGTAAATGGATGGCGCAAGATGACGGCTTCACCGTCCTGGGAACGCAGGCGAGCGAGGTAGCGCCGCAATGGCCCAAGCACGTCTTCATGTCGAAGAAGTCGTTCATCGCCGCGAACCCGGCCACGCTCACGGCGCTCTTGCGCGCGCACGTTGCCGCCGTGCGAATCGCCCACACCGATCGAGCGCTGGCGCAGCAAGTCCTCGTCGACCGTTTGCATTATACGCCCGCGTTCGCACAGCGAGCGTATGACGATGTCATTGCGGGATTTGACGAGCGTGGCCGGTTGCCGGTGCGTTCGATGGCGACGTTCTGGCAGATCAGCATCGCCAACGGTGATGTGAAGTCGGTGTTGCCGGAGAATTCGTTTCTCGATTCGCGGTTCATCAACAGCTTCTCGAGCTGGGCGCCGCGTTGACGTTCCGGGTCGATTTCGTCGGCAGTTTTTTGCGCCCGGCGGCGCTCAAGGACGCCTTTGCAGCCTACGAAGCCGGCACGCTCGATGATGCCGGCCTGCGGGCGGCGCAAGATGAAGCCGTCGCCGATCTGATCGGCCAACAAGCAGCGCACGGTTTGCCGTTGGCGAACGATGGCGAGTACCGGCGCCGTCAGTTTATGGAATCGATCGCGGGTGTGGCGGGCTTCGAACCGTGGCTCGATGCGATGCGCGGCGCCGCCGCTCGCGATGGGCGGCCGGCCGAAGCGACGCAGAACAACGACGCTCGGCGGCCCGTTTCGCAGCGGCTGCAATTGATTCTCAACGTCGTGCTCGAGGAGTACCGATTCGCGGCCGAACGCGCCCGCGTGCCGGTGAAGGTGACGCTGGTGGGCGCCGACCGGATCATGCAGCGCTATGCCTACGAGCAGTCGCGCGATATCTACGCAACGATCGATGAGTTCATGGCCGACGTCGTCCGGGTCGAGCGTCAGATGCTGACTGAATTGCGCGCTGCCGGTTGCGGCTACGTGCAGATTGATGCGCCGGGGTATACTGCCTACGTCGACGAGCGCAGCCGCGAAGCGATGCGCGAGCGCGGTGAAGATCCGGAAGAGAATCTCAGACGCTCCATTCGGGCCGACGCCGCGATCGCGACCGGCCTCGAAGGTATGACGTTCGGCATTCACCTCTGCCGCGGCAATGCGCGCCGCGCGTGGCACCGTGAAGGCAGCTACGATGCAATCGCGGAGCGGCTGTTCAACGAATTGCCGCACGAGCGGTTCTTGCTCGAGTACGACGACGAGCGATCCGGCGGCTTCGAACCGCTGCGTTTCGTTCCGAAGGGCAAGATCGTCGTGCTCGGACTCATTTCGAGCCGAACGCCGCAAATGGAAGATCGCGACGCGCTACGCGCCCGCATCGAACAAGCCGCGCGGTTCATTCCCATCGAGCAATTGGCGCTCGGCCCGCAGTGCGGCTTCGCATCATCCATCGCCGGCAATCCGCTCACCGGCGACGATCAGTGGCGCAAGATCGACTTAATGCTCGACGTCGCTCACGAGGCCTGGGGCGGGGGCTAGCGCGCGGCGGCGTCGCTGATGAGTTCCGACGCTGGAAAGGCCCGCTCGATAAACGTGTATTTGGCCGAGGCATCGATCACCGGTTGGATATCGGACGCGTTGACGATGGTCCCCACGCGGGTGCGCTGCATGTGCGCGATGATGTTTTTGTCGAGCTTCGTGATCTGTGCGACATCGTCGATGGTCACATCGGGATGCGCGCGGGTATAGCCGCTGGCGTCGGCGACGACTCGCGAGAAGCGTTGCGCCTCGATTCGATTCTTGTCAACGTAGCTCGTCGTGGTGAAGTACACGCCCAGCAAGAATTGCTTCGCGATGGAGTCATAGATTCGCGCGACCGTTCGCGCCCCGCCGGCTCGCGCTTGTGCGAAGGCGGGATTGCTCAGGATCGCGCCGTCAACGCGGCCCTGCGTCAGCGCAGCAGTTGCGGCCAGCGCCGGCAACTCGAAGAAGTGCAGGGTCTTCGAATCGCCGCCATTTTGATCGACCCAGGCTTGCATCGCGACGGTATCGAGCGAGGCCAATGAATTCGTGCTGATCGTCTTGCCGTTGAAATCGCGCGCCGCGCGCAGCGGCGACGTGCTCGCGACGACGAGACCCGCCGAGTCGAAATCCGCCCACAGGCCGCCGGGCGCGATCACGGTAAACGGAATGCCGCGCAGATGCCCCTGGATGATGGCGACGAGACTCGAGAGTCCGATATCGAGCGCGCCGCCGGCGACCGCACTCGAAACCGCATTCCCACTGCCCATCGTCGTGAGCTCGATCTTCAAACCGGCCTTCTCGAACATTCCGGTTCGCATCGCGTAGAGGAGAGGTGCAAGCGAATCGATCGGCGTCGCGCCGACCCGAATCGTCGTGAGTGCCGGCTGGGCGGATACGATCGCCGGCAAACGAGCGACGGCGAGTGCTCCGCCGATCGCCGCGGCAAACGTTGCGCGTTTCATGCCGGCCACGATCAGCGGAGCCTTGGGGCGATGAGTTCGGCGGCCGTGACGCTCGTCGACAAGAGTCCGGTCGCTCGGCCGGCGTCGAGCAACGGCTGCAAGAGCTTCCGGTTTAAATCGGTCCCATACATCGTGCGGGTCATCGCTTGTGTTGTTGCTGCTCCAACCTTCGTGTACTTAGCGAGAATGACGCCGGATTCTGAATGATGCGCGTTCGCCCAGGTCGCGGTTTTATAGATTGCCGCGACGAGCCGCTTGAGGACGTCCGGATTGGCCTGCGCGTAGCCAACCGTCGTCGTCCAAACGTTCTGGAAAAACTCGTGTGCGACGGCATCGTACACGTTTGCGAACTCCCGCGCGCCGGCGAGCCGAGCGGCGGTGAGCGACGGCTCGGTGATCGTGGCCGCCGCGACGGTGCCGCGTTCGAGCGCGACGCCCATTTGCGGCAGTGGTACTTCGACGAGCTTCACGGTCGTTGCATCGACGTGTTGCTGAGCGAGCCAGAGCCGGACGGCGGCTTCGGGCGAGTTCCGGAGCGTCGGAAGAGCGATCGTCCCTCCGGCGAGGTCGCTGGGTTGGCGGATCGTGGAATTGGCAGCCACGCACATCATGAGCGTCGGCGCGTTTTCGATATAACGCGCTCCCGGGGCAATGATTTGGAACGGCGCGCCATGAGCGACTGCGACGGCCATACCGAGCGTATCGTTGACCGCAACGTCCACCGCCCCGCCGGCGAGCGCGCCCTGTACTGCGCCGTAGTTTGTAAACAGCGAAAGGTCGATGCGCAAGCCGTTTTGCGCAAAGATGCCGGAGTCGAGGCCGTACAGCGGCTCGGCTGCCGTGTCGCTTGGGATCGTCGCGACTCGTATCGTCACGTCATCGGCAAGCGCCGGTGCCGGCCGGGCGAGCGTGCTTGCGGCGACGCCGGAAGCGAGTAACTGCAGAAATCGCGTTTTGTTCACGTGGTGAATCCCAGCAGTCGCGACGGGTTGTCGATGAGGACGCGCCGCAGATCGCTCTCGTCCGGAAGGTAGCGTCGTAACAGACCGACGAGATCGGCCTCGCTCGGAATTGGGCCGCCGTAGTGAACGTGGGGCCAATCGCTGCCCCAAATGCAACGGTCGGGTGCGGCTTGGTAAAACAAGCGTCCAAACTCGACCGCGCTGTTCCAGGGCGGTCCGGTTCCGCTGCAGCGATCGCCGTTGGAGAGCATGATCCACCAGCCGTTGTTCTTGAGACGTTCGACGATGAGCCGGCATGCCGGCTGGCTCGTGCCGAGCGAAAAATCGAGGCGCCCCATGTGGTCGAGGACGAGCGGAATCGGAACCTTGTTGAACTCGCTTTCGAGTTCCAAAACTTGATCGCCGAAGGTGAACACTTTCGCAAACCAGCCCAGCTCTTGGATACGCGCTATCGATCGATGGAACTCCGGCAACGACGGCGCTAGACCCATCGTTTTGGAAAAGTTGAAGCGCGCGCCGCGCACGCCGGCCGCGTGAAGCGCTGCGAGTTCGGCATCGTCGACGCCCTCGTCGATGATCGCAACCCCGCGATAGCGATCGGGCGGCAAGGCGGTGAGCGTATCTCGGAGCAACGCGTGATCGTTCTTATAGATCGTCGCTTGCACGATGACCGCACGAGCGATGCCGATGCTCGCGTGGACGCGTTGCGCGTCATCGATCGAATCACCGGGCGTCGGGTAGAGGGGGTTTTCGTGACGCGCCGGGTAGCGCTGCGGGTCGCCGAAAACGTGAATCTGACAATCCCAGCTGCCTGCCGGTAACGTAGCGCTCATGTCGTCGGGACATACTCATGCGCCCGATGTAGGGCCTGCCGGACCGACGGCGCAATCCACTGCATGCGACTGTTGAGTCTCTGTGCCGTCCTCATCGCGATGTCGCTGGTGCCCCTGCCTGCTCGCAGCCAGTCCCTTGTCTTGCGAGTGGCGATTTCGCCGAGTGATTGCTGCGTCGAGCCGTTCTATGCGCAGGACATGGGTTTTTTCAAGGACGCCGGACTCAACGTGGAAGTGACGGTGTTCGGTGGCGGCCCGCAACTGGCCGAAGCCGTTGCGACCGGTTCGATGGATATCGGGATTTCCACGCCGGTGGAAGTGGCCGTTGCCGCATCGCGCGGCATTCCGCTGCGCATCATCGCGGCCGGCGGACTCACGAGCCTGCACGCGCCGACGACAACCTTGGCCATTGGACCGAATTCCACGATCGCTACGGCCAAGGATCTCGAAGGCAAGACCGTCGCCGTGATCGCGCTAAAGTCGATGTCGGAATTGGGTCTGCGCGAATGGCTCGGTAAGAATCACGCCGATGCCTCGCAGTTGCACATCATCGAGATGCCGTTCGCGCAAATGGGTCCGGCGCTGCAGCGTGGCACGATCGCGGCCGCAGTGATTACCGAACCGTCGTTGAGCATCGCCGAGGAGAAGAACGGCGTCAAGGCATTCGCCTACCCGTCAACGTCGATCGCGCCCCAATTCATGCTCTCGGCTTGGTTCTCGACCGACAAATTCATCAGTCAAAATCCGGACGTCATCAAGAAGTTCGCGACGGCGATTTACCAGTCCGCACGTTGGGCGAATGGCCATCACCGAGAATCCGGCGATATCCTCGCCAAGTACATCAAGATCGATCCGGCCGTGGCCGCCCGGATGTCGCGCGTGGTCTATGCCGACTCGCTGCGCACGTCGGATCTGAAATCCCAACTCGATCTCGCCTATAAATACGGGATCATCGGGAAGCCCGTGACGTCGACGGAGATCCTCGCTTCACCCTAGCCGTTCATGCCGGCGGGAAGGGCAGCAGGTCGCGGAATTTTTTCACGACGGCGTCGCGTTCGCTCCGTTCGAACCGATTGACGATGGGAAACTTGTCACGCCACTGCCAGGGCCGGACTGCGTAGAAAATCGCGCGTGCGTTGACGTGAGGTCCATTGGCGCCCAGCTCGGGCGGCATGCGTGGGTCGAGTGGACTTGCCCAGCAATTGTTGACCGTGTGAATGTCGGATGCCGGGTCGACGCGGCTCGTCATCGCCCAGATGACTTCGTCCATGTTGGACGGATCGATGTCATCGTCGACAACGACGACGAAGCGCCCGTTCCGGGCGGCTGCGGCAGCGCCGAGCACGGCCATTCCGGCTTGCTGCGCGTGACCCGCGTAGAGCTGCTTGATCGCGACAACGACCATGAACGGATTGTAGGTGTAGACGCCGGTAATGCCCGGGACGCCGGCTGCCTCCAACTGTCCCCACAGAATGCCGCTATCGAAGCGCACGCCGTGGGTCGGAGCGCCCGGCCACTGCGGTGCCATGTTGAGCAGAATGGGATCGTTGCGGTAGTACACGGCTTTCACGCGGATCACCGGTTGCGGCGGGGAGTTCTCGCGCGTGCCCGTGTAGTAACCGGTCCACTCGCCGAACGGTCCTTCGTCGCGCGTTTGCTCGCTCGGCGGCGGAATCTCGCCTTCGATGGCAACCTCGCAGTGCGCGGGAATCGGCAAACCGGTGAGCGGTCCCGCGATGATTTCGAGCGGCTGGCCGAGCATGCCGCCGATACGGTCGAGTTCCGAGTCGCCCCAAGCGAATTTGATGTACGAAAACGTAAAAATCAGCGGATCGCCGCCGAACGTTGCGACGACGGGGCACGCCTTGCCCATTTTCCAATAGCGTTCGGCGATGAGCCGCCCCTGTTGCCCGGGGCTCTGCCAGAGGCCAAGAAGATTGGGTTCGTGGACCTGCATCCGATAGGTCCCCATGTTGACGTAGCCGGTTTCCGGATCGCGGTTGAGCAGCGTGCAGCCCGTACCGATGTAGCGGCCACCGTCTTGCGGATGCGACCGCAACACGGGAAATTTGAGCATGTCGACGTCGCCGTCGCGCATGACGTTTTGCATGACGGGGCCGGTCGGCACCACGACGGGCGGAATGGGCGTTGCATCTTTGATGCGGCGCGACGCGGTGCGCACGATCTCCATGCGCGACATGTCGAGCGGCAAGCGTAAGAAGAGCGCCGTGCGGATGCGCGAGCCGGTCGAAAGGCTGAGAACGCGAAAGCCTTTCGGGTAGCCCTTGATCTCGTCGAAGAGGAGCGCAGGCGGCTCGTCGATCAATTCCGACGCCGCTTCGGTGAGCGCGCCGATTTCGAGATCCCAATCGGCACCCTTGATGACGCGAACTTCGCCGAGTTCTTCGCACGTCGCAAGAAAAGAACGGAGACCGTCATACTGCTGATCCATGCCGACGTTGTTCGGTGCGGGACAGGAGCAGAATCCTCCCTATCCAAAGCCGTTCGAATGATCGAGCGCGACGTCGAAGGCAGCGCCTATGGCCGTGGGTCTGGGTCGTACGACAAAGAACTGACGGAAGTTGGCGCGGGGACTCCGTGCGGCGAGCTGATGCGCCGCTACTGGCATCCGATCGCAGTCTCAGCGAAGGTCGCGATGCGGCCGCAAAAAATCACGGTACTCGGCGAGGATCTCATCCTCTTTCGCGACGGCGACGGCCGTCCCGGTCTGCTCACGCCACGTTGCGCGCATCGCGGTGCGTCGCTGTACTACGGTAAGGTCGAAGAGGGCGGCATTCGCTGCTGTTACCACGGCTGGTCGTTTGACGTGCAAGGCCGTTGTCTCGATCAACCGTGCGAGCCGGGCGACAGCAGTTTTCGCGAACGAATTCGCCAGCCCTGGTATCCGGTCGAGGATCTCTACGGGCTCGTGTTCGCATATATGGGTCCGCCGCAGAAGCGGCCGTTGCTGCCGCGGTGGGATGTCTTCGAGAATCTCGGGCCGGGCGAGACGATCTACGCGCACGGCCCCACCGGTTTCGGCGTGGGTGCCGACGACACGATCGATACGATCCCGTGGAACTGGCTGCAAGACTGGGAAAATTACATGGACCCGTTCCACGTGCCGATCTTGCACGCGCGCCACAGCGCCATTCAATACGTTCCCGAGGCGGCGAACTTGCCGGCGGTGACGTTCGACCGTGCGGAATTGGGCATGAAGTACACCGCGCATCGAAAGGCCAACGACGGCCGCATCGTGGAACGCGTAACGCTCGCGCTGTTGCCGAACGTGAAAGTCGTTCCGGATCAACGGCTGGACGTCACCGGACCGACGACCTTTCTCGGCTGGCTCGTCCCGGTCGACGACCGGCGCCACCGGATTTTCCATGCGATGCGCGTACCGGCGAACGTGGACGGCGCAGCGTTATTCGATAGCGTCGCGCGGCCGCGTGCGATGGGGAATGACGTAACGTGGTCGGACATGAGCGAAGCCGAGCATCAGCAGTTCCCATCGGACTGGGAGGCGCAATCGTCGCTCGGTACGATAACGTTGCACGATCAGGAACATCTTGCGACGAGCGATCGCGGTATCATCATGTTGCGCCGTCTGCTGCGCGAGCAAATCAAGCTCGTGCAACATGGGGGCGACCCGATCGGCGTGACGTTTGACGCCAAGCAGGCCGTCAAGAAGGTTGAATCGGGCAATTTCTTCCGGCCGGCCGAAGCGCTCGCCTAAACGGGCCGTGCTTCGATCGCGACGGTGTCGATAACGAAGCTGCCGTCGGGCTCGAGCTCAAAATGAGCGGCGACCGGTGCGGAAGCGCCGGCTTGTAAGGCGCGTATCGTATCGGTCTGCAACGCCGGCGTTTGCATTCTCGCGATCCAAGTGGCGAACTCCAACCGCAGCCGGCGCGCCTTCGTGCCGGTGGTGACAAATCCGGCCGCGTTGAGAAACTGCGTCCATTGCTCGACGCTGTAGTCGCGAACGTGCGAGGAATCGCGCAATAACTCGACGGTCTGGAGCCACGTGTCGAGCGCAAACGGTTCGGGCGCCACGACATCGACGAACGCCGCTTGGCCGTTTGGCTTCAGCACGCGCCGCGCTTCGGCCAAACCTGCCTGAACGTCGTACCAATGATGAGCGCTGAAGCGCGTGATCACGAAGTCGAAGGATGCGCTTTCAAACGGCAACGATTCAGCCGGACCGCGCTGCGTCGATACGTTGACGAGCGTTCGCGATGCGGCCTCCGCCGCGACCGCGGCGAGCATTTCTGCGGAAAGATCGTATGCCACCACGCTGCCCACGTGTGGGGCAACCGCGAACGAGGCGTGCCCGCCACCGCACCCGAGGTCCAGCACGCGCGCATTCGGATGCCCGGCGACCAACGCGGCCAGATCGCGCAGGTCTTCGCCTTGCGCGTGAACGGCGCTTTCGACGTACGCAGCGGCCCGCGCGCCGAATTGCGCGACGACCAGCGCGTCATGATGTGGTTTGGTCATGGGTCCTCTCGTATGCGGGGTTGGTGACGGCGAGCTGGCGGCGGACCAGGGCCGCAGCGTACGCCAACGCGGCGAGTCGCGAAGGTGAACGCTCGTCGAGCGCGCCGCTGCGAATGGCGGCGATGAGTTCGCGATCGTCGTTAAACTCGGGCAGCTCTTCTCGCGCGTCGGCGATGTCGAGGTCGGTGGCGGAGTGATCGAGCGTTTCGCGCGCGGCGATCGCCAGGGCATTTGCGATCAGGGCCGCGGTAAAGCGTGCGCCGGCGGGCAGGCCGGGTGCGAGCTCGTTCTGCAGCGTTTCGCGTGCGAGCATGAGGAGATCGTAGACGTCGAGCCGGTCGCTCATGCGATCCCGCGCAGAAGCATGTCGTCGGCTTCCGGTTCCAGGGTACCGATGAGCAAGAGCTCGAGCGAGCGTTCCGCGCCGCTGTAGTGACGGTCCGCTTGCCGGCGTGCGATGATCGCCCAGCGGGCGTGAGCAAAGGTTTCCCAGTAGCGCACGCGATTGTCGTCGATATGGCGTCCGCTCGCGCGTTGGTAGGCGGTGTAGAAAGCAGCGCGCGAGCCGACGCCGCCCGCTTCGCGATCGTTCATGCCGAAACGCCAGCTCCGGGCAAAAAACCAGCCGATATCTTCGTGCGGGTCACCCCAGCCGGCAAACTCCCAATCGAGAATCGCCGTGATGCCGCCGGCATCGAGCATATAGTTGCCGGTGCGAAAATCATGGTGCAAGAGCACCGTTTCTTCGGGCACCGGCGCGTTGACGTCGAGCCAGCGCAGTCCCAGCTCGAGCGCCGGTACGGCGCGTTCCGTGGCATCCAAAAATGCATACGCATCCAGAACGAACTCGTGCACCGTGCGCGGTTCGCCGAGAAATGCCAGTTCGGTACGCGGGGGATGGATCTCGTGGATGCGGGCCAGCTGTTCGGCTAGGCGCCGGGCCAACGTCGATCGATCGCCGCCCAGCGATTCGTCGCGCACGATGCGTCGCCCGACTGCCGTGCCCGCAACCCGGCGCATGATGAAGAAGGGCGCGCCGGCAATCTCCGGATCGGCGCTCGCCCAGAGGGGCTCCGGCACGGTGACGCCGGCCGCAAACGCCGCCCGGAGCAAAGCGAACTCCTCGGCCCGCGTTCGGCTAACAGCGACGCGCGACGGCGCGTCCTTGCGTAAGACGAAGGCTTCGTCGCGCCCATCGATACAGACGTCGAGTGCGAAGTTCTCCTGAATCGCGCCGCCGCCCAGGCGTTCGTAGCGGTCGATCCGCACGTTGCGCGCCCCGCTTGCCGCCGCGATAAAGGCTGCTAAATGTTCCATGACCAGAAATCGGCGCCGAGCTGAGCGAACTCGCGGGAGACGACCATGCGATGCACGGCCGACGCGCCGTCGACGAGTCGCGCCTGCGGCGCATACCGGTACATCCACTCCAGGCGCATGTCGCGCGAGTAGCCGCGTGCGCCGCACAATTGCATCGCGGTGTCAACCGAACGGCCGAGCGCTTCGGAGACGGCGATCTTTGCCATCGAGATCTCTCTGCGCGCGAACGAGCCGCGGTCGAGGAGCAACGCTGCCCGCATCGTGAGCAGGCGGCCGATATCGATCGCCATGGCGGCATCGCCGATCGCACCCTGCACGCTTTCGTGGTCGATCAGCGTGGCGCCGAAACTCTTGCGCTCGCGCACGTACGGCAAGGCGATCTCGAGCGCGCGCCGCGCCATGCCAAGCCACCGCATGCAGTGCGTGAGCCGCGCTTGTCCCAGGCGAATCTGTGTGACCTTGAGGCCATCGCCGACGCTGAGCAGGACGTTCTCGTCGGCGACTTCGAGGCCGTCGAACGCGAGCTCGCAGTGGCCGCCGTGCTCTTCCGGACCCATGATTGCGATACGGCGTACGATCTTCCAGCCCGGCTGATCGGCGTGGAAAAGGAAGGCGGTTAGGCCTTTGCGTTCGTCGTCCGATGTGCGCGCGATCAGGATGAAGTGCTTCGCTGCACCCGCGCCGGTGATGAACCACTTGCGACCGTTGATGCGCCAGCCGCCGGAGGTACGCTCGGCCCGCGTGTACATGAGCGAGGGATCGGAACCCGCGCCGCCGTCCGGCTCGGTCATTGCGAACGACGAGCGCACGTCACCCGCCACGATCGGCGCGAGCCAGCGTTGTTTCTGCGCCGGCGTTGCGATCTTCGAGAGAACGGTCATGTTCCCGTCGTCGGGTGCGGCGCAGTTAAAGGCAACCGGGCCGAAGATCGAGCGGCCCATCTCTTCGTAGAGCACGGCGATCTCAGCGACCGAGCATCCGAGCCCGCCGTCGGCTTTGGAAATTTGCGGCGTCCACAAACCGTGCCGCTTGACGAGCTCGCGCAGCGCAGCGAGATGCTCGAGGTTGACGTTTTCATGCTCGTCGTAAGCGGAGGGGTCCGCTTCGAGTGGGATCACGCGTTCGTCGATAAACGCGCGAACCGCGGCGCGCTTCGCTTCGAGTTCCGGCGAAAGCGAAAGATCCATGTGGTCAGAGGTTACCGACGACGAGGCCGCCGTCAACCGTGATGGTCGACCCGGTCATGTACAGTGATTCTTTTGATGCGAGCAGCAACAGCGCGCCGTCGAGGTCGCTCAAGCGGCCGAGACGCCGCTGCGGGATGCGCGCGAGCAGTGCCGTGCCCGCGGGCGTGCGGAAGAAGGACCGGTTGAGGTCGGTTTCGATGAAGCCCGGCGCGAGCGAGTTGACGCGAATGTCGTAACGCGCAAACTCCATTGCAAGCGCGGTGGTCAGGTGCGAGAGCCCCGCCTTTGCTGCGCCGTATGCGGCGAGGCCGGCGGCCGGCCGTTCACCGACGATCGATGATACATTGATGATTGCGCCACCGGCGCCGGCCGCGATGCGCCGTTTAGCGAACGCTTGCGCGACGAGAAACGCGCCGGTGAGGTTCGTATCGAACACTTTGTTCCAGGCGGCGTGCGTCATCGTGAGTGCCGACTCCGCGACGGCAATGCCGGCGTTGTTCACGAGCACCGTCAGCGGCGAACCGGCCGATGCTTCGACGCGATCGAACGCCGCTGGGACCATCGATTCATGGGTGACGTCGAGGTCGACGGCGTAAGCGCGTCCGCCGGTCGCGTGAATTTCCCCAACGATCCGCTCGAGCAGATCGGTCCGGCGCGCGCCCAAGGCCACGATCGCTCCCGACGCCGCGAAAAGGCGCGCCGTGTGCTCGCCGATCCCGCTTGAGGCACCGGTGATAAAAACGAACTCGCCGGTGAGACGGTCAGTTCTTGGTAGCGACATCGCTCTTCATTGGGGACTTGCTTGCATACCCCGCGAGCGCGCCCTGCATCCGAGCGGGCGCGCGGCGCAATTCGCCGGTCGCGGCGCGCGAAAGCCGAAGACCCACGCCTACATCTCGGTGCGTAAGCTGAAGAGTTCGGGGAAGAAGCTCTTCTCGAGCCGCTTCGCCAGATACGCTGCGCCGGCGGTGCCGCCGGTTCCGCGCCGAAAACCGATCACGCGCTCGACCGTCTTGAGATGCGCGAAGCGCCATTTCTGGAAGCGGTACTCCACATCGACGAGCTTTTCGGCCAACTCGTAGAGATCCCAGTAGCGTTCGACATCGTGGTAGATCACGAGCCAAGCAGCCTCGACCGCCGGATCGGCGACGTAGGGCTGAGTCCAATCGCGCGCCGCTACGCTCGGCGGAATCTCAAAGCCCCGCCGCGCCAAGAGCTGGAGGGTTTCGTCGTACAGGCTCGGTGCGTTCAGCGCTGCCGCGAGTTCCGCATAAGTTGCCGGGTCGCTGCGATGCAGTTCCAGCATGGCTGGGTCTTTCGCGCCGAGCAGAAACTCGATGAGGCGGTACTGGTGCGACTGCAGACCGGACGCCGTTCCGAGCGTGTGGCGAAAACGCAGATAATCGGCGGGCGTCATCGTTGCGAGCGTCTCCCACGCTTCCGTCATGTGGGATTGGATGCGGCCGATGCGCGAGAGCATCTTGAACGCCGGCGGCAGATCGCCGTCGTGGACGTGTTGCACGACCGCCCGCAGTTCGTGGATGCACAATTTCATCCACAACTCCGTCGTCTGATGGATGATGACGAACAGCAGCTCGTCGTGGTCTGAGGAGAGGGGCTTCTGACAGGCCAGTAACTCTGGTAACTGCAGATATTCGCTGTAGTTCATCCGCGAAACTCGGCGAGCAAGAGCATGCGTTACGCCTTCCAAGCCACGACGTTGAGCAGATCGCCGGGCCGGTTGTCGATGATCGCCTGTAAGTTGGTCCCCATGAGCGGTAGCGCGAGGTCGTAGATTTCCCACGCGTCGCCGGCCGTGTGCGGGGAAACGATCACGTTTTCAAGCGACCAGAACGGCGAATCGGCCGGCATCGGCTCCGGTGCGAACACGTCGAGTGCGGCACCGGCGATGCGCCCCGCGCGCAACGCCTCCAGAAGCGCGCCGGCATCGATGACGCCGCCGCGGGCCACGTTGATGAGATACGCGCTCGGTTTCATCGCGGCGAGGACGCGAGCATCGATCAGCTGATGGGTCGCTTCGGTGTGCGGCACCAGCACGACGAGAAAATCGGCCGTTGCCGCCGCTTCGGCCAGCCGTTCGCGCGGAAAGATCGCATCGAAACCCGGCACGGCCGTGCGCCCGGCGCTAACGCCGGTAACGCGCATCCCAAATGCCCCCGCGCGCTTGGCGAGCGCTTCGGAGATCGCGCCGGCGCCGACGATCGTGACGGTGCGCCCCTCGAGCGTGTTCCCACGCGTATGCGTCCAGAAGCTTTTGCGCTGATTGGCCAAGACGAACGGCAGCCGCTTCACGAACGCGAGCATCACCATCATCGTATATTCGGCGACCGGTGTTGCCGAGAGGCCACGGGCCGACGTAATGATGACGTCGTCCGGAATCTTCAAGGTGCGCAGGTGGTCGGTGCCGGTCGTGAGCGCGCCGATCCAACGCAGCTTCGGTGCCGCGGCGATCATTTCGGCCGTGATCGTGTGCGCGAGCGAGATGATCGCGGTCGCTTCGGCGCATAACGGCACGGCGTCGGCGGGGGTGAGCACCGCGTCGAATGCGACATCGGGAAATTCGGCGGCCAGCGGTGCGCGTAAACGCTCGCTCTGGTCGTCGGAAATGAGGACGCGCTGCCTCACCCCTTAGACGTCAATCGCGATAGGATGGGTCGAGGCGCTCGACCAGGCGCAGCGCTGCCGGCCATTCGATCCAGCCGTTGGGTTCGTTGTAGTTGCCGGTCTGCGGTTCGCGACCGAAGCCGCGTTTGGCGATGCCCTCGGCGACTTCTTTCGACGGAATGGTGATCGGCCGGCCGGTCGCGAGCGCGTCCATCTGCGCTTGCATCGCCTTTTCCAAGTTGTACATCATCGAGAACGTCTGACCGATCGTCTTGCCGACGACGAGCACGCCGTGGTTGCGCAAGATCATCACGGGTTTGTTCCCGAGATCTTTCGCCAGCCGCTCGCGCTCGCTGAGATCGACCGCGAAGCCTTCGCTGGCGTGGTAGGCGACGAGCCCGTAGAACGACATTGCGTGTTGCGTGAGGGGCAGCAACCCTTCCTCGAGGATCGAGAGGGCCATCCCGGCGCGCGTGTGATTGTGCAGTACGCACGCGGCATCGGGGCGCGCGGCGTGGACGGCACTATGAATGATGAAGCCCGCCCGGTGGATGTGATACGGACAATCCGGATCGAGGATCTTACCGTCGAGATCGACCTTCACCAAATTCGATGCGGTGATTTCATCGAACATGTAGCCGAACGGGTTGAGCAGGTAGTGTTCGGTGCCGGGAACGCGCGCCGAGATGTGCGTGAACACTTGATCGACCCAGCCGTAGTGCGCAGCCAGCCGGTAGCCCGCGGCGAGGTCGACGCGGACGGCCCATTCTTCGGCGCTAACGCGGTCGCGCATGGAGCGCGGTGCGGTGGTGGGACGCAGGTCGGTCAGCATATCGCGGTTCCCTCAAAGCGGACGAAGACGAAAGGTATTTCTGCCGTGCGCGACGCTCTTTTCGGCAGTCCTTACTTCGTGCTGTCCGCCCGGAGGTCCCGG